>Ga0209061_1004189_pt1 | contig 14197 bp, 9 predicted proteins | sample Coa_R1_10_FD_187157 | JGI IMG/M metagenome (GOLD analysis project Ga0209061, IMG submission 187157) | Surface soil microbial communities from Centralia Pennsylvania, which are recovering from an underground coalmine fire - Coalmine... | ecosystem: Environmental > Terrestrial > Soil > Unclassified...
TGATCGGATTCTGGCGCAGGTTTTGCCGGCGTTGGGTCGTCGGCGTTCAGCCAACTATTGTTCTTTGGAGTTCGTTTTCTCGGGGCGGCCAGTTTTCAACCGGCTCGCGAGTGCACCGGCCTTGACATTCCTCACCGGTTGCTACTTCGTACACTTCGGGATGGTCTGAATCCTCTCTCACTATAGCACTAATTCCCTTGCAGATCGTTTCGTTTGGGTGAGCTATGAGTACCTGCTTTTTCTCCTGCATTTTGTTCTCCTTTGCCATCATCTGTCCCAGCATATGTTCTCTACAGTCTCTCTCCCCATGTTGTGACGAAGAATTGAATAGCACAGAAATCATCAGCTTGCATTTCTGCCTCCACCTGGTGCAAGAGCGCGTCGAACTCTTCTTCTGCGATGACCCCTTGTTTGAGCAAGAAAGGCAGGGCTTTTTGAAGCCGAGCTGATAGTCAAAGCACATGCTGTCATGCGGTTCTGTCCCGGTGGAGTAATCAAGCCCGCGCGTGATGTTCTGAACGTTGTGAAAGCCTGCTTTGCGCAGCAGCGGTGCCAGCATAGGGGTAATGCCGAAGTGCCTGCCATCGGGTGAAAAGCTTTGCCCGGCCCGTTGTAATGCTTGCAGACCGAGCGAAGTTAACCTTTCGCATGCAGGGCTGTTTGTAATGACGGCCTCTGTCTCGGTGAGCCGGATAATACCCCCAGGTCGTAAGAGGCGCATGCACTCTTGTAGCAGGTCTGACCATGCAGCTGGTGGCACAAATGATAAGAGGAAGCGCCCATTGACGAGATCGAAAGAGTGATCGGAGAAATCGAGCGGTTTGAGGACGTTCATCAGCTGGAAACGGGCGTTCTCTCGCTGCTGAATCAGCGCCTGCGCGCGCCCATACAGAATCATTTGGATATTGAGATCAACTCCCATTACATTCATATGTGGATATGCTCTTGCCACATCAACGACCCAGCCCCCGGAGCCACAGGCAAGGTCCAGGATATCCCGCACATTGGAAAGGTCAGGCTGTTCAGGAAAGAGACCGCCAGTAAACTGTGTGAGGATGCTATGTTGGACAAACAGCCGCACAATCTCTTCATCGCTACTCGCATCGAGGATATAGGTGCTTGGCGTCAGGTACAGGGGCATATCATCGGGCGTTGACATCGTTGTTTCCTCCCTTAAGATTATGCAAATTAAATAGCGCTTTCACCATCTGAGGAATTTTCCATAAGTATTATAACATAAAATCATCCATTTTCTCGGATCCGTTGTCGTCATCTCGCACGATAGCTGATTTATTCAAGACTTTGATGAAAAAGAGCAAAGATCATTTCGATATTGACCGATCGAGAGGATAGGGAAAACTGATCTGTCCAGGAGATGAAGCGAAGACAAGAAGCGCTGCTCCCAGGAGAAAACTGGCTTTAGCAAGGCTTCTCTGCAGGTGAGTTTCTGGGTCGGTAAAGAGAGCTATCATCCTTTTGCTTAGTGTCTCATCAGCTTTTTGCTCATCTCGAATATAAGTAAAAGGCCGATTGTACAAAGCAGTTTGAGAGGTTATACTTGCTTTTGGTGCGAATCTTCTTTCTTGAGAGATGGACTCGATGACAGGAGCACAAGCTATAGGATTGCCCATTGATGTCTTCGCAATCCGCTTATTTCTTCGCCTGCTTCTCGGACTGATCTTGCTCAGTGTTGGTGCGAGCAAACTACTTCACCCCCGGCAATTTCAGCGGGGAATACAGGATTACAAAGTCCTGCCACCCGTTTTAGAAGCAAGATTGGCACTCTCAGCAGTGTTGTCTTACGGTATTCCCCTCGCCGAACTCTTTGCGGGGCTTGGACTGCTTAGCGGTTTGTTGCTGATTCCTGCTGCCCTGCTGACTCTCGCTCTCTTTCTGCTCTTTAGTGGCACTATCCTGATAAATCTGTTGCGAGGGAGGCATGATCTTTCCTGTCACTGTGCAGGCGCGCTTGGAGATCATCGCATTTCATGGTGGCTTGTGGGACGCAATGGGCTGCTGATAGCTAGCACCTTGTTTCTCCTGTACACGCCACCGGACCTCTTTACCCTTGATAGGCTTGTTCGTAGTCCGTCTGCATTCAGTGCGACCATGTGGGTTGGTACAATTCTACCAGTAACTCTGCTTGTCATTGGAGCCTGTGCTGTGCTGCTTCTCTTCAATGCAGCACGTATTGTACTGCGTCCTAAATAATGCTATAGCCGAAACGTGAAAGGAGGGATGTACCATACCTACGATTTGGATTGTGAGCATTGGTGCTCTGTGGATTCTAGTGCTGTTTGAGACGGTTTTGCTCTTGCTGCTACTTCGTGCTTTAGGTGAATTACGCCAGAAAGGTATGCTCCTCTCTGGGGAGGCAATGCAATCTTCGGCTTTAGGAGGACTGGAAGTAGGCGAACAGGCTCCATCATTTACTGCTAGTGATCAAGATGGTAACGTTATTGAGCTGGAAGATATCAAGAAACGACGTGTTCTGGCGTTTGTTTCTCCTTCATGCTCTGCTTGTGATAGTACCTTACAGGTCTTGAAAACCGTTAAGCAGGATCAGCGTGTAGAGGTAGTACTGGTTGTAGGAAGTTCAAATAGTGAAGAAAATCGGCGCTACGCCGCTAAGCATGACTTACAGATGCCTCTTTTAACACCTGGCTCTGAAGTAGTAGAGGGTCTGTATCATGTGCATGGGTTTCCGTTGGTATTTGTTCTTGACGAAGTCGGGATGATACGTGCAAAAGGGGGCGTGAATCATGAGAAGCAACTGCGAGATCTGTTAGATGTAGCTTTTGCACTGGTATCAGCACCTCACTGATTCATTTGCCCTTGTCAGAATGGTGACGATAAAGTACAGATATACATTCTCGCCTTTTAGAGAGGAGGATCCCGTGACAGATAAGTTTGACAACGATGGTCAGAAACGAAAACTTGATGCATCGCGTAGAAAGTTCTTTACCTGGACTGGACAGGTTGTAGCAGGCATTTCTCTAGCAGGTATTGGGCTTGGTTTCTCAAAAGTGAGTAATGTTCTACAATGCCAGATTGCTACCCTTGTAATTACTGCATGACTACTAGTTGCAGTGACAATCCACCTTGTGGCCCGTATCCTAACAGATACGAAGTTACATACAGCATATATAAGGGCTGTGTGCCGCAAGGTCAACCTTGTCCGCTCTATTCTAGTGGAAACAAAGAGTGCGTCTCCTCTTGCAATTGTTAGTGCATAAGGTTGTACGATGAGAGAGACTTTTCACGTTTCCTGATGAAACAGGGAAAAGTCTCTCTCACCATTGAGGTGTTGGATTCGAAGGGCTGGATGTATATGATTCAATACGTCTTCATTGTGTTGCGGCGCGGGGGACATCGATCTTTGCTGACAGGTGGGATTTTTCTGCTGGCTGCTTGCGCTCTCATCTTGCTCAGTGCTACTACACAGACAACGGTGTTGCAAGCACACCAGATTATCAGTAAGAACTGGCGTTCTACCTATGATCTCGTCGTACTTCCTCCAAAAACCGTAGTCCCTTCGGGTCAGCCTGTGCCTGCTGATCAATTCGAAGGATATAGCGGAGGGATCAGCATACAGCAATATGAGCAAATTAAATCCCTTCCGGGTATTGCTGTCGCTGCTCCTATTGCTTTTATCAGCTATGTACGCTACCCCACTACCGTTGTTTTGGTTGGACCAAATCACCTCTCACCGGGTTTCTACCAGATGAATTGGACTCAGTTTTCCTTTGATGGTCGCCAACAGATTATTGATGCTCAAGATGAGCAGCGTGTCTATGTCCTCAATTGTTCCTCCGTCTCTAGTGGTGTCCCTCTTATTGATGAAAGAACCGAAGATGCACTCAGGAGACTTGGGGTGGATGATGTACAGTGTTCTCAGGATGGAAAATACCTCGCCGGTATTCCTGATGTAAGTGAATTTCTTCTGGCCGCTATTGACCCAGAATCAGAGGATCAGCTTCTCAATCTGAACAAGAGTATTACGAGCGGACGTATGCTTACATCACAAGATACGCTGCGAGCTAATGCAGATACAGGAGGGATTACTAGTGCGAATGGACAGCCAGTATCTGGTTATGGAGTTCCTTTGCTGGTCAATACGCAACTTCCTGAACAGAGCCACACTCATGCCTCTTTCACCCGATTGCTCACCCCCTTTACCAATCCCAATGATGCTCTGGCCGCCGGTGGGCCTGATTACCTGCAGCATGTCTCCGGGCAAACCTTGTTTTCCGGGGAAATTCCGCTCGCGCAAAACAATCCCCAGTTTTTTTCCGGGTCGGCCTATCAGGATTGGGATGGGCAGACATGGAGCAATGACCCACTGGGCCGTAGAACCTCTTTCTTTTTCACATTTACCTCTCTTCCTTCTGGATTGACCTATCAGTCAATCTCTGCACCATCAGGAGCAAGCTTGCCTGCTTATACACTTGTGCCACGAGGTGTCTACACTCCTCCAGGAAGCAATCAGTCAGCAGTGGCCTTCCGCGATCTCACTTCTTTACCGGGAACGAGTAGCGATGTCGGTGGAACATTAGATCAGAGTATTTACAATGGGAAAGTCTATAGTGCTGATATCGTAGGTGAATACGACGGAAATCGTGTTGCGGCAGCGTTTGATAATAGCCTCGACTGGCTACCTGAGGAAACCTACCAGACACAACCCCTCGTTCTGAGCTATGATGCTCAGGGGCATCCTGTCAAACCTGTAACACTGTTGCCCACCGCAAACTCGGCAGGGGTTAGTTTGTCGCCGCCCTTAGCGTTAACTACGTTAGATGCGGCGCGACAGATTGTTGGTGATAAGCTGATTAGTGTAATACGAGTGCGTGTTGCCGGTACTGTGAGCGCGGATGAGGCAGGATGGCAACGGGTGTCAAGAATTGCTCAGCTCATTGAGCAGCGTACCGGGCTGCGTGCCGTTGTCACTTTGGGTTCGTCGCCTCAACCCACGCTAGTCTATATTCCCGGCCTCAAGAAGGGCATCTATGGAATAGATCAGACGATTGAGCCTCTGGGATGGATTGAGGAGCGTTGGATTGCCATTGGCGTGGGCCTGGTTTATCTCAAAGAATCCCAGACGACGCAACAATTGCTCGTGGGGTCGGTATTGTTGGTCTGCCTGGGCTATCTGATCGTCACGCTGAGTTCACTAGTAACCGCTCAACGGAAGGAATTTGCAGTACTCAGCGCAGTAGGTTGGGAACCCTGGCAGGCAACAGGGTTGTTCGTAACGCAGGCACTGGTGTTGGCAACAGGAGGTGGCGCTGTTGGTATTGGGCTAGCATTATTTCTCGTGGCCCAGATAGGCGCTAGCCCAGCCTGGTTCGTGGTGCAATGGACACTTCCTGCTATACTGGGCCTGGCTCTGCTGAGTGCGCTTTATCCCCTCTGGCAAATCTGGCACATCCAGCCTGCCGAGATATTGCGCTCTGGAACGACAGTATCCTTCAAGAGTGAATCGAGAGGAAGAGCCTGGTTAGACGCACGAATACCGGCGTTGGGTAGCATGACCGTATACAATCTCATTCGTGCGCGTATTCGAACTTTCATTACTCTGGGCAGTCTCTTCCTCTCAGCTATTCTCCTCACCGTCATGGTTGATGGCATCCTGGCTTTCCGTCAGACATTAGAGGGAACACTGTTAGGGAACTACGTTCTCTTACAAACTACGGTTCCACAAGTTGTTGGTGTTGCATTTACGATCCTTTTAACCTTCCTCTGTGTCGCTGATCTGCTGCTCTTACAGGTACGCGAACGACGCAAGGAGATAGGGCTACTGCAAGCGGTGGGCTGGCGACCCCGGTTGGTGGAGCAACTGTTTGTGCAAGAGGGGATGGCCCTGGCTCTGATGGGAACGCTGCCTGGCGTGCTGGTCGCCCTGGCGATCTTGCTGGCAGAACATCAACTCCAGAATGGCGTGCCAGTTCCACTGATCGGCATAGCAACAGTTCTTTTCATGCTGCTCGTCTCGGCTCTGGCGACCATCCCAGCCATCCAGGCCAGCCGTCGTATCCCCCTGATGGACATTTTGCGGGCGGAATAACATGCTGCCTTGCAATACTTTTTCCTTGCCTGACGTCCTTCATAGAGAACACAGCTTTTATTGGCCGCTTCAACAGTTTATGAGAAGGACAAGGGAGGAACACTGATGGAAGCCGCGGCACTACAGCAGGCAGGGCAAGAGACCATCGTGAAGGTAGAAGGTCTCAGCAAGTCCTATCCACTGCCGGAAGGCAAGCTGGATGTGTTGCATGACCTCTCTTTTGAGGTCAAACGAGGCGAGTTCGTAGCGATTACCGGGCCTTCAGGATCCGGTAAGACGACCTTGCTGGCCTTGCTGGGGGCGATGGATAAACCGGATAGTGGGGAAATCTGGCTGGATGAGGTGGCGGTTCACACGCTGAGCGGGGTGGCCGCCGCCCGTTTCCGGCGCCAGAAGGTGGGCTTTGTCTTTCAACTCTTCTACCTGCTGCCCAATCTGACGGCCTTGGAGAACGTGATGGCTCCCCTCATGCCTTTCCGTCATCGCCTCGACTTTGATCTGGAGCAGCGAGCAACCGAACTGCTGCAACAGGTGGGACTGGGCCAGCGCCTCGCTCATGTGCCGGGGCGACTCTCTGGGGGAGAGCAGCAGCGTGTGGCAATTGCCCGCGCCCTCATCAACCGACCCGCCGTGCTGCTGGCCGATGAGCCAACAGGCAATCTCGACCCGGCAACGGGTATGGAGATTCTGGATCTGCTGCGAGCGCAACAAGAACAGGGTCATCAAACCCTGATCCTGGTTACGCACGACCCGGCAGTCGCGGCCAGAGCCGACCGCCTCATCCGGCTCCGAGCGGCGGCCGCAGGGCTAGAAATCGAGGGGATCGACGAGGCTGCCACGCCACGACGCATCTTCATGCCTGATAGCGATACTTCTAACGAACAGGCACCTGTGAGAAGGAAACCGCGTCTTCCCAGGCGTGCCGTTCTGATCGCGCTGGGAGCGGCTTTGCTCGCTGCTGGAGGCTTTGTCTGGTTCGAGACCCGCCCGGCTTCCACACCGCAGGTAGGCGATACCCTTTACATCTACCGAGGCCATTCCAGCAGCGTCAATGCTGTTTCCTGGTCCCCTGATGGGCGCTACGTCGCCTCTGCCAGCGCTCCACTGACGCTGCAACAGTGGCGGCAGGCTTCCGCTCAGCAGTTTCAGTCTGTGTATACGGCTCTCACATCGGGACATGCCGATGCCAGCGTGCATGTCTGGAATCCCGCCAACGGACATCATTTCACCAGCTATCGAGGACATGTTGGGGGACCTGCGACAGTGATGACTTCTCCCGATGGCAGGCAAGTGGCTTCCGGCGGTTTGTTCGATCACACGGTACAAGTGTGGGAACCGCTCTCCGGCAAAACGGTGTTGACAGACAAGGCTTCCCTTGCTGGAAAGACCTCGACGGCGACAGGGGTGGCTAATGGGGATGGGGCAATCTGGTCGCTGGCATGGTCGCCGGATGGCACGCGCATCGCTTCAGGAGATGGGTTGCATCGCGTTCAGGTCTGGGATGCGGCAACAGGCAAGCTCTTTGTCACCTACACGAAACATAGCGGCCCGATCAATGCCCTGGCGTGGTCGCCGGATGGGACGAGTATCGTTTCAGCCAGCGCCGATAACACCGTGCAGGTCTGGGATGCCACCACCGGTGCGCAGAGACTGGTCTATACCCGCCACAGTCAAGGGGTGCGGGCCGTATTCTGGGCTTCAGATGGGCAGAGTATCTTGTCGGCGGGAGCCGATGGCATCATCTGGGCCTGGGATGCCAGCAACGGCAATCCTATCTGGCTTTACAAAGGACACACCGCTCCCGTCAACGCGCTGGCGTGGTCGCCAGACAACTCGCAGTTGCTTTCTGCCAGCGATGATCGGACGGTTCGGTTGTGGGCCAACTGGCAAAACAGTTCCGGTAAGGCTCTCTACACCTATCACGGGCATACAGGCGCTGTCCTTTCGGCAAGCTGGTCCGATGACGGCACGCGCATTGCTTCCGGCAGCAGCGACAAGACCGTGCGCCTCTGGATTGCCAGTGTGCCAGTTTCAGGCTGAGGATTGTTGCTCCTTTCCATCTTTTGACAACAATGAGGGTTGAAAAGAGACGGTGAGCGTTCATGTAAGCGGTACAAAGCTCGCTAGAAGGAAGTGGACGGCTGTGGTTTCAACGATGATACTGGCTTTCTGGCGGCTGCGACGCAGCTTCACCCCCCTGTTGCTGACAGGAGTGGGTGTGCTGGCAGCAGCCGTTCTGGTTTGCACTGTTCCGCTTTATTCGCAGGTGGCAACCACGGCTGCCCTGCGAAGCACCTTGCTGGTCACTCCTACAACCGCTGAGATCGTTCTGCATACTCATGGGGCTGGCATCTCGACCGATGTTGCTCATGATATACCGCCCCAACTTTTTCCCTTGCTTCCAGCACCGTTGCATGCTTATCTGAGCGGTCCGCCCCAATTCTCCCTTCAGACGCAGAGTCTTACCGTCCTTTCACCGAAGCTGGCTCTGCTGCAACTGGTTGGGTCTTCGATGCAAGACGTTGCCTCCCATGTCAAACTGCTTCGCGGTCGACTTCCCAATAAGAGCAGTGACGACCTCGAAATCGCGCTTACCGAGACAAGCGCTCAGGGCCTGGGAGTCAGCGTTGGATCACAACTGACGGTCCCTTTGAGCTTCTTTACTCAACCCCCTGACCCTCTCACTCCCAGTTTCCCGTTTTCGGAGCGGTTGCACTTTCAGGTTGTTGGTATCTTTAGCACCTTACAAGAGAACGACCCTTTCTGGCACGGCAATGATTTTCAACCCCTGACGACCTTTGTCAATGGACAGCCGCAAGTGACCTATCAAGCACTCTTTTCCAATGAGACCCTGCTGACCTTTCTCACTAATCTGGGAGCAAAATACAAATCCCAGTCGAATGTATTTTTCTCGGAAGAGGTTTCCGACCTGTACTGGTACTATCGGCTGGATACTTCCCGGCTTTCGATTGATCAGCTCGATGATCTCATCCATCAGTGCCAGACGCTTCAGTTGAATGCGGTTCATCAAGAGGAGATCCTCTCATCTCCCCCACTCTATCCCTATATGCTGAGTATCGATGTCTCTACCCCTGCTACAGGACCTGATGCCTCCCCCGGCATCCTGGAACTCTTTGGTGCCAGTGTCGGTGTTGCCCGCATTCCTGTGACGATCACCTTCTGCTTGATTCTTTTGCTCATCCTGGCCTTCGTTGCGACAATGACACAATTCCTGGTCGAAAGCCAGGAGGAGACCCTGGCTCTTTTGCGGAGTCGTGGGGCCAGTTCTCTTCAAATCCTGGGCATTCTACTGACTCAGAGCGTGTATCTTTGCCTGCTTGCGCTCATCTTCAGTCCTTTGCTGGCATTCCTCGTGGTCGCTTTGCTGACTCGTCTCTTCTTGTTCTCTCACGATTATGGGGCATTCGGCATCCTCTCACATCATCCGTGGCAAGCCATCCAGGATGTGAGTCCCTTTGCCTTGAGTGTTGTGTTTGTCACGCTGCTCGTTATGGCTTTTGCGGTCTATCAGGCATCCAGGCTCAATATCCTGACCTGCCGCCGTGAAATGGCTCGCAAAACGTCCTTTCCCTTCTGGCAACGCCTCAATCTCGATGTTGCAGCCATGATTATTGCTGTGACAGGCTATGCTCTTTCCGTCTACATTACCCCTGTTGCCAGTACCGATACGCTCAACCCTGCGGCACAGGTGCTCATTGCCTCCCCACTGACCCTGCTCGCTCCAGCATTCCTCGTGATCGCGGGCGTCCCTTTCATCCTCCGCTTTGCGGCTCCGTTGTTGCGTGCAGGAACCCGACTGGCAGTGCAGAGTCGCGCCGCTGCCCCACTGCTGGCGTTAGCACAGATGGCTCGCGCCCCTCAACGGGCCGTACGCATGCTGCTGCTGCTTGCATTTGCGATTTCCTTTGCTCTCTTTACCCTGGTCTTTCCTGCCTCGCAAGAGCAATATACTTCCAACGTTGCGGCCTATCAAGCAGGAGCTGATCTCAGCGGTATCCTTTCCAATACCAGTCCCGCAAGCTCAATGCGTGATGAGACGGCAACGTTTCGTCACCTGCCTGGGGTGCTTTCGGCAACAGTTGGTTATGCAGGTGATGCTACCTCAGCAGGTGATGCTACCTCAGCAGGCAATAATGTCTCGATTCCTTTGCAGATCAGAGCGGTTGATGCCAGTACCTTTACTCAGACCGCCATCTGGACATCGCAAGACAGCAAGCAATCCCTCTCCTCTTTGATGGCACAGCTCTCGGGCCAGCAAAGCTTGCCTCGTTCAAAGGACGTTGTTCATGCCATTGTTGATGCCTTCGCGTGGAAACACCTTGATCTGCATGAGGGCGCAACCTTTTCGATGCAGGTGAGCCAGCAGAATAATGCGACGATCACGATTCCTTGTATCGCTATCGCTGAAGTTCAACACATTCCGACGATTAACGATAGTATACTACCCGTTGAGACACTCACGTATCATTCTCCCGGCGGCATTCTCGTCGATTATCAGAACTACGCCGCCATGTATCAAAAGGAAAGTGGAAACACTCTTCCTCTCAACTATGTTTGGTTACGAACACAGGATTCCCCTGTCCTGCTCTCCAGACTTCGCAACCAGTTGCACGCCACGCAGTTCGATGTGGATCCGCTTTATGATCGTCGAGCAACGATAGCGTCACTGAATCAGGATCCGCTCCTGCTTGATCTTATGGGGGTGCTAACCATTGGAACCGCGACTGCTCTTTTATTAACATTTGCAGGCAATGTGATCACCTCCTGGCTCAGTATGCGTTTGCGCCTGACGAACTTCGCTTTGCTGCGCGCATTAGGTACAAGCGTACAGCAAATAGCCAGCGTATTGCTCTGGGAGCAAGGCCTGATCTATCTCACGGCCCTCTTGCTTGGTTTGCTCTTTGGTCTGCTGCTCTCAGTGACATTCGTGCCTATCCTTCTCTTCAGCAATGTTCCGGTAGGCCTAAATGAAACGAATGAAGCAGCCTTTTATGCCATACAGCATATTTTACCCGCTAACCTGGTCATTCCAGGCTCACTCACACTCGCTTTTACAGCCTTAGTAGTCATATACCTGCTGGCTCTCTGGATCATGATCTCTGCAATTTCAAAGCCTCTAGTGAGCCAGGCCCTGCGACTGAATGAGGATTGAACAAGGCTGGCGCTCTCAATACAGAGAGAGGAGAGAACATTTGGAAAAAGAACAAATGGTATCGCGTTCCGATCAGGCTGGAGAAGAACACCAGGCGATCTTACGTGTGGAAAATCTGAATAAAACCTATATAATCCCTTCCGGGAGGTTACACATTCTCCAGAACATTTCTTTGCAGGTTCGTCAAGGGGAATGGGTTTCCATTACCGGTCCATCAGGGTCAGGGAAAACGACATTACTTTCCCTGATCGGCGCTTTGGATAGCCCGGAGAGTGGAGAAATCTGGCTGGACGAGATTGCCGTCCATCGCCTGAAAGGGCCGCAGGCAGCCGATTTCCGTCGGGAAAAGATCGGTTTTGTCTTCCAACTGTTCTACCTGCTGCCCAATCTGACGGCGCTGGAAAACGTCATGGTTCCATTATTACCGTACCGACGAAAGCTGAGTTTCGATTTGGAGCGCAGGGCAAAGGAACTTTTAGAGCGAGTTGGTCTGGGCGATCGGCTCGGTCATCCTCCAGCACGGCTCTCCGGCGGCGAGCAGCAGCGCGTGGCTATTGCCCGCGCCCTTATCAATCATCCCAGCCTGGTTCTGGCTGATGAGCCAACGGGCAATCTCGACCCTGCGACAGGGGCAGAAGTCCTGGCTCTCTTACGTGAATTGCAGGCTGTCAGTAACCAGACGTTGATTATGGTGACTCACGACCCGCAAATAGCCGCTTTAGCTGATAGACACATTCGTTTAGAGCAATTGGGCTATCATGGCATTCATTGAGTACCAAACAACTAGAGATATCCGAAAAGGCCGTGCCTATCCATCTCCATAGCTCAAGCAAGGGGACTTCCGGCACGAAAGTTATAAAACGCTTCGATGGATCAGGATCGTCTTCATAGTCAGAACACGTTGCGCAAGAGAAACAGACGACCGTATTGAATGGTTGAAAGGAAATCGTATGGATATAGTGAACCCCGCTTCTGCTGTCCAGTTCAGCACGCATACTGTTTTTAATCAGCCACCACCGTTGGTCGATTACAATGTTTTTACGCAAGATGCCGCCCTCGTTGAAAGTGTCCAGCGCGAGGGGGCTGCCTGGGCACAGTATCACTTAAGCCATATTGGTGCCTTTGCCGGTCGTGAAGAGGTTATCCAATGGGGGTTCGACGCGAATACGTACGAGCCGGTTTTGCAGACGCACGACCGTTATGGTCACCGCATCGATGAAGTAAAGTTTCATCCCGCCTACCATCATCTGATGAAGCATGCGGTGGCCTGGGGAATGCATGCCTCCTCCTGGCGCAGTGATGTGCCGGGAGGCCACGTGGCGCGAGCCGCTGCTTTCTTCCTTTTTGCCCAGGTTGAGGCTGGGCATGGCTGCCCGATCTCAATGACGCATGCCGCCATTCCTGTTTTGCGCAAGCAGTCAGATCTGGCCCAAAGCTGGCTACCTCAATTGCTCTCGCTTGAGTATGATCCCGGATTGCGCCCCCTTTCAGAGAAGAAAGGGATGCTCTGTGGTATGGGTATGACCGAGAAGCAGGGGGGATCAGATGTGCGTAGCAATACCACCCAGGCTCACCCAGACGGGGATGGTGCTTATACACTGACAGGGCACAAGTGGTTTTGTTCGGCCCCGATGTGCGATCTCTTCCTGGTTCTGGCTCAGGCCCCGGGAGGACTTTCCTGCTTTTTGCTCCCGCGCGTTCTGCCCGATGGCACGAGAAATCGCTTTTTGATTCAGCGCCTCAAGCAGAAGCTGGGGAATCGCTCGAATGCTTCCAGCGAGGTTGAATTCGACCATGCCTGGGCACTGCTGATAGGCGAAGAAGGAAAGGGCGTGCGGACCATTGTGGAAATGGTCAATTTTACCCGCCTGGATTGTGTGCTCGGTACTGCCGCGCTCATGCGCCAGGCCGTGGCGCAGGCGACCCATCACGCGGCCTATCGCCAGGCGTTTGGTCATCGTCTCCTGGATCAGGCCCTCATGCAGAACGTTCTGGCCGATCTGGCTGTCGAATCGGAAGCTGCAACGATCCTGGCGATGCGGCTTGCACGGGCCTGCGATCGGGCAGAAACGAGCGAACATGAGCAGTTGATCAAACGGCTTGGGACGGCCATTGGCAAGTACTGGGTGACGAAGCGTGGTCCTGTTCATGTTGCCGAGGCCCTGGAGTGTCTGGGAGGCAACGGGTATATCGAGGAGAGCATTATGCCCAGGCTCTACCGAGAGGCGCCGCTCAATTCTCTCTGGGAGGGATCGGGCAATGTAAATGCGCTGGACGTGCTGCGAGCAGTCGCTCGGGAGCCGCAAGCACTCGACCATTTCTTTGAGGAACTTGCCCCGGCGTGCAAAGCAGATCCACGCCTTGATACAGCCGTCACGCATCTTCAGCGCCAACTGACCGACGGCGAGGAGCTAGAATGGCGCGCAAGACATCTCGTGGAGCAGATGGCTCTCGTGTTCCAGGGGGCGCTCCTGGTACAGCATGGTTATCCAGCCATAGCAGACGCTTTCTGTGCCACGCGTCTGGCTGGTGAGTGGGGCAGAACCTTTGGAACTCTGCCAAGAGGCACCGATGCGGCTGCTATTCTTGAACGGTCAAGACCACGGCGAGAGCACCCGTCTTGATGCCCATGAGAAAGTAGGCTGATCCTATAGATTGGCTCTTTTCGTATGGCCCGGAGTAAGTGTTGACCTCCGGGCCATCACAAGGCACGTTTCCAGTTGGAAGACGGCTTAGAAATCGATCCCCGTCTCCGCTAACGACAGGCCGAGCAGTTCGGCCAGCTCTTTGGTGGCGGTGAGGAGGTAATGAACGATATCGGAACGGGTCAGTCTGGGCGGCCATCGGTTCTCTGGCCGCCATGCGCCGTAGCTATCTTGAAGTGCTGGCGCACACTCGCGGTCGCGTCGCCTTCGGGCGTCCCCTGGCCGAGCACCCGCTCATGCGCCGCCAGTTGGTCG
>Ga0209061_1004190_pt1 | contig 14193 bp, 8 predicted proteins | sample Coa_R1_10_FD_187157 | JGI IMG/M metagenome (GOLD analysis project Ga0209061, IMG submission 187157) | Surface soil microbial communities from Centralia Pennsylvania, which are recovering from an underground coalmine fire - Coalmine... | ecosystem: Environmental > Terrestrial > Soil > Unclassified...
CATCAACTGGTGCCCGCGCTGCCTGACCGCACTGAGCGACATCGAGGTCGACCACAGCGACGACGAGGGCGAGCTGACCTCGATCCGCTACGGGGACGGCGAGGCGTCCATCGTCGTCGCCACGACCAGGCCGGAGACCATGCTCGGCGACACCGCGGTGGCGGTGCACCCCGACGACCCCCGCTACGCGCACCTGGTCGGCACCACGGTCGAACTGCCGCTGACCGGCCGCCGCATCCCGGTGATCGCCGACGGCCACGTCGACCCGCAGTTCGGCACCGGCGCGGTCAAGGTGACTCCCGCCCACGACCCGAACGACTTCGAGATCGGCCAGCGCCACGGCCTGCCGAGCCCGACCATCATGGACGAGCACGGCGTGATCACCGCGCACGGCCCGTTCCAGGGCCTGGACCGGTTCGAGGCCAGGCCCGCCGTGCTCGCGGCGCTGCGGGAACAGGGCAGGATCGTCGCCGAGATCCGCCCGTACCTGCACGCGGTCGGGCACTGCAGCCGCTGCGGCACCACGGTGGAGCCGCGCCGGTCGAAGCAGTGGTTCGTCCGCGTCGCACCGCTGGCCAAGGCCGCCGGCGACGCGGTCCGCGACGGGCGGGTCCGGCTGCACCCGGCGGAGATGAGCGCGCGGTACTTCGGCTGGGTGGACGACATGCACGACTGGTGCATCAGCCGCCAGCTATGGTGGGGTCACCGCATCCCGGTCTTCTACGGCCCGGGCGACGAGGTGCGCTGCGTGGGCCCCGACGAGCGGCCGCCCCCCGGGTGGCGGCAGGACCCCGACGTGCTGGACACCTGGTTCTCCTCGGCGCTGTGGCCGTTCTCCACCCTCGGCTGGCCGGACGACACCCCGGACCTGCGCGCGTTCTACCCGACCAGCGTGCTGGTCACCGGGTACGACATCCTGTTCTTCTGGGTGGCCAGGATGATGATGTTCGGCCTGTACGCGATGCGGGACCGCGACCCCGCCGCCGCGGTGCCGTTCCGGGTGGTGGTCCTGCACGGCCTGGTCCGCGACCAGTTCGGCAAGAAGATGTCCAAGTCGCGCGGGAACACCGTCGACCCGCTGGACTGGATGGACAGGTTCGGCGCCGACGCGACCAGGTTCACCCTGGCCCGCAACGCCAACCCGGGCAGCGACGTCGCGATCAGCGAGGAGTGGGCGGCCGGGTCGCGCAACTTCTGCAACAAGCTGTGGAACGCGGTCCGCTTCGCCCTGCTGAACGGGGCCTGCGTCCCGGCGGCCCCGCCGCGCCCGGCCGCGGCTCCCGACCGCTGGATCCTGTCCCGGCTGGCGGCGGTCACCGCCGAGGTGGACGGGCTGTTCGAGCGGTTCGAGTTCGGCAAGGCGTGCGAGGCGCTGTACCACTTCGCCTGGGACGAAGTGTGCGACTGGTACCTGGAGCTGGCCAAGGTCCCGCTGGCCTCCGGTGACTCGCCGGCGGCGGAGGCCACCCGCCAGGTGCTCGGCTTCGTGCTCGATGCGCTGCTGCGGCTGCTGCACCCGGTCATGCCGTTCGTTACCGACGAGCTGTGGACCGCGCTGACCGGCGAGGACTCGGTCATGGTGGCGCCGTGGCCTCCGCCGTCGGCCACGGCGGACCCGGCGGCGGAGGCTGAGATGGCCTCGCTGATGCGGCTGGTGACCGAGGTCCGGCGGTTCCGTGCCGACCAGGGCCTGCGCCCCGGGCAGCGGGTCGCGGCCAGGCTCGCCGGCATCGGGGATACCCCGCTGGCCGGGCACGAGGACCGGATCAGGGCGCTGCTGCGGCTGCAGCAGGCCGGCGACGGCTTCGCCGCGTCCGCCCGGCTATCCGCCGAGGGCGTCACCGTGGAGCTTGACGTGGCCGGCGCCGTCGACGTCGCCGCCGAGCGCCGCCGGCTGGACAGGGATCTCGCCGCGGCCAGGCGCGAGGCGGAGCAGGCGCGGCGCAAGCTGGACAGCGCCGAGTTCCTCGCCAAGGCACCGGAGGCGGTGGTGGCGAAGACCAGGCAGCGCCTGGATGCGGCCGCCCGCGAGATCGCCCGCCTGGAGCGTCGCCTCGCCCAGCTGTGAACCGCGCCCGGGACGCTGCCAGCTCATCCCCCGGGCCGTCCGCCGCCCGGCCCAGCCGCCGCCCGGGCCGTCCCGCGCCCGGGCAGTACCGCGCCCGGGCAGTACCGCGCCCGGGCCGGCGGCCGGCCGGGGCCTCTCCCCGGCCAAGTAGGCTGGGCAGGGTGGACGTGCAGCGGCGGTTCGCGGAGGTCGAGCGGGACATCGTGGCCCGCAGGCCGGAGCATTCGGTCGACCTCGCCCTCGACCGGATGCGCGAGCTGGCCGGGCTGCTCGGCGAGCCGCAGCGCGCCTGCCCGGTCATCCACATCACCGGCACCAACGGCAAGACGTCCACGGCGAGGATGACCGACGCGCTGCTGCGCGCCCGCGGCCTGCGCACCGGCCGGTTCACCAGCCCGCACCTGGTCTCGATCAGGGAGCGGATCTGCGTGGACGGCGCCCCGGTCAGCCCGGAACGGTTCGTGGCCGCCTACGAGGAGGTCATCCCGTACGTCAGGCTCGTGGACCAGCGCCACCCGGTCGCGATGTCGTTCTTCGAGGTGCTGAACGGGATGGCGCTGGCGATCTTCGCCGACACCCCGGTGGACGTGATGATCCTCGAGGTCGGCGTGGGCGGCAGGCTCGATTCCACCAACGTCGCCGACGGCGCGGTCGCGGTCGTCACCCCGGTCGCGATCGATCACGCGCGCCTGCTCGGCGACACGGTCGAGCGGATCGCGGCGGAGAAGGCCGGCATCATCAAGCCGGGGGCGGTGGCGGTGCTCGCCCAGCAGCAGCTTGCCGCCGCCGAGGTGCTGCTGCGCCGGGCGGCCGAGGTGGGCGCGACCGTGGCCAGGGAGGGCATCGAGTTCGGCGTGCTGGCCCGCGAGCAGGCGGTGGGCGGGCAGCGGCTGGCGCTGCGCGGCCTGCGCGGCAGCTACCCCGACGTGTACCTGCCGTTGTTCGGCGCGCACCAGGCCGGCAACGCCGCGTGCGCGCTGGCCGCGGCGGAGGCCTTCGCCGGCACCGCGGCAGCCGGGGGAGACGCGCGCCTGGATCCGGACCTGGTGCGGGAGGCGCTGGGCCAGGTCACCTCGCCGGGCCGGCTGGAGGTGGTGCGGCGGAGCCCGACGATCATCATCGACGCCGCGCACAACCCGGCGGGCATGGCGGCCAGCGTCGCCGCCATGCGCGAGGCGTTCGGCTTCGCCCGGCTGGCCGGGGTCTTCGCGGCCAGCGGCGACAAGGACGTGCCCGGCATGCTGGCCGAGCTCGAGCCGCTGCTGTCCGAGATCGTGGTGACCAGGAACTCCTCCGACAGGTCGATGGATCCGGCCGCGGCCGCGCAGCTTGCCGCCGAGGCGTTCGGCGCGGACCGGGTGTCGGTGGCCGCCCGCCTCGACGACGCGATCGACGCCGCGGTCGCGGTCGCCGACGAGGCCGCCGCCGCGGGGGCGCCGGGCGGCGGCGGCGTGCTCGTCACCGGGTCGGTCATCACCGCCGGCGACGCCAGGAGGCTGCTCGCGCCCGCCGGCGGCGAGCTGCCCGCCGAGCCGCCGCCGAGCCAGCCCGCCCGTCACCCGTTCACCGCGGCGGAGCTGTCATGAGGCAGCTGTGCGGCACGGTGCTGATCATGGAGGCGATCGTCATCGGGCTGGCGATCCCGGTGGCCACCGTCCTGGAGCACGTCCACGGCGGCCTGGCCGGCGGCTTCGGCGGCGGCCTGGCGGTGTGCGCCGTGGTGCTGGCCGCCTTCGTCGGGCGGCCCCGGATGGGCTGGGCGCTGCCCGCCGGGACCGTGCTGCAGGCCCTGGTCATCGCCGCCGGGATCGTGGTGCCCGCGATGTACGCCCTCGGCGCCATCTTCGCCGCGCTGTGGCTGACCGGCATCTGGCTGGCCCGCCGCTACGAGCCCCGGGGGAGCGGCGCCGGCCGGGCCGCGCGGCCCCCGGGGACATCAGCGCCGTCGCGCTGACCGCGCGAACGTTAGTAATCAGCGGGACGGGAGCGCGCGCAACGACTAACTTTCCGGCCCGGATGCGCAGCCGCCACGCCGGGCCGGCACGGCGGTTGCGCAGCGGAACGCGGGTAAGCTGTGCCACGGCAGCGAACACGGCAGGCGGGCAGCGGAAGATGTCGGGACCGGCCTCCCGGAACCTGTTTAGCCGGCGGCGCCGTTGTCCATGTAGAACCACAAGGGCCGTCGCACGCAGCGGCCCATGCTGACAGTCCGAACAATCGAAGCCCGGATCGGAAGGGCCCGTTCCCGATGAGCAACGCGCTGACGTTCCTCGGCCGCGACATGGCGGTCGATCTTGGTACCGCGAACACGCTGGTGTACGTGCGCGGTCGCGGGATCGTGCTGAACGAGCCGTCGGTGGTCGCGCTCAATACCAACAACGGCCAGATCGTCGCGGTCGGGGCGGAGGCCAAACGCATGATCGGCCGGACCCCCGGCAACATCGTGGCGGTCCGCCCGCTCAAGGACGGGGTGATCGCGGACTTCGACGTCACCGAGCGGATGCTGCGCTACTTCATCCAGAAGGTGCACCGGCGTTCCTACCTGGCCAAGCCCAGGCTGGTGGTGGCCGTGCCGAGCGGCATCACCGGCGTGGAGCAGAGCGCGGTCAAGGAGGCCGGCCACCAGGCCGGCGCGCGCCGGGTCTACATCATCGAGGAGCCGATGGCGGCGGCGATCGGCGCGGGCCTTCCGGTCCACGAGCCCACCGGCAACATGGTGGTCGACATCGGCGGCGGCACCACCGAGGTCGCGGTGATCGCGCTGGGCGGCATCGTCACCTCGCAGTCGATCAGGATCGGCGGCGACGAGATGGACCAGGCGATCATCACCTTTGCGAAGAAGGAGTACTCGCTGATGCTCGGCGAGCGGACCGCCGAGGAGATCAAGATCGCCCTGGGCTCCGCGTTCCCGATGGCGGACGAGCCGCAGGCCGAGATCCGCGGCAGGGACCTGGTCAGCGGCCTGCCCAAGACCGTGGTGATCTCCGCGGCCGAGGTCCGCCGCGCGGTCGAGGAACCGCTCAACCTCATCATCGACGCGGTCAAGACCACGCTGGACAAGTGCCCGCCCGAACTGGCGGGCGACGTGATGGACCGGGGCATCGCGCTGACCGGCGGCGGCGCGCTGCTGCGCGGCCTCGAGCCGCGCATCCGCGAGGAGACGGGGATGCCGGTCGAGGTCGCCGACAACCCGCTCGAGTCGGTGGTGCTCGGCACCGGCAAGTGCGTGGAGGATTTCGAGACCCTGCGCCAGGTGCTGGTGCCGGACACCAGGCGCTGACCCGGCGCCGCCCGGCAGCAGCCAGGCAACCCGCAAGGCCCCGCCAGCCCGTCGTACCGACCGGCCCCCGCGACGGATGAGGAGTTGCAAGGAGTTGCAGTGCACGACAGCCGGCGAACCCGCCTCGTTCTGGCCGTGCTGCTGGCCGCCGCGATCGCGCTGATCACGCTGGACTTCAGGGACGGCGGCACCTCGCCGGCCCGCAGGGCGGGCGCGGACGTGTTCGGCCCGATCGAGCGGGTCGCGCACGACGTGACCGGCCCGGTGGCCAGCTTCTTCGACTCGGTCACCGGCGGGCGCTCCGCGCAGGCCACGATCGCCAGCCTGCAGCGCGAGAACGCCCAGCTGCGGGCCGCGCTGAGCGCGGCCGAGCTGAGCAGGTCCGACAGCAGCCAGCTAGCCAGGCTGCTCCGGCTGGACGCCGGCGGCTACCGGATCGTCGCGGCGAGCGTGATCGCGGCCGGCGGCGACTACTCCGACACGGTCACCCTGGACGCCGGCAGCAGGGACGGCATCAGGCCCGACGAGACCGTGCTGAACGGCGCCGGGCTCGTCGGCACCGTGACCGGCGTGACCGCGGACACCTCGACCGTGCTGCTCGCCGACGACGCATCCTCGGTGCTGGGCGTGCAGGTGGCCAGCACCGGCCAGGTCGGCGAGGTCAGCGGCGCGGGCAAGTCGATGTCGGGCCCGGTCATGCTGCGGCTGACCCTGTTCGGCGCGAGCCCGCCGCTGCGGGTCGGGCAGGAACTGGTCAGCTACGCCTCCATCGGGAACCAGCCCGAGGTCCAGGGCGTGCCGGTCGGCACGGTCTTCTCGGTGCAGGCCAGCGCCGGGTCCCTCACCCAGGCGGCCCTGGTGCGGCCGTACGTCGACTTCACCGCCCTGGGCGTGGTCGGCGTGGTGGTGCAGGTCCCGCGGCATAGCCCGCACGTCTCGGTGCTGCCGCGCCCGGCGCCGACGGTCACCGTCACCGTGACCGCCACCCCGGGCGCCTCCCGGTCCGCGACGCCGGCGGCCCCCGGCCCCTCCGGCGCCGGCACGCCGTCGGCTCCGGCCACCGCGGCGCCGACGGGAGGCTGACGTGCGGGCGGTGCTCGGCGTGCTGGCGCTGCTGGTCGCGGTGGTCCTGCAGGTCACCGTCGTGGACAGGATCGCGTTCCCCGGCGGCACCGGCCCCGACCTGGTGCTGCTGGCCGTGGCCGCCTTCGCGCTGGCCGGCGGGCCGGCCAGCGGCGCATTCACCGGCTTCCTCGGCGGGCTCGCGCTCGACGTCGCGCCGCCGGGCAGCCACTTCGTCGGCCAGGACGCGCTGGTGTTCTGCCTGGTCGGCTACGGTTGCGGCCTGCTCGCGGCGCCCCCGCCCGGCGAAGGCTCCCGCGAGCCGCACCGTACGGCGCTGTTCGAGATCGTGGTGATGGCGGCGGGCGCCGTCTGCGGCGAGGCGCTGACCGCGGCGCTCGGCAAGCTGCTGAGCGACCCGCGCGTCTCGGTGCCGGCCGTCCGGCACGTGCTGCCGGCCGCGGCCGGCTACGACGTGCTGCTGTGCCCGTTCGTGCTGTACGCCGCGGCGGCGGTGCTGCGGCTGGGCGGCGCGGTCCGCCCGGCCCGCGAGCGGCCCGGCCGGGCGGCGGCCGCGACGGCGGACGTCGCCGCGGCGCAGGCCGCCGCGGGCGCGGTCCGGCAGGCGCCCGCAGCGCTCAACGGCTCGGCGCCGCGGCTGCGGCTGGCGGCCCGCGGCAGGGGCGATGCCTGGGTCGCCAGCCGCGTCGCCGCGGGCGGCAGGCCGGCCGGGCGCGAGCCGCGCCTCAGGCTCGGCCGCGGCGGTCCGCCCGGCGGCAGCGCGCTTCGCCATGGCGGCCTGGCCGGCGGCGGCGCGCTCGGCGCGGCCTTCGCCGCCGGCGGCACCGCGAAGCTCCGGTTCGGGCAGCGGCGCGGCGAGGGCGTGCTCGGCGGCTCCATGCTCGGCCTGCTCGCCGGCCCCAGGCCCGGCGGGCCGGCCTGGGGGCGCGGCGGGGCGGGCCTCGGCGGCCTGCTCTCCGGAGATTCCAGGCTGGGCCGTTCCAGGTTCGGCCGTTCCCGGATGGGCCGCTCGCTGCTTGGCGGCTCGGTGTTCAGCCGGTCCCCGTCCTCCGCGCTGTCGGCGCCGGCCGGCCAGCCCTCGCCGCGTGCCGCTCCGCGCTTCGCCGCAGCGCGCCGCTACCGGCCGCCGGGCCTGTCCCGCCGCTGGGGGCCTGCCCGCACGGGGCCCCGGCGGCGGCCGGGCCGGCACGGCGCGCTCGCCCGGCTCGGCGCAGCGCTGCGCAGGTCGGCCCGCGGCAGGCCGTCGGGCGCGGCAGCCGCCGGCGCGGCGCGCAGGTCGGCGCCGCGGGGCTCGGCCTTCCGCGGATCGGGCCGGGGTGCCCTGGCGCTGCGCCGGCGGGGGCTGGGCCGGTCGCCGGCCGCCGGCTGGCCGCGCCGCCGCCGGCTGCTCCGCGGCGTGGCCGGCGGGAGCATGCCCCGGATCGGCAGCAAACTGGCAATGGGCAGGAAGGCCGGGAAACCCGGGAGGGCGCGCTGGCGGAGGGGAGGTCTGCGATGAACGCGGCGTCGCGCCGCCGCCTGGTGGTGCTGTACCTGGTCGTCGCCGCCATGCTGGTCACGCTCGGCGGCAGGCTGTGGTACGTGCAGGTGATGAACACCGCCACCTACAAGAGCCTGGCCGCGCAGAACCAGACACGAGACGTGATCGTGCCCGCGGTGCGCGGCCAGATCCTGGACGACGTCGGCAACCAGCTGGTCACCAACAGGACGGCGCTGACCGTCTCGGTGGACATGATGGAGCTGTCCCAGCGGCCCGGCGGCGCCGCGCCGGTGCTGCGCCGGCTCGCCCCGCTGCTCGGCATGTCCGGCAAGCTGCTGAGCGAGGAAACCCGGCAGTGCACGGCCAGCGTCCCGCCGCCGTGCTGGTCCGGCTCGCCGTACCAGCCCATCCCGGTCGCCCAGGACGTCCCGGTCCAGGTGGCGCTGCAGATCATGGAGGAACAGCCGGAGTTCCCCGACGTCACCGCGCAGCCTCAGGCGGTGACCGACTACCCGGAGCCCGGCGGGGCAGACCCGGCGCAGGCGCTCGGCTACCTGCAGCCGGCCACCCAGCAGGAGGTCGCGGCCGAGCACCTGCCGAATACCGGCTTCTCCGCCGACGACCTGGTCGGCCAGTCCGGCCTCGAGGCCCAGTACGACAGCCAGCTTCGCGGCAAGCCGGGAACCAAGGTGGTGTCGGTCAACGCCGCCGGCGACGTCACCGGCACCGTCCGCCAGACCCCGCCGGTCCCGGGCGACGACCTGGTGACCAGCCTCAACGCGGCCATCCAGGCGGACGCGCAGCGTGCGCTCGACGCCGCGGTGGCCAAGTCGCGGTCCGAGGGCAACCACCCCAAGCAGGCCGCGGCGGTCGTGATGACCACCACCGGCCGGGTGGTGGCCATGGCCAGCTACCCGGATTACAACCCGAACGTGTGGACCGGCGGCATCTCGCAACAGGAGGTCAACTACCTGTTCGGCACCGGATCCGGCGGGCCCGCCACCAACTGGGCCACGATGGGCCAGTGGGCGCCCGGCTCCACCTGGAAGATCACCACCGCCGCTGCCGCGGTGGCCAACGGGTACAGCCTGGGCGGCAGCTACGACTGCCCCGCCTCGGTCACCATCGCCGGCCACAAGTTCATCGACGACGGCGAGCCGAACCTCGGCCAGATGAGCCTCGCCCAGGCGCTGGTCGTGTCCTGCGACACGGTCTTCTACCAGCTCGGCTACGGCATGTACCTGCGCGACAAGACCAGCGCCAACGTGGTGACCTCGCCGGACGCCCCGGTGCAGAAGATGCAGCAGATGGAGCTGGCCTTCGGCTTCGGCCAGCCCACCGGCATCGACCTGCCGGAGGAGAACCCCGGCATCGTCCCCACCGGGCGCTGGCTGTACGACAACTGGAAGGCCAACCGCCAGTACTGGTGCACGTACGGCAAGGAGTACGGCTCCTACCTGCAGCAGATCGAGTACCAGGACTGCCACTACGGCAACGTGTGGGAGCCCGGCGACGCCGCCATCCTCGCGATCGGCGACGGCGAGGTGGCCGTCACCCCGCTGCAGCTCGCCAACGCCTACGCGGCGCTGGCCAACGGCGGCACCCTGTACAGCCCGCGGATCGGCGAGGCGCTGGTCTCGCCGTCCGGCCAGGTGGTGCAGCGGATCAGCCCGCCGGTCATCCGGCACCTGCCGGTGTCGGGCTACACGCTGGCCTACATCCGCCAGGCCCTGGCCGGGGTGATCACCCACGGCACCGCCGCCGGCGCGTTCAGCGGCTTCCCGCTCAGCAAGCTGTGCGTCGCCGGCAAGACCGGCACCGCCTCGGTGTACGGCACGCAGCCGTCCTCGGTGTTCGCCTCGTTCGCGCCGTGCAGCCATCCCCAGTACGTGGTCGTGGTGATGGTGCCCGATTCCGGTTACGGCGCCGACGTGGCCGCGCCCGCGGTGCGCCAGATCTGGGACGGCATCTACGGCCTGGAGGGCCACAAGGCCGCCGTCCCCGGCGGCCGGCTGCCGTCGGCGCTGCCGCGGATCACCGCCGCCGGGGCCATCCTGGCGCCGCCCGGCTACAGCAGGGAGCCGTGATGCTGGGCAGGTCATCGTCACCGGCCGGCTACGCGGTCCGCGGGCTGGCCGCGCCGCGGCCCGGGGCACTGGCCGGCCGTTCCCGCTCGCTGCTGGCCCGGGCATTCGCGCGCAACTCCCCGCTGCGCACCATGGACTGGGTGCTGGTCGCGGCCGCGGCAGGGCTGAGCGGGATCGGCATCGTGCTGGTCTGGGCCGCCACCGAGCCGGCCCTGCTCGCGGCCGGCCTGAGCCCGCGCGGCTACATGGAGAAGCAGACCGCGTGGGTGGCGCTCGGGCTGCTGCTGATGGGCGCGGTGAGCCTGCTGGACACCAGGCAGATACGCGCCTGGGCGCCGCTGGCCTACGGCGTCACGCTGCTCGGCCTGCTGGCCGTGCTGTCCCCGCTGGGCGCGCAGGTCAACGGCGCGCACGCGTGGATCTCCGTGCCCGGCGGGTTTCAGATCGAGCCGTCGGAGTTCGCCAAGGTCGCGCTGGTCCTGATCGTCGCGTACGTGATCAGCGAGGCCCGCAGCGGGCTGGCACGGCCCGCGGGGACGCCGGGCGTCCGCTCGGTGCTGATCGCGCTGGCCTGCGCCGCGCCGGTGCTCGCCCTGGTCGCCGTCGAGCCGGCGCTGGGCGCGGCGGTGGTGCTCGCCGTCACCGCAGGCGCCATGATCGTGCTGTCCGGGGTGCGGCTGCGCGTGATCGCGGCGCTCGCGGCGGCGGTCGCCGCGGTCATCTTCGCGGCCGGCGGCCTGCACCTGCTGCGGTCCTACCAGCTCAGCAGGCTCACCTCGTTCCTGCACCCGCACTCGGACCTGTCCGGCGCCGGCTACCAGGCGGCGCAGGCCAAGATCGCGGTCGGCTCCGGCGGCCTGTTCGGCACCGGCCTGTTCCACGGCCAGATCGTCGCGGGCAACTACGTGCCCTCGCAGCCGACGGACTTCATCTTCACCGTGGCCGGGGAGGAACTCGGGTTCGTCGGCACGATCGTGATCGTCTTCCTGCTCGGCGTGGTCATCGTCCGCGCGCTGCGCATCGCCGCGCGGGCCGGCGACCACTTCGGCATGCTGCTCGCGTCGGGCATCACGGTCTGGTTCGCGTTCCAGTCGTTCGTGAACATCGGCATGACGATCGGCATCACGCCGATCACCGGCATCCCGCTGCCGTTCGTCTCCTACGGCGGCTCGGCCATCTTCGGCGACATGATCGCGATCGGGCTGCTGCAGTCCGTGCACCGCCGTCGCCGGGTTTTCGAGTGACGGCCTGACCGGTCAGGCGGCGCCCGCGGCCGGGCAGGGGTAGTACCGTGGCAAAGGCCGCCCGCGGCGCTGGCGGCCCGCGGGGCAGTGCAGGCCTTCGATGATCTGGGAGCTGGGGTGCGGATTACCTACCTGGGCCATGCCGGGCTGCGGATCGACACCGCGCACGGGAGCATCGTGTGCGATCCGTGGACGAACCCGGCCTACTTCCATTCGTGGTTCGTCTTCCCGGACAACAGCGGGCTGGACTGGGATCGCCTCGGGCGGGCCGACTACCTGTACGTGTCGCACATGCACCAGGACCATTTCGACCCGCTGCTGCTGCGCGAGCACGTGTCGCACGACGCGACCGTGCTGCTGCCCGACTTCCCGGTGCCGGACCTGCGCGACAGCCTGCGGCGGCTGGGCTTCACCCGGTTCGAGACCCTGCCGGACGGGAAGGCCGTGCAGCTCGGCGGCCTGCGGCTGCTGATCCAGGCGCTGAAGTCCCCGGCGGACGGCCCGCTGGGAGACTCGGCGCTGGCGGTCAGCGACGGCACCGCGACCGTGCTGAACCAGAATGACGCGCGGCCCATCGACCTGGAGCCGCTGCTGGAGTTCGGGCCGTTCGACGTGCATTTCCTGCAGTTCTCCGGCGCGATCTGGTGGCCGTGGACCTACGAGCTGCCGGAGGCGGCCAAGCGCTCGTTCGGGGCCGCCAAGCGGGCCAACGGCATGGACCGGGCGCTGCGCTACGTCCGCAGCATCGGGGCGCGGCACGTGGTGCCGAGCGCCGGGCCGGCCTGTTTCCTCGACGACGAACTGTTCGCGCTCAACGACCTGGCCGGCGACGAGGCCAACACGTTCCCCGACCACATGGTGTTCGCCCGCTACCTCGCGGAGCGGGGCATCGACGCGCGGCTGATGGTGCCCGGCGCCGTCCTCGACGTCGGCCCCGGCCGCTGCGAGGTGAGGTGGCCGGCCGGCGAGGCGCAGGCGCTGGCGCCGTACCGGGACAAGGAACGCTACCTGCGCGAGTACGCGCGCCGCGAGCGGCCCCGCATCGAGGCGGCCAGGCGCCGCTGGCCCGCGCCCGGCGTGGACGTGCTGGCCGAGCTCAAGGCCTGGTTCGAGCCGCTGCTGGAACTGGCCGACCACATCAGGGCCGGCGTGGGCGGCCCGGTGCTGCTGCGGCTGGCCCCCGGCGGCAGCGGCGGCGCCGAGGAGCGGATCGTCATCGACTTCCCGGCCGGCCAGGTCCGCCGCCACGCCGGCGAGTCCTGCCGCTACCAGTTCACGGTCGCCCGCCCGCTGGTCGAGCGGCTGATCGCCGACCACCAGACCGACTGGGTCAACAGCCTGTTCCTGAGCATGCGCTTCCTGGCCCGCCGCATCGGCCAGTACAACGAGTACCTCTACACGTTCTTCAAGTGCCTGGCCCCGGAGCGGATCATGTACGCCGAGGGCTGGTACGCCAGCCAGCAGCACGACGAGGAAGACATCAGGCTCGGCGACTGGATCGTGCAGCGCCGCTGCCCGCACCTGCGCGGCGACCTGAGCCGGTTCGGCGTGGTGGACGGCACCACGCTCACCTGCACCATGCACGGCTGGCAGTACGACCTGGCCACCGGGCGCTGCCTGACCAACGACACCCCCGAGCACCGGCTGCGCTCCCGGGCCGCGAACGGGCAGGAGCACCGCGCCGTCGCCCGGGGAGCGTGACCGGCCGCGCCCCCGGCCCGCCGCGCCCCCGGCCCGCCGCGCCCCCGGCCCGCCGCGCTCCCGGCCCGCCGCCGGAGCGCCGCCTCCCCGGCCGTTCAGATAGCCTGGTCTGATGCCTGTCGAATCGGTGTACCCGGCGCTGGAGCCGCTGCTGGCCCGCGTGCGCAAGCCGATCCAGTACGTGGGCGGCGAGGTCAATTCCGTCGTCAAGCCCTGGGATGACGCGGAGGTCCGGTGGGCGCTGCTGTACCCGGACGCCTACGAGGTCGGCCTGCCGAACCAGGGCGTGCAGATCCTCTACGAGATCCTCAACGAGCAGCCCGGCGTGCTGGCCGAGCGCAGCTACGCTGTCTGGCCCGACCTCGAGGCGCTCATGCGCGAGCGCCGCGTGCCGCAGTTCACCGTGGACGCGCACCGGCCCGTCGGCGCCTTCGACGTGCTCGGCGTCAGCTTCGCCACCGAGATGTGCTACACCAACCTGCTGACCAGCCTGGACCTCGCGGGGATCCCGCTGTTTTCTGCCGAACGGTCGGTGGCGCATCCTCTCGTGATCGCCGGCGGCCATGCGGCGTTCAACCCGGAGCCGCTCGCCGACTTCCTCGACGCCGTGGTCCTCGGCGACGGCGAGCAGGCCGTGCTCGCGATCACCGCCGCGATCCGCGCCTGGAAGCGGGCCGGGCGCCCCGGCGGCCGGGACGGTCTGCTGCTGCGGCTGGCCCGCATCGCATACGTGCCCCGCTTCTACGACGTAGCCTACCATGACGACGGAACTATTTCAAAAGTAGCGCCGAATCGCCCCGGCGTTCCGCCCACGGTTTCGAAACACACCGTGATGGACCTGGACGCCTGGCCGTACCCGCGCGCGCCGATCGTCCCGGTCGCGGAGACCGTGCACGAGCGCTACAGCGTGGAGATCTTCCGCGGCTGCACCCGCGGCTGCCGGTTCTGCCAGGCCGGGATGATAACCAGGCCGGTCCGGGAGCGGTCCATCGCCACGATCGGGTCGATGGTGGCGCGCGGGGTGGCCGCCAGCGGCTTCAGCGAGGTCGGGCTGCTGTCGCTGTCCAGCGCGGACCACAGCGAGATCAACGAGATCGCCACCGACCTGGCCGACTGCTACGAGGGAACGAACGTCGGCCTGTCGCTGCCGTCGACGCGGGTGGACGCCTTCAACGTGACGCTCGCCAACGAGCTGAGCCGCAACGGCCGCCGGTCCGGGCTCACGTTCGCCCCGGAGGGCGGGTCGGAGC
>Ga0209061_1004191_pt1 | contig 14192 bp, 15 predicted proteins | sample Coa_R1_10_FD_187157 | JGI IMG/M metagenome (GOLD analysis project Ga0209061, IMG submission 187157) | Surface soil microbial communities from Centralia Pennsylvania, which are recovering from an underground coalmine fire - Coalmine... | ecosystem: Environmental > Terrestrial > Soil >...
GGCTCTGCTGTCCATGCCGGCCGACGCCGAACCGGTGGCCATACTGTGCTTGGGGCCGGTACCCGATTTTCCCGACCGGCCGGCGCTGGAATTGGACGGCTGGGCGTTTGCCCGGCCGCTGGCCGAGTTCGTGTCCGAGAACAGCTGGGGAGGTGGCGGCGATCAGCGACAGTGACGAAACGCCCGACAACGTATTGGTCGTGCATTGGCACGACCTTGGTCGTTATCTGGGCGTCTACGGCCACACCGATGTCTCGAGTCCCCGGCTGGACCGGCTGGCCGACGAGGGCATCCTGTTCACCCGGGCACATGCCACCGCGCCGCTGTGTTCGCCGTCGCGCGGATCGCTGTTCACCGGCCGCTACCCGCAGAGCAACGGGCTGGTCGGCCTGGCCCACCACGGCTGGGAGTACCGCTCCGGCGTGCGCACCCTGCCGGACATTCTCTCCGAATCCGGTTGGTACTCGGTGCTTTTCGGCATGCAGCACGAGACGTCGTTTCCGTCTCGGCTGGGTTTCGACGAATTCGACGTGTCGAACTCCTACTGCGAGTACGTGGTGGAGCGGACCGAGCAATGGCTGCGTGAGCGTGCCGGGCGCCGACCGTTTTTCCTGACGGCCGGGTTCTTCGAAACTCACCGGCCCTATCCGCGGGACCGCTACGAACCGGCCGACGCCGCCACCGTCGCCCTGCCCGACTATCTACCCGACACCGGCGAAGTCCGCCAGGACATGGCCGACTTCTACGGGTCGATCAAAACCGCCGACGCCGCGGTCGGTCGGATCCTGGACACGTTGGCTGCCACCGGCCTCGACGCGACGACCTGGGTGGTGTTCTTCACCGACCACGGCCCGGCGTTCCCCCGCGCGAAGTCCACGCTGTACGACGCCGGCACCGGCATCGCGATGATCATCCGTCCGCCCACCCGAATACGGCTCGCGCCAAGGGTTTACGACGAGATGTTTTCCGGCGTGGACCTGGTGCCCACGCTGCTGGGTCTGCTCGGCGTCGACGAGCCCGACGACATCGAAGGCATCTCCCATGCCCGGGCGCTGCTGACGCCCGACGACACCACCCCGGTCCGCGAACACGTCTACACCGCCAAGACCTATCACGACTCCTTCGATCCGATACGGGCAATTCGCACAAAGGAATACAGCTACATCGAGAACTACGGACATCGCCCGCTGCTGGATCTGCCGTGGGACATCGAGGAGAGCCCGTCCGGACACGCGGTGGCGCCGTTGGTCACCGCACCGCGGCCGGGACGCGAACTCTACGACCTGCGTAGGGATCCCACAGAGACCAACAATCTGCTGGGCAGCGACGACACCGGCCATGCCGATGCGATTGCCGCCGATCTGGCTGTGCTGCTGCATGAGTGGCGTCAGCAGACCGGCGACGTCATCCCGTCGGACTTCGCCGGCACCCGGATAGCGGCGCGCTACACCGAAACCTACCTTCGGATCCACGCCAAAGTGCCGACCAGCCGGTCGGCGATCGCCGCCGAGCGCGGCATCGAAGACGAGGTCAAGAAGTAATGTCCTCGGTCCCGACGTCGTACCTGGTGCTCGCCTCGCAACGCAGCGGGAGCACGCTGCTGGTGGAGTCGCTCCGCGCGACCGGATGTGCCGGCGAGCCGCAGGAGTTCTTCCAGTACCTGCCCAGCACCGGCATGGCCCCGCAGCCGCGGGAATGGTTCGCCGGGGTCGAGGACCCCACGATTCTGCGGCTGCTCGATCCGCTGGAGCCGGGCACGCCGGATACCGCGTCCGCGGTGGCCTGGCGTGAGCACATCCGCAGCTCGGGCCGCACACCCAACGGTGTCTGGGGCGGCAAGCTGATGTGGAACCAGACGTCGCTGCTGCAGGAGCGGGCGGCGGGGCTGCCCGACCGCACCGGTGAGGGCCTGCGCGCGGCGATCCGCGACGTCATCGGCACCGAGCCGGTTTTCGTGCACGTGTATCGGCCGGACGTGGTCTCGCAGGCGGTGTCGTTCTGGCGGGCGGTACAGACCCGGGTGTGGCGGGGCCGCCCCGACCCGGAACGGGATTCGCGGGCCGTCTACCACGCCGGCGCGATCGCCCACATCGTCACGATCCTGCGGGAGCAGGAGACCGGCTGGCGCAACTGGTTCGCCGAGGAGCAGATCGACCCGATCGACGTCGCCTACCCGGTGCTGTGGCGCAACCTGACCTCGATCGTGGCCGCGGTGCTCGAAGCGCTCCGGCTCGATCCGCGCCTGGCGCCCGCGCCGGTGCTGGAGCGCCAGGCCGACCAGCGCTCTGACGAGTGGGTGGACCGCTACCGCGCCGAGGCCGAGGAACTGGGCCTGCCGCAATAGACGTTGTCGTCGATCGACTGTGCATTGACGGCGTCGAGGGTGCGACCAGGGCGGGCCCGGATCGTTTTTCCCGCCCAGAGTTCACGCTCGACGCCCTGGATGCACACTCAACGGGCGCCGACCTGGGCGACGACGAACACCCGCCGGAACGGGAAGAACGTGATCCCGTCGGGCCGGGTCGGATAAGCGTCGGCGAGCAGCGGGATCAGGTCGGCGCGAAACCGCTCCCACTCGGCGTCGCTGAGCCGCTCACGCACCGGCAGCAGCGCGGTGCCGCTGATCCAGTCCAGCACCGGATGCTCGCCGCGCAGCTGATGCAAATACGTCGTTTCCCAGGCGTCGACGCTGCACCCGGCGTCCATCAGCAGCTCGGCGTAATAGGCCGGCGGGTGAACCACCGCGCCCACCCGAAACGGCACGTCCCGCAACGCCTTTGCGTACGGCTCGCGGCGCGCCAACGCACGCACCGCAGCGTGCGACGGGGTCTCGAAGTTGCCGGGCATCTGGGCGGCGATCCACGAGCCGGCCGCCAGCTGCCCCGCCCAGCGGACCATCAGCTCCGGATGCTCGGGCACCCACTGCAGGACGGCGTTGCTGAGCACCACGTCGGTGTCGCGCCGCGGCGTCCAGCTGCGCAGATCGGTGACGGAGGCGTCGACACCCCGCTCCCGGGCCGCGGCGACCATCTCCGGCGAGTTGTCCAGCGCCTCGATCACCGCGTCCGGCCAGCGCCGGGCCAGCTGCAGCGTCAGGTTGCCCGGCCCGCAGCCCAGGTCGACGACACGGCGCGGACGCTCGGCGCCCACCCATGACAGCAGGTCGTAGAAGGGGCGGGCGCGCTGATCCGCAAAGGCCAGATAGACGTCCGGATCCCACATGTCTGTCCTCCCGATCAACGGCCCGTGTGCCGACTGGTATAGACAACGTAGACGAGTCGAGGTGGAGATGACTGACGAAGACGACGCCGCCGGTGTCCGACGGATCTGGTCCGCCTTGGGCTTGCCCGGGATTGTCGACGTACACACCCATTTCATGCCGAAATCGGTGATGGACAAGGTGTGGAACTACTTCGACTCCGCGGGTCCGCTGGTCGGCCGGCACTGGCCCATCACCTACCGGGCCGACGAATCCCGGCGGGTCGAGATGCTGCGGCGATTCGGGGTCCGCGGCTTCACCGCGCTGGTCTACCCCCACAAGCCGCAGATGGCCGCCTGGCTGAACCAGTGGGCCGTCCAGTTCGCCCGGTCCACACCGGATTGCCTTGCCACCGCGACGTTTTACCCCGAGCCAGACGCCGCCGACTACGTCGAGGCCGCGATCCGCGACGGCGCCCGGGTCTTCAAGGCACACATCCAAGTCGGTCGTTACCAGCCGAACGACCCACTGCTCGACCGAGTCTGGGGTCTCATCGAGGACGCCCGCGTTCCGGTCGTCATTCACTGCGGGTCCGGTCCGGTGCCGGGCGAATACACCGGGCCCGAACCGATCCGCCGACTGCTGCGCCGCTACCCGCGGCTGCGGTTGATCGTCGCGCACATGGGAATGCCGGAATACGCAGAGTTTCTCGACGTCTGCGAGCGCGCGGCCGACGTGCGACTGGACACCACGATGGCCTTCACCCCGTTCGTCGAGGAACAAATGCCGTTCCCGACCGCTCAGCTGCCCCGGCTGCGACACTTTGGGGACCGCATCCTGTTCGGCAGCGACTATCCCAACATTCCCTACCGCTACTCCGATGCGATGCGTTGGCTCACCGAATTGCCCGGAATCGACGACGACTGGTTGCGCGCCGTGTTCTATGAGAATGCGGCTACGCTTTTCTTCCCCAGCAAAGAGGGCACTCGACGATGACGTCCGATGCCGGCCCGCCCATCCCGCTGCCCGAGGTGCCGGGCGCCGACGCGGGCGCCGAGGGACTGCCGGAGCTGTCGGCGCTGCCGTGGCGGCAACGCGCGATCGTCGAGGGGTCCGCGGTCAGCGACCTCGGGATGCGTACCGCCGTCGCCACCATGCTCGCTGTGGCGATGACGCCGCCGGTTCTGGCTACTACCTTACGGCGCAGCGAAATCCGCCGCGAGCGGGACAACCTGCGCTTCTACGCCGAGCTGGCCGCCGATCGCGATCCGGCCAAGTCCTTTCCGGCCCCGACGACGCCGCCGCGGGTGTCGTCGCAGCCGGCCAACCCAGTTGCACAGCGGATCGCGCACGGCACCGTCGAGAACATCGCCTTCGCCAGCGGCTTCGAGGCGGTCAACCCGGGGCTGCGTCAGCCGTGGCGGACATTGCGCCGCAACAACGTCGTGCGGGCACAGCATTGGCGCCACGACGACGGGCCGCGCCCGACGCTCTGCGTCATCCACGGCTTCCTGGGGTCGTCCTACCTGCTCAATGGGCTGTTCTTCTCCTTGCCGTGGTATTTCGAATCGGGCTACGACGTTCTGCTCTACACCTTGCCGTTTCACGGGCGCAGGGCCGAAAAGTATTCACCGTTCAGCGGCTACGGCTATTTTTCCCGCGGCCTGACCGGATTCGCCGAGGCAAGCGCGCAAGCTGTGTATGACTTTCGCTCGGTGCTGGACTATTTGCGTCACACCGGCGTCGAGCGCATCGCGCTCACGGGGATTTCGCTCGGCGGCTACACGTCGGCGTTGATCGCCTCGGTCGACGACAGGCTCGAGGCCGTCGTCCCCAATTGCCCTGTAGTCACTCCGATTACGATGTTCGACGACTGGTTCCCGGCCAACAAGCTCGTTGAGCTGGGGCTGCGGAGCAGCGAGATTCACCGCGACGAGTTGGCCGCTGCGCTGTCCTACCACTGCCCGCTGAACTACCGGCCGCTGGTGCCGATGGACCGCAGGTTGATCATCACCGGCCTGGGTGATCGGTTCGCACCGCCACAGCAAGCTGAAATGCTATGGGAGCATTGGAATCGCTGTGCGCTGCACTGGTTCCCGGGCAGTCACCTCATGCACATCAGCCAGCTGGAGTACCTGCGCCGGATGACCGGGTTCCTGCACGGGTTCATGTTCGGCTAGACGGCCGCATGCCGCGGCCGTGACTGCCGTGCCGCGGTGCTGGGCCAGCGCAGCTGTCCGAGTAGACCGTCGGGCAAGGCGGCGTGACCGTCGAGCCTTTCGGTCGACGTCGGATCCAATGCCACCAGCGCGGGACGGTGATTACCGGATTGCGGAGTCAGCCCGGATATCGGTGCGCCGCCGGCGGGATGGGCATTGGTGCGGAACGCGCACGCGACCGCCAGCGTCTGGTCGCCCGCCGCGCCGGCGATTTCCAGCGCGGTCCATGTTTCGCGAGCCGGATACGACCTGATCACCGCGAGGGTGTCCAGGAGCGTCTCGTCGGCGTTGACCCGGTATGCCGCAACGTAATCGCCGCTTGCTTCCTTGACGCCGCGCCAGGTTTCGCGGGCGGGCCGCGCGAACAACGTCGGGACGTCGTCGGGTTCCACCGGGCCGGCCGCCCAGCCGATCTCGCGGAGGTGGTCGGCGAGCCGGCGCACCGCGACCGCCGCGGTCTTGTGCAACGGAATGCTCGACGAGCGGGCCTGCAGCGCCACAAGGTTGTCGGCGGCCGACAGGGTCAGCCCAATCCAGGTGTCCCGCTGCGGCATACCGTTGTCGTCCTCTGTTTCCCGGCTGGTGACGCGGACCGCGTCGGCGCGGATTCCGTAGCGGTCCAGGTATCGCGCGATCAGCGGCAGCGGCAGCAGGTCCGGTTCACCCTCTGGCGGGTTGGTGATCCGCAGCAACGCGGTCGTGCGCACGTCGATGCCCGGGCGGGCCGCCGGGGCGCGCATGTGATTGCGGCGCAGCATCGCCAGCCGGTGGCGCAGCATCGTGGTGAAAAACATTCCGCGCCACCAGGCCAGCAGTAGCAGCACCGCGGCAATCGCGATGCCCAGTGCCCAGCGCTCACGCGGGGTATGCCACGGATAGGCCATGGCTGCGGCCACGACCGCCAGCAGCACCAGGCTGATCCGCCCGGTCAGTGACTGCCTCACGAGGTGAGCTCCTTTCGACGGCGCGCCGCGATCGCGGCAGCGCCCACGACGGCCAGTGCGAACGCCGCGGTTCCGATTCCCGAGACGATCAGCGGGGTGTGATTCTTTGGCGCCGGCTCCGGCGGTGCGGCGATCGGCTTCGCCGGCGCCGCATCGGATTTGGTGGCCGGAGGCAGCTCCCAGGTCAGGGCCGCGACCGCGTCCACACTGCCGGCACCCACCACATTGGACGGCGCCCGGGACCCGTTGTGCGCGGTTGCGGTCAGGCGGCGCACCACCTGCTCGGCCGTCAACTCGGGATACTTGCTGCGCACCAGCGCTGCCACACCGGACACATACCCGGCCGCATAACTGGTGCCGCTCAACGGAATCAATTGCTGGCGCTGATTGGGCAAGCCGTTCGCCAGCCCGCCGTCGTCGCGGTTGCTCACCGACACGATGTTCTGGCCCGGCGCCGCGATGCCGACCCACGGGCCGGCCATGGTGAATTTGGACGGCTGACCGTCCGGCGTCAGCGAAGCCACCGAGAGCACATAGGGCTGCCACCACGACGGGATCGACACCGACGTGACGCCCGCCCAGTTGCGCGGATCGTCCGGCCGGCTCAAATCGGTCAGGGGGTTGGACTCACACGCGGTGCCGCCGGCCATCGAGCCGGTCGGCCCGCTGTTGCCGGCGGCCGCCACGATCACCGCGTCCTTGTCGACGGCCGCGTACCGGATCGCCGCACCGAGCGCCGCCTGGTCGACGCTGCGGTCCGCGGGCAGACAGCTGACCGCCGAGATGTTGATCACCCGCGCGCCGAGGTCGGCGGCGTGCACGATGGCCCGGCCCAGCGCCGTGACGTCGAAGGTCACCTGCGCCAACGTCGGATCGCCGCCCGGCATGCGGGGCGAAAACTTCGCCGACGCGGTGCGCAACGACAGCAGCCGCGCTCCGGGCGCGACCCCGGCGAAGCCGTCATCGCTGGGCTGGCCGGCGATGATCCCGGCAACCAGGGTGCCGTGCCCGTCGCAGTCGGTGAGGCCGTCGCTGGATTCCAGGTAGTCGCCGCCGGGTTCGACGGTGGGCAACCGTGGCCCCGGCCGGACCCCGGTGTCGAGAACGGCCACCAACTGGCCGTCGCCGCGCGAAATCCGCCACGCCGCAGGCAGATCCATCATCGTTTGGTTGGGCGTGGCGGCGCCGGGATCGGTGCCGGGGATGACGCCGGCGGTGCTGCATTCGCCGCGCTGCTCCATCGGCTGCACGGGCCCGGGCGCGCCGTTGGGCGGCTGGGCGCCGGGATCGACCACCGGCGGGCTGATCGCCGCGGCTGGTGGACAGCACCACACCGCCGCTACCAGAACCGCGGCGACACAAGCGAATCCGGCACGAATCATCGATTGAGTACCCAGCTGAAGATCCCGACCAGGTAGGCCATGACGGGGATAAGCGACGCGTCGATGCCCGACGCGACGAAGCCGACCACCCGGCGCAGCGGCAGCGAATAGCTTTCCGGTTCGGCGATCGGCGGGTTCAGCGCGACCACCACCCAGGCCAGCACCAGCGCGGCCAGCACCAGCACCGCGCACAGTGCGGCGACGTAACGCGCAGTCGCCGCGTAGAGCACCAGCAGCACCACCGTCAGCAGGTACGGCTGCGCAAGCAGCCATGCCTTGCAAGCCGCCGAATCCCAGACCCGGGCCCGCAGCGTGGCCGCAGCCGCGGTGGCCGCGACGACGTACCAGCCCCACACGGCCAGTGTCTCCGGCCGCAGCGCGATGGCCACCGAGCCCAGCACGCTGAGCAACACCGCGCCGGCGATGAAGCCGGTCTGGTGCGCGTCGCTGATCCGAACCCTGCGCGGCAGATCCTCCAGCACCCGCATCGACGGCGCCGACGGGGTGGGGTCGCCGGGCGCCGGGATGACGGGCAGCGGGAACCGCGCCCATAGCGCGGACAGTTGGGCGGCCTCGACGGTGACGAACAGTGCCACCACGATCAGCAAGCAGCCCAGAGTGAGCATCGGCAGCTGCCACAGTGACGCAGCGCCGGCCACCAGTAATACGCCGACCCCGAGAACTGTTGTGGCGGTGAAGAATTCGATGGCGTGTTCGCGTTCCCGACGCGGAAGGATGATGCTGATCAGCGACCATGCCGCAACACCCGCTGCGGCCAGCATCACGTGCGCCGGCCCGAAACCGCCCGGTACCGCCAAGGTCAACGCGGCAGCGATCGGCACCAACGCCGCCGCGGACAAGACCGTACCGGCCCGCGGTGAGCGCGCCAGCAAGCCGGCCAGAGCGGTGAGGACCGCGATCGCGCCGACCGCGATCAGCCCGGCCGGCGCGCCGCTGACCGCACGGTGGGCGGCCGCCAAACCGGTTGCGGCGAGCACCAACCCGATGACCGCAGCCAGCGCCCCGCGCTGAACGTGCGCGATGCCCCATGGCTTCAGCCGCGAGGCGGAGAAGATCACCGCAGCGTCGGCGATGTCCTCGACGATGCCCGGCGCGGCCGGGCCGGGCGGCACCGGCTGCAACGCGAGCAGGTCGCCGTCGACGACACCGACCGTGTCCAGGCTGGCATCCAGGCTGAACGGCGCGCCGCCGATCGGGGCAAGGCTGAGCCGCGCGGGTGTCGCCGTGTCCGCGGCCGGCTCTCCGTCGACAGCGTCGACCTCACCGTCCAGACCGGTGGGAACCACCAAACGTTGGACCGCGGGCAGGATTTCGCGCAGCGGAAGCTCGGCGGGCAGGGCCATCTCGGTCAGCCGGCTGTCGGCGAGAATGGCGACCCGGACGATCGGCATCACGGCGCTGGACATCAGCGGGTCCTCGGGATTTGGTGGGACATGGATTCTCTTTCTCTCTTGTGTTAAGTCGATTGGACGCTGAAGTCTCTGGACAACCGCTTACCCGGGAACCATTGACCGTCGGGCAGGGTTGCGGTCAGGTGTTCGACCGCCATGGCGATCGCGAACGGTGTGCCGGGGCGAAACGTCGAGATCCATTCACCGTCGAAGGCGCGCGACGGGCTGACCAGCACCCGGCCCGCCGTGGTGTCGACAATGCTCATCCCGACTTCGGTGGTGGCGTGCCGGCCGTCGTGGCGGCAACCGGCGACGATCTCGACGTAGCTGCGCGGGCCCGTGAACACCGACTCCACCATGGGCCGCGCGGACTCCGGAATGCCCAGGTATTCAAGGACTTCGGCCAGCGGCGTGCCGTTACGCAACCGCTCGTCGGCCCTCGCGCCCACCCGGGCGGGCATGCTGAACTCGTCGAACCGCGCCGGCGGTCGGTGCGCCAGCCCGACTCCGAGCACGGGCACCAGCGCCCGTGCGTCGTCGATTTCCATCGACGTAAACGTCACCAGCTGCGCATTGCGCAGCGCGACAACGGTTTTGTCGCCGCGCCGCGCGATGATGCCGCGCAGCATCTCCCCGGGCCCGGAGTCGTTGGCGGGTCCCACGTAACGCAGGTCCAACCACCGCTCCGGGAAACACACCACCCGGATCCAGTCGGCCACCGCGGAGTTGACCGCGCCGTCGGCGGACAGCAGACCCATCCGGGCCAGTTCGCTCGCCTGCCGCTCGACGAATGCGCCCCGTTCGCCGGCGTCGGTGTAGGGCGTGGTGATCGCCAAAACCCACGGGAATGTGCCCGCGCCAACGGTTTCGGCGATGAACCACGCCTGCTCGACGGTCAGCTCGACGGCGTTAGGCTGGTTGCCCATCTAACCTTCGACTCCGGTCAGCCGCCCCATTTGGCGGCTTCGGCTTGGTCGCGGGCCAGCATCGACACCGTGTTGGTCTCATGGGTTCCGGCCATCGCGTGATAGGCGCGCACCAGATCGGCCATCGCCTGATTCCACTGCGCCTGCCACGCCTGATAGCTCATCCCGGTATCACCCTGCCAGGCAGCCGAGAGCGCCGCCTGCTCAGACGCGATATCGGCCCCCAAGCCCTGCATGGTGGCCGCATAGGACGCCATGTCCCCGGCATGGGCCAGCATCGCCGGGTAGTTGTACATAATCTGCGACATCGCTTAAACCCCTCTCAGAACCCGGTGTACGTCGACGCCGCGGCGGCATCGGCAGCCACATAGGTGCCCGCCGCATCACCCAAATTGGCCTGGGCGATGTCCAGCAGCGCGTTCACCTTCGCCGCCACCTCCACAAACCGGGCATGGGCGGCCTGAAACGCCGCCGCCGACTCCCCGACATGAAACGCCTGCGCGGAGAGCGCTTCCTGCTCGGCCTGACCGATCGTCGAGCGCATCAACCCCGCCTTGGCCGCAAACGCCGACTGCGACGCCACCAACTGCGGAATATGCGCATCCAACATGCTCATAACACTGTCCTTATCTCTCGAGCGATTACTGACCGTCTAGTTGCGGGCACCGGCCTCCCCTCCGGAGCTTTCGCCCCAGCCGTCCGGCAGCATCGGCATCGTCGGGCCGCCGCCGTAGTCGTCGGCCGTCAGCGTGGTCAGCCCTGCCGCCTGCAGACCCGTCTTCGTGACCGTTCCGGCGAAGCCCAATGAGCCGGCACCCTGATCTGATGCCGTGACCGGCTCGGCGTCCAGATATTCGTGGCGGTACCCGCGGTCGATGACGGAGTGCAGCCGTCGCCGCGCCCGCTCCTGTGCCTCGGGCGCCGCCGCGCCGGCACCCACTTCGGTGCTCTGCGTGGTTGGCTTCTTGGCTTTCGAGCGGGTAGACAGGCTCGTTTCGCTACTCAGACCGGCGAGCCCCACCATGTAACCGAAGCCCTCGGCGCCCGTCACCGGGACTGGCGGGACGGGTGGGGCCGCGGGCGGGGCGGCGGGCGCCGCCACGGTCGCCGGTGCCGCGACTGTCGGCGCGGCCGGTGCCACCGGACTCGTCGCGATCGTCGGGGCCGTCCCGGTCACCGGCGCTACGACTGGCGGTTGGATACCCAACACCGCGGGTTGCGGCGCGGGGGCCGGAACGGCGGCCGGTTGCGCCAGCCCCGGCAGGCCCGACAAGCCCGCCAGGCCGGCCAACCCCGCCAGCCCGCCGGCAAGGGTGGGCATCATCAGGCTCACGCCGACGGTGATCAGCAGCGGCAATTCCTGGATCAAAAACCGCAATGTGCGCAGCGTCCAGTTGACGATCCGATAGGTCTGCCAGGCGATGAAATAGGCAATCAGCGCCGGGGCCTGCGACGGGTTCAGCAAGCCATGCATGTTTTGTTGCAGCCAGGCCAATGCCTGGGCATTGCCGTTGAAGAAGTTGCCGAGGTTCTGCAAGTACTGTTCCGGAGACCAGTTGGGTTGGCCCTGGCCCGGGATCTGCTCGCCGTCGGGCCCGAACAACATCTCCCAGATCTCCTCGGGGGTGGGCAGCTGAAACGACCCGGTGCCGCCACCGCCGCCGCTCCCGTTGCCGCCACCGCCGCCGCCTCCCCCGCCGGCGCCACTACCGGCTCCGGTGCCGCTGCCTGCTCCGGCGCCGCTGCCTGACCCCGCCCCGCTACCGGCACCGGCGCCGCTGCTGTTCTGGGCCGCTTTGGTGGTGGCCTGATAGGTGCTCATCGTGGTGGCCGCCTGTGTCCACATCCGGGCGTAGTCAGCCTCGTTGAGCGCGATCGGAATCGTGTTGATGCCAAAGAAATTCGTCGCGACCAACACGGCGTGGATGGCGTGGTTGGCGGCCAATTCCGGCAGCGTCGGCATCGCGGCCAGCGCCGCGGTGTAGGCGCCGGCTACGGTCGTATGCTGGGCGGCCGCCTCGGCGCTGAGCGTGCTCGCCAACGACAACCACGCCAGGTACGGCATGTGTGCCGCCGCGTATTGCTCGGCGGTCGGGCCGTCCCACACCGCCTGCGCGCCGACCAGTACCGAGGTCAACTCCGTTGCGGCAGCTTCGTATTCGGCGCTCAACGCCGACCACGTTCCGGCGGCAGCCAGCATCGGGCCCGGCCCCGGACCGGTGCTCAACAGCGTCGAGTGCACCTCCGGCGGAAAGGCCATCCAGACCGGCGCGGTCATCGTCAGCCGCCCGCTCCCAGATACGTCGATGCCGCCGCCGCATCGCCGACGGCGTAGTTGGTTCCGGCCAGGCCCACACCTGTTCCGGCACGACCCAACACTTCGACGCCTTTGGCCGCCGCCGCCGAGTGCTGGGTACCGCGGGCGCTGAACACCGCCGCCGCTTCCAGCGACACCGGATCGGCCGCCGGCGGTACCACCGCCGAGACCACCGGGGCCGCGCCCGCATGGGCGGCGGCCAACTGTGCAGTGATCGCTTCGACCGCCGCACTGGTAGCGGCCAGGCCCTCCGGAACCACACGCAACGTCATGACACCCACTCCCTTCGACGACCCATACCGAATGCGATAGCCCAGCCGAGCAGCCCGGCTGTCAGACCGAAAACCAAATGGAATGCCGCCCGCTCGGCCGAGACCACCGAACCGGCCAGCGCGACAAGGTGAATCGGCGCGGCGGCGAGCACCAGCAACCACGGTTGCCGACGCGCTCCGGTCGCCACGGCGCACAGCAACACGGCCGCGACGAGATACCGCGCGGCTCCCCAGGGGCCTGCCGCCACGTGAAGCGCGAGCGTCGCTGTCGTCGCCGCTGCGCCGACGGCGATCACCGTCTCGCGCCGCCGCGTCGCCAACGCAACCGCAACCAGCATGGTCAGCCACACCAGGCCGCGGTGTCCGGGCAGCCCGAGCGGGGTGCGGACATCCGCGTACGCAACGATCGCCGCGACCGCAAGCACCGGCAGGGCGACCTCGCGCAGCATGTCCGTCGTCAGCACACGATCGGACGAACCGGCACCTGCCCATACCCGCACGTGCGGCACTTTACTCCCTTTGCGCTCCTTGAATGCGTTATCTCGCAACCCATAGGGTGCATCCATGCGGATACCAGCCGCGCGGCTGATCATGGTCGTTCTCGTCTTCAACCTGATCGCGTGTGGCAGGTCTGCGCCCGAGGAAATTCTGGTGGTGCAACAGCACAGCCAAGTGCTCGCCCGGTTCACATTGCCGCAGTTGCAAAACCTTCCGCAGGTCGAAATCCGGACACCGCAGTCGCGCGGCGCCCAAGTCCAGAAGGGGCCCACCGTGCGTTCGGTTCTCGACGCGGCGCATGCCACCGGCGTCACCAGCGTGCGGGTGGTAGGGCGCGGCCCCCAGACTCTGACCGCAGCCGAACTCACCGATCAGGTCATCTTGAACGTCACCAAGCGCCACACGCTCAAGCTCGCGGGCGCCAAGCTCGACCTGAGTCGCTGGGTGCGTGATGTCACCGGTCTGGACGTCAACCCGTGACCGCTGCACTGGCCGGCGTGGATCTGCTGATCGGCATCGACGACACCGACGACCTGTGGAGCCCGGGTACCGGGCGTCGGGCCCGGGCGCTGCTTCGCGAACTGGCCGCGGCCGGACTGGGCAGCCCGGCCGGGGCGACGCGGCACCAGCTGCTGGTCGACGACCGAATCCCCTACACCTCGCACAATTCCAGCGCATGCCTGGCGTGGCGCAGCGTCGACGGAAACCCGGACGCCGTCGCGGCGCGCGTCATCGAACTCGCGGGAAAGCTCCTGGAACAGGTGTGCCCGCCCGACGCCGACCCCGGGCTGGCGGTGGCCATCCCCGGCCGCCTGCACGACCCCGCGGCGCTGATCCAGTTCGGCCGACGTGCTAAGCGAGAAGTGTTGTGCGCCAACGACGCTCGCGAACTTGCTACGATGCTCGGCGTGCATCTGTCCGGCCACGGCGGCACCGAGGGCGGGGTGCTCGGCGCGCTGGCCGCTGTCGGGCTGCACCTGTCCGGCAACGACGGGCTGTTCATCACGCTGCCTGGCCTGGAGG
>Ga0209061_1004192_pt1 | contig 14187 bp, 13 predicted proteins | sample Coa_R1_10_FD_187157 | JGI IMG/M metagenome (GOLD analysis project Ga0209061, IMG submission 187157) | Surface soil microbial communities from Centralia Pennsylvania, which are recovering from an underground coalmine fire - Coalmine... | ecosystem: Environmental > Terrestrial > Soil >...
TCCGGACCTGATAGCCGTGGGCGCGGGCGCCTGACCTCTTTCCCTGAGGGCGGGACTAGTGGCCCTGCCCTCCGCACGACCCGTGAACCTACGTTCCTTGCTGAGAGCGCCGATGGCCCGGCCGGGCGTTCCCGGCCAGCCTGGAGGGCACGGGAGCGCGCAGGCGGTAAGGAGGGGTGGCCATGAGCCGCAAGAAGGTGCTGGTGCTGGGCGGGAATTTCGCGGGCCTGACCGCCGCCCTGGCCGTGCGGCACGAGCTGCACGGGGATGTCGACGTGCGGGTTGTCTCGGCCTCGGACAAGTTCCTGTTCAACCCGTCGCTGATCTGGCTGCCATTCGGCAAGCGCGGCCCGGACGACATCACGTTCCCGCTGGCACCCGCGTTCGAGTCCCACGGCGTTGACTTCGTGCACGCCGAGGCGACCGCGCTGGACCTGGACGGCCGGAAGGTGGCGACTTCCGGCGGCGTCTTCGGCTATGACTACCTGGTCATCGCGACCGGTTACCGGAACAACTTCGCGGTGGTACCCGGCCTGGGGCCGGGCGGCAACGCCTGGACGATCACCACCCTGGAGGAGGCGATCAAGGCCGGCGAGGGCTGGCGGCGGTTCCTGGATAACCCCGGTGACATCGTGGTCGGGGCGACCCAGGGCGCCGGCTGCTTCGGCGCCGCCTATGAGTACCTGTTCAACGTCTCCCACCAGCTGCGCAAGGCTGGCCTGAAACGGCAGGTCAAGCTGACCTGGGTTTCCTCAGAGCCGTTCCTCGGGCACTTCGGCATCGGCGGGCTGCCGCACGGCGAGACGCTGCTGTCGATGTTCCTGAAGAAGGAGCACATCACCCCGGTGACGAACGTGGCCATGGACCACGTCGACGAGGGCCGCCTGGTGCTCGCCGACGGCAGGGCGATCGATTTCCGCTACGCCATGATCGTGCCGCCGTTCCTCGGCCAGGAGGTGATCAAGAATGCTGGCGAAATCGCCGACGAGAAGGGCTACGTGAAGGTCCGCGACACCTATCAGGCCCTCACGCGCGACGAGGTCTACGCGGTGGGCGTCGCGGTGGCCGTGGATGTGCCATGGCAGACCCCGGTCCCGGTCGGCATCCCGAAGACCGGCTTCCCCGCCGAGCAGATGGCGCACGTGGCCGCCCGCAACATCGCGGCGCAGATCAAGGGTGAGGAGCCGGTCTCGCACAAGGCATTCGCCGACATCCCGGCCGTCTGCGTCATGGACGCCGGGAACAACGGCGTGATCATCCTGGGCGACAAGATGCTGCCGCCGCGCAAGCACGGCGTGCTCATCCCCGGGCCGCAGGCGCACGCGATGAAGCTCGGGTTTGAGAAGTACTTCCTCTGGAAGGCACGCCACGGATACGTCACCCTGCCCTGACGGTCCTTAGCGGTGCATGGAGGCTGACTCCTTGGCCAGGCCGGTCTCGCGCATGATCGGCTTGACGCCCTTGCCGCGGGCTTTCAGCGCCTGCCCCTGCTCGTCCCGGTGCCGGGTCCGGACGGCACGGCCCTCAGGCCATCTCCTCGGTCATGCGGTTTGATCCCGCGGCCTCGCCGTCGCCGGACGCGGAGAGCTCGCCGCGGGGGGCCTTGCGATGAATCCGAAGGCTCGCCAGGCCACGTGGTGCCACCAAGACGACGACGACGAGCAGGGCGCCGTATGACAACTGGTTGTAGACACCCTGGACATGCACGAACAGCTCCTGGGCGATGAGCTGGGTGATCACCGCGCCGATCACCGGGCCGTACCAGGTTCCGGCACCGCCCAGGACTGCCGCGACCACGACGCCCAGCGAGATGTTGAAGTCGAAGGTGCCGTTCGGCTCGATGTAGTAGATCTGGGTGGCGTACAGGCAGCCCGCGGCTCCCGCGATGGCCGCGCCGATCACGAGCGCCACGGCCTTGTACCGGGTCGCCGGCACGCCGAGGACGTTCGCGGCGTCCTCGTCTTCGCGGATGGCGACCAGCGCGCTGTGCCAGCGAGTCCGCTCCAGCGCCCAGCAGATGAGCGTGGCAATCACGGTGAGCACCAGGAACAGGTCGAAGTACAGCCGCGTGGCCTGGACGGGATTCATCGTCATGCCAGTGACGAACATGCCGGTCGCCCCGTGGGTGAATCCCGCCACCAGGGCGAGTGCCTGAACGGCCAGCGTGAGGATGAACGTCGCGATCGCGAAGTACCCGCCGCGTAGCCGCAGAGCGGGGATGCCCAGGACCACGCTGACCGCTGCCGCGGAGAGCGCCGCGATCGGCAGCGCCAGCAGGGGGTTGAGATGCCAGCCCGCGTTCGCCATGGCGGTCGCGTACGCCCCGACCCCGAAGAACATGACGGTGCCGAAGTTCATGTATCCGCCGTAACCGCCGAGCAGGTTCCATCCCTCGGCCATCGCCGCGTACATGAGCACTATGCTGCCGATGCGGACGTCCGCGACCTGCCCGAACCCGCCGAATCCGAACGTGGCGGCCACGATCAGCACGGTGATGAGCCATCCGGCGAGCCTTCTGCCGGCCCTCGTCACAGCGCACGCTCCTTCATGGCCGCCAGGCCGCTGCCGCGCACGATCAGCCCCACGGCAAGCAGCCCGTATACGACGACGTTGACGTACTCCAGCGCCAGCACCTGGTCGAACACCGATTGCGCCAGGCCGAGCACCAAGCCGCCGACAAGGGCGTTGACCACCCGGCCGGTCCCGCCGACGAGCACCACGATGAACGCGAAGGCGAGCCACTGGCTGGAATCCTGCACCGAGAACGGGAAGACGTCCGCGAGCAGCACCCCGCCCATCGCCGCGACAGCGACGCCAAGGGCGAACACCACGGCCGCGTACCTGTCCACGTTCACGCCCAGGATGCGCGCCGACTCGGCGTCCTGGGCCAGCGCCTGTACAGCCCGGCCGGACATGGTAAAGCGCAGCGCCGCGTAGATTACGCCCAAGATGACGGCAGCGGCGGCGGCGGCGACCAGATAGTCGGCGGGGATCACCATCCCGGCGAACCGGACGCTGCTGTTGGTGTAGCTGACCGTGATCGAGCGGCTATCGGTGGTCCAGATCAGGGTCGCGACCGATTGCAGGGCGATCATCGCGCCGAACAGCCCGAGCAGGCCGCCGTCCCGGGCGCGGAGCACCACCACCGAGTACAGCACCAGTCCGACCGCGAAGAACACCGGCAGTGCGATGACCGCCGAGATAAGCGGCGTGATATGCCACGCATGCAGCAGGTCCCAGGCGAACATCGCGCCGGCGATCACGATCACGCCGTGCGTCAGGTTGAGCACGCCGAGGACACCGAGAGTAACTTGCAGGCCCAGCGCTGCGAGCGTATATATGAGCCCGAGCAGCACGCCGATGATGATCACCTGCCCTGCCGTGCTCATTGCCCTTCCCCTCCCTCCGACCGGGCGGCCGACTCCCCCAGCCATTCCCGGACTACTCCCGCGGCAGAGAAGCGCGCCGCGGGACCGTGCGCGTCGTTGCGGCCGGAGCGCACCGTGTACACGGTGTCGGCGATCTCCAAAGCCGACCGCACGTCTTGGTCAACGAGCACGACGGTGCGTCCCTCGTCGCGCATCCGCGCCAGTTCCTGGTACATCAGGGCCGCGATCGCCGGCGCGACCCCCGCGCTGGGCTCATCGACGAGCACCACGTCCGGGTCGGGGACCAGCAGCCGGCCGACCTCCACGATCCGCTGCTGTCCGCCGGACAGGCTCGCGGCCGGGCGGTGCCGTGTCTGGCGCAAGACCGGGTAGCGGTCGTAAACCGCGGCCACCGCCTTAGCGGCCGCCCCGCGGTTCCGGCGGACGGGCCACGCGCCAAGCATCAAGTTGTCGTGCACGGACATCGCCGGGAACACCGAGTGCCCTTGCGGCAGGTAGGCGACCTTGTAACCCGGTCGCTCGTGTGCGGGGACCTTCGAGACGTCGGTGACGGCAGTCCCCCTGACCAGTTCCACCTGCCCGGCTACTGGCCTCAGCAAGCCGGCCAGCACCTTGAGCGCGGTGGACTTGCCCGAGCCGTTCGGACCGAGGATCACGGTCACCTCTCCCGCCGGGGCCGATATCGACAGGCCATCCAAGATGGGCTGACCGCGATGGTATTCGGCGCGGACGTCCCGCATCCGTATCGCGGCCCCGTCCCTGGCGGTTCTCGCGCTTGCCGTCGTCACGTGGCCCTGCCCTGTGCCGCCGGGTGCCTGGCGCCAAGGTAGGCGTCGATCACAGCGTCATCCCCGCAGACTTCCGCCGGGTCGCCTTCCCTGAGCACCGCGCCGCCCGCCATGCAGACGAACCTGTCCGACAGGTCGATGAGGTCGGGAATCTCGTGGCTGACGATAAGGAACGCGGTCCGGCCGTCCGCGGCCAGGCGCGTTATCCGGTCGTGCAGGACCTGCTTGACCGCCGGGTGAACGCCGGCGAACGGCTCGTCCATGAGCACCAGCGAGGGCCTGCGCACCATTGCCCGGGCAAACTCCACCAGCTTGCGCTGACCGCCGGACAGTTCGCTCGCCACGTGGTCCGCCTTCGCCGTGAGGCCGGTCAGCGCCAGCCACTCATCGATGTCACCGGCCTCGGCGCGGGCGCCGGATGACGAGCGGCCGCCTGCCGGGCGGCCCCGGCGGGTGCTGTGCCGGAGCGCCATCAGCAGGTTCTGCCGGACGGTCAGCGTGCTGAACACGTGCGGGTTCTGGAAGGTCCGCGCCACGCCGAGAGCCGCTACCCGGTAGGCGGGCAGCCGGGAGGTCTCGGTCCCGGCGACCTGGATGGAGCCGCGGTCCGCCCGGTAGACGCCGGTGAGCAGGTTGATCAGCGTAGTCTTTCCTGACCCGTTCGGCCCGATGACGCCGAGCACCTGGCCCGGCGTCACCTCTAGGCTGACCTCACGGATGGCTTCCACCCCTCCGAACCTCTTGCCAACCGCCCGAACCGCGAGTGCGGGCGCCGCTTGAGGCTGTGTCATGGAACCGCCAGCTTCGCCGTCGCCACGCTGGCAGGCCAGACCGGCCGCTGCACGCCGTTGACCGTCTGCGTGATCACCTCGGAGAAATTGGTCGTGCCGTTCTTGTTATAGGTGATGTTGCCGACCACCGTGTGGAAGGTGTGCGAGTAGATGTAGTCCTTGAGTGCTTGCTGGTTCAGCGTCTTCGCGCCTTCGACCGCCTGCTGCAAGACCTGGAGCGCCGCGTACGCCACATAGTCGTAGGCGGGCACGGTCGTCTCTCCCCTGGCTTTGGAGAACGCGTCTACCTGCGCCATCCCGGGGAAGCCCTGTGACGGCCACGCCACGGTCGTACCGACCACGTAGTTCGTCGCAGAGCCGAGCGAAGGCCAGTTCGGCAGCGTCGTGGCCTGCGAGCCGCAGGTGCACATCACCTTCGGGGCGTAGCCGAGGATGTGTGCCTCCTTGACGATCTGGTCCTCGTCGTTCGGCAGTCCCAGGATCAGCAGCATGTCCGCGCCGGACGCCTTGGCGCGGGTGATCGCCGACGTGAAGTCGGTGGTCGTGGCGGAGTATGTCTGGCTGTACACGACCTTCATGCCCGCCTGCCGGGCGAACTGGACCGCCCCGCCCTGGCCGTCGTAACCGTCGCGGTCGACGATCGTGAACGGGTTGTCGTTGGTCAAGATGGCGACCTTGGTCGGCCGCTCGCTGGCGGGCAATTGCTCTACCGCCTTGAACAGCCCCTCGGTGTAGTACGGTTCCTGGTACGTGTACGTGCCGACCATCCAGCCGTCCGCCTGGTCGAAGTACTGCTCCCCCACGAAACCGCCGTTGAACAGTATCTTCCCCGCGGCCCTTGCCAGCGGCACGACCGGAACTCCGATGAAGGTGGCATACGGCGCGAGCAGCAGGTCCACGTTGTCCTGCGTGAGCAGGGTCTGGTAATCCGACTGTGCCGTGGAAGGCGTGCTGTTGTCGTTCAGGATGTCCAGGGAAACCTTGCGGCCGAGCAGCCCGCCGCTGGCGTTGACCTGCTTCGCCCAGTAGTTGTAGACGGCGTTGTACTCCACCGAGGTCTCGCTGAGCGCGCCGGTCAGGCCCAGGGTGCCGCCGATCGTGATCGGCGAGGACGAGGAGGAGGAAGAAGAAGAGGATCCGCCGGACCCGCCGGCGCCGCCGCCCGGGCTGGACGAGCAGCCCGCTATGACAACCGCGAGCGCGGCCACCGCGGCCACCGCGGCCGGCACTCTTCGAGGCAACGTCATCATTAACTCACCTGCTGATTCTCTGCTTCGGAGCTCCAGGAAGCTCCGGGGAGGGAGACGATCCGTTAGCCGGCAGACCCGTTCGGCTAACCAGAGTCAGAGTGCGCCGAGCGCCTCTGTTCATCTACATGAAACGCGTGTAGCAAGATCGAACTTCATGTTCAACTTGATTGTCAAGGCCTCGTTGCCGGGATGTTATCCGTAGCCGCCGCGGGCGGCGTGACGGCCTCCGGCCGCCCCGGCTCCCCCGGCCGCCCGCTCCCCCGGCCGCCCCGGCTCCCCCGCTCCCCCGCCGCCCGGCCGCAGCACGGAAACGCCCCGCTTAACTAGGCTGTGTAGCCGGCCAGGGAACGGGTACGCGATGTGGCGACAGCGCCTGGGGCGGGATAGACAGGCCGGATGTTTAGTGTAGGTTAACATCATGTCTGATGAGATGGGGTCGGCGAACCGTCCGCCGATTCCGGACGGCGATCAGCCGCCGGGTTTCGACCCCGGCACGGGACTCGGCCCGCGGCTGCGGTTCGCGCGCAAGCAACGGAACATGTCCGTCCGCGAGCTGGCCAGCCGGGTTGGCTGCTCGGCCAGTCTGCTTTCGCAGGTGGAGCGCGGCTTGTCAGTGCCCTCGGTGGGCGTGCTGTACTCGCTGGCGACAGTGCTGCGGTGGTCACTGGACCACCTGCTGTTCGGGGCGGGTCCGGGGGACCAGGGTGCGGGACCGGCCGGCGATCTGACGGATGCGCAGCCCGGACCGGGCCGGACCTTCGGAGCCGGGCCGGTCCGGGTCTCCTGCCCGCCGGAGGCGGGCAGGGAACGGCCGCTGCCTCGTACCGGCGACCAGGCCGGCGGCGGCGGAGAACCGGTCTTCTCCCAGGCAGGTATCGTGCAACGGGCTGCCACCCGCCGGTTCATCGACATGGCCAGCGGCGTGCGCTGGGAGCGGCTCACTCCGTCCTCTGATCCGCGCATCGACTTCCTCGAGGTGATCTACTCCCCCGGCGGGCACTCGACCGACCAGCGCCGGGCGATCCGCCATGAGGGGTATGAATACGGGCTGGTTACCGAGGGCACGCTGCAAGCCAACGTCGGATTCGAGACCTACGAGCTCGGCCCGGGGGACTCGATCGCGTTCGACTCCACCACACCGCATGAATACCTGAACAAGACGGGCGGCTTCGTACACGCCATCTGGGTCGTCCTGCATAGCGGACCGCACCCCGTCTAGTCCCGGCAGCGGGAGGCGCTCCGGGCCGTGGTCAAGCCTGGCGGGATTGCGGGGAGAACGGCCGTCAGCGCTGCGGCTGGGTCCGCTGCTCCCCCCGTTCGTCCCCGCGGTCGCCGGCCGGCCCCGCCAGCGGTTCGCGCGCCCGGCCGTTGACGGCCGCCTCGCCAGGGGCATGCGCGAGAACGTCCCGCCACCACGCCTGGTCGTGATGGGCCGGAGGCGTGACGGCCTGCCCGCTGATCAGCACGTCCGATTCCGTCTTCACCCGGAGCTGGAAAATGTCCGGGCGGTTGTAGTGGCCGGCGAAATCATGCACGAACCGCCCCCTGATTACCATGTCCGGCTCGGTGTCCAGATACAGGATTCCCTCCTCGTCACCTTGCAACGGCCCGGCGGCAACGGTGCCGTAGGGGTCCACAATGGCGGTGCCGCCGCTTTTTCCCGGGTCACGCAGGAACTCACGGTCCTCATCGGTGAGCGGCAGCTCGCGGATCATCTGCTCGCTGTTCGTCCCGCACGAGCTGAGTGCGTAACACTTATTGATGTAGGCCACGTTGCGGGTCGCAAGCAGGCTGGTCTCCTGCATGCCGCACCATGCGGGGATGAAGTGGTTGGGCCAGCTGGCCACGTGCACATAGGGGTAGTACGAGCCGAGGACGGCGATCGCGAGCGGGTTTGAATTCTCGCCGCAGATCAGCCCGGTGACGCGCCCGATGTCAAACGTCGCGGGCGCTTGTGCTCCAGCGTCGCCGGGCGAGTGAACGAGCCGCTCACCCACGGTCGGTACGAGCTTGCGGCGGCGGGACACGATCCGTCCTTCCCGGCTTATGAAAAGCTGGCTGTTGAACAGCGTCCCCGTAGAGCCTTCCCTGCGCTCGGTGAGGCCCATGACGACGTTGACGTTCGCGCGGGCGGCCGCCCGGCACAGCTGGGCGGTCACCGGCGACGGAATCTCCACGGCGTTGCCGAACAGCCGTGTCGAGAATTCCTGACTCGCGCGGCTGGTCGCCGCGTGGTAGTAGAACCACACCGGGTGGCCGGGGATGAAGTTCTCTGGGAACCCGACCACGTCCGCGCCGTGCCGCCCGACTTCGGCTATGAGGTCGCAGGCCTTCTCGACCGTTCGGTCGCGATCAAGCCATACGGGGGCGGCCTGGACCGCGGCGATGCGGATCGGTTTGAGTAGCTCACTCACGATCTTATCTCCTGAAAAGGGCTCGTTTCTTTTACCGGTCTTTTGCCAGCAGGAAGCGTGCGTTCGTCGTCATAATCGCCGTCGCGTCTTCCGGCGATAGGTGCTCGTTCAGGTCTTGCACGGCACGGGACTGCGCCCCGCGGAACGGGAAATCGGACCCCAGCAGCAGGCGACCAGCTCCGATGCTCTCGCGGGCACACCGCAATGCCGGCGGCTGGAAAGAACAGGTGTCGAAGTAGAACCGGTTCCTGGCGTACCAGGAGATTGGCTCGCGTGCCCGGCCGGACTGCGCCTGTTCATCCATTCGCGCAAGCAGGAATGGGATCACCCCGCCGAGGTGCGGCAGCACCACAACGAGGCCCGGGAGTTCATCGAGGACTCCGGACAGGGCGAGCCGCGCCGCGGCGAGCGCCGTGCTGACCGGCGCTCCGATCGCGCTGTGCAGGTTCCACTCGCGGAACTGGGCGGAACTCTCGTCCAGGGCCGGGTGCAGCGTGACGGCCAGGCCCGCGTCGGCGCACGTCCGGTACAGCGGCAGGAACGCGGTGGCGTCGATCCCGCGGTCATCGGAACGCGTCTGTACGACGACGGCCCGGACCAGCGGGTGACCGGACCAGCGCAGCACCTCGGAACAGGCACGGTCAACGTCCCCGTCCGGCAGGGCGATGGCCGCGAGCAGCCGGTCCGGATGGGCCTGCGCAGCAGCGATGAGCTGCTCGTTAAGCCGGCCCGCGCTCGCGTCGCCCGATGGCCCGAGGCTGCCCGCCGGCGGCGGCGCGGACACCAGTGCGGTGGCCACCCCCGCGGCATCCATGCTGGACAAAAGCGCACCGAGGTCGCCGGCCGCCGCGGAATGACTTCCCAGCAGGGATTGGAACCGGCGGGCGTAGCCGGGGTCGGCGGCAGACGCCTGCTGGACACCTTCCAGCAACGCGGGCGGCGCCCAATGCGCGTGCACGTCGATGATGTTCATCGATGTTCATCGCCCTGCCCGCGGACAGGGTCCTGTCGAATCGCGGGCGATCAATCGGGGCTGGAGGGAGACGAGGGTCGGGGCGGCTTCCCCGTGTAGTTCGGCTAGCAGCCGCTCCGCGGCTAGCTGGCCAATCTCGACGGCCGGCAGCCTGATGGTCGACAGCGCCGGGGCCAGGCATTCGGTGAGGGGCGTGTCGTTGTAGCCGAGGACTGATACATCATCCGGGCAGCGCAATCCCGCTTCGCGGAGCGCTGCGATGGCACCGATGGCGAGCAGGTCGTTGTGCGCGAAGATCGCGGTCGGGGCTCGCGTCGCGCGCAGCAGCCGCACAGCTGCCGAGCGCCCTTCCTCGACTGTTCCCGAAGCCGCCTCGACCGTGGGCGGCTCCGCCGCGACTCCGGTCTCAAGCAACGCCGAACGCATCCCGCGGGCGCGTTCGACGAATGCCGCCACCTGCGCCGGGCCGGTGATCTGGGCGATCCGCTGGTGACCAAGCGAGAGCAGGTGCTCGGCGGCCAGGGCGCCGCCCCGGAAGTCGTCCGCGAGCACCCGGGTCGCCTGGACGCCGCCGATGTCGCGCACCGCGAACACGACCGGCGTCCCGCTGCGCATGAATTCGCGCAGCCGTCGCCCGTCCATGTGCCGGGCCGCGGCGTTCACGACACCCTCAACCCTGCGTTCCCTGAGCACCGCCAGCGCTCGGCCGAGCCTGGAGTCCGAATCCCGGGTCTCGATGACGACCGACGTGTAGCCTTCGCTCTCCAGCTTGTCGCTCACTCCGCGAAGCAGCATCCCGTGGATGGCATTGGTGAGGTCGGGGATCAGCACCCCGACCGAGTGGGATCGCCGCCGGCGCAGGTTGCTCGCCTCCGGATGTGGCCGGTAGTTGAGCGCGCGAGCGGCGCGCAGCACCCGCTCCCGGGTCTCGTCACCGATCCGCCCGGCCTGCGTGGGGTCCAGGCATCGGGACACCGTGGACGGGTGCACGCCAGCATCCCGCGCGACGTCCCTGAGAGTCGGTTCGCGCCCGGCCACGCTAGGCCCCGAGGTTGCGCCAGTCGTCGGGGAAGAAGAAAGCCTCCGAGTCCGGGGGCACCGGAGACTGCACTTCCAGCCAGCGCGCCGGTTCGTCGTTCTCGTTGACGAAACCGTGCGTGGCGTCGACGCTTACCCACACCAGGTCTCCGGCGCCGACAGGCACATCGTCGCCGTCGAGCCGGCCCCGCATCCCGCCGGAGAGGAAGTAGTAGATCTCCTCGAACGGATGGTAATGCTCCCCCGCGGCCTGCCCGGGACCTGAACGGGGAGCGATGGTGGCAAGGAAGAAGGTATGATGCTGCGCGCCGAGCAGGCGATCCACCATCATCCGGATGAAGATGTTCTTGATGTTGGGCCCGTGATAGCCAGGCATCGACAGGTCCGCGAACGCGGGCGCTTCCGGCTCGATGAGGTGCCCGGCGTACCGGTGCCGGGGATCGGTCTCGGAAGGCCTGCCGAGACCGATCCCCGGGCCCATCTCCGCGGGCACGCTGGTCCGCGCGCCTCGGAAGCTCGGCGGCTTCGGGGCCCAGACGGACAGCCAGCGGAGCGGCTCGGTCGCGGAGAGCCGATGCGCCACCGACACCGGCGCCACCGCGTAGTCACCGGCGCCGACGTCGTAGGCCAGGCCGGCCAGTTCCAGGCGCCCTGAGCCGGAGAAGAAGTACCAAGAGGCCTCGAACGGATGCCGGTGTGCGTCGATCACCGCACCAGCATCGAGCTCGCATAGCCGGACCTCCAGGTGCTGGGCTCCCGCCGCCGCGTCGACCAGAACCGCTTCCCGCAGGCCATGGACCGTCGGCGAATCACGCCACTGCTGCTGCGATGCCCTCGCTACGAAGTACGCCATCATCCATCCTCTATGCGACTATGTGCATTCGATTGCACAACATTGCCAAGTATGTTCCCGCCTGTCAAGACGACGGTTGGCTCAGGACCGCCGCGGGCGCGTGGCCGCGGCGCTGGCGCGGGTACCCGGCCCGCGGAGACCGGAGCGGGTACCCGGCCCGGTGGCGGGAAGCCCCGTCTGCTATCCGGCCGGCGGGGACGCGATGGACCGGTCCATGCGGATCTGGGTAAACGAGATCCGGGTAGATCTGGGGTAAACGAGATCGGGTGCACGACTGCCTAGACGCAAGCCGTCTCCGGTAATCACCCAGCCCGTGTCCCCGCGCCGGCCATGGGACGCTGTGATCTGCTATCACGGGCCGTCAGCCGCTGCTGCAACGACGGCACGAGCACCTTCAGCGCAAGCCGGGCGAACCCATGCGGGCCTGCGGGCCGGCGACCTTGAATCTACAGCCGAAAGACCGCGACGAATCTACAGCCGAAAGACCGCGACGGCTCCACGAGCCGCTACCGCGTGGTCAAGGTGGCAGCGTACGCCAAGGACGCCCCGGGGGCATGCATATGGATACAGAATCAGGGCATGGGGGCATCGGTCACCCTCGATGAGGAGGAGGCGGGCGCGCTCATCAAAGGGCCGCGCGGCGCGCTGGACGCATCCAAGGAGATCGCCGCAAGCCCGGAAAGCCGGGAAAGCCGGGAAAGCCGGGAAACCAGCCGGGGCGGATGACCGCCGCGAACCCGGCGCCCGCCCACGTCGCGCACTCGCGCGGCCGTCTAACCGTCCGGTTGCCGCCCCCATCGTTACGCTGGTCCAGCCCGGCAGTGCCTTACCGCGCCGCGCAGGGGACGCCGGGAACCCGGACGGCACGTACCCGGCGAGGGAGCGCCTTACTGCTAACTGCGCCGCGCAGGGGACGCCGGCCAGCCCGCACGACGCCTGAGAAGGGGTGGGTTCGGCCCTGCGCATGAACCTTGTGCCGGCGCTATGCGGGCCATGGCGCCTGGCTACCCCCGAGATCCGGCCCCGCACGGGGATTACGGCGCCGGCCGGCCCGCGGTCATGCCGCGGCAGGCCAGGGCATCGGGAGCCGGGCCCCGCGGTTTCGGACCCGGCGCCTCGGCCGTCAGGCAGGATGTCCTGATGCCTGCACGCCCCGCGGAGTTCCGGCGGCACCGGCCGCCTGCTGCCCCGCGGCCGCCTGGCCGTAGGGGCACAGGTCGAGCAGCACGCACCCCGCACAGCGCGGGTGCCGGGCCAGGCACACCGTACGGCCGTGGCCGATCAGCGCGAGGTGCAGGTCGTACCGGATGCCGGCCGGCACCCGCGGCGCGAGCAGCCGGTATGCCTTCTCCGCGGTCGTGCCCGCCGGGACCCAGCCGAGCCGGGTGACGACACGGCGCACGTGGGTGTCAACGGGGAACGCGGCCCGTCCCATCGAGAACGCGAGCACGCACGCGGCCGTTTTCGGGCCCACGCCCGGCAGCGACGTCAGGTAATCCTCGGCCGCCTGATCGTCGAGGTCATGCAGGCGGCTGAGATCGATGCGGCCCTCTCGTCCGCCGATGGCATGGAGGATCTCCGTGATGCGGCGCGCCTTCTGGCGGGCGAGGCCGCCGCAGCGGATCGCGTCCTCGATCTCCCCGGCGGGCGCGTGCGCCGCCTGCTCCCAGGCGGGGAACCGCGCCTTGAGCCGGGCGAACGCCCGGCCGGAGTTCACGTCGGAGGTGTGCTGGGACAAGACGGTGCCCACGATCTGGTCGATGATGGGCATCGGCTGCTTGGGCTCGAACTCACCCTGCTGCGCGCGCAGCCGGCGCTGCACCTCCCTGATGGCCTGGTGCCCGGGCACCGCCACTGCGCTCCCCTCCTCACGGTCACCGGCGCTAGCCGTTCCGCGACATCTTCCCGCATCTGCTCGCGGCACATGGCTCAGGTGGTGACCTTGATCCGGCCGCTGTCCCGCCGGCGGCCGGGACGGCGGCCAGCCCGCCGGGCAGGAAGCGCTGCGCATCACGCGCCAGCCGGGGCGGAGCGCGATGTCGAAGCGGGCGCGCAGCCCGGCATAGCCGCGGGCGCCGGCCCGCAGCCGTTCGTGCGCCGTCTCATATACCGGGACGCGGTCCGCGCGCGGCGCGAGCGCATTCCGCCGTTGGCGCCATCGGCCTGGATAGAGCATGCCGATGGCGCCATCGGCAGGCGGGGGACGCGGATCGTCTCACGATGCGAGAGGCCAGGCTGATCCCGCGACGGCCCGTGCCGCATGCCCGCTGCGAGAATATCGCCGCTAGTTTAAACAAGCTTATGAGTAATAAATCCACGGGAGCCCTTCGGGCACGATGCCGGGCGGATCCCCGGTCAGCTCCTCCGCGTGCGCGAGGGAGCCGCCCGCGGCGGCACTGCCGGCGGGCCGCCGGGCGCGAGCCGCGGTGGAGCGGGGGGAGACAGGGGCGGCCGTTCGGGATGATCCGGAACGGACGGTGGTGACTGCGCGGCAGCTTCGCTGGGAGCTGTGCCCGCGTCCCCGGCCACGGTGACGGGCGTGCCGGCGTGCCGACGTGCCGGCGCGGCGTGCCGGGCGTGACGGCGTGCCGGCCTGCCCGCCGGGCCATCGGGCGCGCGGGCAGGGGGCCGCCAGGTTTTCCTGAACGAGCCTTAATAAAATGCCTGCATGGCGACTCTTGCTCATGCCGC
>Ga0209061_1004193_pt1 | contig 14185 bp, 11 predicted proteins | sample Coa_R1_10_FD_187157 | JGI IMG/M metagenome (GOLD analysis project Ga0209061, IMG submission 187157) | Surface soil microbial communities from Centralia Pennsylvania, which are recovering from an underground coalmine fire - Coalmine... | ecosystem: Environmental > Terrestrial > Soil >...
AGTGACGACTTCTTCTGTAGCGCCGGTGTCCCCACCGGCGTCTTTCGGCGCTGAGGACAGCGCCGCTACAGCAAATAGTGTCACTATAATTTGTAATCCCCTGTAAGGCGGTTCCGAATGATGAACCCTCAAAGTCTGTCATTCTGACGAGCCGAAGGCGAGGAAGAACCCTGCATTTGCTGGATCTCCTAAGCATGGGGATGTCTTGCGGAGTTTTCCCGAGCGGAAATTCAGGGATTCTTCCGCTTCGCTGCGCTCAGCGTCAGAATGACGGAGAGAAAATTCAACAAATGCCTCAAAAAGTAAGCGCCGTTATCTTTGACGCTGGAAATACCCTGGTTTTCCCGCGCATAGACCTGATCGCTCCCATCCTGACGCGGTTGGGCTATAGCGCGACGGTCGATGACTTTTACCACGCCGAGCGTATCGGTAAGCGCAAGCTGGACGAATGGCTCTGGCCTTTACTGCGCAACGGAAATACGCCGCGCCGGGCTGATTATTATTATTGGACGGAATACTTGCGCGCGCTGGTCGAACGGGTTCGTGTTCCGAAAGACAGGCAGCAGGAAGTGGGCTTGCAACTGGCTGAGGGATTCAAGGAAATCCACATCTGGTCCCATGTTTTCCACGATACGCCCGCTTATCTTGAGACCCTTCGCCGGCGTGGTTATCTTCTAGGGATTGTTTCTAATTCTCTGGGTCTGATCGAGTCGCAACTCCGCCGCGTCGATCTGGTGCGCTACTTTGAATTCATCATCGACTCCCACTTTGTCGGCGTGGAAAAACCTCATCCCGAAATATTCCGGCTGGCGCTCTCGCGTTGCGGATGCGAACCTGCCGAAGCGGTTTTTGTCGGCGATCTCTATTCCACCGATGTCGGCGGCGCGCAAAACGCCGGTTTCCACGGCGTCCTGATGGACTGGGTGGGCGCCTATCCCGAGGCTGAATCTCCGCGAATTACCTCCCTTCCTGAATTGGACTCTATTCTCACCTCTCTGGAAAACAAGGCGAGGTCATGACCGCGACAAGCGTGCCTACCGATGGCTGCAAATTATCGTGACAGCCTCGGCTGTGGCGCCGGTGTCCCCACCGACGATTTTGCGGCGCTGCGGACAGCGCCGCTACAAAAAAATGTGTCACTGTAATTTGCAGGCCTCATTAGGGCAATCCGTGCCTTATGGCAGCGCCTCCACATTCTCGATCAGTCAGCATAGAAGAGGCCTATCCAACAAAAGTGTTAACTTTATAAACTTTCCTAAATAATTCTTGACTTTACTTCAACACAAAGGTAAAAACTTGTGCTTTGCATTGCAAGGTCGTAACTTCCCGTTTTTTGGCAAACATTTGGAGCCTGTCATTCTGAGTTTTTCGCTTGTCATCCTGAGCGGAGCGAAGGATCACGGTATGACGCTCAGAATAAACTCAGCGAAGAATCGCCGTATTTTTGCTTTACAAATACAGGGATTCTTCGCTCGCCGTGCTTGCTCAGGATGACAGCTCTTTTGGTTACGGCCATGAGGTTGTCCCGCGCTGCCGGATCAAGGATTTGTGGCTGTCTGTGCGATCATCAGGTTGCGCGCGCGGTCATCACCCATGGGAGGAGACCATGAAGAATGAGTTCAGTCCGATTTGCTTTGCCAATTCAAGCGTTTCGCGTCGCAAGTTTCTGACGGGTGTGACCACGGCCGCGGCGGCTTCCGTCTTCCTCCGCGAAATGTTCGGCTTGCCGGGGTCAGCAGGAAAAAACGGCCCTCTGGATCCCCAGGCAAGCGATTCGAGCGTAATGACTATCCGTGTAGATGCGACGCCCGGTCATGCCACAAACTCTTTCCGCCCGCATCGCGCCCTCGGAACTTCCATTGACATGCTGGAGACCGGCTCCGTCGATAAGCTTTACACGAAGTCGATGATCAAGGAGTGCCTCTCCGCAGGCTGGGGTCCCATGACTTATCGCCAGCATACAGAACTCCAGATCGCGGCCTGGCACTGGAATCCACACGGAACCTGGAGCGATTCCGTCAACCAGTGCGGCTACTTCACCGGCAGCGCCGAGCCTGGAGAATTCCTGCGGCATTCTTATGGATATCCCCTCCCTCATCGTGGCAACACCCGCAACGGCGGAACGACCAGCGGATATTCCCGCCTGACCGATGGCAACGCCGAGACCTACTGGAAGAGCAACCCCTATCTGACTCAACGCTTCACGGGCGAGCCTGACGCGCTTCACCCGCAGTGGGTGGTGATTGATCTGGTTCGGAAGCAGGAGGTGCAGGCGATTCGCATCGACTGGGCTGATCCTTATGCGCGCTCTTATGAAGTGCAATATTGGACCGGGTCGGACGATGCCATGACCAACTCCACGTCGGGCGTCTGGAGCGCGTTTCCTAACGGCTCCGTGAAGGACGGCGCCGGGGGATCCGTCACGCTGAAACTGGCGCTGTCTCCTATCCCAACCCGGTTTCTTCGCATTGTGATGACGGAATCATCGAACACCTGCGATACCCACGGGCCCAATGACCCTCGAAACTGCGTGGGGTATGCGATCAGGGAGGTCTACGCCGGAACGCTGGACAGCCGGGGCCGGTTGGTTGACCTTATCCAGCACTCTCCCGACCAGAATCAGACAGCCACTTATTGCTCCTCGATTGATCCGTGGCATTCAGAAGCCGATCTTGATGTTCAGGGCGGAGACCAGACCGGTTTCGATCTATTTTTCACCAGCGGCGTGACGAACAATCTGCCAGCTATTGTCCCCATTGCCATGCTTTATGATTGTCCGGAAAACGCCGCAGCCGAAATCGCTTATCTCCATAAACGGGGATATCCCGTCGCTTATGTGGAGATGGGGGAAGAGCCAGACGGCCAGTTTTGCATGCCGGAAGATTATGGCGCTCTGTACCTTCAGTTTGCCAGCGCCATTCATCGCCTGGTTCCGGACGCCAAACTGGGCGGGCCGATCTTCCAGGGCGTTAATGAAGATATTCAGGTCTGGCCTGACGCGCAGGGGAGAACTTCGTGGCTGGGACGCTTCCTGGACTATCTGAAATCGCATGGCCGGCTTTCAGATCTCTCCTTCATGTCCTTCGAGCATTACCCTTTCGAGCCGTGCGAGACCGTCTGGAGCGATCTCTACCGGGAGCCGGAGTTGGTGAGCCATATTCTTCAAGTCTGGAGAGACGACGGCCTGCCGGAAAACATCCCGATGTTCATCACCGAGAGCAACCTTTCCTGGAACCTCAATCAATCCTTCGTGGATATCTTCGGAGCGCTCTGGCTTGCCGAATACGTCGGGGCGTTTCTCACCGCGGGCGGAAACGCGCTTTATTATTTTCACTTTTTCCCGCGCCCGCTTTCGCGCGGCTGCCACGGATGGGGCACGTTTGGGATGTTCGCGGCGGATGAAAATCTCCGCATCCGGCAATACACGTCGCAATATTTTGCCTCGCGGCTCATCAATCTGGAATGGGTCAAGCCTGGCGATGAAATGCATCACACCTACCGCGCCACGAGCAACGTCACTGATGCCGCAGGGCGCGAATTACTGGCAACTTATGCGGTCCGCCGCCCAGACGGCCAATGGTCGTTGATGATCGTCAATCACGACCAGGAGAATGCCCATACGGTGCGCATCGTTTTCGACGACGCAGACCATAAGCAGTCCGGCTTCTTTTCCGGCCCGGTCAGGATGATAACGTTCGGGCGCGAACAGTATCGCTGGCACTCGGATGGACGCAATGGGCACGCCGATCCGGACGGTCTGCCCGCGGCGTCTACACTGTCCAGCAGCCCAAACGCTTCGTTTACAATTCCCAAAGCCTCCCTCACCATCCTCCGCGGCAAAGTGGAAGGGATCACAACTTGAGGCAGGGGGTCAAGATTGGGGCTGCTGACGAGCGGGTGAGGGTGACTTCATCGAACTTGGCATCGCCCGCCTGCGGATGCGTGGGCGAGCATCAAGATCAAAACCTGGCGTGCCTGCGGACAAGCCGACACGACGCTTGACAAGCATTAACGGCAGGTCAATACTTCCCTCAAAGCCGCCTCCTCCAATGTAGATGACGCGCTTGCGGCGCTGAAGCAGCACACCACCGTGACGGAGAAATGCCCCATGCCCCAAAGCGCTAATCGTAGAAAGATTGGGGGCACATGTTTGTACGGCGCGGCAAGCGAGTGAAAGAACCACTCCGCGCTGCCAGTTTCAACCCTGCTGCGGCGTTCTTACACAACGCCTGGTGAGTGAAATCAAAATGACATCGGGAGGGTAAGATGAACAAGAAAACATCATTCGTTTTGCCTGCCTTGTTGTTCGCGTTTTTCGGACTGGCCGGAGTTTACCATGCGCAGAGCGCCGGGGATTTTGTCTATCGTGTGCATCCGCCTCGCGTCGAAGTCATTCCCACGGGCGTGGTTCCCACAGCGATTCCCTTTTGCCCAACCAGCGTGGGAACTTTGATTTGCTACACGCCAAGTTTTGTGCGCGCTGATTACGATTTTCCATCCACTCTCGACGGCACGGGCCAGACAATCCTGATCGTCGATGCTTTTGGGAGCCCGACAATTCAGAACGACCTGGCCGTCTTTGACAAAATCTTTTCCATTCCTCCGCCCCCTTCCTTCACCGTTTTCTGCCCGGAGGGCTGCCCGCCCTTCAATCCCCGAAATCCGCACGGCGAGGCAGACTGGGCGCTCGAAACCAGCCTGGACGTTGAGTACGCTCATGCAATGGCTCCGGGCGCGAATATCGTGCTGGTGGTTGCTGCGACGAACTCCGGCAATGCCATCAATATCGCTGAGGCAATGGCCATCCAACGATACCCGGGCAGCATCATGTCGCAGAGTTTCGGCATCCCGGAAATTCAGGTGCGCGGCAACAACGCGCAGATTATCCAGGCGGAAAAGAATTATGCAGCGGCGGCCGCGGCAGGCATCACAGTGCTGGCTTCCGCCGGGGATTCCGGCGCGACGAACGGCTTCAGCGCTCCGAATGCCCTTTTCCCCTCGTCCGATCCGTTGGTAGTCGCCGTCGGCGGCACTGAAGGGAACCCCTATCCCGGCGGACTCGCCGGGTGCAGCGTCACGAGCCAAACCTGCGAAGGCAAGTATGGTGGAGAGCGGGTCTGGAATGAACCGCAGTTTGGGTCGGCCACGGGTGGCGCTCCCAGCCTGTTTTTTGGCGTACCTTCCTATCAGAACGGTTTAGGATTGAAGTCAAGGACTACTCCGGATATTTCTTACAATGCGGCAGTGAACGGCGGCGTGCTGGTTTATACCACCTTCCTGGGTTCTCCTATCCTCTTCATTGTCGGAGGAACCAGCGCCGGATCGCCGCAGTGGGCTGCGATCTTCGCGCTGGCCAACCAGTTGGCGGGCAAAGCGCTGGGATTCATTAATCCGGCGCTCTACTCACTGGCGCAATCTACGGCGTACAATCTTGACTTCCACGACATCACCAAGGGCAATAACCAACTCGCGGGCACGCCACTCGGCTTTACGGCGAGCCCTGGATATGATGACGCCTCGGGATGGGGAACACCCGATGTCGCCAGGCTAGTCCTGGATCTGGTTCAATGCGCAACGACTACGACATGTCCATGAGGGATTGACCGGAACTGGCGGCCGCCAACTGTTTAGGCAGAAAAGCATTAGTGAGATTGTTCGTTGCAATGGAGCACGTTGCGCCGGCAGAAATAGACAATAATGCCGCTCGCCACTACAACGGGGACGATCACCAACTGGTAGAGGTCTGCGCGCGCGCCCTGCATGCTGGCTGCCGCGACCACGAGAGCAAGCGCCATCGGGGAGACGGTCACCAGAATCAGGCCGGGCCATCCGCCCGGCACTCGGAACGGGCGCTCCATTTCAGGCTTTTTGATGCGTAGAGCCATGAGCGCCAGGAATTCCAGGAATAGTTCCGCCGAGTAAAGCAGGATATCGATCACAACGAGCTTGGTGAAGGGAAGCGCTGCAACCATTCCGGAGACGATGCACGCCAGCGCCAGGGCATTGATGGGAACTCCTGTTGGCTTTGAGAGGCGCGTAAGCGGCGCAGGAAGCCAGCCATCGCGCGCCATGACATAAGGGAGGCGCGAGACATAGAGCAACTGGCTGTTGAACATGGACCATGCTGAAACCACTCCCATCGTCGCCACAGCAATCGCCAGCCAGTTTCCAGCCATCAGACGCGCAATGGCAGGCCATCCGGCAGACTCGCTCCATAGTCTGGGACTGGAACTGACTTCGACTCCAGCCATGACCGGCAGAACGTAGGCAGCCAGAATCAGAACCTGAGCCACGGCCAGGGCGAAGGGATAGCTTCGACGCGCCTGTTTTACTTCAGCCGCAAAAGTGGAGATGTTGTCCCAACCGGAATAATTCCACAGCACCGTTGCCACTCCAAGGGCCAGCAGATGCCCCTGATGCCTCTCCGTCAGTCCCGCCTTGATGTTATGGAATGCCGTTTGCACCATGCTCCAATGGTGAAATCCCAGTAGAACCAGCAGCGCAAAGGGAGACAAAACCAAAGCCAGGGTAAGGGTGGAACTTCGCCCGACGATGCGAATCCCCCGCCAGTTGGCGAGAAAGCCAGTGGCGATGACGGCCAGCGCAATGAGCCATCTGAGAAGGTAGATTCGCCATAAAGAAGGCCCCTGAGCAGAAAGGCTCAGCGAGGGATAAAAATAGGCGAGGTAGTCCACGAAGAGTACAGGGTAAATGGCCATGTCGATGACCGTGTAACAGAGCGTCCACCATCCTTCCTGAAATCCCCAAAAGTCTCCCAGTCCTTCGCGAACCCAGACGTAATAGCCGCCCTCCAGGGGCAACGCGCTTGAAAGCTCCGAGACCATCCAGGCGATAGGCAGACACCAGAACAGCGGCGTCAGGATAATCAATATGACAGCCCAGCCGGGATTGAGAGACCCTACCAAAGGTTCGAGGCCATAGGCGCCGCCGGAGACTGTAAAGAAGATAACGCAGATAAGCCCCAGGCGGCTTAGCTCGGGTGTTAAAGGCGAGCGATCTTTTTCCGGCTCGTAGAACATTGGGGGGATTTAAAAGAAGCCTGAATTCATCACGTCACGCAGATTTCAGAGATATGACCTTAGCATATAATTGAGATGTATTCCTTTAAGGAGAAAGTGAGAATGGTTGAAGCTGCCAAGCGCGCCGCACAAGTCCGATCAACAGAGGAGATTCGCAGTCATTTCCCCGCCCTGGAGCGGCGGCAAGGGGCTTTCTCTGTAGCCTACTTCGACGGGCCGGGAGGAACGCAAGTGCCGCGATCCGTGGCGGAAGCGATGTCGGATTATCTGCTCCATCACAACGCTAACCGCCATTGGGCATTTGCAACCAGCGCTGAAACGGATCGGGCGATCGAGGGTGCTCGGGCAGCTCTGGCCGACTTCCTGAACGCTGATGCGCGCGAAATTGTTTTTGGCGCCAACATGACCACACTGGTCTTTCATCTTTCGCGGGCGCTCGGGAGACACTGGCAAGCCGGGGATGAAGTGGTGGTGACGGAGTTGGATCATCATGCCAATATTGCGCCCTGGCAAGCGCTGGCTCGCGAGCGCGGCATCACCCTGCGAATGGTCAGGATGATTCCTGAAACCGGGCAACTTGACTGGAAAGATTTTGAGCGCCAGGTGAATCGCAAGACTCGGCTTGTGGCTGTGGCGGCTGCCTCCAACGCTTTAGGGACCATCAACGATATCAGTCGGGCCGCAGGAATCGCGCATCGCGCTGGAGCATGGCTCCTGGTGGATGCGGTCCACTATGCCCCGCACGAGTTGACGGACGTTCGCGCCATGGATTGTGAATTCCTCGTCTGCTCAGCCTATAAGTTCTATGGCCCGCACGTCGGCGTTCTTTTCGGCAAACTCGACCTGCTTCAATCCATCGATTTCCCGAAGCTTGCGCCGGCGCCCGACAGCGCGCCTGAGCGCGCAGAGACGGGAACGCAGAATCATGAAGGAATCGTCGGCGCTGCGGCTGCTGTTGACTTCATGGCTTCCCTCGCGGCTGGCTCCACGCGGCGTGAGCGGCTTTCGGCAGTTTTCGGAGAATTCCATAAAAGGGGACAACAGTTAGTCGGCAGGCTGTGGGATGGTTTTGCAGGCATTCCGAAAGTCAAACTCTTTGGCCCTCCGCCGGAGGCTCCACGGACGCCGACTGTCTCCTTCACGATTCAAAGGGTAGCGCCTGAGGAAGCAGCGCGAAAGCTTGGAGAGCAGGGGCTTTTCCTTTCGCACGGTGATTTCTATGCGAGAACTGTGGTTGAGCGGCTCGGCTTGGCTCCGACGGGGCTTCTCCGAGCGGGCTGCGCTTGCTATACGACCGAGGATGAGGTTTATCGTCTGATTGAGGTCGTGCGCAAATTAGCTCAAGCGAGCTGACGATTCAACGCCGCCGTTGTAGAGGCAGGCGCATGGCATGCGCCCAGGGAGGACGCCGTCCGTCCCTACGCGGTGTGGCAAGTTTGTATACCTTTTGAGGGTGAGATGCGGCGAAGGCTGAATTGGAATTTTGTCTTGACCGGGCTGATTGCTTTGCAGGCAACCACTTTGATTTGCCGCGCGGCATCAGCATCTTCGCCGCACGCCAAAGTGGACCTCATCTCGGAGGCCAATGCCATTCAGCCCGGGCGCATCCTACGGGTGGGCCTGCACTTTACTCTGGAAAAAGGCTGGCACATTTACTGGATTAATCCGGGAGACTCCGGCGAACCGCCTCGAATTCAATGGCAACTTCCGGCGGGTTTTCGCGCTGGCGCCATTCAATGGCCTGCCCCGCGTCGCATTCCGGATCATTCGCTGATGGATTACGGCTACGAGGAAGAGGCGTTACTCATTGTTCCGATCTCGATTCCTTCACGCCTGCAATCCCATGAGATTAAGCTGGGCGCCACAGCCAAATGGCTGGTCTGTCGGGATTCCTGTATTCCCGAACAGACGAATCTGGATTTATCGCTTCCGGTGAGAGATGCCGGCTCCCAGTCTGGGTCGCCCTGGCATCGTCTCTTCGTCACAACCCAGGAACACATTCCTAAACCCGCTCCAAAGCAATGGAAACTGCGGGCCCTGGCCGAGAAAGACCGATTCATTTTGGAAGTTCGCACCGGCAAGCCAGAGCGCCAGGCTGTGTTCTTTCCCCTGGAACCAGATCAGATTGAGAATGCCGCGCCACAAGAGGTCAGTAGTTATTCGGGTGGAGTACGAATCAGTCTTCGCAAATCCGATCAGCTCATGCAACCCATTTCGACCCTTCGGGGAGTCATCGTCATGAATTCGGGGCAAGCTTATGTTATTGCCGCTCCGATAGCTCAATCGAATTCACCCAAAAGGAGGAATCGTCCATGAAGCGACTCAGGTTCTTAGCAGTGCTGGTTTTATCAGCTTTGTTTGCAGTCTGCGCTCAGGCGGTGCAGGTGGGAACCCCTGCCCCCGACTTCACAGCTACTGATACGCATGGGCAAGTCCACAGTTTATCGGAGTACAAAGGTAAGTTCGTGGTGCTTGAGTGGCACAACCGCGAATGCCCTTTCACGCGCAAGCACTATGAGAGCGGAAACATGCAGAAGCTTCAGCGTGAATGGACCAGCAGAGGCGTCATCTGGTTTACGGTGATTTCTTCGGCTCCCGGCCAGCAGGGATATGTGACGGCGGATGAGGAAAACGCCTACGTCGAGAGAATGAAGGCTGATCCGACGGCCGTCTTGTTGGATCCGACCGGCAAACTCGGACACCTCTACGGAGCGAAGACCACGCCTCACATGTTTGTCATCAATCCGGAAGGAATTTTGATCTACGATGGCGCAATCGACAATAAGCCGACCACCGATCTGGATGATATTCCTGGAGCGAGGAATTACGTCTCAGAAGCGCTGGAAGAGGCGATGGCTGGGAAGAGCGTGAGCGTTCCCACTACGCGTCCCTACGGGTGCTCGGTGAAATACGCGCATTGAGGCATCGGAAGGTTCGTGCCGCAGGCGCGCGGCTGTCTTGATTTTCTTGTAGTAGATCGCACGGCTCCGATGATACGCTGAAAACTGGATTCCAAATGTCACACGCTGAAGCTGGCCAGCAGTCAGAAAAAGCCCGTCCAAACCGTCTGATTCACGAGAAGAGCCCTTACCTTCTTCAGCACGCCTATAATCCCGTCGATTGGCATCCCTGGGGGCCGGATGCCTTCGAAAGAGCGCAGAAAGAGAACAAACCCATCTTTCTCTCCATCGGTTATTCCACCTGTCATTGGTGTCACGTGATGGAGCGTGAGTCTTTCGAGGACGCGGAAGTCGCCAGGCTGATGAACGAAACCTTCATCTCAATCAAGGTTGACCGCGAGGAACGCCCGGATGTTGACCAGGTCTATATGCGGATCTGCCAGATGCTGACAGGCAGCGGCGGATGGCCGCTCACCATCGTCATGATGCCCGATAAGAAGCCGTTCTTCGCCGCAACCTATATCCCCAAAGGAGATCGTTTCGGACAAATGGGGATGCTCACGCTCATTCCCCGCATCCGCGAGCTTTGGCAGACAAGGCAGGATGACATTCTGAAGTCCGCCGACGAGATCGTATCCGCTCTCGAAAAAGTTTCTTCTGCGTCTGTTGCCGGCAGCCTGACCTCCCACACGCTTGAAGCCGCTTTTGAGGAATTAAGCTCGCGATTTGATTGGCGGCACGGCGGCTTTGGTCGGGCTCCCAAGTTCCCGACACCACACAACCTGCTTTTTCTGCTGCGTTACTGGAAACGAACCGACGATCCGCACGCCCTCGAGATGGTGGAAAAAACACTTCGCGCCATGCGGCTGGGCGGAATTTATGACCACGTCGGTTTCGGCTTTCATCGTTACTCGACGGACGCCGAATGGCTTGTGCCGCACTTCGAGAAGATGCTTTATGACCAGGCGTTGCTCCTGATGGCATATAGCGAAGCTTATCAGGCGACGCAGCAGGAGGAGTACGCGCGGACAGCCCATGAAATTGTTGCCTACGCTTCGCGTTCGCTTTTGGGCCCTGAAGGCGCGTTCTATAGCGCGGAGGATGCCGATTCAGAAGGCGTGGAAGGCAAGTTCTATCTCTGGAAGGAGAGCGAAATCCGTCACCTGCTTGGCCCGGAGGAGGCTGATCTGGTGATCCATGCGTTTAATGTCAGCGGGCCGGGTAATTTTTCCGAAGCGGGCAGCGATGGCCCTTCCGGCGAGAATATTCTTCATCAAACCGAGCCTCCGCGGGCCATTGCCTTCCATCTGGGGATTTCGGAACTGGAGTTCGAAAGGCGCTGGGGTGCGGCGCGCGAAAAGCTTTTTGCTGCTCGTGAGCGCCGCGCGCACCCTCACAAGGATGACAAAATCCTGACAGACTGGAACGGCCTCATGATCGCCGCTCTGGCCAAGGCCGCCAGGGCGTTGGGCGAGCCTCGGTATGCGGAGATGGCGCAGCGAGCGGCGGACTTCATCTTGCAGCGAATGCGGGAGCCGGATGGGAGCTTGCTGCATCGGTATCGCGAAGGGCAAGCTGCAATCGAGGGCAATCTGGACGACTATGTTTTTCTCACCTGGGGACTGATTGAACTCTATGAGACGACTTTTGAAGTGAGCCATCTCGAGGCCGCTCTGGAACTTAATTCCTACACCCTGAAGGAATTTTGGGACAACCAGGAAGGAGGGTTTTATTTCACGGCCAGCCGGCAGGAGAGAGTTCTGGTGCGCTCGAAAGAAGTGTATGACGGCGCGGTTCCTTCGGGGAATTCAGTTGCCATGCTGAACTTGCTTCGCCTGGCGCGCATAACGGGCCATACGGAGTGGGAGGAAAAAGCCTCCCAGCTTTCCGGAGCCTTTGCGCGCTCCATTCAGGAGTCGCCTTCAGCCTATACGCAGTGGATGGCAGCCCTGGATTTCGCGCTCGGGCCTTCATTTGAAGTTGTCGTGAGCGGCGATCCAGCCGCTGAAGACACTCAGGCCATGCTCCAGGCCTTGCACAATTGCTTCATTCCCAATGCGGTGATATTGTTGCGACCCGTCACGCCCGAAGCTCCTGAAATTACCCGCCTTGCCGATTTTACCAAACCTCAGACCAGCCTTAATGGCAAAGCCACCGCTTACGTCTGCCAGAATTTCCAGTGCCAGACACCCACTACAGACATTCAGCAGATGCTCGAATTTCTTCGCGCCCGATAGATTCGTGGCGCCTTCCGGGTAACTCGTCCTATACCACCGCGGCTTTTTCCAGTTCCTTAAGCTCCTGCGCGTCTCCCATCACAATCAGAAAGTCTCCGGTGTTCACTTTGCATTCTGGCGGAGGATTAAACTCCAGGCTTCCACTTGCGCGGCGAATGGCAAGCACCAGCACACTGAAGTGCTCGCGTAGAGCGGCTTCTCGGAGGCTGATGCCTGCGAGTTTTGAGGAGTCGGTAATCCTGATTTCCTCGATCTGAAGATTGAGACCCTCATCCGTAGCTGCCGAGAGGGCAAGATCAATAAAACGTTGAACATGAGGGCGGATGAGCATGCGGGCGATTCGTTGTCCCGCATAAGCATAGGGAGAGATCACGGTGGTGGCGCCGGCGCGCAGCAGTTTTGACTCCGCGTCCTCCTCGCTGGCGCGGGCGACAATCGGAAGGTCAGGGACCATTCCTCGGGCTGTGAGAGTGATATAGACGTTCTGCGCGTCCAGCGTTACAGCGCTGGCAAGGCCCCTGGCGAATTCAATCCGCGCCTGTTTCAGAATGGCCTCGCTGGCGGCGTCGCCGACAATCACAGGAATCTTTTGGGCAAGCGCCCACTCGGCGCGAGCGGGATCTTTCTCAATGGCTACCAACGGAATCCCGCGTTCGGTGATCTCGGTCGCAACACGACGCCCCACACGGCCTAACCCGCAGACAATAAAATGATTACTCAGTTTGGAGATTTCCTTCTCCATCCTCCGCAGCCCGTATCGTCTGCTCAGCTCGATTTCGACCACCCAAGTTGCAAAGCTGGTGATCGCAAATCCCATCACGCCGAGTCCGAGGAACAATACTACCACGTTGAATTCCCGACCTGCCTTGGAGAGTTGATTTTCAGGCTCAGCGCCCACCGTGGAAATGCTCATCAGAGTGCAGTAGAAGGATCTGAACCAGGGCCAGCCCTGGACAATGTGAAACCCGACGGTGCCAAAAGTGATCAGCCCGGCAACCAATCCCACCACCAGGAGAGCACGAGGCAGGCGCCGGGCGCCGTGAGCTTGCCGGACGCTCACCCTGGGTTTCTGATCTAAAGCTTGCTGGATTTGCACGGCTGCGCCGCCTGCGGCTGAATTGTTAAGAGCCAGACTGCGCTCCAGGAAATGGAAGCAGAAATGGGCATGTAGAGTTTCTGTGGGCGCCGCGCTCTTACAGGGAACACTGACAAGGCTGACCGTAGCTCCAGGAGTGCATGGGGCAATCGGTAAGCACGGAGGGGGCACGTACGCTCCCTTACACGTCTACCGGCGTGCGCATCCCTTCATTGACGCGATTCGTCAGATTCGCCGTGGCGATAGTCAGGACCAATTCGGCGATTTGATCTTTACTGAAATGCTTTCCGAGAGCGTCAAGATCGGATTCCTGCACCGACCCTGGCCAGCCCGTCAGCGTTTCCGTAAACTGAATAGCGGCTCTTTCCTGTTCGTTGAAGACATCGCGTCGTGCGCCGCCAGGCTCTTTGAGCGCCTGGATTTGCTCTTCACTCACGCCTTGCCGCTTCGCCGAAGCGGTATGAGCGCGGCTTCAATATTCACAACCGTTCATCAAGGAGGTTCGTAGATAGGCGAGTTCTTTGATTTTGGGTGAAAGCGCGCCTGGAGCCCAGACCTGGGAATAAAATTCGAGGAAAGGAGCAAGCGCATCAGGTTTGTGAGCTATCATCTTGAAGAAGTTGATTACGCGCCCGGTTTTTTGTTCGAGCTTTTCATAAATTGGCCGGGCAGATTCGGCGACTTCGTGTTTCTCGACAGGTTCTATCTTCATGAGTTCTCCTTTTCTCGCCTCAATCGGCGCTTGAAATCCAGCCGCCGCCCACAACCTCCTCGTCATCGTAAAAGACGGCAGCCTGACCGGGGGTGATCGCTCGTTGCGGCTCGGCAAACTCGACGTTAGCCTCCGCGCCAGCGATGGCCTCCACGGTGGCTGGGGCCGGTAGGTGCTTATTGCGGATTCTCACGCAAGCG
>Ga0209061_1004194_pt1 | contig 14184 bp, 11 predicted proteins | sample Coa_R1_10_FD_187157 | JGI IMG/M metagenome (GOLD analysis project Ga0209061, IMG submission 187157) | Surface soil microbial communities from Centralia Pennsylvania, which are recovering from an underground coalmine fire - Coalmine... | ecosystem: Environmental > Terrestrial > Soil >...
TGCGTCTGCGCGAGGGCCGCAGCAATGCCACTACCCCCCGCGATGTGGAGCGCGCCTTAACAGAATATCAAGATCGTCCCCAGATGACGCCGGCTGAAGAGTGCGTGCTGGCCACGCATGAGGCCGGCCATGCCCTTTGCTCGCTGTTCTGCAAACATACGCCGCCCATCGAACGCATCACCATTGAAAGCGACAATCCCTGGGCCTTCGGCTACGTCCGCCATCAAGATCCGGCCCACCGCTATATCCGCACACGCAACGAATATCTCGACGCCATCTGTGTCGCCCTGGGCGCCCGCGAGGCGGAGGCACTGCTCCTGGACGATCTGTCGATGGGCGCTGTCGGCGACCTGGAGATAGCCACGGCCATTGCCCGTGAACTGGTCGAGGTCCACGGCCTGGGTGGACCGGAGGTCGGCGTGGCGCGCTTCGTCTCCGACAAGGACGAACGCCAACGCCGCGCCGATCTGTCCGAGAGCCAAAAAGAGGCACTCGATCGCGCCATTCGTACGATCTTGGAGGAAGGGCGGCAACGCGCCGCCGAGATCCTTCGTCAAAATCGCCCTCTGCTGGAAACGCTACGCGATCTGCTATTGGAAAAGAAAACTATCGACGCCAAGACGCTGGCACAATTCACCGGTGATCAGGTAATGTCCAAGGAGCCTTGGTCCGAAGGCGAGCCGGCCGTTGGAGGAAAAATGAACCGCCAAGACGCCGCAGACGCCAAGAAGAACAGAGAGAGGACCCAAAGCGATAAGAGGTAATTTTTATCTTGTTTCTCTTTTCTTCCTTGGCGCTCTTGGCGCCTTGGCAGTTAAGGGTACGCTGGCAGCGTGTCCTGCAGCTAGGCCTTAACGGGGGAGATGGAAATGCCAGAAATGACCATTCAGCTGCGTCGCGATCCGGAGACCGGCAAGCAGAACATCCTCGTTAAACTGCGCTCCGACGAAGATGCCCTGCCGCATGAACACGAACAGCTACATCGGACACTGATGGACAAGCTCATCGAGGGCGGCATTCTTAAAGCTGGTGAGGAGGGCAAACTGATTATCGAGCGTGAGGAGGAGACGGCTGGGTCGGAGCCGCAACGCACCGCGCCGGAACCGCAACGGCAAGCGCAGCGGCAAAGTGGTGGCGCATCATGATTGTCTATTTCCCTGACCTTAATGTCCTGAAATTGGCGCTGACCACGGGTGCCGTTCCGCTTGATGTCGTCCACAAGCCCGCTATGGCCGCTTTCGCCGCGGAGGGACAAGTCTGGGTTGAGACGACAGTCAAGTTGCCGGCCGCGGCACAGCGTGAGCTGAAGCGCCTTGGCGCTCTGGTATGCAAAACCAGCGGTGTTGCGCTGGACACAGAAGTTTCCTGCTGGCCCCAATTGTTGCCTTTGGTCCGCGACGATACTCCGCTTGATACCTTGGAAAAGATGCCAGTCTTGTTCGACGTGCCCGGCGGCACGGAAATGGCGCGGCTGGTCCTGGAAATGCTGCGTCTGGGCAACGATCGGCAGAGCTACCGCTGGCTCGAAACGACAGAAGGGCGAGCAGGGTTACGTCAGCGCTCGGAGGGCAGCCGGGCGCTGGTACGCGTGATCGGGCCGCCGTATTACTCGCTCTTGCGGGCGATCGATCAACTTGGCGGTCCCGAACGCGCGCCCCATGCATTCGTCGAACATGCGCCGGGCGTGTGGGTGGAGGTTGGCTACCATCATCCACTGGCAGCCAATATCAGACCCCCGAAGGGCCAAATCTTGCTGTTGCGGCCGCTACGCCAATGGCTGATGCTCCCCGATGCTCCGTTCCGCGACATCTACGAAATCATGGAGTTTCCGCTGCCCAGCTGCGTCACCTACGGGCAGGATAGCCCCTTGCCACAACGGCTGACGGTCACGCTACGCTTGCGGCAAGCCGGACCTGCCGAGGGCGCCGAGCTGTGGGTGCTGCGTGGCGGCGCTATCGAGGAATTGAATCGCTTCGTGCAGAATGCCGAGGACCAATTGCTCCAGCGCCTCGCCTTCGCCGTCGGCGTGAACAACGGACAAACCATCGTCGTCCTGCGCGTACGGCAATCGAAGCTGCCACCGCCCGTTCTGGTGCTGCCGGCAGAAGCGTACAAAAGCCATCTGAAATTGCCGAATCTGTTCCTGCCGGCCGGTTTTGCCCTGCATCCACCACTGCGACGCGACATGGTCCGCAAGCTGTTGGCCAAAGATCCCAGCCAAATCACCTGGTTGGTTCCTGGTGAAAACGGCTGCTTCACTCCAGAGGGACTGCCCGATGATGTGTTTCGACCGCTGACCGATTGGGTCGATTACGTGCTCGACCGCGACCGCGAATCCTTGCAAGCCTGGGTGCAAGCAATGCAGTTCGAGTTCGAGCCGTTCCTTTGCGATGAAGAGCAACCGAGTAAGCCGAAGAAGCCGCCGGATTCGGAGAAGACACGCAAACTCAAGGATGTTCCTGTCCGTCCAACCACAGGGCAAGAAAAAAGGGAGACGACAACATTCGAGACGCCGGCGGAAACTATAACGGAAGAGGCCATCCCAGAAGCGAACGCCTCTGTCGAAAAGATTGAGCCGAGCGAGATCGAGAAAGAGTTGCGCGCTGTCGAAGAGGAATTTCTGGCATTGCCGGGCGGGCTGGATGACGCTGCGCGACGGGCCTTGTGGCCGCGGTTGGCGGAACTCAATGCGCGCCTTTTGAAATGGGAAGATGCCGGCATTTGCTGGCTTCACGCTTTGTGGGATGCCGGCGATGGCGCCGGCCAATGGACTGCTGCCTGGCTCCACAGCGAGGTGCAGTCTGTCCTCCACAGTCGAGCGGGTCATGGAAAGCCGATAGCAGATGCTCTGGACAATCTGCTCACCTTATCGGAGCCAGCGTTGGCCGATCTTCGCGTCCTGGCTGCTTATCTCGCCTGGTCGGCCCAACGTCAACTGCGGCCGCCGGCGCTGATGCAGCGTTTGCCGGCGCTCCAGCGTTTTCTGGAAAAGCACGAAAATTTGTTGCCGGTACGCGCTTGCTGGCTGGCCTGGTATCACCTTGTCCATTTGACGGACGGCGATGTACTGGCCCTGGCCCGTGCCCGTGATCGGCTGCTCGAGCGGCTGTTCCATAACGGCCTGCGTCCCGAACAAGATCTGCCGAGCTTTCTGCGCTTTGCCGGCCATCCAGACAGCTGGCGCTGTCGAGAAGTCCGCGAGTGGTTGAAAAGACTGTGCGAGAAAGTCTGCAGTTGGATAGAAGACAACAAAGATAATTTATATAGAAATTGTCCAACAAAAGCCTATGCGGACCTTCTGTTCGCTTTCGGCCTGGCTCGCCTGGGAGAAAGCGACGGTGCCAGGCGGTTGCTTCAGCGTGCCCGTGGCGCGCTGAATGGCGAAAACCAGGTCCACCGCTTTCTTCTCACAGCTTTTGAGGGCCGTATCCACAATGTTCTCAACGGCAAGCCGCACACCGGCCCGTTGCCTTCGCCGCTTTTGAAGGAGCTGGAAGGCATGGCCCAACTCGATCGCTACGTAATTGAACGCATGCGTCACAATTCGCGGATCCTTGAACCGGAACGGCAAGTCGATCCGTATCGTCATTGGGCAGCGCGGCTGAGTGATTTGGACAACGCCCTTGTGGAATTGGCCGATCAAAGCGATCGCCAGGAAATCCAAACGCGCCTCCGCGAACTGTTGCGCAAGACACCCAAGAGGCAGACGACCGCCGAGGATCACCTGAAAATCTTACGGGCAGGATTAGAATTGGGTCCGCACCTCGGCGAAGAGTTCACCCGCGAAATGCTCCAGCGAACGTTGCCAGCTCTGGACGCCTTGTCTGCCCCATCGGATTCTACCGTTCTGGAAGAACGTGCCAAGTTTCTGGAGAAGGCGTTGTTCGCCGCCGCTCATTTTGGCTGCATAGAACATGTTCGACCTCTCGTTGCGCGCTTCCGCGCTATGCTGCATAGCCAGTGCGGAGCGCAGGGCATCGAGTCCATCGGTGCCTTGGCCGAGCAATCGTTCCGCAGCTTGCGCAAGCTCGGTCTGCGCGACGACATTGAGCAACTGCTCAGCGATATGGCAGACGTCATCCTCTCAGGCAGAGATATAGATACGTTGATCCGTTCCTTTGATTCCCGAAATGATGTGCTGGCCCCGCTGATCGCGCTTTTGCACGTGGCCGGCACCTGGTACTACTTTGGACGCGACCAGTTGGCGGAGCAGATCGTCCAGGCGGCACGGACGCTTCTCTTCGGAGGCACACGGATTCAAGCAAAGCAACGGCGCGACTTGGCTTGCGCCTATGCGCGCACTGTGGCACAGGCAGCGCCGGCTCTCGCGCAGGCTCGATTGGAAGAAATCTTCACGCATCTCAAAAACTATCGAGACACGTTCACGACCAGCAGTCATTTCAGCGTGGTCCAGGTGGATTTGATTGAATCCGTGGTCTTGGCCGTGGTCAGCGATGATTTCATCCAGGGGGCCCAGGCGCGGCGCTGGCTCGATGAAGAGGAATATCTCATTCGTCAATGTATCCACACTGATGTTCGCCATTTGATGGCACAAGGGTGAATGCCGATGCTGGATAATCTCCGCGAAGACTGGACGCTTGAAGAACTGCAAGACGAAGCTGACCAGCTGCGCACGCGCATCAATCGTTTTCGCACCTCGCTGGGACGATTTTTTGTCCACAAACAGGAACTGATCGACCTCATGGTGGTGACGGCCATCGCTCAGGAACCGCTACTGCTTGTCGGACCTCCGGGGACTGCCAAATCGGATCTCGTCCTTAAATTCAAGGACGCGCTGGGACTTGGCGAAGACGACTATTTCGAGTACATGCTGACGCGCTTCACCGAGCCGTCGGAAATCATTGGTCCCATCGATATCAGCCAGCTGCGCGAGGGCCGCTACGTCCGCCGCGAACAGGGCAAGCTGCCGACCGCCCGGCTGGCCTTTCTCGATGAGATTTTCAAATCGAACTCGGCCATCCTCAACATTCTTTTGACCATCATTAACGAACGTAAGTTTTATCAGGATGGCGTGCCGCAGCCGGTGCGGCTGCGCGTGCTGTTCGCCGCTACCAATGAGGTGCCGGAACAAAGCGAGTTAGCCGCTCTCAAAGATCGTTTTTGTCTCAAGGCCGAGAGCCAGTCTGTGCAAGATGCGCATTTCGCCGAATTGATTGATAGTGGCATTGAAGGGGAGGTGGCCCGCACATTCCATCAAAAACCCTGGAGCGAAGGACATTGCACGCTCGAAGATTTGCTCAAGGCCAACCGCTATCTGATGCACCTGTTCGCGCGCAAGCATCGCAGCAGCCGCAGTCAGGAGCAGAACGACCGCGAGGTCTTCTTTCCGCCGGACGTGTTCGACGAGTTCCGTCGCCTGGTTAAGACGCTTCAGAACGGCGACAAAATTTTCATCAGCGATCGCAAGCTGGTCAAACTGTACAAGCTCTTCCGCATTCGTGCCTGGCTGTTCACGGGCGGCACCGTGACGCGCGATGATTTACGGCTTTTGGCGTATCTCGGCGAAAGTCATCAGGAAATCGAGCTGCTGCGAACAAAGGTGCCGATGCTGCTGGGACTGGAGGGATAGGCCGCGTTTATCAAGACGATTGGCTGCGCAGCACTGTACGACATGCCTGCAAAACATCCTCCACGCTAATCGCCTTGATACAGCGCATTGCTTCTTTGGTACATACATCCAATCTGCATCCCTCGCAAGGCACCGACCGTCTCAAGACGATATGGCCGGAGCCATAGGGGGACCATTCTCCCGGCCAATTCCGGGCCGAGAAAATGCCCACGCAAGGAGTGTGAACGGCGGCCGCCAAATGCATGGTGCCCGTGTCGTTGCCTACGTAAAGCCGGCAATGCGCCAGGGCTGCCGCAGCGGGCCGGACGCCCAGCACACCCGCCGCGCAAGCCCCCTTGCCCCACTGTTGAAGAAACTGCTTCGCTACGGGAACATCCCCTGGCCCCCCAAAAACGATGGGAAAAAGAGATAATTCCGAGATCAGGCGGCTCCCCAACTCGGCGAAGCGCTCCACAGGCCAGATGGTCACGGGTCTTTTCCCCCCTGGTCCGATGGCCACGAGGGACAACGCAGCGGAAAATCCCGGAATACTGGCCCGCAGCCAATTTTCCGCCGTTTGCTTCTCCTCTGAGGTGAGGGACAAATTCATTTCTCGGCAATTGCTCGGGGGGATGGGAATATGGCTCAATGCCAGACGTTGTAACAAATGATCGGCCTCACTCTCAACCTTAGGCAACGGTTGCCCCGGCACACGAGGGAAAGAAGAACAAATCCCCTTATTGCCGATAACATGGCGTATGCCTGTCGAGCGGAAAAAAAGCAGGTCGCGCCAGATCGAGGTGCGGGGACGCCGCCGCGGGACCAGGTACACCAGGACATCGAATTGCCGTGCTCGTAAGGTCTTCCAAAGCCGAAACAGGCCGCGGATGCCACCTGGACCCTCGTGAACGTAGGTTAGCCAATCATCTATGAGACCTTCGCGCGGCAAAACTTCTTCCGCCGGCACGTAGCCGCGGCCGGGATGTTCGGAACGCAGATAAGTCAGATGAGCTTCTGGAAAGGCGCGACGAATGGCCCACAGCGCCGGTAGAGCGACAAGCGTGTCGCCCAACTGGCCGAAACGGTAGACAAGTATCTTCTGTTGGTTTCCCCTCTTGAAGCTCCGGATTTGCTCGAAGGATAACTCAGGCATGGATGGGACCTTCTGAGAAAAAACGGAAAGCAGTTTTATGCTTCGCGGATGCGGCGGATCAGCTCCGTGGTTGAGATACCACCGAAGTAAGGGAGAAACTCGATACGGCCGCCATAGGAAGCTACGGTCTCCATTTCTGGAATCGGCTTACCATGCGGCGGCGCGTAGTCCGCTCCTTTGCAATGTACGTCGGGCCTCAGCCGCAACAAGGCCGCATCTGGACGAAGTTCCGCAAAGACCACGACGTAATCCACACAGGCTAAGGCGTTAACACTTCGGCCCTCTCCAGCTCGGAAAGCACGGGCCGGCCCGGTCCCTTCAACTGGCGTACCGAGTCGTCGCTGTTGAGCCCCACAACCAATATGTCGCCCAGGCGTTTGGCCGCCTGCAAACTACGAATGTGGCCCGGATGAAGCAGATCGAAACAGCCGTTCGTCCAGACCACAATTTTTCCTTCGCTGGCATAACAGGAGCGAGCGGCTAACAAAGTATCCCAATCGACAAGTTTAGGCAAAAGGGAAGGAGCCATAATCGGGTTGCGTGTTCAATCAAGGGGGGTGTCCGTTTGCGGCAGATGGCGGCCGTCCTCAAGTGCCTGACAGAGAGAACGGCTGGTGACGGCAGTGGTCCCGATCTGTTCGACGGCCAATCCTGCGGCGATATTGGCGAGTTGAGCCGCCGTCCACAGACTGGCGCCCGCTGCGACGGCCAAGCTGAGCGTTGCGACAACCGTATCGCCAGCGCCGGTAACATCGTAAACCGTTCGTGCCAAGGCAGGCACGTGGCGGGGACTTGCAGAGCGATCGTACAGAGTCATGCCTTCGTCCCCCTCCGTCACAAGAATAGCTTCCACACGCAAATTGTCCAACAGGCGAGTAGCGGCAACGCTGCTGTCCTTGTGCGTCGGCGGGAAACCTGCGGCGAGCAATGCTTCCATCCGATTGGGGGTCAGCACATAGGCGCCATCGTAACGAGAGTAATCGCCGCCCTTGGGATCAACGACGGTGCGCCGATCACTCCGAGAGGCACTGCGGATCACTTCCTGGAGCAACTCCGGGATCAAAAGCCCCTTGGCATAATCGGAAAGAACCACGACATCACAGGAAGGAAGAAGAATCTGAACGCGGCTAACCAACTGGTGCAACAGAGAAGAGACAACCGGCTGGGTGTCTTCCTCATCGACGCGGACCACATGCTGATTGTGAGCAATAATACGTGTCTTCACCGTGGTGGCACGCTCACCATCAACGATCAAGTGGTCCACACTCAGGCCACGCTCCAGCAGGGCTGTCCGAAATTCCTGACCGGCCGCATCCGCGCCGACCAGACCCAAAAGCAACGGCTCACCGCCGAGGGCCGCTATGTTGGCGGCCACATTGGCCGCCCCGCCCGGCGCGATGGTGCTCCGCTGCTTGCGAACCACGGGGACCGGGGCTTCCGGGGAAATGCGCTCGACCCTTCCCCACCAGTAGCGATCCAGCATCAGGTCGCCCAGAATGAGGGCCCGCCGTCCCTGGAAGGAGCGGACCAATTGCAGTCCCTTCGCAACTTCTAAGTCGAATCGACTCATCTTTGCGTACCTGGCCGGCTGAAAGATCGGACCTCATCCATTCTGGAAATAACATTTGTTGAGGATAGATGGGTTTACTATTGAGGTCAAGGGAAACCGAACGAGCCGGAGGCCTAAGCGACAGATGCTTTGCTGTCGCTTAGGCCTCCGGCTCGTGGTCGGCAATCACGGCGCTTGCGGTTGCTGAGCGGGACCGTAGGGCAGGACTTTGCTCTCCAAGCCGGCCTTGGCCAGTACCATGTACACCACGGCACCAACCACGAAAGCAACAACGGGAGCGGCCGGTACAGGGACCTGGAAATTGGGCAGAATGCCGACGAGGAAACCGAGCAGCCAGGCGGCCCAGCCGGCCGGATTGAAACCAGCGCGCGGTCCAGCCCATTTGCATCCGGCCAGCAGGTAATCGGCGCACATGGCGCCGCAGATGGGACCGAACGAAGCGCCGATGAAACCAAACACCGCCGGCAGATCGCCAGCCAGACGCGTCACCGCCAGAAGGATGCTGACCAGCGCTCCGAGTCCCACCGAGAGAAACGAATTGACGCGCGGCATCACCGTCTTGAAACTGTTGGCAGCGATAAACGAGGAGAAGCAAGCGCCAGGGAATGCGGCCAATGTCAGACCGATCATCATGGCTGACACCAACCAGGGCGGCAGACCGGCTTTCTCCGATTTCAAGGCATTGGTCAGGGTCAGGTCTTGCTTGCGAAGCTCTTCTCGAATAGTATTTTCATCTTTTTTATCTTTTTTCAACTGTTCGGCGACTTGCTCATCGATTTTCCGGTTAGGTAATACCCCGGTCGCCCGCGCCCCCGCTACGGCGACCGTCGCTCCTCCAGCGGTGAACAAGATGGCCAGCAAGATACCCGCCAGACCGCCCCGATTGACATCCGGCGCGTCTTTGCTATTCATGCCGAAATCGACGCCCGCGGCGCCGGCCGTGGCGAAGAAACCCACGATGCCGCCGGTCATCGCCAACAGGGTCATCCACGGCGGGACAGCGCCCTCGGCTGCGGCCGTTGGCTGATACAATCCCGCTGAGGGAGCGAATTTCACCAGCGCCAGGATGAGCACGGCCAGAGGGATCAACGGCAAGAAAGTCGCTACCTTGGCCACGTATTGGATCCCTTTCAGCCCGATAAAGGCTGCACCGCCGGCCCAGAGCACGCAAAGGACATAGAAATAAACTTCGCGGCTGCCGCCGAGCTGGACAGCTTCATCGGCCAAAAACCCTGCCGCAAAGAAGGTGTTGACCGCCAACCAGCCGAATTGCAACAGCCCCATCAGAAAACCTGGCATCAGCAAGCCGCCGATGCTGCCAAACGTTGAAGTGCCGACGATGTACAGCGGCAAGCCGGTTTTCATGCCGAACAGGCCAGGCACCAGGTAAAACAGAAAATGGCAGATCAGGCCGCCCAGGAGCACCCCGGCCAGTGCCATTCCAAGTCCGCCCTGGTCCAGTCCACCGTTTCGGCTGTAGGCTATCTGGTCCCAAAAAACAAACCACAGGAAAATGCCGGCGTAGGTCGGTGCAGTGTTCTTGTACCACGGAGCGCGGTTGCTCAGCGGGTTGGGCTTGGCCGCCTGAAGGTACGTGGGCAGGGGACTGTTTGCCGTCGTCGAGGTATCGAGTGCCATGAGTGCGTTTCCTGGAGGGAGAGTTCTCGGTTTAGCTGCGTAGGGCGCGCTGCCAGCGTGCTGTGTGCCAGCGGCTAAACGTACTATATGGCGCAAAGTTCGACGTGATGCAAGAAAAAATGGCCGCAAAAAACGCCGCCCGGCACCGAGCCGGGCGGCGGGAAGAGCCCCCAATCCGATTCAGACAGCGACCGTACGTTCCGATTGCGGAGCCCGGGAACGCGGGACCTGCTAATCCTTTTTTTCTAAGATTTTGGGCAATTCGGACAGAATGCGATTAATCTCGCTCTCTGTCAGTTCGCCTTTCTTGTAGGCGTGGTTGACCTTGACCTTTTGCCCAACGTAGAGAAGCACCGTGACATCAGCGTCCTTGGCGATGTCATAGCCTTCTGGCCCGGCCGGATTGTCGATGGTAAGGATGGTGCGTTTGATATGTTCTTTCTCGGCGAGGTCTTCAAGTTTCTTCTTGAGTCCCTCTTCGTCACTGCAAAAAACCACAAAGCTGCCCATACGGGCGTTGCGGTTCTTTTCCGTCGCTTCGTCGATCTTCTTGACCAGACTGGTCAAGCTGTCGCTGACTTCGCGTGCGAAGACTACAGCAACAGGATTGCCACCGTTCTTTCAGACCAAGCAGGCTTTGCCGCCTTTGCCGCTGCCGGTGACGTGCAGCGGATTGAACGGTGTCACCCTTTTGCCGACTTGCGGCCCAGATTTGAGACCTTCTGCGGCCACGACCCCGCCCAGCAGCAGCGCCGTCGCCAGAGAGGCCCCTAGCATCGAACGAGCATTCATCACAAACAAACCTCCAGTTAAAAACGGTGGACTGAGGGCCCATTGAGAAGATCGTACAGAACGATCTACGAACTTTGACGTTGACGGCGAGAAAATTATTCAAACTTTGCTCTTGCCAGCTTATGCCTTTGCTTTTGTCCGCTCTACCTCTTATACAATACATTCATGTCCACCGAGCGAATCAGCGACTATTTGACTCAATTCAGCCAGACGCGCAGCCTCATGCTCGATCAACTGCGCCGCGTCGTTGTCGGCCAGAGCGACGTCATCGAGCAAATCCTGGCCGCCATCTTCACGCGCGGCCATTGCCTGCTCATCGGCGTGCCCGGATTGGCCAAGACGCTCATGGTCAGCTCTATCAGCCAAATCCTCGACGTGTCATTCAAACGCATTCAGTTCACGCCCGACCTGATGCCGTCGGACATCACTGGCACGATGGTCCTCGACGAACGCGAGCCGGGCAAACGCGAGTTTCGCTTCGTCAAAGGGCCGATCTTCGCCAACATCGTGCTGGCCGACGAGATCAACCGCACGCCGCCGAAAACGCAAGCTGCCTTGCTGCAAGCCATGCAGGAGCGTGAAGTCACCGCTGGGCAGGATACCTACAAGCTGCCGGAGCCGTTCTTCGTCATCGCTACACAAAACCCTATCGAGCAGGAAGGCACTTATCCACTGCCCGAAGCCCAGCTCGACCGTTTCATGTTCACCATTAAGGTGGACTATCCATCGTTGGAGGAAGAGAAACGCATTCTGGCGATGACCAGCCGAAGCGAAACGGTCGAGTTGACGAAAGTGCTGTCAAGCAGGGCGATCAGCAATTTGCAGAAACTGGTCCTCAGTGTGCCGGTCGGCGATTACGTGCTGGATTACATCGCCCGGCTGGTGCGGGCGACACGGCCGTCCGATCCGACGGCGCCGGAGTTTGTCAAGAGGATGGTCGATTACGGGGCCGGACCACGCGCTGGCCAGTTTTTGCGCGACGGCGGCAAGGCACTGGCGGCGATGGACGGCCGATTCAGTGTCGCCATCGAGGATGTCAAGAAAGTAGCTATCCCCGTGCTGCGTCATCGCATCAGCACGAATTTCCAAGCCCAGGCCGAGGGCAAAAAAAGCGAAGACATCATACAACAATTACTGGCCACCATCGGCGAAGCCGAGGTCGGCAAGTACGAGAAGCGACGAAGATAGCAGACCGGCACGAACCGGAAGCATAAGACAGCCCTTTCGTTGCTTACGCTTCTGGCTCGTGCCGGTCTACTATCCACAAGATTTGGGAGTGTGTTTATGAATAAGCGCTTTCACTGGTTGATAGGAGTTGGCGGCTGGTTCGCTGCCCTGCTCCTCGGAGGTATTCTGGTCAAACCCCTGTCGGCGGCCGATTACGAGTGGCAGGTGCCGCGCCAACACTGGAAGACACCTTTCAAGGACGAACAGCCCATCTATTTCGTCAATCGCAGCCAGGCCGCCGAGGAGTGGGACAAACTGCCGCGCTTCTGGAACGAGACAATCGAGAAGGCTGTCGATCCCCAAACCGGCGAAACGGTAACACGCAAAGCAGTCAAGATCAAGGTGCCGCTCGGTCTGACTTCCAATCCGCCGGTGCCGGCCGAGAATCCTATGACCGTTGCCAAGTGGCGGCTGGGCAAGCAGCTTTATTTCAGCGGCCTTCTCTCCTCTGATGGCACCATCTCCTGTGCGTCGTGTCACGATCCCAAGCGCGGCTACACCGATCAAGCGCCGGTCTCGACTGGCATCCGCGGGCTCAAGGGCGGCGTCAGCGCCCCGACAGTTTTCAACGCGGCGTACAATGTCTTGCACTTCTGGGATGGCCGCGCTTCCTCGCTGGAAGATCAAGCTCAAGGTCCGCCCATGAACCCGGTAGAGATGTTCGACGGCGAAGGCAATGCTTGGGAGCGCGTCGTCTTGCGGGTGCGCAAGGAACCGAAGTACGTCCAGCAGTTCCGCGCCGTTTTCGGCACCGATCCGACACGCGACGGCATCGCCAAAGCCATCGCCACCTACGAGCGCACGGTGCTGTCGGGCAATTCGATCCACGATCGCGCCGAGCTGGCCATGCGCATCCGTGTTGAGGACGAAGGCAGCGGCAAATATGAGATCACGGCCAAGGATTACGAGACCGTTTTGACGGCGGCCTTCGACGCCAAGGACGAACCGGCCCTGACGGCCCTGGGTCTGAATGGAGAAAAAGATCGTCAAAAAGTAGCTGAAATGGCCAAGAGCCTCAACAACGGCCGGGCACTATTCTTCGGCAAGGCACGCTGTAACAGCTGCCACGTCGGCGACAATTTCACCGACAATCAGTTCCACAATCTCGGTGTCGGCGTCAAGGACGGTCAATTGCCCCCTAACGCCCTGGGCCGCTTCGCCGCCTTGCCGACCGGCCACAAAAATACCGACCTGATCGGCGCCTTCAAGACGCCAACTCTGCGCCATTTGCTCGGCACCGCGCCGTACATGCACGACGGCAGCGAGCGAACACTGGAGGAAGTCGTGGACTTCTACGACCGCGGCGGCAACGCCAATGAGTTCCTCGATGCCAAGATGCGCGATTACGACGCCGAGAAGGCTTACTTGATGAGCAGCCGACAGAACCAGGCGCCGTATCAGGGGCCGGAAATCAAGCTGTTCGGCAGAGATCAAAAACCGATTGTGCCGCTGAAGCTCCATCTGACGCCGCAGGAAAAACGCGACCTGGTGTTGTTCCTGCGCGCTTTGCAAGGCGATCCAGTCGACCCCATCGTTGCCGATCGCTACAAGATGCCGGAGTAAGCTAACGAGCCGGAAGCGTAAAAGCGGAAGATGGTTCTGTCGCAGAGAACACAGAGGGGATAAAAAGAAATGCAAAGCAAGATGAAAAAGATGAGATTACTATTTATGTTCTCTTGCTCTTTTTATCTTCTCTGGGTTCTCTGCGACCCTGTAGTTCGTTCTTCCCCCGCAGCAGGGCCACATTGGCTGAGCGACTGGGACGAGGCTCGCAAGATAGCGTACGCCAGCAACAAGCCGTTGTTCGTGGTCTTCCGCTGCCAGCATTGACTGGACTGCAATCGCTTCGACGGGCAGGTTGCTCGTCTGGACCCGGCCATCGCTGACGTGGCCAGACAGTTCATCCTCGTTCGTATCACGCGCATGCGCGGCGTCGATCTTGATCTGTTCGACTTCGATTACGATTTGACCTGGATGGGTTTTTTCTTGAATGCAGACGGTACGGTCTATGGCCGCTATGGCGGACGTGACGCCGATTCTGCTGACAGTCGTGTGTCACTGGCCGGATTGCGTTATGCCTTGGAAGCGGCCTTGACGCGGCACCGAGCCAGATCTTATCAGCTCGCCTCGCCCGCAAGAGCATCCCTTGCCGGTGCTTTGGGCGGACAAGAGTCGAAACCACCGCGCACGGTGGAACAGTATCCCGCCGCCCAGCGATTGCCGGAGCGCGCCTGC
>Ga0209061_1004195_pt1 | contig 14183 bp, 10 predicted proteins | sample Coa_R1_10_FD_187157 | JGI IMG/M metagenome (GOLD analysis project Ga0209061, IMG submission 187157) | Surface soil microbial communities from Centralia Pennsylvania, which are recovering from an underground coalmine fire - Coalmine... | ecosystem: Environmental > Terrestrial > Soil >...
CACCGACCACGGCCAAGGGATGAAAGCCGTCGTCCTCGTCGGCGGGGAGGGGACCCGGCTCCGCCCGCTGACGCTGACGGTCCCCAAGCAGATGCTGCCCGTCGGCGGCCGGCCGATGATCGAACGGGTGCTCGCCTGGCTGGCCGGCCATTCGGTCACCGAGGCCGTGCTGTCCCTCGGCTACCGCCCGGACGCCTTCTCGAAGGCCTACCCCGAGGGCGAGTGCGCCGGAGTGAAGCTGGGCTACGCCGTGGAGGACTCCCCGCTCGACACCGCCGGGGCGATCCGCTTCGCCGCCTCCGAAGGCGGGGTGGACGAAACCTTCCTCGTCGTGAACGGGGACGTGCTGACGAGCCTCGACGTGACGGCGCTGGTCGACTTTCACCGGGACAGGGGGGCGGAGGCGACCATCGCCCTCACGCCCGTCGACGATCCGTCCCGCTACGGGGTGGTCGAGACCGACGACGACGGCCGTGTCCTGGCCTTCGTGGAAAAACCCCCGCCTGGTGAGGCGCCCACCAACCTGATCAACGCCGGCACCTACGTCCTCGAGCCGTCGGTGCTGTCGCGCATACCTCCGGGTCGACGTGTGTCGATCGAGCGGGAGACCTTCCCCGCGCTGGTCGGCGGGGGGCGGCTGTTCGCCTGGCCCTCGTCTGCACCTTGGGTGGACGCCGGCACCCCCGCCGCTTTCTTGCAGGCCAACCTCGCCTACGCCGCCGACTCGCCGCCTTCGGTCGTCCGGAGCGTGATAGGTGAAGACGTCACCGTCGAGGCGGGGGCCACGGTCGTCGAGTCGGTGGTGATGGACGGGGCGCGCATCGGCGCCGGGGCGCGGGTGCACCGTTCGATCGTGGGTCGTCGCTCCCGGGTCGGAGCCGGCGCGCGCCTGGCGGGCCTCTCGGTCCTCGGCGAGGCCGCGGTCGTCGCCGACGGCGCCGACCTCGACGGAGCCCGCGTCCCCCCGGGACCTTGAGGATCCTCGTCGCCGGAGGGGCCGGGTTCGTCGGCTCGGCGCTGGTCGAGCGCCTCCTGGCCGAGGGTCACCGCGTCGACGTGGTCGACGACCTGTCGTCCGGCTCGCTCGCCAACCTGGCCGGCGCCCGGCGCACCTTCCCTGGTGGCATGTCGTTCCACCAGCTGGACGTGCGCTCCCCGGACCTGGCCGAGCTCGTGTCCCGCTGCCGCCCCCAGGTGGTCTACCACCTCGCTTCCCGCCCCGGGACGCCGGAGTCGGTCACCGACCCGATCGGCGACGCCGAATCCACCTTGCTCGCCTCCCTGCGGGTCCTCGAGGCCGCACGCCTGGCGGGCGCCGCCAAGGTCGTCTTCGCCTCCGGCTCGGCGGTCTACGGGGAGGTGGAAGACCCGCCGGCTACGGAGAGCCTGCCCCGCCGGCCTCTGTCCCCCCACGGTGCCGCGCTCGGGGCGGTCGAGGCCTACCTGCGAGCCTACCGGGAGCTCCACGGCCTGGAGCACACCGTCGCCGTGCTGGGCACCGTCTACGGTCCGGGCGACGAGAGGGGGATGGTGGGCCGCTTCGCGGCCCGCCTGGCGGCCGGCGAACCGTGCACGATCTACGGCGACGGGACCCAGACCCGTGACCTGGTCTACGTCGACGACGTGGTCGACGCCCTCGCCCGCGCCGCCGAGCGCGGAGGGGGGTTGACGCTCAACGTCGCGACGGGCGTGGAGACGCAGGTGGCGTCCGTCTACGCGGCGCTGGCCTCGGCGATAGGGGTGGACGTCCCGCCCCTACGGGCGCCGGCGCGCCCCGGCGAGGCGCGGCGCGTGGCGCTCGACCCGTCCCGCGCGGCGATCCACCTCGGATGGAAGCCCTGGACCAGCCTTGTCGAGGGCCTGCGGGCTGTCGCTGCCGCCGCCACGGCTCAACGGAAGAGGTCCTCGCTGTAGGGTCGCACCACCTCTTCTCGCACCGACGACTCGCGCAGCCAGGCCGGGTCCACGCCCCTCACCACCGCGGCCGGGACGCCGCGGGCCTTGCCCATCACCAGCTCGGCGGCGGCGGCGATCTCGTCGGCTACGCACACCTCTGTGACGGAGAGCTCGCGGCCGAGGGCGTCGGACGTGCCGCGAAGGTCGACCACCGCGGCGACGCCTGCCACCCCTATCGCAACGTCGGTCACCCCCCGCCGCCAAGTACGGCCGAAAGTGTCAGAAACTATGACTCCGAGGTGGAGGCCGGTCCTCGCCCGCAGGCCGTCACGCACCCGCCGGGCCGAGCGGTCCGGATCGACGGGTAGCAGCGCCGCCCAGCCGCTCTCGACGTTCGAGAGGTCCACGCCGGCGTTGGCGCACACGAAGCCGTGGCGGGTCTCGGTCATCACCAGGTCGCCACGCCGGCGGAGGACGCGGACCGCTTCGGACTCCACCCAGCGCTTGTGCGATCTCGGGTCGTCAGGGTCGACCGGCACCAGCCGGCCCTCCGCCTTGGACACGACCTTCTGGGTGACGACCACCACGTCTCCGGCGCGCAGCTCGGCCCGGGACGCCACCAGGGCGGCCAGGTCGTCGCCGGGGCGCACCTCGGGGAAGCCCTCGACGGGCAGGACCGTCAGGGTCACCGGGGCGCGGCCGCACCGGCCGCACGGAGGACCGTCCGGGCGAGGGCGGCCGCCTCGGCGGGCCCGCTCATCACGGTCGGAGCCACGACCGCCCGCACGCCGGCGGCCTCCACCCGCCCAGCCAGCTCGGCGTCGGCCTCGTCGACGACCAGCGCCGAGGCGTAGGGCGCCCACAGGCGGGCCACCCCGGCGACCGACGGCTCGTGGCCCAGCTCGGAGAGCATCCGGTCGGCGGGGCCCTTGAGCGCCCGCCCGGCGACGATGGGCGAGACGGCGACGGTCGCGTCCCGCCGGCGCCGCACGGCCTCTCCGATGCCCCCCGTGGCCAGCACCGGTCCGATGGACACGACCGGGTTCGACGGGCAGATCACCACCACGTCCGCCTCGGCTATCGCCTCGAGGACGCCGGGCGCGGCCTGAGCCGATGAGACCCCGGCGAAGCGGACCGCCTCCACCGGCACGCTGTGGCGCTGCCCCACGAAGTAGTCCTGGAACCCCACCTCGCGCCCGCCGGCGAGGGTGACCCGTGTCTCGACCCGCTGGTCGGACATCGGCAGGATCCGCACGCTCACCCCCCAGCGGGCGGCGACCTCGAAGGCGACCTCGCTCAGGGTCGCTCCCTCGGCCAGGCGGGAGGTCCGGTAGAGGTGGGTCCCAAGGTCGCGGTCGCCCAGGTTGAACCAGGCGAGGCGGCCGCCGGAGAGGGCCCGCAGCTCGGCCATCGCCGCCCAGGTCTCCCCGGCGAGCCCCCAGCCGGTGTCGGGGTTGACCGCGCCGGCGAGGGTGTAGGTCACCGTGTCGAGGTCGGGGCTCACGTGCAGCCCGTGGAGGACCGTGTCGTCACCGGTGTTGACCACCGCGGTGACCGTCGAGGGGGGGACCACGGCCACCAGGCCGCGCAGCATCCTTGCGGCTCCCACCCCTCCGGCCAACGCCACGATCACGACCGGAGGCTATCGTCGCCGGTCCGTGCTGCGGGTGGCCCTCGATGCGACGCCTCTCCTCGGGGACCGGACCGGCGTCGGTAACGCCGTGGCGGGGACGCTGCGCGCCCTCGCCGCCCGTCGGGACCTGCACGTCGGCGCCTACGGGCTGACCCTGACCGGGTGGCGGGCCCTGCCCGCAGCCCTGCCGGCAGGCGTGCAACCCGCTTCGCTTCCCATGCCCGCCGGGCCGTTGCTCAGGCTCTGGGCGCACGTCGACATCCCCCGCGCGGAGCTGTGGACCGGCACGGTGGACGTGGTGCACGGGACCAACTTCGTCGTCCCGCCGGCCCGGCGGGCGGCGAGGCTCGTCTCCGTTTGGGACATGACGCCGGTCCGTTTCCCCCAGCTGGCGACCGCCACCTCGCGCCGCTACCCGAACCTGATCCGCCGGGCCGTTCGAGCCGGGGCCTGGGTGCACACGGGGTCGAGTTTCGTCGCCGCCGAGATAGTCGAGCACTTCGGCGTCCCCCCCGAGCGGGTCAAGGTGGTGCCGCCAGGAGTGGACCGCCCGGCGTCGCGTCAACCCAAGACGGGCGGCAGGCCCTACGTGCTCGGGTTGGGGAGGGTCGAGCCCCGCAAGGACTTCCCCGGCCTGGTGCGGGCTTTCGACGAGTTGGCAGGGTCCCATCCCGATCTCGAGCTGGTCGTCGCCGGTCCCCCCGGCTGGGACGAGGATCGCCTCGGGCAGGCGGTGAGAGCCTCGCCCTACCGGGACCGGATCCGCCGCTTGGGTTGGGTCGACGACGCGGCGTCGCTGATCGCAGGCGCCCAGGTCTTCGCCTACCCGTCCCTCTACGAGGGCTTCGGGCTCCCCCCCCTGGAGGCGATGGCCCTCGGGGTCCCCGTCGTGGCCACATCTGCCGGGGCGGTGCCCGAGGTGGTCGGCGAAGCTGCCTTGCTGGTCGCCCCCGGCGACACGGCCGCTCTCGCCGGCGCACTGGAGCGGCTGCTCTCCGACGCTGCCGCCCGGGCCGAGCTGGTGGCAGCGGGCGAGCGGCGCGCCGGGCTCTTCACGTGGGAGGCGTGCGCCGAGGGACTCGTCGACGCCTACCGCCAGCTCGCCCGTCGAGCACCTCGTCGAAGACCGACGTGAAGCCGTCGCTGCGGGGCTCGCGCAGAGGCCGGCGGGCCCTGCGCAGGGTGGCCGCCGACGGCCCCGGCGGCAGCAGGGCCAGCACGGCGTCGGCCAGGGCGGCCGGATCGCCGGGCTCGACGAGACGTCCGAGCGGCGTCGGGCGACGGGCAGCGTCTGCACCGAGGATCTCCAGCGGGCCGCCGGCCGCCCCGGCCACGACCGGGACCCCCGAAGCGAGCGCCTCGACGACGACCAGCCCGAACGGTTCGGGCTCGGTGGACACCTGGACGAACACGTCGAGGTCAGCCATGAGGTCAGCCACGTCCGAGCGCGGCCCGAGCCACCGCACTCCCTCCACAGCCGCGGCGCGCCTGGCGAGCCCCTCGGCGTAGTCGAGGCGGCTGGGCACCGGCGAGCCGGCGACGACCAGCTCGGCGTCGGGCCTCGCCCGGCGCACCAGGGGGAAGGCGTCGAGGAGCACCTCGAAACCCTTCCAGGTGTCGAGGCGCGCCACCGAGCCGGCCAGCGGCACGTCGTCGCCGATACCGGCGGCGGCCCGGAAGCGACCCGCCCGTTGCGGGCGGAACACGTCGGGGTCGGCTTCGTCGGTGAGCACGACCACGTTGGAGGAGTCGAGCTGTGCGGCGACGGCCGCCGAAACCGCCACTACCCTCTCGGCGAAGCGCCGGGCGAGGAAGCGTTCGACCGCCAGGGCGGCGGGGGACTGGAAGACGATCTCGCGGGCGTGCCACACGTGGGGCAGCCCCGCCAGGCGCGCCGCCGCCCAGCCGTACCAGGAGTGGAGCGAGTTGGAGTGCATCACGTCGGCACCGACGCGCCGGGCGAGCGCGGCGAGCGCTGCCACCGTCGACGGCCAGCGGGCGGCGTAGCCGGCCCAGCGCCAGGCCGGGCCCGAGGTGGTCAGGCGCGCCATGGGCACCACGTGGAGGGCGACGCCCGCCTCGGCGTACTCTGAGGCCAGCCTGGCCGGCCCGGGTAGGGCGACGTGGAGCTCCCATCCGCCGGCAGCCAGCCGGCGGGCCATCTGGATCAGCGCACGCTCCGATCCACCCCCGTCCGAGACAGGTTGCACAGAGAGGATTCGCTTTTTGCGAGTGGCGGTCAACGCGGAGCAGCTCCTGTACCGGTCACCGGGCGGGATCGGCCGGTACACGGCTCAGCTCCTGACTGTAGTGCCGGCCGCCTGCGACGACGTCGAGACGGTACCTTTCACCGCCTGTCACCGGGACGGCGCGGTGGAGCGGGCGCTGGGCGCCGTCGGCGCAGTTTCGGCCGCCGTGCGCCAGCCGCTGCCGCGGCCCGTGCTCTACGAGTCGTGGGTAAGGCTGGGGCGCCCGGCGTTGAGAGGCCTGGAGGGAGTTGACGTCGTGCACGCACCGTCGGTGGCCGTCCCGCCGCGGGGAGGCGTACCTCTGGTGGTGACCGTGCATGACGCTGCGCCCGTCCTTTTTCCGGAAACATTCCCGGCGCGCGGCAGGCGGTTCCACGACCTGGGGCTCAAAGCCGCGGCCCGCCGCGCAGACGCGGTGATCGCCGTGTCGCACGCCGCCGCCGAGGAGATCGCCTCCAACACGCCGATCCCCGCCGGGCGCATCCGCGTCGTGCACAACGCAGTCGACGCCCCCAGCCTCGACGCGACGCGGGTGGAGAGGGTGCTCGGCCGACTCGGGCTCGCCGGTCGCCCCTACGTGCTGTGGGTGGGCAGCCTCGAGCCGCGAAAAGGGGTGGGCACGCTGGTTGGCGCCATGGCCGTCCTGCAGCGCCGTGGGAGGGGCGCCACGCTGGTCCTGGCCGGCTTCGAGGGGTGGCTGCGGCGGGGCCTGCTCGACGCCGCCGACGTCGAGGCGCTCGGATCCTCCCTCGTGCAGCCGGGCAGGGTGGGGGAGGAGGAGCTGTGGTGCCTGTACCGGGGGGCGAGCGTTTTCGCGTTCCCGAGCCGACACGAGGGTTTCGGGCTTCCCGTGCTCGAAGCGATGAGCCAGGGGGCGGCGGTCGTGGCGTCGGACATCCCGGCGCTGCGCGAGGTGACCGGCGGCGCCGCCCTCCTCGCCCCGCCCGGCGACACGGCCCGATGGGCGGAGGCCATCGGCGGGCTGCTCGACGACGAGCCGTCCAGGCGGCGCCTCGGCGAGGCCGGCCGGGCGCGAAGCGGGAGCTTCGGCATCGAGCGCATGGCCGACGCGACCCGGGCCGTTTACCGCGAAGTAGCGTCGTGAGCCGACCCTGGAGCACCCCGCCACCCGCGCAACAGGAGGGACGGACTTTCGTATGACCCCGAGCGGCGCCGCATCGAGCCCCGACCGACCCGTGGACGCCCGCTCGACAGGCGGGATCTGAGGCGTGCGGGTACTGGTCACGGGCAGCGGCGGCTTCGTAGGCCGATGGCTGGCGGCGCACCTCGCCGAGACGGGTGACGAGGTGGTCGGCCTCGACGCCGAGGTCGACGTGACCGACGCTGCGGCGTTGACGGACGCTGTTGTCGCGGCCGCTCCGGAGGCGGTGTGCCACCTGGCGGCTCGGACCAGCGTCGCCGAGTCCTGGCGCTCCAGTTCGACGACCTACCTGGTGAACACGGTGGGAACCGTCAACCTCCTAGACGCCGCCCTCGCATGCCCGCGCCGTCCTCGGGTGCTGGTGGTCAGCTCCTCGGAGGTCTACGGCCGCGTCTCCCCAGAGGACCTTCCCCTCGGCGAGGACCGCCCGCCGGCGCCGGTCAGCCCCTACGCGGCCAGCAAAGCGGCTGCGGAGATGGCTGCCCTGCAGGCGTGGCTCGGCTCCGGCCTCGAGGTGGTGCGCGCCCGGCCCTTCAACCACACGGGGCCCGGCCAGAGCAGCACGTTCGTTGTCCCCGCACTCGCCGAGCAGGTGGCCCGCGCCGCCTCGACCGGCGCCGACCACCTGAGCGTCGGGAACCTCGAAGTGCGCCGGGACATCACCGACGTGAGGGACGTGGTGCGCGCCTACCGCCTGCTCCTGGCCGGCGGGGCACCCGGGGGGCTCTACAACGTCTGCCGGGGTCGCTCGGTGAGCATCCGCGAGGTGGCCGAACGGCTGCTCGCCCTCGCCGGCCTGGACCTGCCCCTCGTCGTGGACCCAGCCCGCGTGAGGCCGGCGGACATCCCCGAGCTCTGCGGGGATCCCACCCGCCTGCGCGCCGCCACGGGGTGGGAGCCGAGGTGGGAGCTGGAGGCCACGCTGGGCGATGTTCTCGACTACTGGCGCAAGGAGATCTGACCGGGTGGCGCACCGGTTGGTCCGGTCCTCGGTCCGTGGGGCCCTGGGTGGCGCACCGGTTGGTCCGGTCCTCGGTCCGTGGGGTCCTGGGTGGCGCACCGGTTGGTCCGGTCCTCGGTCCGTGGGGCCCTGATTTGCCAAAGTGTCCAGAGCCACCCGCCGCGAGGGCGACCTCTGGACACTTTGGTCAAAATATTCGCCCTAAGGCCTCACGCCAGGACTGAGTGAGCGTTGATGGTGTAGTTCCAGTCACCGTGCCACTCGTGCGGGATGAGCGGCACGGCGGCCAGTTCGGCGTCGGTGATCTTGACGCCGGTCGGATACCAGTTCGGGTCGTCTGCGGCTTGGATCGTGAGCCCGGTGGTAGTGGTCGTCGCTGAGATCAGTTCGATGATGGTCCGCAAGCTCGTGAGTGGCCGACCACGCCAGTTCATGGTGATGAAGCTGAACATGCGGTGCTCGATTTTGTTCCACTTGGAGGTTCCCGGAGGGTAGTGGGACACCGTGATGTCGAGCCCGGTCTCTTCGGCCAGCTTGGCCAGGTGGACCTTCCAGGCACGCAGGCGGTAGCCGTTCGAGCCGCCGGCGTCGGCGGTGACGAGCAGCTTCGTCGCGTTGGGGAAGCGGTGCTTGCCCATAGCGGCCCACCACCGCCGGATGGACTCGACCGCGAACGCCGCGGTGTCAGCGGTGTCGCCCACGCTCACCCAGCCCTCGTTGTTCGCGACGTCGTAGATCCCATAGGGGATGGCCTTGCCCAGCTCCTCGTCGATGAAGTCGTGCACCCGGACCCGCTCGGGCTCCCCTTTGGGCTGCCACTCCACCCCGCCGTTGTAAAAGTCGCCGATCAGCTCCTTCTTTTTGGCGTCCACGCTGATCGCCGGCTCGCCGTGTGCGATAAACGTTGCGGCCTCATCGTTGATGTAGGCGAACTGTGCGTCACGGTCAGCGTGCTGGGCGCCCTCGGTCACCTTGGCGTTGCCCCGCAGCGAGTACCCGAGTGCGTGCAAGAGGCGCAGGACCGTGCGCGACGACACCTCGTAGCCCTGGCGGTTGAGCTCGTTGGCCAGGTTCGTGGACGACTTGGACGTCCAACGCAACAGCGACATCGGGTTGCCACGGGTCTCGGGGCCGACCAGCTCGTCGAGCGCCTCCAAAAGACCCGGCTGCTTCTCGATGAGCGGCTTGTCCCCGCCGCCCAGAGCCCGCAAGCGGCGCGTCGGCTCGATGCCCGCCTGGATCTCGCGCTCGGCCTTGATGACGGTGTTGCGGCTCATCCCCGACGCGTCGGCCACTGCGCTCTTGCCACCACGGCCGAGCATCTCTGCGGCAGCGCCGGCCACCACCCGGCGCTGGACCTCGTTCATGTGGGGAAGGACCACTTCGAAAAATCGCGCGAGCTTCTCCGCGGTGACCTCCACGCCGTCATGATATTACGCGCGGTCTAACTTGGCGTGGACCCTAGCGCCAATATTGGCTCCAAGATCCAAGATCGTCCGCGGAGCGAACCCGGTTGGAAGTCTATAGGCTTCATCAATAAAAACCTCTCGAATGCTCTGTAGATCTCCCCGGTTCCGCCGGTAGGTTATAGAAACACCACCAATCGACATGGTTTTCGGTGCGTAGCTTGTTAAGCGTGGAAGAACCTTAAGGGCTCTAAATGCAGCGATATCGTAGAAGTAGGCTGATCGGTTAGCTGTCACTGATCGTCGTGCCCACGACACTTCCCTCACCATCGCCCGAAGGGTGTTTCTCATCGATCCGGAGCCTATCTCAGGGTTTCATCAGACTCCAGTGTGAGCGTCATTGGATAGCGGGGTCCACCACCGTGGCGGGCTGATCGTGTAGTCATGGTGTGGGCGGAGCCGAGTGATCGGAGCCGTCGATTCCGCGTTCGAGAGGCGATGCCGGAGCAGACCTGACCAAGGTGGTGGCTCGCTTGGAGTCGGTCGTCGCCCGACTGGAGAGAGCGTTGGTGGAGCGCGACGAGATGGTGGCCGAGCGTGATCAGCGGATCGCCGAGTTGGAGAAGCTGTTGGAGGAGTCTCGCCGGTCGGGCAAGCGTCAGGCTGCGCCGTTCCGCCACGGCGAGCCGAGCGACGAGCCGAAGCGTCCGGGGCGCAAGAGCGGTGAGGCTCATGGCCGCCACGGGCATCGCTTGGCGCCGATTGACCCGCAGCGCACGCTGGAGGCCCCGCTGCCTGGTTGCTGTCCTGACTGCGGTGGGCAGATCGAGCATGTGCGTGACACCGAGCAGTTCCAGACCGACCTGCCGGTGCTGGCGCCGCCTCAGACCACCCGGTTCAACGTGGCGGTTGGCAGGTGCACCAACTGCGGCAAGAGGGTGCAGGGGCGTCACCCAGAGCAGACCTCGGATGCGCTGGGGGCGGCGGGCGCCCAGATCGGGCCTGGGGCCAAGGCGTGGGCGGCCTATCTGCACTACAGCCTCGGGGTCCCCTTCGCCAAGATCTCTCGGTTCTTCTCCGAGCGCCTCGGGCTGGCCGTGACCGCCGGGGCGATCTGCCAGTCTTCGCAGTCGACATCCACCGATCTGGTGCCGGTCACCGCCGACATCCGGACCCGGATAAACGCGTCGCCGGTCGTCGCGATGGACGAGACCGGCTGGCGGATCGGCGGCCAGCCGGGCTGGGAATGGGTCGCCACCACCCCCGACTACACCTACTACACGGTCGCTCACGGCCGGGGTTTCGACCAGGCGACCGACCTCGTCGACGCCACCTTCACCGGCACGATCGTCCATGACGGCTGGTCCGCGTACGGTGGATACGAGACCGCTACGCATCAGAGCTGTGTCCGTCATTTCACCAGACGCTGTGAGGAGTTGATCGAGAGCCTTCCCGACTGGGCTCGGGGCACACCCCGCCAAGTGCGGGACCTGCTCGGCGATGCCCTCCACGCCCGAGACGAAGACGACACCGAACGGCACCGCCTGATCGACGATCTGACCGAGCGGATCGAACTGCTCCACGAGCAGGCTCATCCTCACGACGAGAACCGCAAGCTCGTCAACCACCTCTACAACAACCGCCACTGGCTGTTCACCTTCCTCGCCGACCCCGCCGTGGACGCCACCAGCTGGCGCGCCGAGCAAGCAGTGCGGCCAACCACCGTGACCCGCAAGGTCTGCGGAGGCAACCGAAGCGACCGGGGAGCCGAAACCCAAGGACGCATGATGACCACATTCCGCACCGCAACCCAACAAGGCATCGACGCCGTCGAGTTCCTGGTCAACCTGGCCCGAGCCCCAGACCCGGCCACCGTCGCCTTCTTCAGCTGAAATCAGAGGCCATCCCGAACGATATACAACCCAAATCGACCCCCCGCGCCCCGCTATCCGAAGACGTGTGAGCCTTCTAGACGTGGTGAACCGGGTTCGAGACACTGAAGAATCCAGAAGAGGGTCGGCGCCATTACTCGCGCCACAGATCCGAGGCACGTGAATGCGATGCTCCGTCAAGCTCCGATCCTCGCAGATGCCAGGGCGCGCTGGATGGTGAGCGCTCGGGTTTTGGGTTTGGGATGGGGAATGCCTAGCTGGTTGTTCGCGTAGATCCGATAGAGGCGCTCTAAACTCAAGCGATGAAGTCGGGATCGAGCGCTGCTAAAGGTTGAATAGCCTGGGCCCGCCCGGTGTCGATGTCGTAACAGGCGACACCGGCAGCGTCTGTGTGCCCAGCATATGGCGCAGTCTCCACGGCAGCATCTGAATGGAAGCACCAATCAAGCCGCTTCCGACGATCGTCAGCCTCGGCGGGTGACAGCTGCTCGATCACTGGGAGCCGAAGAACTATCAGGCCGCCGGTGCCGGCTCCCTTTTGAGCGCCCTGGAGACCCCCAGCCTCAAGATCCTTGTCGGCCTCAAAGTTCTTCTTGGGGGAACTTAGCGCCGCTTCCGCCAGCGGGGATACGGGAACATCGCTCATCGACCCCTCTTCCAACCCCCAAGATACACTTGGGTATGCGTCCCGGCGCCCGGGTGGAGCTGGTGGAGCTGGAGCTGCTGGTCTCCGTGGCGGAAACCGGCAGTCTCGGCCAGGCCGCGGCGCGCCATGGCCTCACCCAGCCGGCCGTGAGCATGCGCATGACCGGGCTGGAGCGGGCGCTTGGCCTGCAGCTGCTGCGGCGCCACCCTTCCGGTACCCGCCTCACTCCCGCCGGGCAGGAGGTGGTGGCCGCGGCGCGAAGTGTCCTCGCTGCGGCCGGCGAACTGGAAAAGGCTGCCGGCCGCCTCAGGGCGGAGTCCTCCTCGCAGCTGCGTGTGGCCGCCTCGTTCACCGTGGCTGAGCACCTGGCCCCCTCCTGGATAGCAGCCCTTCGCTCCGAAGCCCCCGATGTCGCCCTGTCGCTGGAGGTCCTCAACTCCTCTGGGGTCCTGGCGGCGGTCGACGAAAGACGGGTCGACATCGGCTTCGTCGAGGGCGTGGAACGCGAGCTGCCCGGCATGCGCTCGGAGATCATCACCAGCGACGAGCTGGTGGTAGTGGTCGCTCCCAGCCATCCCTGGGCGAGAAGGCACCAGCCCCTGAGCGGCGAGGAGATTGCTCGCTCCGAGCTGATCGTCCGAGAGCACGGCTCTGGGACCAGGGCAGTCCTCGAGCAGGCCCTGGAACCGTGGGGGGGGATCCGCTCCCGCCTGGAGCTGGGCTCGACTTGGGCCCTGCTGGCGGCTGCCCGCCGGGGGGAAGGAGCTGCGGTGCTGAGCCGCCTGGCCGCCTCCGCAGACCTCGAGTCGGGCACTCTCCGCCTGGTGGAAGTGGAAGGGGTGAACCTGAACAGGAACATTCGTGCAGTGTGGTCCGCCGACAGGCGCCTGGCTCCCCTCGCCCGCCGCCTCCTCGACGCGGCGACGGCACGCCACCAGTGAGCCCTCCCCAGCTCCCAAGCAGCTCTTATGAGTCCCCAAGCCGAGTCCCCTTAGCGGGTCACCTCTGCCACCGCTAGGGTCGCCGAACATGACCACGGTCGCAGAGCAGAGCCACGTCACCCCCGCGTCCCCGCGGTGGGTGAAGGTCCTCGACCAGACCCGATGCATCGGCTGCCACGCCTGCACCACCGCCTGCAAGAGCGAGAACTCGGTCCCGATCGGGGTCACCCGTACGTACGTGAAGTCGGTGGAGGTGGGAACGTTCCCCCAGGTGAGGAGGAGCTTCCAGGTCACCCGCTGCAACCAGTGCTCGGACGCTCCCTGCGTCGCCGCCTGCCCCACCGAAGCGATGTACCGACGCCCGGATGGGATCGTGGACTTCGACAAGTCCATCTGCATCGGCTGCAAAGCGTGCATGGCCGCCTGTCCCTACGACGCCATCTTCATCAACCCCGAGGACCATTCGGCCGAGAAATGCAACTTCTGCGCCCACCGGCTGGAGGTCGGTCTCGAGCCGGCTTGCGTCACCGTGTGCCCCACCGAAGCAATCCTGGTCGGGGATCTCAACGACCCGTCCTCCAAGGTCGCTCGGATAGTGCAGCGAGAAGCGGTCGCCGTCCGCCGCCCCGAGAAGGAGACCCGCCCCGGCCTCTATTACAAGGGTGCCCACCAGGCGACCCTGGATCCGCTTGCAGCCCGCCGCCCCGACGGGGGCCTGTACGCCTGGGCGACCCAGGGGGACACCTCGGACGCCCAGTTGGTCGCCGCCGGCCACCCGTACCACCACAACTCCTCGGCTGCCGCCCTCGTCTCCTACGACATCCCCCACCACGCCCCCTGGGGATGGCGGGTCAGCCTGTACACCTGGACCAAGGGCATCGCCGCCGGAGCGCTGGGTATCGCCGTGCTGCTCGGCTACATCAGCCAGCTGAGCTTCTCCTCCGCTGTGATCAGGTATGCCGCTCCGTCCCTGGCGCTCGCCTTCCTGGCGGTGACCGGTGTGCTGCTCATCTGGGACCTGAAGCACCCGATGCGCTTCTACCTGATCTTCACCAGGCACCATTGGCGATCCTGGCTGGTGCGAGGCTCGTTCGTGATCGGCTTCTACGGTGCTGTCGCAACCGCCTTCTTAGTGGCGGGCATACTTGGCGGCACCGGGGCCATCACCACTGGCCAAGCCGATCTCGCCGAAAAGGTGATCGGCGGGTTCGCGCTAGCCGGCGCGGTCGGCACCGCCTGTTACACCGCGTTCCTATTCGCCCAGGCCAAGGCCCGGGACCTCTGGCAGAGCCCCCTCCTGCCCCCCCACCTCGCCGCGCAGGCGGTCCTCGTGGGAGCAGCCTCCCTGCTGCCCTTCGCGTACGGGGGGCTCGCACCGAGCGTTGGCGTACACGCCC
>Ga0209061_1004198_pt1 | contig 14171 bp, 18 predicted proteins | sample Coa_R1_10_FD_187157 | JGI IMG/M metagenome (GOLD analysis project Ga0209061, IMG submission 187157) | Surface soil microbial communities from Centralia Pennsylvania, which are recovering from an underground coalmine fire - Coalmine... | ecosystem: Environmental > Terrestrial > Soil >...
GCGGTTACGGGGCGAGTTGATTTAACTGTTGCAACATCTGGTCAGCGCTTTGCACCACACGCGAGTTGGCCTCATAGGCGCGCTGCGTCTCAATCATGGCCACAAATTGGTCTACAACGTTGACATTCGATTGCTCAAGCATCCCCTGTTGAACGGTGCCGAGTCCTTCGTTCCCACCCGGAGTGCCGGTAATGGGTGCGCCGGAAGAAGTGGTCGGGATAAACAGATTCTGGCCAATGCTTTCCAAACCGGCCGGATTCGGAAATAAGGCGAGCTGGATGGTGCCCACCTGCTGAGCCTGTTGCGAGCCAGGTTCAGTGACGGAGACGGTGCCATCCGTGCCGATACTGATCGTCAGGGCATCGGAGGGAATCGTGATGGGAGGATCGAGAGGATTGCCGTCGGCTGTCACGATATTGCGCTGTTCGTTGAGCTGGAAAGCGCCGGCGCGGGTATAAGCAATCTGCCCGGTCGGCAGCAGCACCTGGAAAAAACCTTGACCTTGAATGGTGAGGTCCAGAGGATTGCCAGTATTCGTGTATTCTCCTTGAGTCTGCAAAATCTCCGACGCCGCAGTGCGCGCGCCCAGGCCGATCTGGAGGCCCGTGGGCATGGTCGTTTGCTGCGTGGCGGCCGAGCCTGGGACAACAAGGTTCTGGTAGACCAGGTCTTCAAACTGAATCCTTCTCTGCCGAAAACCCACGGTGCTGATGTTTGCCAGGTTGTTGGCGATGTTGTCGAGATTTAATTGCTGGGCCGTCATTCCTCCGGCGGCTACGTAAAGCGCTGGAAACATGAAGATCTCCTTAAGAAGCTGGAACGCTGGGAAGCTGCTGCACCGCAGCCGCATCCATGATGGTGTAAAAAATGGAAACGGCGCGCTGCAACAAATCCGCTTGGCGTTGCAAAGTGATCAGATTCACGACGCCCGTAATGGCGTTGTAATTGGAGGATTCCAATGCCCCCTGGATGATCTGAGGTTTCAAGTCGGGCTGGGCCAGATTCGCAGGGGCGGTGAAGTAAGAATTCCCTTCTGCAAGCATCGGGGCGTTGGAGGGGAAATCCATCACCTGGAGGCGATCCACCAATGTTCCGTTAACGGAAATAAGCCCTTCAGGGCTGATGGAAACGGGACCTTCGGGCAGTCGAATGGGACCCTTGACCCCTAGAATCGGATCGCCGGAAGCGCTCAGCAATTCGCCATTGGGGCCAAGTTGGAAGCTGCCGTTCCGAGTGTAGCGAATCCCAGCCGGCGTCTGTGCGACTAAAAAACCCGGGCCTCGCAAGGCAATATCCAGGCTGCTGCCGGTGTGCTCGATCGAACCAGGTTGGCGATCCAGTTGAGAACCACCAAGAACCCCAAAATCATTAATCGCCTGATCGAGAGGCGCCGTGGCCGCGCGTCCTTGGGCAACGTCGAGCGCTTCGTAAAAGGGTACTTGCGCCTTGTAGCCGGTCGTGCTGACGTTGGCCAGGTTTCCGGCAAGCAGATTTAATGATTGGAATCTTGCCATGAGGCCGGTCAACGCTGAGTAGAAACCGCTGTTCATCTTGTACTTTCCTTTTTCATCCAGATCGGTTGCATTTCAACCGCCAAATTGATGGCTGTGAGACAGAGCGAATAAGCTATTGAAATAAATATGAGTTAGCGGAGCATAAACGGAAATAGGCAATTACAGGTATAGTCGAGGCTGGAAACTTGTTGCCGACTGCATGTTGCCGCCTCGGAAACTTCTGCCGAGCAGCGACGGAGGAGGAAGGATCTTTGTTCACGGGGGTGGGGATCGCCTTTAACGGGGTCGCGGCTTCTTAGGCGCAAAACCGTGTAGAGAGCTTCCAACGCCATAGCCATACCCGACGGGTAATCCAAATGAGATAATGAAGAGGTTTGAGACGAATGAAGCACAATTTTTATGAGGTGCATTATGAAATGTCGATGGTTGGTTGTTGCGCTTTTCTGTTTCTCGCTGGCCGGATGGAGTCAGAACGGGCAAGCAGCAGGTTTGCTCCACCATAAAGCAAAGAAAACTGCCAAAGTAACAAAGACGGTTGCGACAAAGACTGCCAACGGGAGCAAGAAGGTTGCTACGACCACAGCTTCTACAACCGCTTCTGCGGGGCACGACGTGACGCAATCGGCGGCGACCAGCACGGCGGTCCACGCGACGAAAGCCACCGGACACGGGGCGGCGGCTGCCCTCAAGGCGATGTTCAAACATTTATAAAGCGCTCCAAGCAGCGAAAGAAAAGTATTCGCGCTCTGGCCGATGCTTTGCAGTGATCTCGGAGATGAACATTTGAAATTCACCATCGACGTCCAACGGGAGAGTATGGGTGAGGGCATCGGCGTGAAGGTTGTTGCCGATCCCGGCCAGCAAATTACCGAAGTGAAGATTACACTGGACGGCAGCACACTGGCCGACGATCAACTGGCCACGCCTTCTGTGCAATACGAACGAAGTTTTGATCACGCGGGTGAAGCGCGGCCGGGCAACGAACATCAGCTCCTGGTGACAGCGACAGACCAGGAAGGCAAGAACGAATCCGCCGTCAAAATATGGACGGATGCAATGTAGGATATCGTTTCAAAGGGGACGCTAACTTGTCTGCGCAAACGCTGGAGCACGCCCGGAGCTACAGTGGGTCTTTGAAGACGGGCAGCGGAGTGCCGAATTTTACGAATTGGACCGACGATCTCTTGCTGAGATAGGTTATCGTCAACGGGTTGCACCTTGTGCGGTGGCCGGGGCGTACAACAAAGCACCGCCCATCCTGATGGTGGATCTTGACTTGCCTTTTTCAACGGACGCGGTTCAGAAGCTCGGCAAGTGGCGATTCTATTTCGGGGTCCATACAGATTCGCATACTTCCATCTCCTGAACGATCAAGCTTGGAGGGCGTGCGAATTGAAGGCAGCAGGGTGGGATGAATTCAGGGAGAGTCCATTGAGATATTTCCCAGAACGCGAACAATTTGGTCGCGCATTTCCTGGGCTGTGAAGGGTTTCCGCAAAAAGCCTTGCGCCCCGGCCTCTACAGCCTCTTTGACGCGCACGGCCCTTCCTTCTGCACTGATAATCACCACCGGGATGTTCTGAGTGCCATCCTCGGCCCGGAGGGTCCGCAGGAATTCCAATCCATCCATTCCTGGCATATTGATATCACAAAGAATCAGATCAAGACGCTGGCTTTGAGCCAGCGCCAGCGCATCCTTTCCATTTGAGGCTTCGAAAATCTCAATGGGGGTCGATGCGTGACGGAGAAAACCTTCCACCATCTTGCGGATCATCGGTGAATCGTCAACAACCAGCATGCGAAGGTTCTTCATACTTTCACTCTATTCGAGCGCCACCGACATAAGCCTTCTTTCCGTTGAGAACGTCAGGAATCTCAATAAGAAGAGATGAGCTATCCGTTTTGGGCCGGCACTTCGAATCTATGCGGAATTGACAGAAGATTTCATGAAATCCTGTTGCAGCCACTGGTCAACGCGCCGTGATTCATTCGTCAAAGTCTCCGCCAGCCTCAGACGGAGATGAGGATCTAAGCGGCGGAGCGTGTCTAGTGTACCATAACGGGGGTTGCCTTTTTCGGCATCAGAGTTGGTTTCCCCACCGCGGATCTGCATGGGATTCAGGCGAGCGCATGCATCAGCGAGGGCAACCATCCCGACAAGTTCAGGGCAATTCGGTGCGCGCTCCGGCTCATGATGAAAGCCGAATACTTCCACCAGGGCCGATGGAAAGTTCCACAATCCCCCAATGGCGGTCCCGAGTGTGCAATGATCGAGTCCGCGTTCTCGATGACGTTCTTCCATTGCCATCACGGTTGGAGGCAGGCTGGCATCGCTTGCATTTGGAGTTGCTGCATGCACCAGCAGAGGAAGCCATCCGATATCGTGCAGCATCCCCGCAAAAAAAGCCAGTTCAGGCTCCCCAAATCCGCCCCACTGACTGAGGCGCTGGCTTAAAACCGCCGCCAGCAAACCGTGACGCCAAAAGAGGAGCCCAGCCGCCGGAGAAAGTGCCTTGCCGATATATTCAACGAGATAGCACGTCAGTACCAAAGTGCGGAGCACGTCAGAGTGAATCACCATGGCCGCCTGGGCCAGGGTCGAGACGGGGGAGGGAAGGCTGAAAAGCGACGAATTTGACAGCTTCACGACCCGGCCGCTGAATTCCGGGTGCTGCTCGGTCACCTGGGTCAGTTGCCGCAGGTCCAGAGGTTCAGCGATCAGGATCTTATTGATTTCCGCGATGGGATGAGGGAGAGAAGGCCACAAGGCGAGCGGATGAGTAGCCGCGTGCGCAGTCGCGCTGGTCTCAGGAGGATTGGGCAGAGTAGACTGTGGGTTTTCCGGGGGACGCGGTTCAGCTCCCGGTATTTTCGAGTCCATGCTTAATCCGATGGTTTTAACTATCGGCAGAACTGGTAAATTCTTCAATCGTAGGGGTTTGAAAAGCGATCCTCAGCCCGTGATTTCGAGCGGAATGGGAAATCTCACCTTGCAAATAAATGGTTTACGCGATTCCTGCCAAACAGGCTGGGACCGCCTTTGGCCCCTTGGCATGACAAGGGGTTAGTACTCTCAATAACCTGTTATGATGCGCCGAGGTTCCGGGTTCTATCGTCGGGCCTGGGGTCTTGTCAACCGCCGTAGGAAAGCGCCGCTTTTGAGGAAGCTGCAATGGTCATCGTTTCAGGAACTCTATACGCTCGCTTGGGCTGGCCAACTCCGTGATTTGAAGGCCGTAGTTCCCATCAACGACCACGACGTTGCCGCGGGCCACCACTTTCCGCCCGATCAACAACTCTGCGGGGTCGCGCACTTGTTGATCCAGCTCAATGACGGAGCCCGGGCCCAGTTCCAGAATATCTTTTAGTGGCATCTGCTTCTGGCCAAAGCGCAGGGTTACATCCAACTCCACATCCAGCAGCAGGCTCAAATTGGTATCTGAAAATGATTCCAGGGGCGGAGGCGCTCCATCATTTTTTTCGGCATGGGGGAGTGCAATTCCCGGTGGATATTTCCCATCGCTTCTTCGGAGCCATAAGTGAATGGTGATGACGAGTCCTGATGGACCCTTGATGCGCACGCCGCTTTGCGCTGCAGGCGGCCAGGTGGGGCGTTCGCGGCCACACCATTTGATGGCGATGCTCTTTCCCGTTTTTCCCATCCATAATTTTCCTGCCGCGTCAGCAATAGTCTGAAACAAACTGAGAAGGGCATCCTGGTGCTCAGGTGCAAACAGAGCGTCAGATTCGATGGGAGATCCTGAAGCCAGTTGGGCAAGCGCCAAGCCGTCCGGGTCGGCCAGCCAGAAGGCGAATTCTGCGATCTCGCCTTCTCCATCCAGATTGAAGCGAAGCCAATGGCCCGTTGAGCCGATTGTCTGGAGGTCTGCCGCAGCCACATCCTTTTCAGTGAATCCTTCGACTGTGTAGGACTGGCCTCCAAGCTGGGCAAGTGTTTGTGAAACGCTTCCCAGCCAGGCGGCCTGCCAGCTTTGTATTTCGGCATCGGGTGAGGTTAAATTTGTGGAACTCATCGGAACTCCTTAAGTGCGTGGAGGATGGGAGGCGGAGGCGCGCTTTTCAATCATGGCTCCGCGCATATTGCTAACACGAACGGGATGAGCGGTGAAGAGCTGCTTTCCCGCCACAGTAATCAGGATTGGGTCCTTGATGAGGTGGCCCAAATCGAGCACCTGCCCTTTTTTAAGCCCCAAAATCTCGTGGCCGCGCATCGGATGAGGCCGGAGAGTGGCTTCGACTGGAAAGATAAACTGCCGCGCCAGTCGATGCAGGGAAGTGTTGTCCTCGGGAGCTCTGCCTCGTTTCTGTGTAATCCATTTTTCGGTAATCTTACGCAGCAGCATACTGGCCACGGCGGCTGGGAATGCGAAATTCAGCATGCCGGAAACCCAGGGCAATTGAATCTCAAAGCCAAGAGCCAGAATTTTTTCTTCAGGAGGAAGAAGCCGCAGGATCTGCACCTGGTTTTGCCTCTGTCCGAAGATGAATTTCATTTCCACAAGTGACTGCCATGTGGCATCGAATTCCTGGCAGATGATTGAGGCTACGGCTTCGATCACGTGTTCCTCAATCTCCGTCACCTCGCGCTGCTCAATCTCAACTTTGCCGTTTCCGCCCAAGAGTAGATCGATGATCGGAAACGCCAGACTCAGGTCCATGTTCAGGGCGGCAATCGCATCCTGGGGCACCAGGTTAATGGAAGCCCAGTAGGTTACCTTGGGAATGCGGGCCAGAAACTGGTTGTAGGGCAATTCTTCGACTGAAACCAGGCGAGCCTCGATCAAGGTGTGGAGATAGCCCCCGAGACGAGTAGCCAGCCGCCGGGTGAAGGTCTCATGCAACACGCTAATCAAATGCACTTGCTGTTTGGTCAGGCGGCTCGAGGGACCGAAGACTGCGGCAAAGATGCGCTTGGGCGGTGCCGCGGGCTCGGCCTCTTTTTTAAGGGTCTTCTGAGCTGCCCCAAACAGGGCATCGATTTCGTCCTGATCGAGCATTCTTTCCATCTTCGATGTACCTCTGATTGAATCCCTGATTTCCGTGTGGAGCGGCCATTGATGTTTGTCAAACTCAATTCAAAGATCAAGATCGCCGATCCGGCGCTACGCTCGTGCCTTCTTTGCCGGGCGTGAGCCGAGCAGTTCCTGCATGCGGGCACGAAGCCGGATGAGCGCCGCGGAATGAAGTTGCGAAATGCGCCCTTCGCCTAATCCCAGCACCATCCCGATCTCTTTCATCGTCAATTCTTCGACGTAATAGAGAGCCATCAGTTGCCGCTCGCGTTCCGGCAATTCTGAAACAGCACGCGCCAGACACTCCCGAAGTTCACTGCGAAGGCAGATAAAAAGCGGATCGGTATCCGGGGAATTCGGCAGATACTTCTCGGCGCGGTCACCGCCTTCCGAATCCTCGTTAAGCGCTTGCAAACTTCCCAGGTCAAGGCCGCGGAGGTCTGTCAGCAAGCGGTTAAATTCATCCAGGGGCATTCCCATTTCCTGGGCGATTTCCGGCTCCGAAGGCGCATAGCCTAGAGTGGCCCGGAGTTTGCGAGTGGCCTGTTCCACCTCGCGCGCCTTGCGACGCAGGCTTCGCGGGCTCCAGTCGAGGTCGCGCAAGCTGTCGAGAATGGCTCCCTGGATGCGAATTTTGGCGTACGTCTTCAATTCGGCGTTCTTTGAGGGATCATAATGCCGCAGGGCTTCGAGCAGTCCCACAACGCCCGCGTTCACCAGGTCCTCAAGAGGAACGTGCTGGGGAAGCCGGTCGTGAATGCGCCTGGCGATGAACTGCACTAAGGGCAGGTGCTCCATCACCAGTCGGTCGCGCTCTTCGTCCTGAAGATTTGCGACCTGTTCGTAGTGACGTTTAGCCGTTCCCTGGCCGGCCTCCGGGGGCGAGTTGGCATGGGTCATGCGCCAATTTGTACTCACCGCACCACTCCCATGGATTGAATTGAAACGTTTGAAGGTATTTCATTCGGCGAGAGGACCACCAGTTTGGGCAGGAAGGGTTCAAGCATCCTGCGGAGGTGGAATCGCGCCGGAGAACTGCAAAGCAGCGTCGGACAGGCGATGGCGAGATGCTCCCCCATAAAGGACCGGATGCCGTCCACAACGCGCTTCAAATAAGAAGGCTGCATGGAGACAGGCCGTGTCGCAGGAGCCTGAGCATCCATCGCATGATAAATCTGCTCCTCCAGCTGGCTGTCGAGTGTGATCACGGTGAGCTTACCCTGATCATCGAGCAGGGGCCGTACCAATTGGCGAGCCATCGCCTGACGCACGGCTTCAACCAGAAGCACGGGATTCTTGTTCACGACAGCCGCATCCAGAATGGTTTCGAGAATGGTCGTCAGGTCGCGGATGGGCACTTGCTCGCGCAGAAGTTGCTGAAGCACGCGGTGAACCTCTCCAAGACTCAAAATCTTGGGCACCAGTTCCTCGACGAGCTTCGGCTGAGTTTCTGAGAGTGAATCGAGAAGCCGCTTGACTTCCTGACGGGTCAGCAATTCATGCGAATGCTGTTTGATAACTTCCGCCAGATGAGTGGCCAGCACCGAGGTCTGGTCCACCACCGCATAGCCAGCCGCCAGAGCCTGCTCGCGCTGTCCGGTTGTGATCCATTTGGCTGAAGCGCCGAAAGCCGGCTCCTTGGTGTCCTTTCCCTCAATCGGCCTCGCCACCACTTCCGAGCTGATAGCCAGCAGGCAGTCCTGATACATTTCCCAGCGAGCGATCTCATCGCCTCGCAGCTTGATGACGTACTCCCTGGGTTTCAGTTGAGGATTATCGGTGATGTGCACGCGCGGAATGACAAACCCAAGCTGGCTGGCCAGATGTCGCCGCAGCGCGCGAACGCGCGCCAGGAGTTGTCCTCCCTGCGCTTCGTCCACCAGAGGCACCAGTCCGAAACCGACTTCCACGCTCAGGTCATCCAATTTCGGAACCACGGAAGTCTCCGGCGCGACTTTTTCCGGAACCTTGCTGGCGACAGCCTCGGGGGATTCCTCGTCCAAATCCTTGGCGCGCAGCGCCAGTACGGCCACGCCGCCGCCAAGGACGAAGAAGGAAAACTTGGGCAAGCCGGGAATCAGCCCGAGCAGCAGCATGACGCCGGAAGCAATCAGCAGGGGTCGCCGTCGCGGCAGAAGTTGCCGTTTCAGATCCATGCCCAGGCTCGATTCGGAGGAGGCGCGCGTGGCCACCATACCTCCGGCTACCGAGACCAGCAGAGAGGGAATCATGGTGGCAAGCCCGTCGCCGACAGTGAGTACAGTGTAGGTGTGCAAGGCTTCGTCAAAGGGAATGCCGAGGTAAAAGACACCAATCAAAAAGCCCGCCACGATGTTGATGGCCGTGATCAGGATGGTAGCCAGAGCGTCACGCTGGCTGAAGCGCGCTGCGCCATCCATGGCGCCATAAAATTCCGCTTCGCGGGCCACCTGCTGGCGACGTGCTCGCGCCGTGGCCTCATCAATCAGTCCCGCCCCTAAATCCGCGTCAATCGCCATCTGCTTGCCGGGCAGAGCGTCCAGGGTGAAACGCGCCGTCACTTCAGCGATGCGGACCGCCCCGTGGTTGATCACCAGGTACTGGATGGCAATCAGAGCGAGAAACAGCACAAATCCCACCACGTAGTTGCCGCCCACCACAAATTGTCCGAAGGCTTCAATGACGCGGCCGGCTGCGCCGGGCCCCTCATTTCCGTGCAGAAGGATGCGGCGGCTGCTGGCCAGGTTAAGAGACAGACGATAAAGGGTCAGCAGAAGCAACAGGGAGGGGAAGACGGAAAACTGGACGGGGCGCAGAATGTACATCGAGGTCAGGAGCACCAGCACGGAAGCCGTGATGCTCGTGGCCAACAGAAGATCGAGCGCCAGCGCCGGAATGGGCACCACCATGACGAAAACCATGGTGACGCCCACTATGGGGATGAGCCAGTCCTTGCCGGGGCTTTTCGCAGGGCCAGCGCTCTTTGCGATCGGAGCCGTTTTGGCAGGTTGTGGGGTAGCCATCAGTTTGTGAACCTGGGTTGGGCGCCAGAACGCGCGTCGGATTGAGCGCCGGTGGTGGGGCGCGATTGAGCCATGCGAGCGGCGGCTTGCGCGCGCGCCTGTGCCCGGAAGATGAAGGCCAGAATCTCTGCCACAGCGGCGTAGAGCTGTGGAGGAATTGCCTGGCCAATTTCCACGGCCTTGTAAAGCGCCTGAGCGAGCGGCGGATTTTCCACAATCGGCACACCGTGACGCTCAGCCTCCTCACGGATTCGCTGCGCAATCAGATTTCGGCCCTTGCCTACCACCCGCGGTGCATCCATTTCTCCAGGCTGGTATTCCAAAGCCACGGCGTAGTGTGTGGGGTTTGTGACCACAACCGTGGCCTTCCGGATACGATCCATCATCAGTCGCCGCTTGATCTGGCGCTGTGCGCGCTTGATGCGGACCTTGGTGGCCGGATTCCCTTCTGTTTCCTTCGATTCTTCGCGCACTTCCTCGCGGCTCATGCGCAGTTGGCGATTGAGGTTGAACCTTTGCAGGAGGTGGTCCATTCCGCCCCAGATCAGAAACACCATGCCCGACTTCCAGGAAATCTGGTAGGCCATGGAAAGCACCAGCCGGATTGAAGCGCGCGGAGTCATGTGAATGGTCTGGATTAAGCCTCCCCAATCGCTGACGATGGTTGCGCCGGCCATGTATAGGATCACCACCATTGGAATCAGGGATTTCAGCGTGTTCCGAAGAGCCTCGACCGAAAAAAATCTGCCCAGATTGGTTGCCGGGCTCAAGCGGCTGAAATTCGGAATCAAAGCCTTGGGGCTGAAAACCACGCCGCCCTGCGCCGTCGCACCGATGAGTGATACAAAGAAGGTTGCCGCCATAATCGGCGCAAGCCAACGGGCCGTGGTCCATAGCGTCCAGTGGAAAATGGGAGATTGAGGATTCAGTTCCGTCGTGGTGGCTGCGTCGAGCAGCTTGGCCATGAGGTCTCCCCATCCTTCCTCCCACGCCATCGGATGGATTCCGAGGCAGATGACAGCCGCCATCAGGGCCAGAGCGCCGGTCAGTTCGCGACTGCGGGCAACTTGCCCCTTTTCACGCGCCTTCTGTCGCCGTCTTGGCGTCGGTTGTTCAGTCTTGTTGCTTTCCGCCATAAAAGGATCGTGAAAGGATCGTGCGCGCTCAGCGGCACAAGGCAAAAAGGTGTTCCATCAACCGTGCGGCCTCATGGAAATCGTGACCTAAAATCCCAGGCCAGAAGCCGAGACACACTCCGAGAACCGCCATCCCCAGAAGGTCTTTAATGGAGATGCCGGCAAAGATGACCGGGAATTGCGTGGCCGCGCGGCTGACATAACTGAGCGCCACATCGGTCAGGAACGTCACCACCAGAATGGGCGCGGCCATCTGAACGCCGACCCAGAAGATGCCGCCTGCCGCATTCAGCAGCGAGGCCGCCGCGCGGGGCGCCGCATTCACCTTTCCGGGCGGCAGAATTTCAAAGCTGTAAGCCAGAGCCCGCAACACCCAATAGTGCGCGTTCAACTGAAGAAAAATTAAAAGCGAGATGCTCTGAGAAAATGTGGAGAGCACTGGAATCTCAACCTGGGTGGTAGGGTCAATCACGTTTTCAAGCGTAAAGCCCAGTTGAAAACCCATGATTTCTCCAGCCATCAGAACGCTTTCAAAGACCACCTGCATCGAAAGGCCGATGAGCAGTCCCACGATCAACTCGCCAAAAAACAGAGCAAACCAATTGCCGGCTAGCAGGTGGCCGGGGCTGCCGAGATACGCGGGATACAGCAACACGGTGAGCGCCAGCGTAAGCCCCGCTTTAACGCGCCGCGAAATGGCCTGGCTGCCCAGGAAGGGGGCAAAAACCATCAGCATGCCCACCCGCGCGCCGATCAGCAAAGCTTTTGCCAGAATAAGCTCTATCAACATCGGCGCTCTCTGGCCTTTCTGCTAACCCAGAAAAGGGTGGAAATCCGTGAGTAATTGCAGCGTGAAGGTCATCAGTCGGTGCAAAAACCACGGCATGAGCACAACCAGGATGATTCCCACTGCTGCCAGGCGCGGCACCGTGCCCACGGTCATATCCTGAATTGAAGTCATCACCTGCACGACGCTGGTCAGGATTCCGACGATGATCGCGATCAGCAGAATGGGCGCGCTGAGCCATGCCGCGATCTCGAGCGTTTGACGTGCCAGCGCAACGGCTTGGTCTAGAAACATACGTATCCTGTCAGAAGAAACTCTTCACCAGCGAACCGACAACCAGGTGCCAGCCATCCACCATGACAAAAAGTAAAATTTTGAGAGGGGTGGAGATGACCACCGGCGGAAGTTGCAGCATGCCCACTGAAGTGGTGACGGAAGCCACCACAAGGTCAATCACCAGAAACGGCAGAAAGAGCACCAGGCCGATCTGAAATCCGGCCTTGAGCTCGGAGATCATGTAGGCCGGAAAGATCACCCGCATCGGCAGATCGGCAGGGGTGCGTGGCCGGGGCACCTTGGCCATTCTGACAAACAACGCCAGGTCCTTTTCCCGCGTGTATTTCAGCATGAAGCTGCGCATCGGCGGTGCGGCGTCTTCCAGGGCGCGCGTGGCAGTGATGTGGCCCTTTTCCAGTGGTACAACCGACTGATCGTAAATCTGGGCTGCAACGGGTTGCATGATGAAAAAGGTCAGAAAAAGCGAAAGCCCGATCAGCGTCTGATTGCTGGGCGTGGATTGCAACCCGAGCGCCTGGCGAAGGAAATGGAAAACCACCAGAATGCGGACGAACGGCGACATAGCCAGCAGCAATGCCGGCAGCAGCTCGATCAGCGTGAATAGGACGACAATCGTCCATGCGAGCGATGTGTTCTGGCCCATCAGGCCCTGTAAGGGTAAAGGCGCCGCCGGGCCCGGGGGTGGAACGGGTGCAGGCAAAGGAACCGGCACGGGAACAGGGGGATCGACAGGAGCCGCCAATGCTGCCTGGATTCCGCTCAAGGCCAGCACAAGCGCCAGAAGCATCAACATTCGGCAAATTCTGCGCATGGGCATCAAAATGGATTTCCTACTGCGGTGTCGTCGCTCGTGGAGCGGGAAGTGAAGCGGCAGGAACGGGAAGCGCCCAGGGCATTTCAGTCCGGAATGCTTCTCCCTGGCTGGCTGGCATTAGAGGATTCAAGCCCAACGCCACCTGTTTTCGCCGGCTGTGCGCCCGTCGGGTGCGCCGCCGTCTGGTGCGAGTGGTTGATCTGGCGGTATCCTTCTTCTCCAGGCCGGAAGGGCATTCGGCGAGGAGTGAGACTGAATTCGCCGCTCCACCGATCAGCAATTTCCGCTCGCCGATCATCACCAGCGCCAGGAAACGTTTTTCGCCCAGAGGGAGCGTCTCACAAAGACGCATTTCGCGGGCTTGCCGGTTGGTGAGGCCTCGCCCCAGGGTTCGCAAATGTTCGAACAATTTTGCGAAGGCTTGAATCCCTAATTTCGAGCCGGTGAGATTTCTCATGGCATACTCTCCTGAAACTTGCAGGCTGGATTCTGAGTGCCGGATTCTGGCACGGTATCAGCGGCCTCACCCGGTCTCTGTGATGCGGATGATCAGTCGGTCCCCAATCACGTCAAATTCGCCCTGGCCGATTTTCACTCCGTTCACCCAGACCGGCAGGGGCTTGTCTTCGCTGTGCTGACTGTCGAGAACGGAATTCAACTCCAGACGCAGCAAGCGTCGCACGGCAATCTTCGGAATTTGGACGGCAACGCTGAGCGTGCAGGGAAGGTCCATCACATCCGCCCACGCCGCATCGGATGAAGCCAGACTTTTGCTTTTCAGATCGGGCGAGGTTTCTTGAGGTTCCATGGTTCACCGCTGAATCAGATAGTCTGTGAAATAGATGTCTTCGATGCCGAGTTCAGGAAATCGCTTTTGCAAGGTCTGAAGCAATTGTTTCTTGAGCTGTTCCTTGCCGTCCGGGGCGAGAAGGGCCGATGAGTTGTATGACCCGAGAACCCCCAGGATCGTATCGCGGATCATGGGCATAAATTTATTCTGCTCAGCCTCCTCCTTTGGAAGATCCTTTGAAAGGCCCAGGTCAATACCGACACGAAAGAAACTGTTGGCATCCTGGTCCGTGAGGTTCACCAGGAAATTTTCCAGGTGCAACACACTCTTTACCGCGCGAGGAGTTGTCTGAGGCTGGGCCGGGGCAGCGCCCGCGGTGGCATGACGGGAAGAGAACCAGAACATTCCGCCCCCTGCGATGGCGGCGGCAATCACGCAGACCAGAATGAGCTTCAAAGAGCCTGCTCCGGATTTTGAAGATGGCACGTCAGCGCCGGGTTTGTTTTCTGCCATGCCCAACCGGTGTGCAATTTCAACGCCAAAGCTGGCCGGGAGCCCCGGAGGCTGGCAAGAGCCTGAAAGAGAGAGGATAAGTTATTTAGAAGCGAAGGGATTGGGGCCCTGGAGCGCGCATCAGAAAGGGTGTTTTAAGGGAATCTGGTCGTCGAGCAAAACCAAACGAAAGAGCCGACGTCCACTCTAAGAAAGTTTCATGAGAGTTCTCTAGGGAATGCTAGCGGGGCTTTAGCTGCCAGCACGCATGGCGCAGCACATCAGTGGGGATGCCAGCCGCCCCTG
>Ga0209061_1004200_pt1 | contig 14163 bp, 14 predicted proteins | sample Coa_R1_10_FD_187157 | JGI IMG/M metagenome (GOLD analysis project Ga0209061, IMG submission 187157) | Surface soil microbial communities from Centralia Pennsylvania, which are recovering from an underground coalmine fire - Coalmine... | ecosystem: Environmental > Terrestrial > Soil >...
AGTTTGAAGATTCGGACATTTCGTGGGGCAAGCCTCATTGTGAGCTTAAGAAAATATTGATGCCCTTCCTCATATCGCAAAGGAAGAGCGCCCAATCGGAATCGGCAGAGGATGATTACGAAAAAGAGTTTGAAGAGGGTTCCAATGTGTGCGAGATTACGTATTGCCCTCAACACCGAATCAAATGATTGGACAACACTCAGTTCCGCTTTCTAGGCGCTGAATACGTTCTTGGCGATGGCCTTGCGATTTCTCTTCTGAAGGCTCATTACCTTCCTTCGAAGTGGGATCACTGCCGCTAGTATTCAAAAGCCTCGGTCAAGATCTTGTCCGAATCGTTGAGTAAATTGTGCAGTTGCTTGAACTGCGCAAGGAATTGATACCCTTTGTCCGTTGTTACATAGAACTTCGTCATGCTGGCAGTTCTACCCCTGACGTCGCACTCCTCCCTCAAGAGACCGTTCTCGATCAGAAAATTGAGCAATTCTGTCAAGTTTGTGTAGCTCAGGTTAGAGGAGTACATGATGTGCGTTTTCAGGGCTCCGTTCCTAGCCGCCTCAAGTACATCGGCCATCATCTTTACTCGATTGCGATGTACCTTATGCCGCCTTGGCTTGCCTTCCGGCGCATCGGCGAAAATCTGCTCTTGTGATTTCTCTGATGTGGCCATGATATGCTTCTAGAGACCCATTCTAGACACTTTCAATTTGAGACTTGTCGAGGCCTATTCTTCTGTTGCAACACACTTTGGTGCTTTTTCGATTGCAATGCACTCCAAAGTGACACAGATTTGAAAACCAGACGGTTTATGGTGAAAGTTAATAGAGAAAATCTCTGTCTCGCTGGGAGCCTATCCCTCTAAACCAAAAGCAAATGCACTCCACTAAATCCCGTTTGCTTGGGGCACGAAAGTCTGCATTACATCAGCTGCAACTACGAGGCACAAATCAGTCCGAGGTGTGAGTGTCGGTTATTTCTCCCTCGGTCGTGTCCTCTTCCTTGTCCGAGGAGATGTCTTCAAAGTCGACATCCTCCATGTCCGAATCAGGCTCGGTTCTTGCATTGCTTCTACCATAGCCGGGTTCAGACTCCAAGAAGGAGGGTTCAATACTGCTCTTCTTTGGATCGCTCCTCACCTTCTTCTCCTCTCGAAGTACCTTTTCAGCGATCTTATCTTGATTTTCGAGATAATCTGACAATTTTCTTTCGAACCCCACCAGTAATCGGAGGGGCCGGCTAATTTGAGTACTTGGAACAATGGAATAGAGGCAAAATCTCACAGAGGCCGAATCTTTCTCACTCAGGGCTTACACGCGATTACGTCAATCTCCACTCTAGCTCCACGAGGAAGCTTCATCGCCTGAATTGTCGATCTCGCGGGTGGAGTGGAGGTAAAGTATGTCCCATACACCTTGTTGAACGCGGCATAGTCATCCAAGTCTGAGAGGAAGACCGTGCATTTCAGCACCTTTGTGAAATCTGAACCAGCAGCCTTCAGTACCGACTCCAGATTCTGCATAACCTGTTTTGTCTGAGACTCGATATCTTGCGTTTCTATGTTGCCCGTCCTCGGGTTCAGGGGAATCTGGCCCGACAGAAACAAGAGGCCGTCATGCTCTATTCCTTGCGAGTACGGTCCAATGGCTTTAGGGGCTTCATCGGTACTGATTGATTTGGTGGTCATCACGGATTCCTCTTGGAGTAAATGACTATCAGCGCGATGCCGGCAAGACCCACGGCGAAGACCAATTCAACCCAAGGGGTCCAATCGAAAGAAGACGTTGAAGAAGCCAGAAGGGCTCCATGTATGAGAGCTGAAAGAAGGCTCATGTGCATCCCCACCCGAAGGCTCCTTTGCACGATTGGTTAAACTTTGTGTCGTGAAGGTGCAAACTGCCCGCTGGGAATAGTTCCTCACTCTGATGATGATTCCAGATGAATGCTAGAATGTATCTTCTGGAAGCGGGCGACATTGGATTAGGGCAGTGAGGTCGAGGGTTACGACGGGGATGATCTATCTCTTTCCCAGGCTCTATCGCCACGAGAGATTCGGAGTGGTCTTGGATACACGCCTCACGATTTTCTTTGTTCTCTCCTTCAATTCATCGACCGACATGAACTCCTTGACAATTTTCCCCTGTCTAATTAGAGGGGTGAGCAAGGGCGAGTATCCCCTCATCTCGAAATCACCCGAAAGGGTCACAACATCACTCATCGTTCGCTCATTGCGATAGACACGTTTTCTCCCAGAAAGATCGCCTCTCTTTGATCTGAAAAGCGCCCTACCCGTTTTCTCCTCCTCGATCTCGACTATCTTCCCCCCGTAGTCAATCACCGGCGCCGCAGAAACGCTCGTCCCAATTCCAAATCCGTCAACCCACTCCCTCAGTTCCAAAACCTCCTTCTCATCCAGTCCACCCGAAGCAAAGATCTTCACATTCTTCCCCCCACGTATATTGAGCTCCCATCGTATCTCCTGCGCGATCTTCTTGAGGTCGCCCCTCCGAGAACCCGGAGTGTCCAACCTCACTCCGTAGAGGTCTTTGCCCAACACCTCAAGCGCTTTGATCGCGGCCATCTTTTCATCGCTCAACGTGTCAACCAAGGCGATCCTTGCCACATTCTTCGGAAGCGCTTCGTCAAAGATTTTCCAAGCGCGGGCCTCGTCTCCCACACAAAGAATGTAGGCGTGGGGCATCGTCCCGCTCGGGGACTTGCCGAGCAACCGCGCCCCCAGCACATTTGAGACGCTGTCCAATCCCCCTATCACGCTACTCCTTTCGATCATGGCGGCCAGCGCCGGGTGCGCGCGTCTCGTACCAAAACTCATCACGAGTTTTCCCTCCGCAGCCAGAGAGATCCTTGCGGCCTTTGTGCATATCCCAGAAGATTGGCAGAGGAAACCGAGAATCGGATTCTCATATTTTGCAAAAGCTTGGTATCTGCCAGTGATCTGCATTATCGGTTCGTAGATCGCGAGGTTTGGATCTGTGAGGAAAAGCTCCCCTTCTTCGACCGAGTCAACATCTATCGGTAGGCCCTCGAGAAGTTTTGCGACTTCATAGATGCCGCATGCGATAGCCCAGTTCGAATCAAACGGGGTCTTCCTCGTATAGACCTCCATCGTTACCTTTGGATTTATCTTCGCAAACGAGAGCGCCTTTGTCGCATAGTTGAAGTAGACGTCGGTGGTTTCAGCCTCCTTGATCTCTTGCTCCTTTGGAATCCAGAAGAGCCTGTCTTTCAAATCGCTACTCTTGTTCAGTTTCGCGCAGTCGCCCGTCCGAGTGAGGGAATAGAATTGGAAATAGAGGAATTTTCAGATTTCCAGCAAATTTAAGATGTTGCCCCTGGCCTTGAGACGGTGCCAATGGGAAAGGAAATAAGCGCGAAAAAACCAGATGTTCCTTGTTAGTCATCTAGGAGATTTGAATAATAACAAATGAGCACTCCAACAGGTTCACCATTGTCTAGTGATGCTTCCACCTCCAAGGTCTTTGGAGGAGTAATCTACGAATGCGTAAGATGCGGTACGAAGGTCAGCGCCGATGAGCTCGCCCAACTCCCGGAGATCAAATGCATCTGCGGGTACAGAGTCCTCAAGAAAGCGAGACCCCCAGTCGTGAAGCAGGTCAAGGCGATTTAGGCTCTCTATCTTCCTCGACGGTTCGTTGATTAACGTATAAGCCCATCAGATTCACTGTTCCGTTTAATTACCCATATTTCCCGAAGAGCGTCAGTTCTAGCTAATTGCGCAGCAATACTCTAATCGGAATTCAGGGGTACGGGGCGTACATCCCTTGCTACAGGTTATCAACGACGGAGATTGCGCGCGTATGGCACGGGGGAGGTGCCGGACCGAACAGGGAGAAAGCAGTGGCTTCAATTGATGAAGATACCACGACCATGGCTGTCGAGTCAGGACGAACGGCGGTCTCGATGGCTGGAGTCGAGGGAAGACTGGGCGCAATTTTTGTTGGAACGGAATCGAAGGTCTACGCAGTAAAGCCCACGAGCACGATAGTGGCGCAGGCACTTGGATGTCACAACCTCCTCGCGGCTGATTTCGAGTTTGCATGCAAGGCGGGGACCGAAGCGATGCAGGTGATCAGCGGGCTCTGCGGTTCTGGGATGATCGACTGCGGTCTTGCGGTTGCCGTTGACACGGCTCAGGGGAGGCCTGGCGACGACCTAGAATATACCGCCGCGAGCGGTGGAGCTGCCTACGTCCTCTCAAGAGCAAACGGCTCGAGCATCGCAAGGATTCTTGGCAGCGTTTCATACGTCTCCGACACAGGGGATTTTTGGAGGAGGCAGGGAGAGAAGTACCCAAGACACCTCTCGAGGTTCACCGGCGAGCCCGCCTACTTCCATCACGTGGAAACTGCCGTGAAGAATCTGCTGTCCGAATTCAAATTGAAACCTTCGGACTTTGACTATGCCGTGTTTCACCAGCCCAATCCAAGGTTCCCGGTCGAGGCCGCGACGAGGCTCGGGTTCACCACGAGGCAAATCGAAACCGGTCTTTTGAACCCTCTCATTGGAAACACATACTCCGCGAGTTCGCCACTGGGTCTGGCCGCCGTTTTGGACGTGGCAAAGCCCCATCAGACGATTTTGCTCGCTTCATTTGGATCCGGCGCTGGCAGCGACGTTTTCATAATTGAAACGTTGAGCTCACTCGTTGAGAAAAGAAAGAGCGCCGTCCCGGTGAGAGCCATGATAGAAAGCTGCAGTCAAATCGACTATGCGATGTATGCCAAGTATCGAGAGAAACTCAGACGATAGTAGTTCGCACTCACGGAGAGAGTTAGACAGTTCTCTCCCCCTCCCACACCAGATCAAGACAGAAATTTGATTACCCCGAAAACAAGCAGAGGACAAATTCCAAGAAGATAGAAGTGATACGGGGATCCCTCAATTTGCCACAAGTATTCATCACCAACGTCGGAATGACAAAGGTCGGAGACCACTGGAACCGCTCGATAACCGAACTCTGCTTCGATGCGGCATCAAAGGTGTTATCATCCGCTCCGACAAACCCAGAGGCGCTGATCGTAGCCAACGCATACTCCGAACTCACCTCATCGCAAGCAGCGTTGGGGCCTCAAGTTTCAGACGCTCTTGAGCTTTCCTCTTGCGATGCTCTGAAGGTCGAGTCAGCGGGAGCCTCGGGCGGAGCGGCGCTGCACGTTGCGTACAATCTGATCAGATCCGGACAGGTTAGGTCTGCTTTGGTGGTGGGTGTTGAAAAAATGAGGGACATGGATCCGGCGAGGCTCGTCATGGCCCAGGGTCTCTCCGAGAATTCTGAAGCATCGCAGTTCTTCGGAGTCTCTTTTGCCTCGATGAATGCCTTGTTGGCACGCCTATACATGAAGCACTTTGGTGTTGATCGTGAAAGACTCTCTGCGTTCCCCGCTTTGGCACACAGGAACTCCGCGAGCGCCGACCACGCTCAGTTCAAGCGAAAATTCAGCGCCGAAGAGGTATCCCGAAGCGAGATTGTCTCTGATCCTCTCCGAGTCTTGGATTGCGCGCCGGTTGGGGACGGAGCCGCGTGCCTCCTCTTGACCAACGGCGAAGACATCAACTCCCAAGCAAAGAAACCGATCGTGGAGATACTGGCGAGCGAAACCTGCTCCGGCCGAGTAAACTTTTTCGATCGAGACGATCCGTTTCATTTTCAATCAACGGATCTCGCAACAAGGAGGGCCCTCAAGAAATCGGGTCTACCACTTGAATCCATTGATTTCTTTGAAGTCCATGACGCGTACTCCATTTCGACCGCGCTGATAATGGAGGCGATTGGGCTTTCAAGGCGTGGACACGCTTGTCTTGACGCCGCCTCTGGAAAATTCGACATTTCAGGAAAGCACCCCACCTCTACGTTCGGAGGAATGAAGGCTCGGGGGTATCCGGTTGGAGCCGCTGGGGTGTACCAAGTCTGTGAGGCATTCCTTCAGTTAACGAGAAACGCAGGCGCAAATCAGGTTCCGCGGGCGGTGCGTGGTCTAACGCATTCAATGTCGGGGATCGACGCAACCGCCTTTGTGCATATTCTGTCCTCAGCCGGAGGTGCGGGCTAGTCCGGAGATGGCCGCAGTACCCTTCTGGAGGATGCGAGACAGGTATTACCGCATTCTGGGCGACAGGTGCCTCAAGTGTGGTGCTGATTTCTTTCCTCCCGTGAATATTTGCAGAAAGTGTGGTTCCATGGAGCTCGAAGACAGAGAGATGCCCAGAACCGGGACACTTTTGAGTTTCACTCTTCAGAAGGAGAGCCTCTTTGGATTTGAGGATCAGGAGCCGATGATCTTCGGACTAGTTCGTCTTGCAAACGGGGTAAAGATAGTTTCCCAGATAGTGGACATCCCGTATGAAGCATTGAGGGAGGGGATGAAACTGCACGCAGTTTTTCGGAGAGTCCGGAGCGACGGAGAATCCGGTCAGATCTTCTACGGATACAAGTTTGGTCCCAAAAGAGGAAAGCAGGTCACATCGAGCGATACTTAACCCACTCTTGTCCGCATTGGGGAAGGATAAAACGAGAGGGAAGGGAAAAGACGAACCAGCGCCGACCTGAGACAATGTTAAAGTCTAGACCCTGACAACGATTTGATTGCAAAGGATTACGTGCATCCATTTTCGATTTGAGTTCGGACAAAGACAAGGCAAAGGAAAGCAAGGCGACGTACGACGATGTACTTAGGCTTGCACTCGAGAGGGGTTTCTTCTTTCCGGCAGCTGAGATTTACAACGACGCGCCGGCGGGTTTCTGGGACTATGGACCCGTCGGGTTCCTGATGAAGAGCAACTTTCTCAGGGTCTGGCGTCACAGGCTAGTCAGGAGGGATGACATGCTCGAAATAGACGGATCCGTGATTCTCCCAAAAATCGTGTTTGAGGCATCTGGTCATCTCTCAAGCCTCGTTGATCCGCTCGTGCAATGCACAAAGTGCGGCACAAGAATCAGAGCCGACAAGTACATCTCCGAGAAGACGGGCCAGCAGATCGACGAGCGGCTAACGCCGGATGAGTTTCAATCTCTGATTTCAAAGTACAACCTTCGCTGCCCGAAGTGCGGCGGCGAGTTCGGCAAGCCAACCAAGTTTAACATGATGTTCAGGGTAGGTGTGGGCGCAGAGGATGCGGACGCCTACCTGCGTCCGGAGACAGCTCAAAGCATCTTTGCGGATTTTGCAAGACTTTCCAAGACGATGCGGATCAAACTGCCGAGGGGGATAGCCCAAGTAGGAAAGAGCTTTCGCAATGAGATTGCACCGCGCCAGAGTCTCATTCGTCTGCGAGAACTGACGCAGGCCGAGGTCGAGGTCTTCTTTAACCCTGCTTCTAGATTTGATCCGGAAAAATTCATCCAAATCAAGGATGTAAGAATGAATGTCCTCTCTCAACCGTACTCCCCGAACGAGGATCTGGAGGCGAGGACGAAACTAATCTCCGCCGCCGACGCCGTGTCCTCCTTCGGAGGAATGGAAATCATCACGTATTACTTTGCGCTGCTCCAGGAGTTCTATGAGGCTGCTGGGTTTCGCAAGGAGGACACGCGCTTCAGAGAGTTGTCAGCGAGCGACAGGGCATTTTACACCACGTCGGCGTTTGATTTTGAAGTGAGGACAAATATCGGATGGCTGGAACTTGTCGCGTGCAACTACAGGACGGACTACGATCTCTCCGGCCATTCAAGGATGAGCAAGAAGGACCTATCGGTGATGGAGGGGGACAATACGAAGGTTCTCCCCCATGTAATCGAGCTCAGTCTCGGAGTGGATCGAAGCATCCTCGCCCTCATGGACGCTTACTTTTACCACGAACCGGAGAGGGACGTCCTGCGACTTCCTCCATCCATCGCGCCCTACCTCGCTGCCGTCTTTCCGCTGATGTCAAAGCCCGAGTTCGAGTCGAAAGCGCATCAAATATTTGAACGCCTGAAACACGAAGACTTTGCGACAGCCTACGACGATTCCGGGAACATAGGGAGGAGATACAGAAGGATGGACGAGATTGGGACTCCCTTCTGCATCACTGTTGATCATCAAACGTTGCAAGATGGCACGGTTACACTGCGCAGGAGGGACTCCATGCTTCAGGAGAGGGTTCGGAGCGATGATCTCGCCTCGATCCTAAACTCGCTCCGTGATGGTTGAAAGAAAAAGCTCTTCAGGCCAAAATGGCGTAAATCAACACGGAGATAATCGAGCCCGAGAGGATACCGAGAAAGTTGACGACGTTGTTGTCGATGTATCTTGAGCCCTTCACGAGCTCGGTTTGCTTTCCGTGATGGATGCTGTTCTCGGTCAGGGCTTTGCATTCCGTGCACCTTCCCATTCCCTGAACCGTGGCCCCGAGCAAACTGTCGATCGTGGTTCCGATGAACGCGCCCACGACAATCGACGCCATAGCGTCCATCGCTTCGAGCTCGCCTCCCCGTCCGACAATTGAGAGGATTACACCCAAGGCGCTCACTCCGAGTACTGAACCAAAGGCAACGAGTTCGCCGAGGACAGTAATCCCTCCGGAGGTCCCCGGCTCGACCACCCTGGTGGGACGCGTGATCAATCTGGGTTTGGATGAGCTCAATAGTCCTACTTCGGTTGCAACCGTGTCCGACATCGCGGCGGCTATCGAGCTCAGGAAGGCAATGACGAACACCTGCTGGTGGGAGTAGAGTTCTAGGCTCGCGAAGATCGCGGCGACACCGCCGTTCGCAATGGTGTTTGGCCACGACCTTCGTCCGCCCTTCTCCTGAGCCGAACCGAGCTTCTTCTTGTACTCATAGTCGTATCGAGTGAGCATCGAGGAAAGGACGAAGAAGGTTACGATGATAACGAGCCACCTGAGACCGCCAGCGATGAAGACGATGAAAGTAATGATCGCTCCGACGATCGATCCTGAGAGATCAATCGCATTTGCCTTGATTGCGGCGAGAGCGAGCAGTACTATCGCGATTGATCCGGCGACAAGTTCCCAAAGTGGCAGATTCACTATGCTCTAACTCTCTGAAAAAATCCACACGCGATATGGTTCTTTATTGAACTCGGGTAATACCAAGAAAGGTATCCAACTATTTATTTCGGTTCAAATTTTCAACTATTTAGCTCTTCTAATCCTGGTACCTATGACTCTAATTGATAACCAAGCATGCAAAATCAAGGAGTATGAATAACAGAGAACTAACTGATGCGGTAAGCTATGTTGGAGTGGATATACATGAAAGAGAATCTCAGATCGCAATCTTTGACCCATCAGGCTCTCTTCTCCAAGAGAAGAGATTGCGTACAAGGGATCTTCAAAGATTCATAGACTCTCTTCCAGGAGAGAAACACGTCGCAGTAGAATCAGTCGGATTCATCTATCCGGTGTATGACAAATTATCGCAAATTGCAAACTGTCAGGTCGCAGTAGCTAATCCAAAAAGCGTCAGCTTGATTGCAAAATCCAAGCTCAAGCACGATAAAGCCGATGCAAAAGTATTAGGCGAGCTATTGAGGACAAACTATCTCCCCTTGTCTTATCTGCCTGATGAGAAGACTAGAGAGGAGAGATTTCTCATTAATGACAGAGTGAAGTACGGGCTCCGTAGAGCTGAACTCAAAGGAACTATCAAATGGCTCCTGAAGAGGAAAGGAATCACCGGAGTTGATGCAGGAAGAGGAGAAAAGGCATTCGGACCTGAAGGACAAAAGAAACTGAGGGCATTATCTCTTCGTGAAATAGACATAAGATTGGACGAGCTAGAACTCGTAGAATCAATTATTCAAAGATTGGATGAACAAATCACCCGGACTGTTGCAATGGACGAGAAAGCAAAGCTGCTCGATACTCTTCCTGGCGTAGCTGCGTACACTGCACTCTTCCTCTCATCCCACATTGGAGATGTAAATCGCTTCCCTGATTCAAAGCATCTGTGCGCAGATCTCGGGCTAGCTCCTTCACTGCATCAGACAGGTGACATCCGGTTCACAGGTCATATAACGAAGCAAGGCAACAAGTGGCTCAGAAGGAATATGATCGAATGTGCAAGGGCAGGCATCAAAAAGGATCCTCATTTGAAAGAATTCTATCTGAAGTTAAGGCACAAGAGAGGAGAAAAGAAAGCTCTGATCGCTGTAGCAAGAAAACTCGTATCATATGCGTATTGGATGCTGAAGAGGAATATAACTTACGAAGAGCTAAATCCTTGGCAAATGGCATGAGGACATCCTCGCTTCCTGAATAGGGAAAGCGCTTCGTAAGGGCGAAAGACAAGGAAAATGAGGTACTCAAAATATATCCTCGAATAGTTGCTTGCTAGCCCCTTCAGTTGAAAACCACTGTGCGAAGAAGCGTGAAAACTGGCTCTAACTTTAAAGGGTAGAGTCATAGTTGCCACTTGGTCCCCTTCATGGCATTCTTGCGATGAGCATGTTTCCTCTTTTTTGCCTTACACGGACGAGAGAATCTTTATGATTTCACTTTCGGATTTTTGACCAGCGAGCGAGAGGATGATCCTCTCCTTCTCTGCGAGAGCCTTCCCAACTTGATCTATTTCCTTGGGGCCATGAAGCACGACCATCCTGGGTTTGAGGTGTACAACCCTGATCGCAACCATGGGAGATCTCCCCAGCCCGACCTTGGTAAAGACCAAAAGACGCTCCGTGGTCGCGCCGTAAATTTTGTAGAAATCAAACCCGGAGAGAGCGTAGATTGTCTTGATCGAATCAAGCACTGTGTAACCGTAGATCTCCGTGTCCAACCTATCCTCCCCCGTCACGACGGTGCCCTCCATGAGGCCGAGGAGTTTTTTCGCGCTGACGGGCTCGCTGAATTCCCCTATGGATAGGATCGCAGACTTGTCCTGTGGTTCTACCTCTCTTTGGAGGAGTTTGTGATGATTCTGGTCAAGTTTTACCAGCGCGTAGACGTATTTTTTGATGAAGCCTACTCCTGGAGATGCTCTGCGTCCGCTCTCGTAGTCGCTCAGAACGGAGGGTGAGAGTCCCATCTCTCTAGCCAGAACTGCCTGCTTGACCGCTATCCTCTCTCTCCACTTTCTCATCGTATCTCCGGGATTTTCGCTTATCACAACGTCACCAGCGATATGGGAAGCGAAATCGCCAGAGTCGGCGCTCATGTGAAAACCTACGACAAGTGTCGATTTAAGGTTTCTCCGAGTTGGATCACTCTGTCGGTAAAACTCCAGTCGGAAGCTTCCCCCGGAAATCGAGCGGTCAAACCGCAAGGTGCGGATCGAATTTTTCTCATACAGGGTTCTTTTAACTCAAAATGAACACGAATTCATTTTCTTTCTTGGCTTGGGTTTCGGACTCTCTCCGTGAAAAGCCTTTAAGATTACGACCGGGCTCATGTGATTTTGGGTTTTAGATCATCACTTGAGGCGCCCTCGAATATGGACAATCTCCTGAAGTCGAGGTCAGAGCAAACCTCGAATGAGATGTGTATGCTCCATCCGCGTACGCGTCGGCTCCTGCTTCTTTGAAGGAGCTTGAATCAAGTTGCACCCGGACTTCAAGATCCATTAAACTCGACACCTGTCGAGAATCATCGCTCGTACCCCCCTATAGAGGGGGAGGGATACTAACAGTTTGTTTCGTGGTTTTGCGGTTTTCCTCACAATGACATAAATGGTAGAAGGGGCGGCCCAAGAGCTCCTCTTCCTTCCGTCTCAACAGGTATTAGGCTCGATTGAGATTGGGCGCTATCACGCTTTGCTGTTGTTGTTGTTGCTTTGAGCAATTTCTGCTGAAGAACTTCTTTGTCTGGCCGAGCGTCAGGAACCTCGTCTCGCCGACCTTGATCAGCATAGGAAGATCAGCCACCACCTTCCCGAGAATCAGACAGTGCCTGCGCGGAAGCGTCCTTACGATAGATTTTATCGTCTGTGAGTCCGCGGTGGAGGCTTTGGCAATCATATCGAGGTCGGACTCGTTTGTAAAGTTGAACAGGAAGATATTGTCCGCCTGCCTGTATATCCCCGAGTTGATCGCATCCGGCTGATTGGTGATCAAGGTGGTGAAGATACCAAAGTGGCGCATCCTGGTTACAATGTCATCCCAGTAGGTCTCTCGTAGGTAAAGGTGGGCCTCCTCCGCGAACAGAAAAATGGGCGGTATGAGCTCTCGCTCGAGCAGTTGCACAAGCTTGCTCAGGATAATCTCGACCACCATCCTCTTTGTCAAAGAGGAAGTCCGCTTCAGAGAGATCACTATGGCCCCACCCATTGGCAGGAGGGACTTGATCGTGGTATCGACCCTCACGCCGCACTCGGAATTCTCAGCGAATACGCCGGAGTTTCGCATCGTTTGAAATCTGGCGTGCAGCGCATCCTTTACGAGCTCGTTGCACCTCCATCCCTGGATCGTATCTCCCAAGTTCGTGAGGTTGAGTTTCTTTGATTGCTCGAGGAGATTCACGATCCTGATGAACTCTCGCAGTGACGCCCCCGGAGAGTCCAAGACGTGCTGCATCAAAGAGATCAAGCTGAATTCTCCCAGATAGTCAAGGGAGAACTTCAGATTCCGACCGGGCTCAAGAGTGATCACTCTATCCGAAAGCTGGTTTTTCACACCGTCCCGGTTTAGCGCTAGGCCCTCGTATTCGTTATTGAGATCGAAGATCACAACCACCGCGCCGCTCGCCACGAGTGAACTCACGAGTATCTTCGAAAGGTGGGACTTGCCGGATTCCTTCTTTCCAGTGATGATCGAGAGGTTCCCGTCAATCGACTCTCCGAGTATGGAAAATGCTTCTCCGTCCTTCGTTGAGCCCACCTGGATCTTCGCCACGCCCGTCTGTCCTGAAAGATCGAGCAAACGAGCTTGGGAGATCTTGCGGATCTTTGACTTTGACCTTGAGGGCAGCCAAGAGACGTTTGGTATCATGAGCCCATTCTGAATGCTTCCCCGAATCTTGCACTTCAAGAGTCTCATGTCTTTGATCATCTGCGACACGCTCGAGATCTCGTATGGATCGAGCTCCGTTCCCTTGGCGCTCGCCTCAATGATTTGGTCCCGAATGATATCCTCCGTCAACGATTGGCTGGGAATGTAGGACTCTTCGTACACCTGCACTATCACCGATCCGGACCTTGTGTCATCCACCATCTCGAGATAGTCTCCCTGAAACACCGATTCGCTGGGCAGCGCGACCACCGAGATCTCATCGCCTTGTTTGTCAAGGATTCTCAAGATTTCTAACCAAACACCCTCCCACGTCTAGAGCAGCCTTCCGAGTACAGTCGCGCGCAGGTCGTCCGAGGGAATCTGGACCATCCCGTACTTGGACGATAGAAATCCACGCACCGAGGAGATGGTGGATGCGTCAAAGACCGAAAGGTGGTGTGCTAGTCGGAGCGTCTCCGGGTACCCCCTGAACAAAACGTCATTGAACTTGACATCTGAGAGTACCTGCGACTCTGCCTCCGCGTTCTTGTAAGAATAGTCGACGCGAAAGACGGGACAGTTGCTCCCGAACTTTGCGATCAGGACCTTGCTTTCTATGCTCGGGATCAATGCCCTGACCGTTTCGGTGGCGTCTATGTACACTGAGCTCTTCCTGATCGACTGGAGAGCCGTCGCGGTCCTTGAGATGAATCGAAGGCTCGAGGCCTTCGATATCCCCAACACCTGGTTAAAGTTCTCCTCCGACGCGCGCTCTAACTCTCGCAGCGAAAGACCGTGGGGCTCGAGGATCGAAGACCTCAGCGATCCATCCACCAATATGATCGAGTCAGAGCAAAGCTTCGCGGCTTCAATCTGAGCCACCCTCTCGAGCCTGAGCCTTATGAACTTCTCAGCGAGAGCCCTATCATTTAGGACGAGCCTCGTGACCTTGGGCGACACCTTCGACCCCAGATCAGATTGTATCGCCTGCGGGTCAAGGTAGAAGATGATCGGCCCGGCCCTGCAGTACTTTACTATCTTAGACCTGCTAGCGTAGACGATTGCCACCCGCCCAGCATAGATCGAGCCATCCTCCGTTTCCCCAATTAGGGCGCATGATGAATCCACCGCAACAACAAACCTCTCCCTCGGCGATGCGGAAAGTTCCCTCAATTGAAATGGGATCGCGGCAGAATCAGCCATGTCGCCGAGCGTTTGGAGCGGTATCGCTTCCTTTGTAAAATCGGATCTGAAGAAGACC
>Ga0209061_1004201_pt1 | contig 14162 bp, 9 predicted proteins | sample Coa_R1_10_FD_187157 | JGI IMG/M metagenome (GOLD analysis project Ga0209061, IMG submission 187157) | Surface soil microbial communities from Centralia Pennsylvania, which are recovering from an underground coalmine fire - Coalmine... | ecosystem: Environmental > Terrestrial > Soil > Unclassified...
CGGGCGTCGATGATTCTCCATCCAATGAGCAGGCTGGCAATCAGAAACGTGGCCAGCGCTCCCTCCGCTATATGGGTAATCCTGCGCGCACCCATAGATGATGGGGTCAGGATGTTTCTTTCCCGGCTTCTCCGCGTGTCTCTGCTTCCCGATGTTTTTACCTGGCCCGCGGAAACTGTCCAACTGGCAGGGTAACTCTGCCCCTCTTCCTGTATTGGAGAGTCCTCTTGAGGCGCTTCAAGGCGTTGCAGCCACTGCTCAAAGGAATCGCTTGGTCGTGGAGGAGAAGATAATCCCTGTGGATAGATCTGATGTAAGCCCGCCTCTGCTGCTTTGCGCACAAAAGAATCTCTGTCCAGGTGCGCGTTGAGCAGAGGGCGGAGAGCTGTCTGGCCTTCTAACCGGCCAAGAGCCAGGGCAGCCGCTTCGCGTACTGACCAGTCCTCGTCATCCTGCAGGGCGGTAGTGAGTGGCTCAAGCGCGCTTTCATCTCCAATTTCGCCCAGCGCTCTGCTTGCGGCTGCTCTGACCGATGCGTCTCTGTCCTGCAGAGCGGCAAGCAGTGGTTCCAGCGGCGCGAGCTCTCCCATCTTGCCCAGAGCCAGTGCGGCCTCTGCGCGAACTACCCACTCTGTATCGCTTAGTGCTGTTACCAGTGCGGGAATGGCCGCCTGGCGTTGATTGCGGCCAAGTGCGCGGGCTGCAGCAGCGCGCACGCTGCTATGCTGATCGCTGAGAGCCACGAGCAGCAATCCCAGAGGCGCCTGTTTGCCGATTTTCCCCAGTTTCTGCGTTGCCTCAACACGTACGGTCCAGGATGGATCGGCGAGGCCGCGAGCAAGTTCATCAGGGTCTCCTTTGATCTCACTGCTCTCCCTGACCAGCCCCAGTTGCCCCATAATTGCGTTCACCGCCGACGTAGGGGCGCGAACCGATGTGGACTCTGAGTCACATTCAATGGCTTGATTTTCGAGTCCCCGTGGGGATTGCTTGCTGAAAGACTGCATCTCCTATCCTACCTTGTGATTGTTCTGTTCATTGAGCAACTTACGTAACAGGCGTATACCACGATGGATATAAACCTTTACCGTGCCCAGTGGCAGATTCAAAATTTCCGCAATCTCTTTCTGGCTCAATTCTTCAAAATAATACAGGCCAACCAAGTCGCGGTAATGAGCAGGGAGTTTTTCGAGCAGGGCCTCTAGCTCGCGTCTCTGCTCTGCCTGCTCGTAGAGCGCCTCCGGCTGTGTATGTGCATCCTCTTCTGGTTCAAGATAAGGTCCTTCGATGGGCATTTCCAGAGGCACAATTAAAGGAAGTTTCCCGCGCCCGGTGTGGTTGCAGTACACACTCCAGGCGATCTTGTACAGCCAGGGGCGAATTTTGAGTGTCGCAATCTGCTCGCTTGGATAGCGTTCCAGTGCCAGATAAGCGCGCATAAACGTCTCTTGAATGATATCCTCGGTGTCCTGAAAGTGCCTGGTCCGGCGCAGCACAAACGTACTTAACTGTTGCCAGTAGAGCGACACCAACTCTTCATAATGCCGATCCAGGTCCACGGCTAGCAAGGCAGCCAATTTCTCATTGCCAGGGTCCATATCGTTCTGTCAGATGCCTCTTGCTTTCTTTGTTGTAGAACACAAAATGCTGCCTCTGAGTTACACATTCCCCGCGTTTAACTGGTTCCATCGGAAGTTCAAGAATGAACTGGCCGGGAAGGAGAGCAATCTCTTGTTCACAGTATACGTTATCTGGGACATTTTGATAACCCCTGAAGATGCCGATGTGCAGGATAATTCTGGCAATTTGTTTTGCTTCCCTTCGGGTGTATAATCGTGAAGGCGTTTTTCCGAGTACATGATCGTTGACATAGATGAAGAAGAAGGATAAAGGCAATGGCAAAGCAAATTGGGCAGAAAGAGACCTCGATAGGCGTGTGTCGCTTTTGCCAGAGCGGGTTCGCAAAGAGTAAGATGACGCAGCATTTGAAGTCCTGTAAAGCCCGTTTCGCCGAGATGGCCGAGCAAGATGGGCACGCACAGCGGCTCTTTCACCTCTTTGTAGAAGGGACCTATCGTCCAGGTTACTGGATGCATCTGGAGGTACCTGCTGCCGCAACTCTCTCAGACCTGGATGATTTCCTGCGCGATACCTGGCTGGAGTGCTGCGGCCATTTGAGCGAGTTTGAAATCGATGGCGTCTCGTATAGTTCACAGCCCGACGACGGCTGGAGCATGGGCTTTGATGGGCCAATGCTTCTTTCTGTCAAGAATCTCCAGGGCGAAGAGGAGGAAGAGGAAAGCGAGGAAGAACTGGAAGAGATGCCCAGCATGCAGGAGATGGCGGAAGAAATGGCCCGGCGATTCTCCACCGAGTTTCACGCAGACCTCAAGGATGTGCCTGTGGAGCAGATCGAGAAGAAGCTGGAGCAGATGTTTGCCGAAGGTATGCCGGGCGGGATCTCGGCGGAAACTCTGCCAGCTCTGCGCCCTTTGCTCAGTTATATGGCTTCGTCGTTGCAGCAGGGCACCCTGGCCGAAGAGCTGGAAGCAGCAGAGGAGGAGATGGAAGAGGAAGGAGACGGCGGAATGGATGTCGAGCTGGACGAGGTGCTAAACGTCGGCGAACGCTTCTCTTACGTCTACGATTTTGGTTCCAGCACCAACCTTTCCTTTCGCGTGATTGCCGAGCGCGAAGGTGTCTTGCCTGTAGATAAGAGCGATGCGCTTGGGGAAGCCCAGGACGAAGATGAAATTGCTATCATCACCATGGCTCGCAACGAACCGCCGGCTCTGGCCTGTCACGTCTGCGGCGAGCCTGCTACGCGGATCTTGCCGGAGTCCGAGTACGATTACCTCGATGAAGCCGGTTTATGCGATACCCACGCGAAGGAGTACGATTATCCTGATGAGTTACTCCCCGTGGTCAATTCGCCGCGCGTAGGTGTATGTGGCTATACAGGTGAAGCAGATGAGGAAGATTGGGAGGACGATGAAGAGGATTGGGAAGATGAAGATGATGAAGACAATGAAGAAGAGTAGATCTCAGGGTAGCTAAAAGAGGGAGGGGCAGGCGCTTCTTTTTGTGCAGAGGTGCATTCTCTACGGAGTGGAACGGCGCACAAGGAGCGCTCGCTGTTCCACTCCGCGGGCAGGGTTTGCAACCTGAAACGAATTGCCTGGAAGCTTTAGAGAATGGTATTCTCCGCTTTGTGCCAGGCAGTTTGTTGTATGCATGTTCTGCTTTGTAGCCCTGGGCGAATTATTGTCTGGAAATCGCCGTCCTACCGCCGCGCAAGATATATTTCTGGATCTTGCCGGTGGCAGTCTTGGGCAATTCTGAAATGAACGCGAATGCTTTGGGCACCTTGAAATGTGCCATGTGGTCGCGCGCGAAAGCGGTTAGCTCCTCTGCGGTTGTGCTTTGCCCTGCCTTGAGGACGATAAACGCGTGCGGCGCCTCGCCCCACTTCTCATCAGGCATGCCCACGACCGCGACTTCCTGGACTGCGGGATGACGCAAGAGCACGCCCTCGACCTCGATGGAGGAGATATTCTCACCTCCACTGATGATCACATCCTTCAGGCGGTCGCGAATCTCGACATAGCCGTCGGGGTGGACAACTGCCGCGTCGCCGGTGTGAAACCAGCCTCCTGCAAAGGCCCGCGCTGTGGCCTCCGGGTCGTTATAGTACCCTTTCATGACGACATTGCCGCGCGCCACAATTTCACCGAGCGTCACGCCATCGTGCGGGACCTCGTGGCCCTGTTCATCAATGACCAGGAGTTCGCCGGAAGTGATCAGTTCTACTCCCTGGCGAGCTTTAATAGTTGCCCGCTCCTGGGGGGAAAGCGCTGTATGCTCTGGACGCGGCTCACAGATGGTGATGAAAGGGGCTGTCTCGGTCAGGCCATATACCTGGGTGATCTCCCACCCCAATTCTCCTTCGACTCGCTCAATGGTTGCGGCGGCTGGCGGCGCTCCTGCTGTCAACACACGCACGGTTCGGCGTTCTGCCGTCCCTGTGGAGGAGGCTGATCCGACTCCATCTGGTAACAAGATGCGCCGCACATCTTCGGGAGCGTTGGCGATGCTGATCAGGACGGTTGGAGCTGCGCAGAGCAGCGTTACCACTTCGTCGCGGATCAGGGTAAAGATCGCCCGCGGTTCTACTTTACGCAAGCAGATATGTGCTCCGCCGACAGCTGTAATGATCCAGACGAAGGTCCAGCCGTTGGCGTGGAACATTGGCAGTGTCCAGAGATAGCGGTCGGCAGGTGACATGGAGATATGAACGAGGGTGCCAATGGCGTTCATATAGGCGTTGCGATGGGTGATCATCACGCCTTTGGGGCGCGAAGTTGTGCCACTGGTGTAGTTGATGGTCAGCAGGTCATCTTCGGCAATCTCTGGGCGAGTAAAGGTCTCTGGCGCGTTCGCTAACTCGGTTTCGTAATCAATCCAGCCCGCTTCGCGCAGGGGATCAGTCAGACCCTCAAGCGCCACAAAGTGTTTAACCTCCGGCAACTGGTGGCGAATGCTCTCAACGGCTTCCAGATAATCGCTATGCACACAAACTACCTTCGCCCCACTGTGTCCGATGATATAGGCAAAATCTTCAGCAATCAGACGATAATTGATCGGGACGAGCACCGCCCCAATCTGAGGGACGGCATAAAAGGATTCAAGCTGGGCATGAGTATTGGGTGCAATGTAGGCGACGCGGTCACCCTGACCGATGCCCAGGCGCTGAAGCACAGCGGACCAGCGGTCGCAGCGCCTGCCAAAATCCGCATACGTCAGGCGCAGATTCTCATCGACAACTGCCTCGCGATCAGTATACAGGCGCCGGGCGCGTCGTAGGAACTCAAGCGGGGACAAGGGCGTTTCCATCGGACCACCTCCTGAAGCATCAGCACTCCTCTGAGCTGATGCGCCTTGTTGTGATTGCCACAATCGATATGCAAATACTCTCTCAAGGAAGCCATCAATGACATTCGTTGATCAACGAATGTCAATGCCGGCGGTGTGATCGAATAGTAGTATAGCACATGGATTAGATGGTTGTTCTGTGCCGAAATCACCCGTTCGATCCCCACCTGGTTATTCGCACTCATCCTCTTTGCAGATAGACTGTTCTACAGTACGAGATACACAATGTTTCAGCGAGGTAACTACGATGCAAATAACAGAGAAGTAACAAAAAGGCTGGCGATGGAGGGAATCATAGCGCGCTGGTACGCGAAGATCCGCCGCTACGGAAGCCAGATCGAAGAATGGAGGAAGCAGGCTATACGGCTTACCGGCGGCCTGCCGGAAGGTGCTAATGTGCTTGAGGTAGCGCCCGGCCCAGGCTACTTTGCTATCGAGATGGCCCGGCCAGGACGGCTTCATGTGACCCGGCCTGGACATCAGCCATACATTCGTAGAGATTGCTAAAGAGAACGCCCGGCAGGCGGGAGTAAACGTACACTTCCAGCAGGGCAATGTGTCTGCTATGCCTTTCGCCGAAGGGTCCTTCGACCGGGTCGTCTGTCAGGCCGCCTTCAAGAACTTCAGTCAGCCGGTCAAAGCTCTCGACGAGATGTGCCGGGTTCTGCGCTCTGGAGAGGTAGCGGTAATCCAGAATATGTACAAGAATGCCACTGATGCCGCGATTCGCGAAGAGGTAGACGCGATGAAGCTCAGCTCCGTGAATGCCTTAATGACGAGGCAAGCTCTGAGAGCGCTGCGCCGGCGAGCTTACACGATAGAGCAGCTTGAGCGTCTCGCGGCGGCAAGCGCCTTCGGTAGTTGCGAAAGAAATTGAGATGAGTGGAATTGGCATGGAAATACGCTTAAAGAAGCAGTAATGTTGGGGACAAGTAATAGGAAATGGATCGGAAAAACGGCGCTGAGGGCCTTAGCGTCGTTTTCCGATCACCTCACAGAGTGTATGGGCTGCTCACATCCTTCTTATGTGTATGTTGGCTCAGGCAATTGCGTGATATGCACTTTATGGCCTGTCGCTAACTATTCAGCACAGCCCTGGCTAGTTGGTTGAAGGCAGTCTGTTTGGCGGGGAAGGGCTGGCCTTTGTCATTGTAGTTGGTCAGACATCCTGGACCGGAATTGTTGCCGGTATCTGCATAGACCAGGTACATTTTGAGCCTGGGATAGGTGTTGGCCTTAAAGGCGGCTTCGGCCTGGTTGAAGTAAGTGATGGCGTTCTGGGGAACCTTTGGATTGCAGTCGTTGAACTCGCCGAGTCCCCAGGGCTTGGAGTCCAGGTTCACGCTTGCACTGCTATCTTTCAGCAGTACGTTATAAAATGCTCCAGCAGTATCGGTAAACTCTTTGTTGTGCCCATAGGTATCGTACAGGACCCAGTTGACCAACTGATTGCCAGGCCATAGATAGGGAATCAGGCAGTAAAAAGGAGGATAGCTCATATAATCCATAGCCCAGACGACATTGGTGACACCCACTTGCTGGAAGATCTTCTGGACGTTGCTCCACATGGCCTTGTACTGATCAGGGGTGCCAGCGCTGCCCTTGAGACCCTTGAAGTTCGGGTCGCTCTGGCAGGCGGCTTGTTCGGTGCTGTTGTCAAAGGCGGAGACGTCATTCTCTGGCTCGTGCCAGATAGTCAGGAAGATAGTATGACCAACGGCCTTGATGTTGTTGGCAGCTTGTTTGATCTCGGCATTGACGGTCGCATTGCTCCCGTCAGCCGCTGCCCACGTGCTGGCCGGCTTCCAGTTGACATCGATGTAGGTGTTGGCCCGTTGAGCAAAATGGATTTCGGCTTTGCCAGTTTCACTGCTTTTATCGAGGGGCAAGTCCCCGGGACTGTGATAGAAGCGGAAGATATCCAGGTGCTGGCCAACGAGGGTCTCCAGGTAGTCGGCCTGGGAAATGGGATCATTGGGAGCGCCAGGATTACCGTGTGCTGCGGCTCCGAACCACGGACGGCAGGGGTTGACGAGAATCGCGTTGGGTGTGCAGGTGCCGGCTGCCCTGGCCTGACCATTAGAGGCTAGATGCCAGTTGGTGAGTACGACGCCTCCTATCACGACTACGACCAGGGCCAGTGGCACGAAGTAGCCAGGTTTGCTCCAAAGACGCTGATACCAGGGCTTGCTTTTATCATCTTGTTTGTTGGCTGGATTGGGTAAACTCTTATTCATGGTCATTGCTCCTTCTTTCGTTGTTCTTTGTTTTCAGTGTGTTGAGATGACTCGATGTAGCATGATCTTCTCATCGGAGCCGCGGAAAGCCCTGGCTTGCGGCTGGAAGGAGAACGCGTGTTTTCCGATACGGAATGGCTCAAAAAGATAGAACAGCGAATGCCTACATGGACACAGTATAGCGCTGAGAACAGGAGAAATCCTCTAGAAATCGTCTGGAAATTTTCAAGAGTCGTTCAAGATCGAAACGCAAATCACGGAATTCGCCGTGAGATGATGCTGGCCCACGTATGAGACAGATTCTCTCCTCTTGAATTCCGTGATTTGCATCCTGAGCGTGATGAGGAATTTAGTAGCAGTATCCACTCATACTCAGGCTCTCATTTAGATAGAAGTGGTGCAATATCCGAACCTAACACTCGCTGTAGCCACAGCTATAGCACTTCTTACAGCCTTCCTCGAAGACCATTGTATTGCAGCCGCACTGCGGGCAGAGATTGCCGGTGACGCTCAATCTGCTCAGGCTGAGCGGGCTGGCCTCAGAGGTTTCTGCGTCCTGCTTGCTGCTGTAGCCGTTCTCATTGTGTCGATTGTCGTTCTGTTCGCTGCTCGTTTGCGTGGGAACAAACTGCTGTTCGGCTGCCTCTTGCAGGGAGATGATGTGCAGTTCCAGCGCGCGCGCTACAGCGTCGGGCAACGAACGCACCTGCTGTGCCCCGAAGCCTACCGAGCGACTGCCGCCTATACCGCGCAATTGTTCGGCAATCTGCTTGGTCCTATCGATCTGCGAAAGCGGACTGAGCAAGCGCAAATTGATCGAGATCAAACGACCTAGAGCTTCGGCGAGCGCTGCAATATCACTACCGGCCTTGCCGACGTTGAGGAAGACCTCCAGTGGCCCATTTTCATCACTGTTGATGGTAATGTTGATCGTGCCTTCAGGCGCCTTGACCTGACGCGTATAACCCTGCACAACCACCGGGCGCTTCTTGATGCCCTCCTGAATAGAGGCTACCGGCTCCAGCATGACGGACTGCTGCTCTTCCTGCTTCTCCGCTTTTTTCTCGTCCTCGACGCGGGTAAGCACAGCGTCGCGTGAGCCATCGCGGTAGTACGTAATGCCTTTGCAGCCCATTTCGTAAGCCAGGCGGTAGAGCGTCTCGACTTGTTCAACTGTGTGGCTGTTGGGCGCATTCACCGTCTTGCTGATGCTCGAATCGGTATACTTCTGAATCGTGGCTTGCACGCGTACATGCTCCTCTGGGGTCAGATCCTTCGAGGAGACAAAGTAATGCGGCGTTGGCTCATTCGGGTGCTTATCGCGCCAGGCCTGGAGCAATGGATGGTAAAGAATATGCTCACCTGTGCGGTCGCGGCGGATCATCGCGAAGTCGTAGACCGGTTCAATGCCAGAACTGACACCCGCGAACAGGCTGGTCGTGCCCGTTGGTGCCTGAGTCAGCAGCACAGCATTGCGAATACCCTGCTTCTTGATCTTCTCCTGAATGGCCTTTGGAAGCTGCTTAATGAAGTATCCCTGCATATATTTATCGCGCTCGAAGCGTGGGAACGGCCCCTTCTCCGCCGCGTAATCCGCCGAAGCCTCGTAAGCCGCGTCACGGATCGTTGTGTAAATCTTCTCAATCACTGGCACTGACTCGTCGCTGCCATAAGCAATCTTCATCTTAATCAGCGCGTCGGCCAGGCCCATGGTTCCCAGCCCCGTGCGTCTCGTTCCCAACTGCGCCTCCTCGTTCTCTTTGATGAAGTACTCCGTCGAATCGATCACGTTATCCAGGAAACGCATCGCCACCTTCGTTTTCTCGGCCAGCCGCTCGTAATCCATCTCGCCGTTTTCGACGAAAGCTGAGAGGTTTAATGCCCCTAAATTGCACACGCCGTAAGGCGGGAGACCTTGTTCTCCGCATGGATTAACGCACCTGATATTTTCATAGTACCATGTATTCGATAACTTGTTATACCGGTCAATAAACACCATGCCAGGCTCAGCTGATTCCCACGCGGAAGTGCAGATCAGGTCCCACAGGTAGCGGGCGCGAACCGTCTTCTTGACCTCGCCGTTCCAGACCAGATTCCAGTCTGCATCGTCTTTCACGGCCTGCATGAATTTATCGGAGATGCAGATGGAGAGATTCGCATGCTCGATCTTGCCGGGAGTGCGTTTGACCGTGATGAACTCTTCTATATCGGGATGATCGTCGTTCAGCATGAGCATAAGGGCCCCGCGCCGGGAACCGCCCTGCTGAATGACATCTCCTGTCGCTACTGAATACAGTTGCGCCCACGAGCAAGGGCCGGAAGCTGTACCGTTGACCGTACGAATATAGGAGCCGCGCGGGCGCAAGGTTGAGAGATTGATGCCTACACCACCACCGCGAGCCATGATCTCGGTCATGGTTTTCAAATTATCGAGAATACCCTGGCGGCTATCTTCCGGCGAGGGTATGACGAAGCAGTTTGAGACGACCACACCGGCTGAAATGAATGAGTGGTCTTCCTCAACCTCAATATCTAATACAGTGCCGGTGTAATCTTCGGTGGCCATTTCACCAATCCGCACCCACTGCAAATCGTTGTATTCAAAGTAGTACTTCAGATCAGTATTATATTCAGGTGCTTGAACGCCGAAGAAGTGCTCGAAGAGAGGCGCGCACTCATTGGCGGTGGCCTGGATGCGATAGGCTGGCACACGCCCTAAGCGATGTGTATTTTCTCGAATAGAGAAGACGTATCCCAAGCGTAAGAGAAGCTGATGAACCTGGACGGTAAGTGTTCGATTCGCCAGGACTATGCCGAGTTTGTTGCCAGATACATAACCATCGGCACTGAATAGCCCATGTAGCAGTTCCAGCGTAAGCTCCGCAGGAAGGTGCATTAGCTGATCTGGAAGCTGCTTGCTGTGGCTGTAGCACCCGAGGAATATTTTAAAAAACTGCCCCAGGGGCATAGAATTCACCCACAGGTCATACCAGCGCTCTGTACTGCTCAGCTTGATGGAGCTATCAATGCCAAATTTGGCTCCAATGATACGAGCGATCTCCACAGCTTCGTCTTTCTCTTCCAGAGAAAAAACAATTTTGATGCCGGATGGAATATCTGTGCCGGTGCGGTGGGTAATGCATCCATCGCCAAGCCAGCGCCCGAACAGGTAGCACAATTCTTCATCAAGAACCAGACGATCATGAATCTTGTAGTGTGTTTCCCAATCCGATACGTAGCCGTGATCGCTGCATGTTGTTTTTTTTAAGAGCTTGCCGTCCAGCGTTTCGTATCCTGAAAGATAGTCCTGGAGGAAGATTGTTTCGGGAGAATGCTCCTCACCATTATGTGCAACTGCAACATAATCGCCAACTTTAATTTCTTTGGCGGGAATCCAATCTGGCTCGTGCTGCAAACGCAGCCCGTCACGGGATCTATGTGTATTTACCCACTCTGAGCGAATAACGTATACTTTGTGATCGCCCGTCACGCGCAGGTCATCGTAGCCTATTTTTTTCGGTTTTATGATATAGAGTGTCTCCTCGGTTTCGCGCTCAAACTTATGCACTACGGGGCGCAGGCGGTTGCGATGTGTGACTACGCGATCCCCAATCTTGATTTCCGAAATTGGCCTGTACCCCTCTGCTGTCAGCACTTCCTGGCCGGGCGGCATGCAGTTATAATAGGTCACTGAATGCCCGGAACCGGCTCCTGCCAGAATTCTCCCTCCTGGCACGAATTGGAAATCGGCCAGGGCATCATAGAATTTCTTCTCCCACTCAGCCCGCGCCTCTGGCGTCCTCTCTGCCTCAGCAATCCCTCGCGCCACGCGCGCCCAGAGCTGCTCTGGATAGTATTCCAGCGCTTTCCCTGTTTCGTCTTTGAGGGAGTAACGGTCCATAAATACCTTCTGGCGGATGCCCTCTAGCTGGGTCATACCGGTTGTCTCGTTCTGGCTATCATCCTGTGCGCTTTGAGCGGCAACCTTTTGCTGCTCCAACATTGTGCCAATGCTCCTTCCAATGTTCGCGTTACCATACATTCCATCCACATCGACGTTGCTGGCATGCGTTTCTTTCGTATTTGTGTCTACCGCAAGACAGTATACCCGCATCGAACAGAATTTTCAAGGGTTTTGGCACAACATATTGATTTTCTAATCTTTCTGAGCACAACATATTGATTTTCGGACTGCCTCTGAGACGCAAAGAGAGGCGTGGAAATGGCATGATATTCGGTCCATTTGCCAGGTAGCCATCCCGTGTGAGGGCGAAAAATGCTTAACTGGCCGCCTTTGTTCGCCAGGGGGTTCCCGTGAACGTGCGCAGAGTGAGCAGGATCAGGACGAGCATCCAGAAGCAGAAGGCCAGATCTTGCTCTAGAAAAGAGCTATCGACCAGGCCCTGGCAAAGAGCTGCGAGCATTGCCCCGCCGATGCCCAGGATGATCCATTCCAGCGAGGCTACCTCTGGGCGCTCGCTGTGGCGCACCGCCTTGAAGATTCGTGCGAACAGCCAGTAGAAGAGGACCAGGATATCTACGAAGGCGAGCAGGCCAAAGATACCGATGCTGGCCCAGATTTGCAGGAAGATATCGTGCGGATGCGACAGCGTTGGCTGGTAAGTCAGGCCGGTGAGTTGCTTTGTGCCGGGAATAAAGATGATCCAGTAATGCGGGAAAAGATGGTGGGAGGCTATGCAGACATTATTCACACTGTAATAGCATAGCCAGTTATCCATGCCGACACCAAACCACGGATGGTGCTGAATCATGTGCAGAGCGGAGAGCCAGAGATAATAGCGTACAGTGATCGTACTGATTCCCTGGCTATTGCTGTGCCAGCTTGTGAGAAGGTGCGTCAGGGGCCTGTGGAGGACAAGAGCTGCCCCGGCCGCCAGGAGCAGCAAGGCTCCTGCGCCTGTCAACAGAACCTTGCGGCTGCGTATAGACAGAGCCAGGATAAAGAGCAGGGCAACGGGCAGCGCTAGCGCCGTCCCCAGCGATTGGGCCAGGACCAGCACACTTACAAAGGGGATAAAGGCGGCGAGAATGAGCAGACAGATCCACCACTTGCTCTGGTGGCGTAACGCCTGGCCTACCTGGAAGATGAGCAGGGCCATACCAACAGGCAGAGCATAATCGAAGAAGAGGCCAATGCTATTCGCGCTGCCGTATACCGCAACCACGCGGCTGGCACCAGAGGCCTGCGATTGCAAGAGATTAGGGAAAAAGAAATACTGAATCAAGCCGATCACCGCGATAATTGCCGCCGAACCCAGCAGAGCGCCTAGCAGGCGTTTTATATCCTGGCGTGTGCGCAGACAGCAGAAGGCCAGAAACAGATAAAGCAGAGGGTCGAAGACCTCCTCGCGGAAGGCGCGTAACGCCGTCTGACGATCAGCGGCGATGACGATTGAGATGAGCGCGGCTACGACAAAGACCAGTATGGGCAGAGGAAACGGCCCTAACCGCTCGCGTAGCTCTGCCAGACTGAGGCGATAGCGCCATTTTCCATCAGCTACAACAAACTGCCCTAAAGCTACCAGAGCGCAGACGCCAAGAGCGATCTCGGCCAGGCTGAAGTTTAACTGATGAGAGCCGTAACTGAAAAGAGTCTTCTGTATCATATAGTATGGCAAGGCCAGAGGGAAAAGCGCCAGGGCAAAAGGCAAACGATACCAGCTTAAAATGGCAAAAAGAATAAGGAATGGAAGAGAATAAAGATAAGGCGGTATATGCAAGAAGCTGCCAGCGCCGAAATTAGGGTTGCCTACCAGATAGTAAAGTCCCAGCGAGACTATGAGGCCGGCTTCAATCAAGCGATCATGCCAGAAAGGCGAAAGGCCACGCAAGAATGGCAGCGTAGACGGCGGGGGCGCGCCATTGGCCATCTCTGCCGGTGCCTGGACGATATTCACAACATCCGCGTCTTTTCCACCGGGCGCTGGCGTGCCGGTTGCCTCGGTGGTGGAATGAGCAAGGTCTTGACTATTCATCAGTTTTATTCGCCTATCCTGCAAAGGTTTTTTTCGCGCGTAAAAAAGCAAGGATCACGGGCTATGTTCCTGATAGAGACACAGCCCGATGTATTTCTGAGCGGAGTATAACAAAATTGCCCTGGCTCGTCTACAAACTGAGAGATACCGGCTATGGGAGCTAGCGCAGCAGTTCCTTCACAAATTGCTGGAAAACGTGCGCGTGGTGGTCGATGTCGTCCTGTGTGTGCTGAATAGAGATTGTCCACTGATCGTCAAGGCCCGGCGGGAAGAGGATGCCGCGATTGGCCAGGAAGAGCCAGTACGCGTAAGAAAGGTGCATATCGACCTCCCACCAGGCGCGGTAATTGTAGGCTCGTTCGTGCCGGAACATCGCGCAACCTTTCGCGCCGATCTGGGCTACATGCATGGGCATATCATATTCATCAATGATGCCAAGGTAGGCATCGGCCAGTTGTCGGGAGAGGCTATTGGCGTGAGCATGCCCCTCGGAAGTGAGAAGCCGCGTCAGGGTAACGCGCGCGGCTGTCATCGCAAGTGGATTCCCATTGAACGTGCCCATATGATAGACCTTCCTCTCGCCGATCAGATCCATAATATCCTTGCGCCCACCAAAAGCACCGATTGGCGCACCTCCGCCAATCGATTTGGCCAGGCAGATCAGATCAGGCTCAACCGGGTAGATCTCGGTAATCCCGCCTGGAGCGACCGTCACGCCTGTTTTCACTTCGTCGAAGATGAGCAAGACGTCATGGCGGCGAGTGACCGTGCGTAGTTGTTGCAGGTAATCGTCTTTAGGCAGCATAATGCCGACGTTCATCAGGGCCGGCTCGGTAATCACTGCGGCAATCTCGCCCTCGTGTTCGCTCAAGATCTGGTCGAGGGTTTCAGCGTCGTTAAAAGGGGCAATGATGGTATTGTTTTTGAGATTGGCCGGAACGCCTCCGGTAGCAGGCACTGTATGTGGGCGCGCGTAAGGCCCGGCAGCTTCACGCGC
>Ga0209061_1004202_pt1 | contig 14159 bp, 9 predicted proteins | sample Coa_R1_10_FD_187157 | JGI IMG/M metagenome (GOLD analysis project Ga0209061, IMG submission 187157) | Surface soil microbial communities from Centralia Pennsylvania, which are recovering from an underground coalmine fire - Coalmine... | ecosystem: Environmental > Terrestrial > Soil > Unclassified...
AACGTGGCGCTGAAGACTATCGCCGAGCCGCGCGGGGGCCTCGGCGCGAGCCAGAGCCAGCTCGAATGGGCGATCAACTCCTACACGCTGGTGTTCGCCGGCCTGCTGTTCACGTTCGGCGTGATCGGCGACAACATCGGCCGCAAGCGCATGCTCATGATCGGGCTGGCGCTGTTCGGCATCGCGTCGCTGCTGTCGGCGTACTCCCGGTCGCCGGACCAGCTCATCGCCGCCCGGGCCGCGATGGGCCTGGGCGGGGCGGCTGTCATGCCGCAGACCCTGTCCATCATCGCCAACGTCTTCGAGCCGAACGAGCGCCCGCGGGCGATCGGCCTGTGGGCCATGGCCGTCGGCATCGGCGTCGCCGTCGGCCCGGTGCTCGGCGGCGTGCTGCTCGACCACTTCTGGTGGGGCTCGGTGTTCCTGATCAACGTGCCGGTGACCGCGGCCGGGGCGGCCGCGGCCGCGTTCCTGGTGCCGGAATCCCGCGGCGGCGAGCGCGGCCGGATCGATTACGCCGGCGTGCTGCTGTCCATCGTCGGCCTGGTGCTGCTGGTCTACGGCATCGTCCAGGGCGGCGACGCGGGCTCGTGGGTGCACCCGGACGTGCTCGGCCCGATCGCCGGCGGCCTGGCGATCCTGGCGGTGTTCGCCGCCTACGAGGCACGGATCGCCCATCCGTCGCTGCCCGTCCGGCTGTTCCGCGACCGGCGGCTGTCCGCCTCGGTGGGCGCGATCGCGCTGACGTTCTTCGGCATGGGCGGCGTGTACTTCTTCATCAGCTTCTACCTGCAGAACGTCCGCGGCTACACCCCGCTGGCGGCGGGCCTGCTGACCGTGCCGTTCGCGGGGGGGCAGTTGCTGCTGGCCCCGCGCAGCGCCGGCCTGGTGCGCCGGTACGGCGCCAAGGTCCCGGGCGCGATCGGCATGTTCGTCATGGCCGCCGCCATCGCCGGCTACGCCACGCTCGGCACGGCCAGCCCGATCTGGGTGCTCGCGGTGTTGTTCGGCATCCAGGGCGCGGCGATCGGCGTGGTGATGCCGGCCGCCACCGCAGCGGTGATGGACGTGCTGCCGCGCGAGCAAGCCGGCGCGGGCTCGGCGCTGACCAACACCGCGCGGCAGGTCGCGGTCGCGCTCAGCGTCGCGGTGCTCGGCTCCATCCTGGCCGAGTCCTACCGCAGCGCGCTCGGCCCGTCGCTGACCGGCCTGCCCGCCGCCGCCCGCACCGCGGCGTCCTCGTCGATCACCGCCACCCAGGCGGTCGCCCAGCAGCTCGGCACGGCCGGGCGGTCGCTGCTGGCGCCGGCAAGCGACTCGTTCGTGCATGCGATGCACGCCACCACGCTGGTCGCGGCGGCGCTGGCGCTGCTGGGCGGGTTCGTGGTGCTGCGCTGGATGCCGGGCCGGGCCCGCGCCGCCCGGCCGGTGCGCGCGCGCACGGTCGACGACGAGCTTGCGATACTGGAGGAGCAGACCATGCTCGACACCGCCCCCAGGGAGGGGTGAGACCGGTGACCATGCACGCGCCGGAGCCCGGGGACGCCGCGTCCCCGGGCTCCGGCCGCCGGCCCGGCCGCCCGCGCAGCGAGCAGGCCGAGCAGGCGATCATCGAGGCGGCGCTGGACCTGTTCGCAGACCAGGGATTCGACGGCATGTGCGTGGAGGAGATCGCCGCCAGGGCCGGGGTCGGCAAGGCGACGATTTACCGCCGCTGGTCGAGCAAGGAGGACCTGCTGCTCGCCGCGCTCGGCTCGCTGAAGTCGCCGTATCCGGAGCCGAAGGGCGTCTCGGTCCGCGACGACCTGGTGGCGATGCTCGAGGTGATGTGCGCGGACCGGGCCGACCCGAGGAAGGCGCGCCGGTACGCGCTGCTGCTCGGCTGGGGGGAGAAGTACCCGCGGCTGATGGCGCGCTACCGGGAGACGATCGTCGAGCCGCGCCGCGACGTGCTGCGGTCGGTCATCCGCCGCGGCATCGCCACCGGCGAGCTGCGTGCCGACGCCGACGTCGAGGTCGCGGTGCTCGCGCTGACCGGCGCCGTCATGGCCGGGGACAAGTCCGCGGACGGCGGCTTCGACGGCGGCTTCGCCGCCCGGGTCGTCAACGAGCTGCTGCTCGGCCTGGCCCCGAGGGCCCCGAGTGCCCCGAGGATCCCGAGGCCCCCGAGGCTCCCCAGGGCCGCTGGCTAACCCGAGGTCCGGCCGCCGCCGCGCCGCAGGTCCGGGCCGGGCGGCCCGGGCAGCGCCTCGCGCCAGCGGTTGGTGACCGGCAGCCGCCGGTCGCGGCCGAAGTTCTTCGGGGTGATCTTCGGCCCCGGCGGGTACTGCCGCCGCTTGTACTCGGCCGCGTCGACCAGCCGCACCACCCGTTCCACCGTCGCCGGGTCATGGCCGGCCGCGACCAGCTCCGCGATGCCCATGTCCTTCTCCACGTAGTCGTCGAGCAGCGGGTCCAGCACGTGGTACGGCGGCAGCGAGTCGGTGTCCACCTGCCCCGGCGCCAGCTCCGCGCTCGGCGGCTTGGCGATGGAGTTCTCCGGGATCGGCGGAACCTGCCCGCGGCGCCCGGCCTCGGCGTTGCGCCACCTGGCCAGCTCCCAGACCATCGTCTTGGGCACGTCCTTGATCGGCGCGAACCCGCCCGCGGAGTCACCGTACAGCGTCGAGTACCCGGTCGCCAGCTCGCTCTTGTTGCCGGTGGTGAGCACCAGGTGCCCCCCGGCGTTGGACAGCCCCATCAGCACCACGCCGCGGACCCGCGCCTGCAGGTTCTCCGCGGGCAGCCCGGCCTCGGGGAACCCGGCCGGGGCAAGCTCCTTGGCGAACGCGTCCACCATCAGCGCGATCGGTATCGTCACCGCGTGCAGCCCCTGCCGCCGCACCAGGTCCTCGGCATCGGTGACCGAATGCCGCGAGGAGTACCGGCTGGGCATCAGCACCGCGTGCACCCGCCCGGGCCCGATCGCGTCGGCGGCGATGGTCGCGGTCAGCGCCGAGTCGATCCCGCCGGACAGCGCGAGGATGACCGAACCGAACCCGTTCTTGCGCACGTAGTCCCTGGTGCCGGTCACCAGGGCCGCGTATATCTCCGCCGGGCCGGACAGCCGCGGCCAGGACCGCCGCGGGTCGCCGCCCCGCTCGGATCGTCCGGCATCCCCGGCGCCGGCGTCGCGGTGCCCGGCGGATGGCACCGGCTGCAGCGAAACGCGCCGGACCGTGATCACGGTGCCGTCGCCGGCGTCCACCGGCTGGCCGTCCGGCAGCCCGCCCGGCGCCGCCGTCGGCAGCTCCAGGTCGGCCACCACCAGGGCCTCCTCGAACTGCGGCCCGCGGGCCGCCACCGTGCCGTCCGCGCTCACCAGGATCGAGTCGCCGTCGAAGACGAGCTCGTCCTGGCCGCCGACCATGTTCGCGTACGCCAGCGCGGCCCCGGCCTCCCGGGCGCGCCGCCGGCACAGCCCGAGCCGCACGCCGTCCTTGCCCCGCTCGTACGGCGAGGCGTTCGGCACCGCCAGCAGGCTCGCCCCGGCACGCCGGCACACCGCCACCGGCCCGCCGTCCTGCCACAGGTCCTCGCAGATCGCGACCGCGACGTCGACGCCGCCGCCGGCGACCGGGAGCCGGAACACCGGCAGGGTGTCCCCGGGCACGAAGTACCTGAACTCGTCGAACACCCCGTAGTTCGGCAGGTGGTGCTTGGCCGAGGTCACGACGACCCGCCCCCCGTACAGCAGCGCCGCCGCGTCCTGCGGCGCCCCGGCCGGCAGCCCGGTCCGCGGCGCGAGCCCGGCGCGCCGGTCCAGGTACCCGGCCACCACCGCGACCCCGCCCAGTCCCTCCGCCCCCAGCCGCCCCGCCACCTGGTGCAGCGTCGCGATCGAGGCCGCCACGAACGACCCGCGCAGCGCCAGGTCCTCCACCGGGTACCCGGTGAGCGCCATCTCCGGGAACACCACGACCCGCGCCCCCCGCTCGGCCGCGCGCCGCGTCCAGGCCACGATCAGCTCCGCGTTCCCGCGCAGGTCCCCGACCGTCGCGTTGACCTGGGCCATCGCGATCCGCACCTCAGCCATGCTTCCAGCGTAGGCGCCGCCCTCCGCTACCGGCCGCCCACGCCCGCGCCGCGGCCGCCCGGATCACGCACAGCAGCCGTAACCGGGCGGAAACACCCCGGGTGCAGACTCGCTGTGATGCGGGCCGGCGGATGGGCTCAAGGGAGCGTCTAATGTGATAGCCGTGGACAGGCAGGTTGAGTTCGTGCTGCGCACGCTGGAGGAGCGGGACATCAGGTTCGTCCGGCTCTGGTTCACCGACGTGCTGGGCACGCTGAAGTCCATCGCGGTCGCCCCCGCCGAGCTGGAGGGCGCCTTCGCCGACGGCATCGGGTTCGACGGGTCGGCGGTCGAGGGGTTCGCCCGGGTCTACGAGGCGGACATGATCCTGCGCCCGGACCCGGCCACCTTCCAGCTGCTGCCGTGGCGCGGCGAGTACCCCGGGGTGGCGCGGATGTTCTGCGACATCCTGATGCCGGACGGCTCGCCGTCGCACGCCGACCCGCGCTGGGTGCTCAAGCGCAACCTCGCCAGGGCCTCCGAGCTCGGCTTCACCTTCTACGCGCACCCGGAGATCGAGTTCTTCCTGCTCCGGGAGCGGCCGGAGCCGGGGGCCAGGCCGCAGCCGATCGACACCGGCGGCTACTACGACCACACCCCGCACAGCATCGCGCACGACTTCCGCCGCACCGCGATCACCATGCTGGAGTCCATGGGCATCTCGGTGGAGTACAGCCACCACGAGGGTGCCCCGGGCCAGCAGGAGATCGACCTGCGCTACGCCGACGCGCTGACCACGGCGGACAACATCATGTCGTTCCGGCTGGTGATGAAGGAGGTGGCGATCGAGCAGGGCGTCTACGCGACGTTCATGCCCAAGCCGTTCACCGACCATCCCGGGTCCGGCATGCATACCCACGTGTCGCTGTTCGAGGGCGACAAGAACGCGTTCTACGAGCCGGGGGCGCAGTTCCAGCTGTCCAAGATCGCCCGCGCGTTCATCGCCGGGCTGCTGCGGCACGCGCCGGAGATCACCGCGGTGTGCAACCAGTGGGTGAACTCCTACAAGCGCCTGTGGGGCGCGGCCGAGCGCACCGCCGGCGCCGGCGGCGAGGCGCCGGCATACGTGTGCTGGGGCCACAACAACCGCTCGGCGCTGGTCCGGGTGCCGATGTACAAGCCGCAGAAGGGCAACTCGACCCGGGTGGAGTTCCGCTCGGTGGACGCCGCGTGCAACCCGTACCTGGCGTTCGCGGCGATCCTGGCCGCCGGCCTGAAGGGCATCGAGTGCGACTATGAGCTGCCGCCCGGCGCGGAGGACGACGTGTGGGCGCTGACGTCAGCCGAACGCCGCGCGCTCGGCATCAGCCCGCTGCCGCAGGACCTGAACCAGGCCATCAGGGCCATGCAGGACAGCGAGCTGGTCGCGGAAGCCCTCGGCGAGCACGTCTTCGACTTCTTCCTGCGCAACAAGCGCGAGGAATGGCAGGAATACCGCCGCCAGGTCACCGAATACGAGCTGAACCGCTACCTGCCGATGCTGTGACCGGCTATTCCTGGAAGCGGCCGCCGAGGTGCCTGGCCAGGAAGCGCTCGGCGGCGGCATAGAACCGCAGCCGGTTCTCCGGCTTGGCGAAGCCGTGGCCCTCGTCGGGGAACAGCATGTACTCGTGGTCGATCCCGGCCCCGGCCAGCGCGGCCACGATCTGCTCCGAGCGCGGATGAGTTCGGCCATGCCCGGTGCCTAGCACACCGCGGGAAGCGGCCTGACCCCGCCGGCGCCGCGTTCGCGGCGGGCGTACCGGGGAGCCGGGCGGCGCCGCCGGGATGACCGGGCGCCGCGTCAGGGCTTGCGGGCCACCCCGCCGAACTGGTCGATCTCCTCGGGCACCGCGCCCGTGGCCGGCCGCCACCGGGGAACCGAGACCACGCCCGGCTCCACCAGCTCAAGCCCGTCGAAGAAGCGGGCGATCTGCTCCGGGCTGCGCAGCGTGTACGGCTCCGCCCCGCTGGCGTTGTAGTCGTCCTGGGCCGCCTGGCCCTCGGTGCCGCGGACGACGTTGGTGCCGTCGCTGAGCACCAGGTAGCTGCCCGGCGCCACCGGCTCCATCATCCGGCGCACGATCGACAGCGCCTGGCCGTCGTCGGCGACGTGCCCGAGCGCGCCGAGGAACATGACCGCGATCGGCCGGGTGAAGTCCAGCGTCTTCGCCGCCCCGGCGATGATCGCCTCCGGCTGGCGCATGTCCGCGTCGAGGTAGTCGGTGGCACCGCGCGGGTCGCTCTTCAGCAGCGCGGCCGCGTGCGCGATCACCACGGGGTCGTTGTCGACGTAGACGATCCGCGATTCCGGCGCGACCTGCTGGGCGACCTCGTGGGTGCTGTTGAAGGTGGGCAGGCCGGTGCCGATGTCGAGGAACTGCCTGATGCCCGCCTCGCCGGCCAGGTACCGGATCGCGCGGCCCAGGAAGTTCCTGCTGGCGCGGGCGATGACCGCGATGTCGGGGAAGGCCGCGAGGAACTGGTCCCCGGCGGCCCGGTCCACCGCGTAGTTGTCCTTCCCTCCCAGCCAGTAGTTCCAGATCCGGGCCGAGTGCGGCACGGTGGTGTCGATCGGGTTCTCCGCGCTCGCTCCGCGCTGCGATGGGCTGTGGTTCACGTGCCTGGCCTCCTGCCTCAGGCGGGGACGGGATGATCTGCCGGGAACGGCAGCCTTTGCGATAGCTGGCGGCAGCCTATCAGCGCGCGCCGCGGCGTGCCCTCCGCCCGCCCGCGGCTGCCCGTCCCGCCCGCGGCGTGCCCGTCCCGCCCGCGGCTGCCCGTCCCGCCCGCGGCTGCCCGTCCCGCCCGCCGGCCTACCCCGAGAACCAGCGGGACGGGGCCGGGTTCGTGTTGTGGTAGATGTGCTTCTTCTCCTGGTATTCCTCCAGGCCGGAAGGCCCGAGTTCCCTGCCGATGCCGGACCTGCCGAAGCCGCCCCACTCCGCCTGCGGCAGGTACGGGTGGTAGTCGTTGATCCACACGGTGCCGTGGCGCAGCGCGCCCGCCACCCGTTCGGCACGGCCGGCGTCCGAGGTCCACACCGCGCCGGCCAGGCCGTACTGCGTGTCGTTGCCCAGGAAGATCGCCTCGTCCTCGGTGCCGAACCGCTCCACGGTCAGCACCGGCCCGAACACCTCGTCCCGCACCACCGCCATCTCGCGGCGGCACCCGGCGAACACCGTCGGCCGCAGGAAGAAGCCTCGCGCCAGCGCCGGCTCGCCCGGCCGCCGGCCCCCGGCCGACAGCGAGGCCCCCTCCGAGACCGCCAGCGCGATGTAGCGTTCCACCTTGTCCCGGTGCGCGGCGGAGATCAGCGGCCCGCACTCGGTGTCCGGGTCAAGCCCGCTGCCAAGCCGGATCCGGTCGGCGCGCGCGGCAAGCTCGGCGACGACGCGGTCGTGGATGGCATCCTGCACGATCAGCCGGGCCCCCGCCGAGCACACCTGGCCTGAGTGCAGGAACGCCGCGGTCAGCGCGTTGTCCGCCACCGTGTCGAGGTCGGTGTCGGCGAAGACGATGTTCGGGTTCTTGCCGCCGAGCTCCAGCGTCACCCGCCGCGCGCCGCGCGCCGCCGCGGCCATGATCCGCTCGCCGGTCGCCAGCCCGCCGGTGAATGAGATCAGGTCGACACCCGGGTGGGCCACCAGCGCCTGCCCGACGGTGGCGCCCCGGCCGAGCAGCAGGTTCACCACGCCCGGCGGCGTTCCGGCCTCCTCGGCCAGCGCGACGAGCCGGACCGTGGACAGCGGGGTCAGCTCGCTCGGCTTGATCACCGCGGTGTTCCCCGCGGCCAGCGCGGGCGCCAGCTTCCAGGAGATCTGCAGCAGCGGGTAGTTCCACGGCGTGATCAGCGCGCACACCCCGACCGGCTCGTGGACCACCCGGCTGGTCACCCCGGGCCTGCCGGGATCGACCACCCGCCCGGCCCGCGAGCCCGCCATCCCCGCGAAGTACCGGAATGCCGCGGCCGAGTCGTCCACGTCGGCGCGCGCCTCCCTGAGCGTCTTGCCGGTGTCCAGGCTCTCGGTGCGCGCAAGCTGCTCGCGGTCCCGCTGCAGCAAGTCGGCCAGCCGCAGCAGCAGCGCGGCGCGCTCGGCCGCCACGGACCGGCGCCACGGGCCGGCGGCGAACGCCTGCCGCGCGGCGGCAACGGCCGCGTCCACGTCCGCCGGGGCCGCCTCGGCGACATCGGCCACCGGGCTCGCGTCGAACGGGTTGATGGTCTGCGACGTGCCCGCGTCGGCGGACGGCACCCACGTCCCCGCTATGTACAGCTGCTTCACCGCCTGCTCCCGCCTGCTCCCGCCGGATAACGCTCACTGTAGAGGCGATGTAGGTTGCTTGCGTGAGCGGTTCGCGGACCACGCCCGCCGGCCGGCTGGCCCGGATGGGTTTCGCGGACGTCACCCGGGCCGAGCGCATGCTGGGCGAGGCGGGCCTGGCGGACGGCCGCGACGGCGATGCCGTGCTGGCCGCCCTGGCCGCCGCGGCCGATCCGGACCTCGCGCTGGCCGGGCTGGCCAGGCTGCTCGCCGCCGCGGGCGACCCGGCGGCGCTGCGGCAGGCGCTGCGCGACGAGCCGGAGTTCCGGCAGCGGGCGAGCGCGGTGCTCGGCGTCAGCGCGGGCCTGGCCGACCACCTGGCCAGGCATCCGGGCGACTGCGGCGTGCTGCGCGGGGAGGCCGGCCGTCCCGGCCCGGACGAGCTGCGCGGGGAACTGCTCGCCGCCGTCCGGGCGGCGGCCGATCCGGCGGCGGCGCTGGCGGCGGCGTACCGGCGCCGGCTGCTGCACCTGGCTGCCCGCGACCTGACCGGCGCGGCGACCGTGGAGCAGGTGGGGGAGGAGCTTGCCGACATCGCGGCGGCTGCGCTGGAGGCGGCGCTCGCCGTCGCCCGCGCGGAGCTGCCGCCGGACGCGGCGCCGTGCCGGCTGGCGGTGGTGGCCATGGGCAAGTGCGGCGGGCGCGAGCTGAACTACGCCAGCGACGTCGACGTGGTCTTCGTCGCCGAGCCGTCCCCGGGAGCGGGCGAGGACGCCGCGCTGGCCACGGCGAGCAGGCTGGCCGCGGGCCTGATCGGCGTGTGCGCGCGGTCCACCCCGGAGGGCAGCATCTTCCCGGTGGACCCGAACCTCCGGCCGGAGGGCCGGGCGGGGCCGCTGGTGCGCACGCTGGCCAGCCACCGCGCCTACTACGAGCGGTGGGCGCAGACCTGGGAGTTCCAGGCGCTGCTCAAGGCGCGGCCGGTCGCCGGCGACATGGCGCTGGGCGCCGCCTACGCCGACGCGCTGCGCCCGCTGGTGTGGCAGGCGGCACAGCGCGACCGGTTCGTCGAGGACGTGCAGGCGATGCGCCGCCGGGTGGAGCGCTCGCTGCCGGCCAGGCAGGCCGGCCGCGAGCTCAAGCTCGGCCCGGGCGGGCTGCGCGACATCGAGTTCGCCGTCCAGCTGCTGCAGCTGGTGCACGGGCGCGCCGACGAGGCGCTGCGCGCCGCCGCGACGCTGCCCGCGCTGGCGGCGCTGGCGGCCGGCGGGTACGTCGGCCGCGCCGACGCCGCCGAGCTGGCGGCCGCCTACCGGTTCCTGCGCCGTACCGAGCACCTGCTGCAGCTGCACCGGCTCAGCCGCACGCACACCCTGCCCGAGGATCCCGCCGTACTGCGCAGGCTCGGGCGGGCGATGCGGGTTCGCGGTGAACGGAACGAGCCGTGGGTTCCCGGCCCGGACCCCGCGGCCGGGTTCGACGAGGCGTGGCGGCGGCACGCCCGGCAGGCCAGGCGGCTGCACGAGAAGCTGTTCTACCGGCCGCTGCTGCAGGCGGTGGCCCGGCTGCCGGCCGACGAGGCCCGGCTGACCCCGGCCGCGGCCCGGGCGCGGCTGGAGGCGCTCGGGTATGCCGACCCGGCGGGAGCGCTGCGGCACATCGACGCGCTGACCTCGGGCGTGTCGCGGCGGGCAGCGATCCAGCGGACGCTGCTGCCCGTCCTGCTCGGCTGGTTCGCGGATGCCGCCGAGCCCGACGCCGGCCTGCTGGCGTTCCGGCAGGTCAGCGAGGCGCTGGGCGAGACGCCGTGGTACCTGCGGCTGCTGCGGGACCAGACCAAGGCGGCGGAGCGGATGGCGCGGGTGCTCGCGTCCAGCCGGTATGCGGCGGGCCTGCTGCTGCGCGCGCCGGAGGCGGTGGCCATGTTCGGCGATGACGCCGAGCTGGCGCCGCGGGACACCGGCGCGCTGGCCGCGGAGATGATGGCCGCCGCGCAGCGGTACGGGGACGACGCGGAGGCAGCGGTGACCGCGGTACGGTCGGTGCGGCGCCGCGAGCTGCTGCGGACCGCGGTCGCCGACGTGATCCGGGCGGCCGACCTGAGCGCTACCGCGGAGGCGCTGACCGGCATCAACCGGGCGTCGGTGGCGGCCGCGCTCGCGGCGGCGCAGCGGAAGGTCTCCGCCGAGCTGCGCCAGCCGCTGCCCACCCGGTTCGCGGTGATCGCGATGGGCAGGCTCGGCGGCCACGAGTGCGGCTACGGCAGCGACGCCGACGTGCTGTTCGTGCACGACCCGCTGCCGGGGGCGCCGGAGCAGCTCGCCTGCGACGCCGCGCACGCGGTGGCCGCCGAGCTGCGCAGGCTGCTGGCGCTGCCGGTGCCCGACCCGGCGCTGGCGGTGGACGCCGACCTGCGGCCGGAGGGGCGCCAGGGCCCGCTGGTGCGCACGCTTGCCGCCTACCGCGCCTACTACCGGCGCTGGTCGGCGCCGTGGGAGGCGCAGGCGCTGCTGCGCGCCGAGCCCGCCGCCGGAGACGCGGCGCTCGGGGCGGAGTTCGCCGCGATGATCGACGAGTTCCGCTACCCGGAGGGCGGGCCCGGCGCGGCGGCCGTCCGCGAGATCCGCCGGGTCAAGGCGCGGATGGAGGCCGAGCGGATCCCGCGCGGCGCGGACCGGGCGCTGCACGTCAAGCTGGGGCCGGGCGGGCTGTCCGACGTGGAGTGGACGGTGCAGCTGCTGCAGCTGCAGCACGGGCACGCGGTGGGCGGGCTGCGCACCACCCGGACCGGCGCGGCGATGGCGGCGGCGGTCCGGGCCGGGCTGCTTGACGCCGGCCAGGCTGCCGCGCTCGCGGCGGCGTGGCAGCTGGCGGCGCGGATCAGGAACGCGGTCATGCTGGTCCGCGGCCGGCCGGGCGACACCCTTCCCGCCCGGCATGGCGAGCTGACCGCGGTCGCCCGCCTGCTCGGCTACCCGCCAGGCGACGCCGGCCAGGCGCTGCGGCAGGATTACCGCCGCGCCGCCCGCCGCGCCCGCGCCGTCATGGAGCCCCTGTTCTACGGCTGACCGGTGGTGCCCGGCCGATCCGCCCTGCTTCTCGGCCACGCCCGCCCGAAGCGGCCGCAGGCGGCCGTTGGCGCGCAGGACGCGCAGGGCGTCGACGGTGAGGAAGCCGCGCCATTCCCGTTCGGCTGCTGGCAACCAGGCCGGCCAGTTGAACGTCCAGCCGCCGTCGTCGCGCTGTCCATGTGCCAGGTGGTCCAGGTGGGCCTCTATGACCGCCTCATCGAACAGCGCCCGGGCCAGCGAGTCCGGCTCCGCGCTCCATCGGACCACGGCGGGACCGCTCCGGTCTTGAACGAAACGGCCAGCCCGCACGCCTTCGCTCCGGCTCGCGGCGCCGGCCGCGCGTATGGCACGCTGGAGACGTGGCCGTCCGTCTGCCGCCTGGCTACACCGAATGGCCGGCGCCCGCCGCGCTGAGCCATGCCGTGGCGTGCCTGTGGGCCCAGGCCGGCCCGGAGCGCGGCATCCGTGAGGTGCTCGTCCTGCCCGACGGCTGCAGCGACCTGATCTGGGAGCAGGGAAGAGGCGCGTACCTGGCCGGGCCGGACACCGGTCCGGCCCCGGTGACGATGACGGCGGGCACGGTCATGGTCGGCGTCCGGTTCCGGCCCGCCGCGGGCGGCCCCGCCCTCGGCGTCCCGCTGCGCGAACTGCGCGACCAGCGCGTCGATCTAGCCGATCTGCGTCCGGCCGGCGCGCGGCGGCTCTCGGGCACGCTCGACCCGGGTACCGCTGCGGCTCGCGTGCTGGACACCGTGGGCGCCCTCGTGGCCGACGGCGAGCCGGACCCGGCCATGGCCGGCGCCGCACGGCTGCTGGCGGGCTACGCCGACCAGGCGCACCTGACCAGGGAGTGCCGCACGCTGTCCGGCCTGACCCCCACCGCGCTGATCACGGCGAGGAGGCCCGCCTAGTGACGTCCGGAGAATTCACCAACGCGCATCCGGCGCTCGCGGAGTTCTGGCATCCGGTGGCGCTGTCGTCTGAGGTCGGCTGGGAGCCCGTCGCGACCCGCCTCGCCGGTCAGGGCTGGGCGCTTGCCCGCTTCGGCGGCGACGTGGCGGCGTTCGCCGACGCCTGCCCGCACCGCCGGGCGCGGCTGTCCGCGGGGCAGGTCACCGACGGCACCCTGCAGTGCAGCTACCACGGCTGGCGGTTCACCCCCGACGGCAGGTGCGTGGACATCCCGGCGCTCGAGGGCACCGCGGCGATCCCGGAGCGGGCCACGCTGCGCCGCCCGGCCGGGGCCGCCGAGCAGGACGGCCTGGTGTGGATCGCCCCGAAGCCGCCGCGCGCACCCATCCCGGACCTGCACCCGGGAGTGCCGCTACGCGGCGACGGGGTGGCGACCGTGTTCCTCCCCGTCGTCCGGGTGGAGGCCAACGCGGCGATCCTCATCGACAACTTCCTCGACGAGGCGCACCTGCCGTTCGTGCACGCGGCCACCATCGGCGGCGCCGGCCCGGAACCCATCCCGCGGGCCGACGTCGACCGCCGCGGCCTGTCGTTCACCGCGGTCCGCGAGCACACGTTCACCAACCTCACCGACCCCGCGGTGCGCGACGGCACCCGGCCGGCGGTGCAGCGCCGCCGCATGACCTACCGGTACCAGGCTCCGCTGACCGCGACGCTGCTGCTGGAGTACCTCGACGCGGAGGGATGGCAGTTCCTGACCTTCACGGTGACGCCCGAAGACGAGCGCGCCTGCCGGGTGTACCAGACCGTGACCGGCCCCGGCATGACCGACCCGGACCAGGCGGAGAGCGCCGCGAAGTACGAGATGTCGATCTTCGAGGAGGACCTGGACCTGCAGCGGCGGGCGCTGTCCGGCCTGGAGTTCCCGCTGGATGTCGCCGCCGAGCTGCACACCCGGGCCGACCGGGTGTCGGTGGAATTCCGCCGCGTCCTCGCCGCCGCCGTCGCCGGCTGAGCCGGGCGTCCCATTTACCGGGCATCGGTGGCGCGCTGCGCTGGCGGTGGGGCCAGCCGGCACCCGGTCGCAGGGTGCCCGCCCGCAGGCTCCAGCCAGCCACGCGCGGACGGCCCGGGATGCGCCGCTAACACGACGGGTTGGCGTCGTTGACGGCCTGGGCCTGGTCGAAGTCGCCGTAGCCGTTGATGACGCCGTTCCCGCCCGACCACTGCCACAGCAGGTGGCAGGCCGGCTGGGCGCCGGCGAACCACTGCGGGCTGGCCGAGGAGCCCGAGAACCCCGACGGGAACCTGAGCTGGGACTGCTCGTTGGTGAAGGTCCACTCGGCCACGCCGCGGAGCTGCTCGCCGCCGAAGATCCCGGTCCACGAGCCGTAGGAAATCCCGCCCGCGGAGTAGACGCCGGCCTGGTACGGCGAGTGCGCGTCGATGTAGCTCGCGAAGCCCTGGTAGGTGGCATAGTCGACCTGCGGGGCGATGTAGGTTGCCTTGACCTTGCTGCCGCACGGGCCGTTCCAGACGGTGTTCCACCCGTTGCCGTCCGGCGGCGCCCCGTTGTTCTCGATGTCGAAGAAGATGTAGCGGAAGCCGAAGAAGTACCCGCTCAGCCGGGCGATGGCCGCCTGAGCCTGCTGCTGGCCCCAGGCCGTGGCCTCGGCCGTCGTGCCGTTGTAGCGCGGATCGCGGCCGGGGCCGGCCGCGAACCAGTAGGCCGCGGCGCCGAGGCCGGTGCCGTAATGGACGAGGTTGTCGTTGGCCATGTTGTAGTTGGCCTGGTTCCAGGCGAGCCCGCTGCTGGTG
>Ga0209061_1004203_pt1 | contig 14155 bp, 9 predicted proteins | sample Coa_R1_10_FD_187157 | JGI IMG/M metagenome (GOLD analysis project Ga0209061, IMG submission 187157) | Surface soil microbial communities from Centralia Pennsylvania, which are recovering from an underground coalmine fire - Coalmine... | ecosystem: Environmental > Terrestrial > Soil > Unclassified...
ACGACCTCTGTGGTGGTGTCGAAGCCGATGCCGAACACCAGGCCCACGAAGTACAGCTGCCAGGTATGGGTGACGGAGCGCATGAACCGGCCGAAGAACCGGTACATCAGCCCCCGGGCCTGTAGCTGGGTCTCCAGTTCCCGCTCGCTGTACGTGCCGCTGCGCATCTCGCGGAAGACCTTGACGATGCCGGACAGCACGATCAGGTTCAGCAGGGCGATCAGGTACAAGAACCCGGCGGACATCAGGGTCCCGGCCGTCCCCCCGGCGGTCTCGTAGGCCGACCTGGGGTCAACCATCGCGCCGAAGACGGCCCGTGCGGCGACGGTGATCCCGACGCCGGCCGTCACGACGATCGTCGAGTGGCCGAACGAGAAGAAGAACCCGCTGCCCAGGGGGCGCTTGCCGTCGGCCATCAGCTTGCGCGTGGTGTTGTCGATACATGAGATGTGGTCGGCGTCGAAGGCGTGCCGCAAGCCCAGGAACCACGCCGTGATGGCCACCCCAAACCCCACGCCGAGCCCCTTGCTTGCGTCTATCTCCCGGTAGTCGAAGTGATGCGGCATCACGCACAGCACGTAAATGCCCCAGCCCGCGGCGTTGATCGCCGCGATGAACCCGGACATCGCAGCGAGCCGGCCCCACTCGCCAGCCGCCAGCGCGGCGCGGATCGCGCGGAAACGCGGCCTGACCTGCGGGACGTGGCCGTGGCCGTGGCGCATTGCTCATCCTCCTGAAAGCTCCGGAGGACGAAGAGAGCCCCTGCGGAACCCGGCAGGCCAGGCTCGCAGCGAACCGCCCTTCCTCCGAGGACTGATGCTCGCCAGCACGCCAGGCCAGGCGACCGGACTCGTCCCCGGAAGGGGCTTCACCGTTGCGGGACAGTGCCGGGCTCACACCGGACTTCGCTGGCTGGCTGCTGCCCCGGCGGCAATCCGGGACGAGGGCAATGTACAAGCCGAGCCAGGTTATGGTCAAGGATCATCAGATGATCAGCTATTAAGCTGCGAATATGAGATACTGGGGCCGTGCACCTCATTCCCGCTGAACGGTCCGGCCAGCGTGTCATCGACGGCGAACGGGTCTGCCGGGCCATCACAGCCCTCGGCAGCGCCGAGGCTCTCCACGCTCGTGCCCGGCGGTTCGCCATGCTCGGCGATCCCACCCGGCTCGCGCTCCTGACCTGTATCAAGGCCGCCGCGCCGATCAGCGTCTCCGATCTCGCCGCAGCGACCGGGGTCAGCGACACGACCGTTTCCCAGACGCTGCGCTACCTGCGCGCCACCGGGGCCGTCACCGCTGAGCGCGACGGCAGGGTCATCCGCTACCGGCTGGCTGACACCCCCATCGCAGCACTGCTGACCAGCCAGTAAGGCAGCGGCGCCCGCCGCGATCTACCACGCGTAGCCGGAACCGCAGCGCAGCCGATCCCGGACGGCGGCCGATTCTGAGCTGGCCGATTCTGAGCTGCAGTAGGGGTGGGGTGCCGGGGAACCGGGCGTTGTGCGGGGTCTTTGTTCGCGCGGCCTGGCCGGTGGCGGTTCCGGTCTCGCCGGGAGATCTCGTTGCGGATCTGGGCGGTGGCAGGACCGCCGGCCGGGTGGCGGTGTCACCGTGCCGGGCCGGCTTGCGTGTCAGCGCCGTGACCGCGGCCGGGCCTGGCGCCCGGCGTCCGCGGGCGGTGTTTTCCCGGCGCTGAGTTCTGCGACGCAGACGCCCGGCTCGGCGAATGGCTGCAGCCGGCTTGTCCTGACCGGCGCACGGGCTTGTTCGAGCACGCCCTGCATGAGGCCCAGGTGCAGGGCGCACACCACGTCCTGGTGGCGTTCGGCCACCTCGCGGAATGGGCACTGGTGCAGGCGGATCCGGTAGCTGGCCTCGCCGGGGACAACCTCGGGGGCAAAGCCGATTTCTGCCAGGGCCGCGGTCACTTTCTCGACCGCCTCCCCGGCCCCGGCGCGCTGGAAGGGGGGCGGCTGCTCGGTCAGGTACCGGCCCCATTCCCGGCCGGCCTCCTCGGCCGCCTCGCCCGGCTGCGGCAGCACTCCGGCGATCAGGCTGGTGAGCATCTCGGCGAGCAGCCGGTAGCGCCGCTGGCCGGCCGGCCCGCCGGCACCCGTAGCCCGGTAGGTCATGCTCGGCCGGCCCGGGGTCTCCCGCGGCTGCGGTTCCCTGGTGGCCAGGCCGGCATCGACCAGGGCATCGAGGTGGAAGCGGGCGGTGTTCGGGTGGAGGCTGGCCTGCCCGGCGACATCCTGCACGCCGAGCGGCCTGCCGGCGGCCCGCAGCAGGTCGAGAACCCGGGCGCGGCTTTCCCCGAGCCGGGCGCCCGCGTCGGGTGCCAGCAGAGCCTGGACGTCCATGTCCCAACTTTACATCAGGGTCCTAGTAGAAATTAACCGGCGGGAACGGCCCGCGGGCCTCCGTGGTGCCTCCGGTCTCCCGCCCGCAGGCGGGCTGCGCGCCCCGGTGCCGGGAACCAGCCCGGGGGCACCCCGCACCGCTCCCCGGGGCCCTGCCCCGCCGCCCGCATGCCGGTGGGCCGGCCTCCGGCGGCACCCTGCGGGCGCGGCGGCACCCCGCGGGCGCGGCGGCACCCCGAGGGCGCGGCGGCGGGCTCCCGGCCGTGGCGGGACCACTGCCGGCCGCCGGCGGGCGTGCCTGCATCCGGGCGGCAGCAGGCCGGGAACGGCAGCCCCCTTGATGCCAGGTATGCGTGCCGCCCGGGGCAGCAGCGGGACCGGCCCGCCCGGGGGCCGCCGCCCCGGGCGCCGTTGCCGGATCTGCGGCAGCCGCCGCCAGGGGCCTGGCCGGGTGATCGGCCGCCGGGCTGCGGGACACGGGCACCGATGTTTTTTCTATATATCTTGTTTTTATGCTGCGTACTGGCTAGCGTGGAAGGGTGCCCGGCGGCCGGCCCGCCCCCCCTTTCTGCCCCGCCATCCGGCGGTGCCGGAGCCGGGCCTGCCCGGGTACGGGCCGGGCGGCCGGCGGGGAGCCGGCCGGTGCGTGCGCGTTGCGCGCGGGTACGGCCGGCGCGATCGCGGGGCGGGCCGGAGAAGGGAGGAACGCCATGACCGCCAGCAGTGCTGCGGGCCCGGCTCCGGGGGCGGGCCCCGGGCCGATGAGCCTGATGTCCCTGCTCGGTGACGGGCAGGCCAGCCCGGAGATGCTGCGGGACCTGCTGCGCGAGGTCATCGACCCGGAGATCGGCATCAACATCGTCGACCTGGGCCTCGTCTACGGCATCGGGCTGCCGGACGGGGGGACCGTGGTGATCGAGATGACGCTGACCACGCCCGGCTGCCCCCTCGGCGGCTACATCGAGGACGCGATCCGCGAGGCCCTGTGGGGTGCGCCGGGCGTAAGCGACGTGGAGGTGCGGATCGTCTGGGACCCGCCGTGGGACCCGGACGAGATGATGAGCGACTGGGCCAAAGAACAGCTCGGGTGGCGGCGGTGACCCGGGCGCAGATCACCCTGACCTCCCCGCGGCGGCACCGCGCCCGGTGGGTACCGCCGCTGATGGCCGCCGCGGTGGTGTGCCTGCTGGCCGGGCTGTGGGCGGCGCTGGTCCGCTTGGGCCTGGACGTCCCGGCGGGAATCAGCGGCCTGCCGCAGGCGCATGGCACACTGATGGTGCTGGGGTTCTTGGGCACGTTCATCGCGCTGGAACGGGCGGTGGCGCTGGGCCGGGCCTGGGGGTACCTGGCCCCGGTGGCTGCCGGGGCAGGCGGGCTCGCGGTCACGGCCGGAACGCCCGGCGGTGTGGGCGAGGTACTGCTCGGCTGCGGTGGCCTGGCCCTGGTGGCGATCTTCGTCGCAGTGCACCGGATCCAGCCGTCGCTGCACAACGTCGTGCTGGCTTCGGGGGCGGTCTGCTGGGTGGTGGCTGCGGGGCTGTGGCTGGCCGGGTGGGATGTCTCCCGGTTCGTGCCCTGGCTGGCCGGGTTCCTGGTGCTCACGATCACCGGGGAACGGCTGGAGCTGTCGCGGATGACCGGGACGTCGCGGCGGGCCCGGTTGCTGTTTGCCGGTGCTGCGGCCCTCTTCGCCGCCGGCCTGCTCGCCTCGCTGGCCGCCGGGCCGGCCCCGGCGGCCCCCGGCCAGGCCGTCCCGGCCGGTGTCCGGGTCACCGGAGCCGGGCTGATCGCCCTGGCCGCCTGGCTGTCCCGGTACGACATCGCCCGCCGCACCATCCGCGGCCACGGCGTAACCCGGTACATGGCTGCCGCGCTGCTGGCCGGCTACGCCTGGCTGGCTCTCGCGGGTGGGCTGTGGGCGGGCCTCGGGCAGATGGCCGACGGGGCCGCCTACGACGCCGAGCTGCACGCCATCTTCCTCGGCTTCGTCATGTCGATGATCTTCGCGCATGCCCCGGTGATCGTGCCGTCGGTGCTCGGCCGCCCGCTGCCATACCGCCGCGTCCTGTATGTTCCGCTGGCGCTGCTGCATGGCTCGCTGATCCTGCGGCTGGCCGGCGGGGACTGGGCGGGCAGCACCAGCGCCTGGCAGTGGGGCGGCTCACTCAACGAAACCGCCATCCTGCTGTTCCTGGTCATGGCCGCGGTCCTGGTGATCCGGTCCCGGCGTGCCGCGCGCCCGCCCGCGCGGCTGCGGCCGCCGGCGCCCTCCGCGCCGCCGCGGGGTGATACGCCGGATGGCCCGCCCCGCCCGCCTGCGGCCGGTGACGGACAGCATGAACCGCATACGGCCGGGCCATCCCCGGCCAGGGAGAAGTAGGCCCGGTCCCTCATGCGGGGCAGCCCGGCGACGGCCTCTCTGATGCTCAGCGTCGCATGCTGAGCTGACGGTGGCTCACCGCCCGGAGGAGCGCCGATAGCCCGTGACACGCCGCGCAGCTCTCGCGGGAGAATATGCGAAACGGCTGGCGCATGGCAGCGGCTCATGACGATTGGGGGCGTGGCGGTGCGTGATGAAGGAGCGGCGCATGACGGCGCCCCGCCCCAGACCATCAGGGAGGTGCAGCGCCGGCTGCGCGCGCAGCAGGGCGCGTTCACTCCCAAGGCGCGGCTGCCGGTCGTCGACCAGATCGTGGGGACCGTGCTGTCCCAGCACACCTCCGACGTCAACTCCGGCCGGGCGTTCGCCAGGCTCAGGGCCAGGTTCCCTGACTGGGAGCACGTGGCGCACGCGCCCGCAGAGGAGATCGAGGACGCGATCCGCTGCGGCGGCATCGCCCGCCAGAAGGCGCGCCGCATCAAGCAGATCCTCGATGCCATCGCCGATCGCGAGGGCTGCATCGACCTCAGCCGCCTGCACGGTCTCGGCGATCGGGAGGCCGAGAGCTATCTGACATCCCTCCCTGGCGTGGGGCCGAAAACGGCCGCGTGCGTGCTGGCCTTCTCGATGGGGCGGCCCGCGTTCCCGGTCGACACCCACGTTCACCGTGTCGTCACCCGGCTCGGCTGGGTCCCGGCGAACACGACAGCGGAGCAGGCGTACCGGCTCCTGGCGCCGCGGGTGCCGGCCGGCATCCGGTACGACCTGCACGTCGCGCTGGTCACCCATGGGCGAACGGTCTGCCTGGCGCGCCAGCCACGCTGCCGCGAATGCGTGCTTCTCGACCTGTGCCCCTACGGCCTGGCCGCCGTCGCCTGCCGCGGCGGAAACCTGCCGGGCAGGCAGGCAGACCCGGCGGACGCCGAATCCCGCGGCACCGGCACCAGGCACTCAGGTGCCTTCCGTCGTCAGGTCCTTCGCGGTGATCGCGGCCCGGTTGGCGAGGGCACGGCGTTCTCCCCCGAGCTCTAGCCGGCGGACGGGCAGCCGGCTTTCCCAGCCGCCGCCACACCACTGCCTGGCCACCGGCCAGCACTACGGCGAGATCACCGCATTCCCCAGCACCCGGCAAAACTTCCCCACGCAGCTTGACATCCTAACCGCATCGGATGTCTTCCGCGCCCCGCACACCTTCCGGCTGGTTTTCCGGATCCCACACCCGCATGATCTCCTTGTGGCTTCCGGCGTGACTCCATCTCCTCCAGGGACTGAGGTTTCCAGGATCCCCGGGACGATCCACGCAGTCAGGGCGCGGTCACCTGGCGCGGTCACCTGGTGAAAAGCGCTCGCAGCCTTCGCGGCGTGTCAGGACCCCGCGAGCTCACGCAGGCGCGGGGCCAGGATCAGGTAGCCGCCGCCGGTGACTGCCCGCAGGGCTTGCGCGGCGGCCGCGCGGCAGGCCCGGGTGTCGCCGCCCGCCGCCAGCAGCTCGGCGTGTGCCCAGCGGGCCTCGTAGCGGGTGAGCGGCGTCCCGCAGGTCATGGCGGTGCGGACGTGCGGCGCGGCGTCCCGCATGCGTCCCTGACGGGCCAGGCAGGCGCCCAGCCTGGCGGCTGCCCAGGCGGTGAAGAAGGGGTTTCCTGCCGCGGCCCGCATCGACCGCCGGAACGCGTCCTCCGCGCGATCCGCCGCCCCAGCGGCCTCCCAGGCGATGCCCAGGCCACGCAACGCGGCAGCCATGCATGCCGCGTGCTTGATACGGGTGGCGATGGCAACGGCTTGCTGTGCCGACTCGATGGCCTGGCCTGCCCGCCCCAGGAATGCGAGGGCCTCGCTGCGGCGCCACAGGCATTCGGTTTCGATGGCCGGATAGCCGCGGCCTGCCGCCCATTCGAGGGTTGCGGCGATCTCGTCGAGGCCGGCCCCGGGCTGCCCTGCGAACGCGAGCGCCTGACCGCGGGTGGCCCGCGGGTCCCACACGCGCAGCAGCTCAGGGGGCGTGACGGGCAGGCGGGTCAGGTTCCCCAGCTGGTCGATGGCCTCTCGTATCCGGCCGGTCATGAAGCTGGCTATGGCCTGCCAGTACAGCACGCGCGTGCTGCCGCAGGGTTCGCCTGCCTGCTCCAGCAGTTGCCGGGCGCGCCGGAACCGATGTTCGGCCCGGGGCAGGTTCCCGGCCGGCAGGTCGATGATCGCGCCCGCGGCGAGTGCCTGGCCCAGGGCGTCCGGCCTGTCGGCCGCCTCGGCCATCGCGAGTTCGGCCAGTTCCCCGCCGCGGGCCACGCTGGCCGTCCTGGCTTCGAGGATGGCCAGCTGGGACAGCAGCCGGGAACGGCCGGGAGCGTCGTCAAGGGCCTGCAGCGCCGATGTCAGGTCGCTGCGGGCCTCGGCGAGCCGGCCGTGGCGGCGGTGCACCTCGCCGCGGGCTTCCAGCAGCAGTCCCCGGGTGCGGCCGGGTGGATCCAGGGACAGCCCGGTCTCGGCCAGCCGCATCGCCTCCTCATCGCGGAGCTGCTTGAGCTGACGGTGGGCGGCAGCCGCGTACGCCGCGGCGGCGGTGTCCCGGTCGCCGCATGCCAGCAGGTGGCCGGCAGTCTCGGCGGGGTCGGCACCGCGCTGCTGCAGGGCCTGGGCCAGCAGCGCATGCAGCCGCGCCTTGTCCGCAGCCCCGAGCATGTCCTGGACGGCCCGGCCGGGCCGCTGGCTGGTAAGTTCCCAGCCCCGCCGTCCCGGGCGTGCGAGCCCGGCGTGCGCCAGTCCTTCCAGCACGTCCAGCACGGCACGCAGCTCACATCCGCTGGCACTGGCAAGCAGCGTCGCTGGTGCGGGGCGGCCGAGCATGGCGAGCAGCGACAGCACTTCCCGCGGCTGGCGGGGCAGCACGGCCAGGCGCGCGGCGGCTGCGTGCCCCTGCTGGTGGCCGAGCAGGATGTGCTGGCGGAGCTGCTGGGCGGCCGGGGAGGGATCCAGGCCCGCTTCGTCAGCCAGCCGCCGCCGGAATTCATCGAACGTAGCCAGCGCCCCAGCCTGGTCGCCCGTTGCGGCGAGTGCCCGCACGGCAAGCACCACCGAGGTTTCGCGCAGCGGCTCCCTGGCGACTGCCTGCACGGCCCAGTCGGCCGCTTCCGCCGGGTCACCAGATGCCAGCGCGGCGGTCGCCGCGCCTTCCAGGGCCTGCAGGTGAGCCAGCGACAGGTGACACCGGTCCTGCCGTGCCCATTCCGCGTACGCGTTTTCGGCGAGCGGCTCGCCGCGCCACAGGCCCAGGGCCGTGCGGAACGAGGTGAGGGCCGCGGCGGGCTGCCCGGTAAGCGCGGCGCGGCCGGCCCTGACCGCGGCGAGGAACGCCTCGGCGTCTATCCAGCACCCTGCGCCGCCGGCCAGGGTGTAACCGCCGGGACCCGTCTGGATCAGCGTCCGGTCGTCCAGGGCCCGCCGGATCCGGCTCACCAGGATTTCGATGTTGCCCGCCGCATCCGCCGGGGGACGTCGCGGCCACAGCGCCTCGGCGATGACATCCTTCGGCACCAGCGTGCCGCGCCGCAGCGCGAGCAACTGCAGCAGTTGCCGCGCCAGCCGGCCGCCGAAGGCGCGAAGCGGGACCTCCGCGCCGCCGCGGTGCACCGTGAACCGGCCGAGCAGGGTGACCCTGAGCACGGCCGCTCCGGCAGGAAGCCACTCCGCGGGAGGAGGTTTTGGCGCTGTGGCAGCTGCAGGAAACTCATCGTCCGCCACGTTTCCGGCGGCCTCGTACGGCTCGGTGAGGACAGTCATGACGTCCTCACCGGAGCTGGGCAGGGGCGTGCCCGACGACGAATGTCCTTACTGCGCGGCCAGCGGCACATAGGGTTTTCCTCCCGCCCGCACCAGGTTGCTGAATAACCGGATCACGGCCTCCGGGGCAGCTTTCATTCCCGGGCGCCTGCAGATCGTAAGAGGCATGCCGTGCCAGGCCAGGGCTAACATCCCGGCTTACGGGCTGGACGGGGCTTGCCGTGCGCGGTCATGTGAGTCACGGGATCTTTCCTCCCGGCCGGCTGCAGCGGCGCCGGGCGCGGCACCGCGCGCCCTTGCAGCACTGCTTCGTGTACTACTACTACCACTAACAAATATAGTAGTTAAAACTATTCAAGAAGGTGTCCGGTGAGTGACGTACCGCACATCCTAAGCGCGTATCCAGAAGCCCTGCGCGTACCCCAGCGGGGGCCCCGCCCGCACCTGGCCGGTCAGCAAGCCCGGCTAGCGTGGCTTTCGCCCCGTTGCGTGCAGGACCTGCGGAATGCCGCTTAGTCGCCGGCGGTGGCTACGGCGGGATGCACACGGCGCTGCGGCTGGTCAGGCTGCTGCGGTAGGGGCGGGATGCGCGGTAGGGACGGGATGCACTGGGTGCTGGTGGAGGCGGCCGGCCGGATACTGCCTGGGCTCAGCCCCGCAGGCGAGCCGGCACGCGGCCGGGCTGCCGTGCGGGAACACCCGCCCGGCAGCGGGAAACCCGGCCCCATGCCGCGGGACAGACACTCCTGGTCACCGCAGGCCTCGCGGGCGGGATCGCGGTCACCGATCAGCAGATGCGCGAACCAGCGGGGAACCAGAGCACCCGCCGCGGCTGGCGCCCGGAGTGAAACGACGCGATCACCCTGTCATAGCGGCCTGAGCCTGGGCGCATTGCTCATTCACAATCCCGGCGGTGCGTGTGCGTTCGTTGTGGGTGCGGGCGACCTCGGCCGCGCGCGGGCCGTCGTGCGCGTCGATCGCGTCGATCAGCTCCCGGTGCTCGGCCCACGACTCCTGGCCGCGGGACGGGGCGACCAGGCGGTAATACCAGCGCATCCGGCGGCTGACGATGCCGGCCAGTTCGGCGAGCACCTCGTTGCCGGCGACCGCGGCGATCTCGGCGTGCAGGGCGTTGTTGGCCGCCACCACCCGCTCCAGGTCGCCGGCCCCGGAGGCAGCCGCCCCCTCCTGCCAGATCACCCGCATCCGCGCCACCGCCCGCGGGGTCGCCGCCAGCGCCGCCAGGCGGGCCGTCTCGGCCTCCAGCAGCGCCCGCACGTCAAGAAGCTGGTCGACCTCCCGGTCGGTCGGCACGTGCACGAAGGCCCCCTGGGCCGGGCGCAGGTCAACCCAGCCCTCGGCCTCCAGCCGGTGCAGCGCCTCACGCACCGGCTGCCTGCTGACCCCCAGCTGGCGGGCCAGATCCGATTCCACCAGGTGCTCCCCCGGCCGAAGACCGCCCCCGACAACGAGCTCGACCAGGGCCTCGTAGACAGAATGACGCAGCGGCACAGGCCGCTCCACCGGCCGGACCCCCCTGCGGGCTGACGCCGCACCGTCCGGCGGCCCCACCGTCGTCACGGCCGTGAGGGCCGGCGGCGCGGGCTGGCCCGGTGCGGCCGGGCACCCGCCCGGCCGGGAACGTAGCGGCGGGAAGTAAACCACGTCACGTCACCTCTGTCATTCATCAGCCACTGTGTGTTCCGGGACAGCGTCGGGGATCCCTGGCCGCGATGGCGTGCCAGCGCCGGCGGGAGATGCCGTCCCGGGCACATCACCCCGGCCGGCGGGGTCGCGGGCCGTGATGTCCGGGGACAGGCCTGACCGGTGCGGCCCAGCCGGTCCTGTCCCCATCGGGATACCGTGCCCGGGCCTCGTACGGCGGCGCCAATCGGGATGGCGGTCGGCGTAATAGATCATGAACAGCCAGATGAAGAGGGCTGGCGTCACCGCGAGGGGGATGATGAACGGGGCAAGGCTGGATCCTGTCATGATGCGCACTTCCATTCGGGAACCTGCCGATTCAGGCGGCTGTGGCGGGCACGAGAACACCGGTCAGTGCGGCCTCAGCCGGCCGGGCATCGACTGCGCCAAGGTCACGGATGCACTCGTGGTCAGTGGATGCCTCCCCGCCGCATCTTCTGGTCATGGGCGCGGGGTGGCCGCTGCGGCCAGGGATGCACCGCCCGGTGCCGGGTGCCGGTCAGGCCGCCTCCCGCCGGGTGACCTGCATCCGCCACGGGCCCGGCCCCTCTTGCAGGCAGGTAAACCTGAAGCTGCCGGGGCTGAGCCGGTCCATCGCCTGCCACACGGGCTCAAGGCCGCTGGCGGAGCACAGCTCCACCCGCTCGCCGAGGCGCAACCGCAGCAGCCGGGCGACGGCCGCCTCGACGGCCTGGTCGGCCGGAAGCGCGTCAAGGTCGATCACCGGCCCCTCGGTAAGGGGGTACCACTCGTGCGGGTAGCGTCCGAGCGCGGTGGTGGCGGTCATCGTGGCCGGTGAGCCGCTGGCGGCCAGCAGTGTCTCCTCTACGCTCATGTGCCGGTCAAGCTGGCAGACGAAATCCCGGGTGATCGAGGCGAGCCGGAGAGGAGCCATGGCCTGCTCCCCGGCCGCCGCCCGCTCCAGCACCTCGACGCCGGCGCGCAGCCGTGCATGGTCGCGCGCCAGCCGCGTGGCAACCGGCGGCGCGCCCGCAGCCGGAAACAGCAGCGCCTCCTCGTCCGCCACCTGGCGGAGCACCTCCGCGCGGACATATCCAAGCAGCGCCTCCAGCTCGTGGGCGGGCCAGCGGCCCTCACCAGCCGCGGCGAGCAGGTCCTCGGCGCGCACCGCGACCTGGCTCAGCAACAGCATGTGCTCGTCGGCCAGTGTGGGCGGCAGGCTGCCAGGCACCCCTGCGGGGGCGGGCAGCGGGCTGGCCCCGGATTCACAGCTCGTCGTGGTCATGACAGCTCCCTTCATTTTTATAACAAGAGTAATAGTAAAAATTATGACCGTCAATCAGGCGAAGGGCCCGTGATGACCGGACCTTCGCCCCGGGGATGGGGGACCTTCGCCCCGGGGATGGGGGACCTTCGCCCCGGGATGGCAGGATCGGTAGCCGCGGCCACTGCGCCGTGATCACTGCGCCGGGGCCACCGCGGACCCGCGTGGGCGTCGGCCCCGTGACTAGTTCTAACTATTTTAGTAGTTTAAAATGGCGGCTGGCCGTCAGCCGGTCCCATGAGGGTCGTGGAAGGGATGGCATCACGTCACGTTGCCGGAGCCGATCCTGGGCACGGCCGGCGCCGGGCCGGTGATCATGGCCCGCCACGCCGAGATGCAGGAACTGCTGGACAAGCGGGCCGGGGTGCTGGACAAGCGGGCCGGGGTGCTGGCCCGCACGGCGGCCCCCGGCGCGCCGGCGCGGCTGCCCATCCTGGCTGTCTCCCCGGTGCTGGCGGGCCGCGCGGATGTCTCCCGCCCTGGCCATGGTCACCGTGGGCTTGCGCCGCTGCCCGGCCTGCCGGGGGGCCGAACTGGCGAGCGTGCAGCAGCGCAGGTCATACCCGTTACCGCACTACCAGCTGTGACCCGGATCTGGTGGCGATGCAAGGATTACCTGGTACGGGGCGCTGCCCCGGGCGGATAACGGGAGCGTGGCCCGGTGCCTTGCGCGGCAGGCGTGCCTGGCTGTGGCGGCGAAGCCCGGCATCGCCGGCACCGCTGATTCACCTGCTGGAATCGCGGGAGGAGCGGAGGTGCAGCGCGGGTATGCAAGGCAGGCAGCACGGTGGGCTGGCCGTGGAGTTGTGGCGGCTGCTGGTCGGCCCGCCGCTGCGTGCCCGGGATGTGACCAGGGAGCAGATCACCCCGGTGGAGGGGCTGTCCGCGCTGTCCCTGGACGCGCTGACCTCGGTGGCCTACGGGCCCGAGGCGATCCTTCTCACCCTGGCGGCGGCCGGGGCCGCGGCCGTGCACCTGGTGCTGCCGATCACGGTGGTGATCGTGGGGCTGCTCACGGTCCTGGTGCTCTCCTACCGGCAGGTGATCGAGGCATATCCGGGCGGGGGCGGCTCCTACGCGGTCTGCCGGGCCAACTTCCCGCCCGGGGTCAGCCTGCTGGCCGCGGCCGCCCTGGTCGCCGACTACACGCTGACCGTCGCGGTCTCGGTCGCCGCCGGGGTGGCGTCGCTGACCTCGGCCTTCCCGGTCCTGACGCCCGCCACGGTGCCGCTGGACCTTGGCATCCTGGCCGTTGTCACGGTGCTCAACCTGCGCGGCCTGGGCGATTCGGCCCGCGCGTTCCTGCTGCCGACCCTGGTGTTCATCGCTGGGCTGCTGGCCATCATCGCTGTCGGCCTGATCCACCCGCTGGGCCTGCACGCGCCCCAGCCCGGCCGCCCGCTGCTGCCGTCCCGTGGCCTGGAGGCGGTCAGCGTGCTGCTGGTCTTGAAGGCGTTCTCCGCCGGGTGCAGCGCGCTGACCGGGGTGGAGGCCATCGCCAACGGGGTGCCGCTGTTCCGTGCGCCGCGGGTGGTGCGGGCCAAGCGGACCGAGCTGCTGCTCGGGGTGATCCTCGGCGTCATGCTGCTGGGTCTTGCGGTGCTGGCCGACCGCTGGCACATCGCGCCGCGGTCCGGGCAGACCGCGCTGAGTCAGATCATGGGCATGGCGGTGGGCCGGGGCTGGGCCTACTACCTGGTGACGTTCGCGATCACGATCGTGCTCGCGCTCGCGGCGAACACCTCCTTCGGCAGCCTGCCGCTGCTGGCTAGCATCCTGGCCAGGGACAACTACCTGCCGCACGTGTTCGCGCTGCGCGATGACCGGCAGGTGTTCGCTCCCGGCATCGCGGCCCTCGCGGTCGCCTCCGCGGCCCTGCTGATCGCGGCCGGCGGGAACACCCAGGCGCTGATCCCGCTGTTCGCGATCGGGGTGTTCACCGGCTTCACGCTGGCGCAGGCCGGCCTGGTGGTGCACTGGTGGCGGGCCCGGCCGGCCCGCTGGGCCTACCGGGCCGCCCTCAACGGGGCCGGGGCGGTGGCCACCGGCGTGGCCACCCTGGTGTTCCTGGTGACCAAGTTCACCGCGGGCGCCTGGGTGGTGGCCGTCGCCATCCCCGGCTTCATCCTCCTGTTCACCCGGATCAGCGCCTACTACCGCCGCGTCGCCGCCGTCCTCGGCCTCGGCGCGCTGCCCGGCCCGCCGCGCGCCGCCGGCACGATCGTGGTGGTCCCGGTAACCGGGGTGTCCCTGGCGGCCCAGCGGGCGCTCTCGGAGGCGCTGTCGATCAGCCGGCAGGTGATCGCGGTCACCGTGGTGGCCAGCGTCACCGGCGACCACCCGCCCCGGGAACAGGTGCTGCGCCAGCAGTGGGCACGCTGGAACCCCGGGGTGCCACTGCGGGTGCTGCGGACCGAGTACGCGTCGGTGGCCGGGCCGATCGTCGCGTTCATCAACGACCTGCGCAGCCGCTACCACGAGCAGATCGTCGTGCTGATCCCGGTGGTCATCCCCGACCGGCTTCGCTACCGGCTGCTGCACAACCACCTCGACGCGGTTCTGTCCGCGAAGCTGCAGGGCAGGGACGACATCGTCGTCGCCAGGGTCGCCCTGCCGCTTCGCTCCGCAACCATGCAGCCGGCCGCCAGC
>Ga0209061_1004204_pt1 | contig 14147 bp, 10 predicted proteins | sample Coa_R1_10_FD_187157 | JGI IMG/M metagenome (GOLD analysis project Ga0209061, IMG submission 187157) | Surface soil microbial communities from Centralia Pennsylvania, which are recovering from an underground coalmine fire - Coalmine... | ecosystem: Environmental > Terrestrial > Soil >...
ACCTTTTCCTGACGTATTACGGGAAAAACGTACTTTACCATAACAACGGCGACGGGACTTTCACCGAGGTCACGGAAAAGTCGGGCTTGGGACAATCCCGTCCGCGCTTCTCGACCGGCTGCACTTTCGTTGATTACGACCGCGATGGCCGGCTCGATCTTTTCGTGTCCCGCTACATCGACCTTGATTTTGAGAAGGGCCCTGCGGGCGGAGAAAGTCAGGTTTGCAAGTTCCAGGGCGTACCGGTTGCCTGCGGTCCCCTGGGACTGCCCAAAGAGACCTGCTCTCTTTACCACAACAACGGCGACGGGACCTTCACAGAGGTCACGGAAAAGTCGGGCATCGCTAGAGCGGGAAAGCGCTACGGGTTAACAGCAGTGAGCTTCGATTACAACAACGACGGTTGGCCTGACATTTTCGTCGCCTGTGATTCAACTCCCAATCTTCTCTTTCGCAACAACCATGACCGCACCTTTACGGAAGTTGCTATGGAAACCGGCTGCGCAGTGAATGCCGACGGGCAGGTCCAGTCCGGGATGGGAGTCGCTGTTGGCGATTATGACGGCGATGGTTATCTGGACATGTTTCTTCCGCACTTCAGCGGCGACACTCCGATTCTCTACCATAATCTCGGCGGAAAATTTTTTGATGACGCGACACTCTCCAGCGGCCTTGCGGTTAATACCCAGTACGTTTGCTGGGGCACAGGTTTCGTTGATCTGGACAACGACGGCTGGCTCGACATCTTTCACGTTACCGGGAGCGTTTATCCCGAAGTTGAAAAAGTACATCCGGATTACAAGTTCATGACGCAGCGCGTAGTTTACCGCAATCTTGGGGACGGCAATTTTGAAGAGGTGTCAAACCTCTGCGGGCCGGCGGTTCTTGAGCCCCATTCGAGCCGAGGGTGCGCTTTCGGCGATTTCAATAACGACGGCAGCCTGGATATCGTAATTCTCAACCTCAGCCAGCCGCCCTCCTTGCTGAAAAATGAAAACACGAGTGGCAACCACTGGCTGGTGGTCAAAGCTGTCGGTACGCGATCAAACCGATCGGCCATCGGCTCACGAATCACCGTTATTGCCAATGGCCAACGACAGATCCGCGAGGTCATGAGCGGTTGCAGCTACATCTCGCAGAGCGATTTGCGCCAGCACTTCGGCTTGGGCAAGGCCGCAAAAGTGGATTCGATTGAAGTTCGCTGGCCGAGCGGGCATATTGACAGGTTGGCCAACGTGGGCGCCGATCAGCTCATTGTGATCCGGGAAGGGGAAGGGAAGACGCGGTCATGAAGTTTGCCGCTTGTCCATGTCCCTCCGGAGGCAGTTCAGCGGTCGCTGAACAAGGCCACATTGTTATGTTGGGTGACGCGAAGGTTCATATGTTTGATTGAAGGCCAATTCCGGGATTCTTCGCTGAGGTCAGAATGTCCGTGATAGAGCCTGTTTCTCCGACACTCGATCAGTGCTCCGCTTTTTTGTTGCTGGAAAGGACTCCTGCAGCTTCCATCTGTTTCATGATTGCCCGTGCTCTGGGGGCAAAACTGCCGTTGGGCGCTGCCTGGAGATATGCCTCCATTTCCGCATAAGCTTCGTTGAACCTTGATTCCAGTACGTAGAGATCAGCCAGTTTGACATAAACCAGCGGGGGTGGGTTCCGGCTGAGTCTGGCCACCTTGCGGAATTCTTTTTCCGCCTCGGCGTAGTCCTTCAACCCGTAGCGGGCCAGTCCCATTTGATAATGGAACTGCCATGCATCCGGAGAATGTGCCAACCCCTGTTGGAGAATGTCGACGCTTTTTGCATACTGCGCCCGGGCATTCAGCAACTGAGACAATTCGACGTACGCGTCGAGAAACGAGGCGTCACACTCGATGGCCTTTCGCAGCCGGGATTCCGCTTCTGAGGCCTGCTTCTTCTCTGCGATCAGAAGCGTTGCCAGATCAGCCTGGGCGCGCGCATAACAGGGGTAATCGTTGGTCGCCTGCTCAAAGTAGTGCTGGGCCTTGGAGTAGTTATGCGATTTAAACGCGCGCCTGCCTTTCTCATATGCTTTCCGCGCTTGCTCCGGGACCCTCAACTCGGCAACGGAAGTGACCGCGCCTTTGTTTGTCTCCGTCTTACCCTCGGGGGTCAATTGAACGTTGATGATCAGGCTGTTCCCTGAAAACCGAAGGTTCGCGTCCCGTTCTTCCGTGCGGTACCCCTTCGCTTCAAAAGTCAGTTGGTAATCAAGTTTTCGCAGGTTGTCGAGTTCATAGTGACCGGCGGAATCGGCAGGCTGAGTGGTCACGATCTCCCCTTCGCTTGTCGTGGCGGTGACCGTCACACCGATCGGAATCGGTCGGCCGTCGCGCGTTGTTACCTGCCCGCTGATCGACCCCAAAAACTGGCAAAGCGCCGTCGACGGCATTTCGAGCAACAGCGCGCAGACCGCCAATACGAATGCCGCTTTCCGGGAATAGCAGCGGAGCGCTTGCATGTGCCCCTCTCGGCTGGATGGTCCTTCGTCCCGTACCCCTGACCTATATGAATCGTAATCGGCGGTAGAAGCCGTGTCAATCGGCGCCCATGAATTTTGAATGGACATGACTTGCTTGACTTGGTTGGAATCAACGGGTTATGGTAAGAGTTTAGACTTTGGAGTACGAACTTAACAGGGAGTCAGAGCTTTGAAGAGGACTTACCAACCCAATCGGCGGCGGCGTGCCAAGACGCATGGATTCCGCGTTCGCATGAGGACCCCAGGAGGGCGCCAGACGCTGAAACGGCGCCGTCAGAAGGGTCGCCATCGCCTGACTCCGTGAATCCCGATTCGGCTGCTTTCCCCAGGAAATACCGGCTGCTCCGCCGACTGGATTTTCAACGGGTTTACGAGGAGGGGCAGCGCCGAAGTGCATCATTATGCACCGTATTTTACCGACCGAACGGGCTGAGCGAAACGCGCCTGGGCATTACTGTCCCGAAACGCCTCGGAACATCCGTATTGAGGAACCGGATCAAACGGCGCATCAGAGAAATCTTCCGGCTGCATCGGCAGGAGCTTCCGGGCGGGTGGGACGTCGTGCTCAACCCGCGGCCGGGGGCGGCGACGGTCTCCTACCGTGTCCTGGAACGGGAACTGTTACGGCTTTTTCCAGCCGCGCCGCCGGATGCATCGTGCATTACGCAAAATTCGCGCTGAGGCTGTTCCTGCTGGGGCTGATTCGCTTCTATCAGGTTTGTCTTTCACCCACGATTCCCTCGTCGTGCCGCTTTTACCCGTCCTGTTCGGCCTATGCATACGAAGCAGTGGCGAAATGGGGCCCGTGGCGTGGAACACGGCTGGCGGTTCGTCGGTTGCTGAGTTGCCGGCCTTGGGGCGGCCACGGATACGATCCTGTCCCGTAAGGGGGGCATGGTGGGAACGGGAGAATTGAACAAAGGGCCTCTTACCGATGGATACTGAAAAAAGGGTGATGATTGCATTCGCCCTGTCATTTGCGATCCTCCTGATTTGGCGAATCGTTTTCGTCAAGACACCTCCTCCGCCGTCCAAGCCGGCGGGCGCCTCTCAGGCGGTTGGCCAGCAAGCTGCGGAAAAGCCTGCTGCCTCTCAGCTGCCTGTTGCGCCCAAGATTCCGGTGTCTGAAGGCAAGGAAGCCCAGGATATCACGGTCGAAAACAGCCTTTACCGCATTACCTTCTCAACGCGCGGCGGTGTTATCACAAGCTGGGTGCTTAAGAAGTTTGAAGATGCGGGCGGCAAACCGCTTAACGTGATTGATCCCGCCGCGTGCAAGCAGCTTGGATACCCGATGAGCATTCGCACGCCGGACGCCTCACTCAACCAGGCGGCGAACCAGGCGCTTTACGTTGCCCATCCGTCTGCTACTTCGATTCAGGCGCCGGCAACGCTCGAATTCACTTACAGCGACGGACGCATCCAGGTCCAGAAAAGATTCACCTTCGGCACCGATTATCAGATCCATGCAACAGTAAGCGTGGCCCGGGACCAGCAGTATGTGCCGGCGCAAGTCGCGTGGACCGGCGGGTTCGGCGATCATTCGCTGCCCGAGGACGCCGAGATCGCACAGACGAAGGTAGCCTACCAGAAGGAAGGCAACCTTGAAACCGTGAACCAGAGTAAAATCAAAGAGGAAATGCGGGTGACGGGTTCGCTCGAGTTTGCAGGCATCGAAGACCGTTACTTTGCCGGCATCTTTTTCCCTGAGTCAAAGGAAGCGGATTTTAACGCTGGTCAGGAAACCTGGACCCCTGAAAACTGGAAAGAGAAAGAGCCTCCCAAGGCCGCCTACGTGGCTCTGGGAAGCACCGCAGCGCAGCCGCTCAGTTTCAGGCTGTTCGTGGCGCCCAAGGCGCTGGATGTGCTGGAAACCACGCAGCCTCCTCTGACGGGCCTGGTGGACTTCGGCTGGTTCAGCGTAATCGCCAAGCCGCTTTTTCTTGCCATGCGCTACATCAATGACCACTGGGTGCACAATTACGGCTGGGCGATTGTCATCCTGACGATCATTCTGAACATGGCGCTGTTTCCCCTGAAACTGAAGAGCATACGCTCCGCCCAGGAGATGCAGCGGATCATGCCGCTGGTGAAAGCCATTCAGGACCGCTACAAGCAGTACAAATTCAACGATCCTCGCAAGGCGCGGATGAACCAGGAGATCATGAAGCTTTACCAGGAGCACGGAATCAATCCATTGGGCGGTTGCCTCCCGATGCTGCCGCAGTTGCCCATCCTTTACGGCTTCTATGAATCGCTGGAGACACCCTTCGAGTTCCGTCACGCTCCGTGGATTTTGTGGATAAAGGATTTGTCCATGCCGGACAATTCCCATATTCTGGGACTTCCTATCCCCATTCTGCCGCTGATCATGATTGTCAGTATGTTTATCATGACGAAAATGACGCCTATGGCCACGGCGGACCCTGCACAGAAGCGAATGATGACCATTATGCCCCTTATTTTTGGACTGATGTTCTTTCGCCTCGCCAGCGGATTAGTCTTATACTTTTTGACAGCAAACCTGGTAGGCATTGGACAGCAAATGTTCATCAATCGTTTTATCACTCCAAAGCAACAGGCCCTGGCGGCTGAAAAAACTGCAGGGGCCAAGGCACAGCGAGCATAAGCCATGACGACGTTAAATTCTTCCGACCAGTCTGAGGACACATACCTCGCGCGAATCGAATCTCTGGTGGACCAGATCATCCAGCACGCGGGTTTTGACCTCAAATTTACTGTGCGGAAAGACGCCGGCAAGGAGGACGATTCCGGCGCGCAACAAGTCGTCGTCGATTTCGACGGGGCGGACTCGGATCTTCTGCTGGAAAGGAATGCGGCGTTGCTGGATGCCATTGAATATGTTGTCCTGAAAGCCGCGCGCATCGACGACGAGCACTACGCCACCATTACCTTTGATTGTCAGGACTGGCGGCGCGTCCGAGCGGAAGAATTGCGCCTGACGGCGCAGATGGCCGCCCGGCAGGCCGTTGAAACAGGAACTCCTTTTTACCTTACGCCCATGACTCCGCGCGAACGTCGGATCATCCACCTGGCGCTGAAGGACGAAGCGACGGTGCGGACGATGAGCGAAGGCACGGGGCCAGGCCGTAAGGTTGTTATCTATCCGGCAGCAAATCCCTCCTGAACCATCCGCAGGCTTGAAGATGTTGAAAGAGGATACCATCGTGGCCGTCGCCACACCACCAGGCCGCGGGGGCATCGGCGTCGTGCGCCTGTCCGGAAGTTTGGCGCTTGAGATAGCGTTGCACCTGGTTCGGCTGGCAAAGCACCCTCCTGAACCGCAGCGGGCAAGCCTGGGAAAATTCATCGACCCGGAGAACGGCGAGGCGCTGGATGAAGCCATCCTGACTTATTTCCGTGGACCTCATTCCTACACGGGCGAAGACGTGGTGGAGATTTCCTGCCACGGCTCCCCCGTGATCACGACCTACCTGGTTGAGTGCTGCCTGAAGTTCGGAGCGCGCGCAGCGGAGCCGGGCGAGTTCTCGATGCGTGCGTTCCTGAACGGCCGGATCGACCTGACCCAGGCGGAAGCCATTCGCGACCTCATCGAATCGCAAACGCTCTACCAGGCGCGAGTAGCTGCCACGCAGCTTGGCGGCGCACTTTCCGCCCGATTGAAGCCCCACAAGCAGGCGCTGTTGGATCTGATCGCAAGACTCGAAGCAGGAATCGACTTTGCCGATGACGATGTCGAGGTGATGGATTGGACGGACCTGCTTGGTCAACTCGACGCTGTAAGATTCGGCCTGGAAAGAATGGCTAACAGCTACGCTTACGGCAGGATTGTCCGTGAAGGTCTCTGCCTTTCCGTCGTCGGCCGCCCGAACGTCGGCAAGTCAAGCCTGTTCAATCGCCTGCTGAATATGGACCGCGCAATTGTCTCCGAAATTCCCGGGACTACCAGGGACCTGGTCTCGGAATCCGCCTCGATTGGCGGCGTCCCCGTGCGGTTGGTGGACACTGCGGGGATCCGCCGAACGGCGGACCAGTTGGAACAGATCGGCGTCGAGCGCACTCATCAAGCCATGGCCGATTCTGATGTACGACTGCTTGTCGTGGATGTTTCGCAGCCTTGGACTGAAGAAGACGCTGAGTTGCTCCAGAGAATGCAAAGAATGGGCCGGATGCTGGTAGCCGCCAATAAATCTGACCTCCCTGAGCGCACCAAAAAGAGCGACATCGAGCGGGCGATCCGTGCGGAAAACCACCATCTTCCCGGCGGGGTTGAAATCGTAGCAACCTCCGCACTGACCGGCCGGGGAGTCGATGAGCTGCGCGACAGGATCATTCAGTCCCTGGGCGGTGGAGGTAACTCCGGGTCCGAGGGCGAATTGATCACGAACCTCCGGCATCAGCAACTGCTTAAACAATCTCTCGTGGCGCTGGATCGCTGCCGGCTCGCGGCGGAACAGCGGACGCACCATGAGATGCTCCTGCTTGACCTCTATGAAGCGCTGCGGGCGCTTGACACCCTGACCGGCGCCACCGATGTCGAGGATATTCTCGGAGTGATCTTTTCGCGGTTCTGTATTGGGAAATAGTCGGAAGGAATGCAACTCGAACTGGGACACCGGACGTCATCTCCGGTTCCGGCGCAGCCGCGACCATAGCGGAACCGACTTCAGGTAATCGTCCATCTCGCGAATGCGAAGAGCTTTTGCAGCCAGACCTGTAAGGCCCAGACCAACGGGTGTGGCTGCGACCAGAACGATGAACGCTCCGATAGTGGATTGCCAGTGGATGCGGCCCTCCAGCCATCGAACAACTTCAAAAGCCCCTGCAGCCCCGACAATCGATGCGGCCGCAACCCTTAAAAAGAATCCTGCAACCTCTCCGGCCTGCTTGTTGCCCGTATATCGATAAAGCGAAATAAACAGGACAATCACGTAGGCCGAAATGCCGATCGAGCTTGCCAGGGCGAGTCCCTTGTATTGCATCGTGCGTACGAGCGCCCAATAAACGGGGAGGTTCAAGAAGGTCACAGCCGTGCCGAGCAGGGCAGGCGTCAGCGTGTTGCGCCCCGCGTAATACGCGCGGCCCAGGATGCTCTGCGCGCCCCAGGCGGACATGCCAAGCGCAAATAACGCAAGCGCCGCCGCCGTAGCGTCCAGGTCAGGACCGCGCAGCCGCGTGTGCAGGAAAACGAAATACACCAGAGGCCTGTTCATGGCAAACGTCAGCGCAGAGACGGGAACCATCAACAGCAACAGCCCTTTTAACGTTGTATTGAGCGTGCGGTTGAGTTCATCGTATTTTTTCTCCGCATAAAGCTGGGCGAGAAACGGAAACGAAGCCACGCCCACGGCCTGCCCGATCACCCCCTGTGGGACGCGCATCAGGAACTTGGCGTAACTCAGCCACGTAATCGAGGCCGGAGCAAGATATGACCCGAACCAGCGGATGATCCAGTCGTCTGAAAAGACCACTGAAAGAGCGAGCATAATCGGAATGGTCAGCTTGATGAACATCCTGAAGCCCGGATGGCGGACATCAAGGTTAGGCGTGAATCGTGCGCCTACACGCCGAGCGCCGTAAATTTGCAGCAGAAAATTGCCGGTAAAGGCGCCCGCGAGCACGCCGACGGAAAAGCCGGTGATGCCGATGGTGGATGCCAGCAGAATCCCGCCCAGGATAATTCCCGAGTTGTAAATCACCGGTGCCAGCGAAGGAATGGTGAATCGGCCTTTGGCATACTGGACGGCGCTGAGAATGCTTCCAAGATAAAAGAAGATTTGCGCAGGCATCATCAGGCGAGTCAGGAAAACCGCACGGGCTTTCTCCGCCGGATTGAAGCCCGGCGCTATAACGCGCAGAAGCCCGGGGGTGAAGATCTCTCCTATCGTCACCAGCACAAGCAGAAGAAGGAGCATCACGCTGATGACCGTCGAGAACACCCGCCAGCCTTCCTCTTCATTGTTCTCGGCGACATATTTGGCAAAGACCGGAATGAAGGTGATGCTGAGAGATGCCCCTGCCACAAGGTAGTTCACAAAATCCGGCAGCGTAAACGCAGCGTAATAAGCGTCGGTTACGGCGCTAGAACCAAATTCGTGAGCGACAGCCCATTCCCGCATGAAGCCGAGCAGGCGGCTCGCAAGGACGCTGATCATCACAATGCCGGCCGCGGCGGCAATTCGCCGCGTTAGCGAAGGCGATGCCATGCGCGATGATGTAACATGATTCGGTCCGTTTTGGCCAGTCATCGATTTTCTGGAATTGAGGGGGCCCGCAGAAAGCCTTTATGAAGCCGGCGCTGATCTTCGGGTTTGCAGCGGAAACCGGTGCTTACAGGTGCGGCAACGCGCCATGGGAGGACGGCAGAAGGCCCGCTCATGCCATCGCCGCATTGACCTTTGAAGATCGGAACCGCCGCACCGCGGGCATCGCTGAACATTCAATATATTGTTGTCGGTTTCCGCTGCGTGCAAACCAGATCGCCTGCGCCGTGATTGGGGCTTGCGCGGCGGGACGGGGCCGTCCGGATCTTCGTCCAGTTGCAGGAGACGCAGTCGCCGGCACCGGGAACAGACCCTCAAGCGGTAGCCGAATCTCCGCGCAAGAAAATACATCACTCCGTGATAAACATGCTCCGTCTTCGTCGCGCCACACTTTCGACAGGGAGTTGCCATAAAAACGTCCGCTTAGAATATCACAGGTCGAGGGTCGCGTACCGGTGGTTTTACACCGTCACATCCGCGTCCGGCCATCTCATTCTGAGACTGATTTATGACCCAAGAACCCGCTTTTCTATGAAAATCCATGTCCGGGTTGGTTTTGCCGCCGACATCTTCACCAGCCGGCGGCCTTACTCCGCATCCACCACGAATGGCCGTTCGCCCATGTGCCTCCGGATCCTGATCATTCAGCAAACACCGGAGCGTAAGCCTTGATAAAACCCTGCGCTTCGTGCAAGTCTTTTATGACGGTCATAATGGTTGGCTGGTAGGGGAGCCCTTCGGGCTCCCGCATAGCATCCGGGTTCCCGCGTTGGCCGAGTCAACCGGGAGGGCGCAACCCTCCCCTACCACAGCGGCGCCGGGAAGCCGCCTGTACTTCGGGAACATCAATTGAAAACGCGAAAGGGAAGTCAATACAAACATGCGGATCACAAAAATCGAGACTGCGGTGATTGAAGCGAACTACGACTGGACGATTGTGAAGGTGAGCACGGACAAGGGCATCGTCGGCTGGGGCGAGGCGTTCTTTGCTCCAGGTCTGACGGGCGTCATCCGCGAGTTTAATGAGTTTCTACCCGGCGAAGACCCGCGCGACGTGGACCGTCTGGCGCGACTGATGCGCACGGCGATGGGCGCCACGGGCACGGCGGGCATGGGCTACCACGCCATCAGCGGCGTTGAGACGGCGCTGTGGGACATTGTGGGCAAAGACTGCGCGCTGCCCGTATATCAGTTTCTGGGGGGCAAGTACCGCGACCGCGTTCGCATCTACGCCGACTGCCACGCAGGCAAAGGGCTTTCAAGCCTCTCACCTGTCCTCCTGCCGCGTACTCCCGGCTGGGCGCAGAAGCCCGGCAAGACCAAAGGCGAGCGCACGGAACTGAGCCCCAAATATCACGGCGGACAGAAATCTGAAGCCCGCCAGATTCGCGCCGAAGATTACGCCCGGCATGCCCGGGCCATGAAGCAGCGCGGCTTTACGGCGCTCAAGTTCGACGTGGACGTTCCCAGCGAATTTTCTCTGGACGATTACAACCGCTGCCTGACGCGCAAAGAAATCGAACTCATGGCGGGTCTGGTGGGCTCGCTGCGCAAGGCGCTGGGGCCGGAAGTCGATCTGGCCATCGACTGCCATTGGAATTACGGCGTGAATGACGCCATCAAACTGGCGCGTGCCTGCGAACCCTTCGACCTGCTGTGGCTTGAAGATCCTATCCCGCCGGAAAACACCGACGCCATGCGGCGCGTAACGGAAGCCACCGCGACGCCCATCGCTACGGGTGAGAACCATTACCAGCGGCACCACTTCCGCGAATTGCTCGAACGCAAAGCAGTGGATATTCTTGCTCCCGATTACCAGAAAGTCGGCGGGCTGCTCGAAGGGCGGCGCATCGCAGACATGGCGGAAGTCCATTACATCGCCGTCGCGCCGCACAACATCTCAAGTCCCATCGGCACCATGGCCTCTGCACACCTGTGCGCCGCCACGCCGAATTTTCTGGCGCTGGAGTGGCACGCCGAGTCCGTTCCGTTCTTCGATGACCTCGTCAAAGGCCGCAAACAACCCCTGATCGAGAAAGGCTATATCGAAGTGACTGACCGCCCCGGCCTCGGCATCGAGCTTGATGAACAGGTGGCCTTCAAGTACCGCAAACAGGGTGAAGCTTTCTTCGATCAACCCGCATAATTGCTGAGGGCCCAGACTCATCCGAGCGCGACAGCTATAGCTGTCTGGAATTGATCAGGCGGATAGTCGTAGAACTACTGCGGGTTCGTGCCGGGTGAACGAGTGGCTGAGGCCTTAATCCTACCGGTTCTTCCACACCGGTTTACGTTTTTCGAGCAACGCGCGAAGGCCTTCCTGGGAATCTTCGAGTTCGAACAACTGGTTGAGGTAGATATCCTGCGCGCGCTTAAAGGCCTCGGCAAAAGGCATCCAAGTGCCGTGGAAGATCACGCGCTTGAGCAACTGGAGGACGGGGCCGCTTTCGTCAGTGATGCGCTTGACCATTGCACCGACGGTGGCTTCAAGGTCTGAGCGTGGAACCACGCGGTTGACGAGGCCGATTTCAAGCGCTGTCCGCGCATTGATGGGTTCACCTGTGAGCAGAAATTCCATGGCACGGCGCGGCCCGATCACGCGCGGATAAACGACCGCCCCGAGCGGCGGAAACACTCCCAATTTGATTTCCGGCTGGCGGAAATGTGCGTTCTCTGTGGCGATTACAAGATCGCAGAAGGCCGCGAGTTCGCTGCCTGCGCCCGATGCGATGCCGTCAACGACAGCGAGGACAGGTTTGGACACGTCCATCATGGCACGGAATACGTTGTGAAATGCGTCCATCATCTGGAACACCAGTTGCGCCGTGTAGCCTTCGACGCCGACACCCATTGAAAAATAGCCCTCGCATTCGGGCGACGCGTCCAGCAGGACCAGACGCACCTCCTCACGATGATTCAGGCTTTCGATGGCTGCGGTCATCTCATTGAGCATCTCGATGTTCATCACATTCTGCCTGGGACGGTCCATGGTGAGGTGCGCGACGGTCCCTTCGATGTTCCAGCGGATGTATTTGAAGCCCTTTTTCGGCGCTTCGGCGCCTGTTGTCTCGGTTGCCTGCTGCTCGATTTCTTCCGCCATCTGAATCTCCTCACAGCCTGCAGTGTGAATTGCCGGTCTGTTGTTTATTGATCGGCAGATCGCGTGGGCGCCTTCAACGGAATGGAGAACCTCCTTATTGCACCCTGCGCGTCCACGTGATTCCGCGTGACGTTTAAAGCGATCCGGGCTTTGCGCTATCATGGGGCCATGGTCATGGAGCATCGAGGCAAGGCGACACGCGGAATTCTTCTCACAATTGTTTGCGGGCTGGCGATGGCGTCTTCGATGAGGGCCGCTGCAAGCCAGCCTATTTATGACGAGCATGCCGACGCGCAGCAGCAAATCGCTGAGGCGATATCGAAGGCATCAAAGACTGGGCGGAACATTGTTCTGATCTTCGGCGCCAACTGGTGCCCCGACTGTCATGCGCTGGATGCCTATATGCACAAGCCGGAGCTTGCGCGCGTGATCGAACAGAACTACGTTGTGGTTAAGGTCGATGTGGGGCGTTTCGACAAGAACCTCGACATCGGGAAGAAATATGGTGTGCCCATCAACAAAGGTATTCCAGCCATCGCCGTTCTCGACCCGCGCGGGAAGCTACTCTATGCCCAGAATCAGGGCCAGTTCGCCAATGCTCGCGCCATGCCCTACCAGGACTTCGCTGAATTTTTCGCACGATGGAGGCCTAAACGGTAGAGGAAATCCGTCACGCGGGATGTCTCATCATGTGCGCGCACGTTCAGCTTCGCGGCGCTGGAAGATTTCGATATAAACGTTGACCAGCGAAACTGCGGCGGGAGTGATGCCGGGGATGCGGAGGGCTTGGCCGAGTGTGAGCGGCCGGACGCGCGTGAATTTCTCGACAACCTCACGCGAGAGTCCGGAGACCTTGCCGTAATCGAACCATTCGGGGATGCGGCGCTGTTCGGCGCGCTTCATGTGTTCAATATGTTTTTCCTGCTGGGCCAGGTAGCCTTCATACTTGAGATCGGTTTCAATCCGCCGTGCTTCTTCGCGAGCCATTAATGACGCCAGCCCGTCACCGTTGTTTGTTGAAATAGGTTCACAGCCCGCCTGGCTCAGACCCTCGTTGATCCATTCCATCAGATCTTCGATTCCGAGTTCAGGCCGCTTAAGCAGTTGCGCGCCGCTCAAGGGGGCGGGTCCGTCAAAGCGGCCGTTTGTCATGAGCCCGAGGCGCGAATAAATCTCACGACCGACGCGCGATTGCGGATCAAGGCGTGTTTCCAGCAGAAACTTCGTGGCGGCAGAAATGCGTTTCTGTTTCCGGAGAAATTCATCGTAATCCTTCTGCCGGATGGTGCCGACCTTATAGCCGATCGGCATAAGGCGCTCGTCGGCGTTGTCGATGCGCAGGTGCAGGCGGAACTCTGCGCGCGAGGTGAACATGCGGTAAGGTTCATCCACACCTTTGTTAACCAGATCGTCGATCAGGATTCCTGTGTAGCCCTGAGTGCGGGAGATGACGAGCGGTTCACGGCCCTGGACGCGCAACCCGGCGTTAATGCCCGCCATGATTCCCTGGCAGGCAGCTTCTTCGTATCCCGTCGTGCCGTTGATCTGCCCGGCAAGAAACAGGTTCTGAATTTTCTTGGTTTCAAGCCACGGAAAAAGTTCCGTCGGCTGGACCATGTCATATTCGATGGCGTAACCGGGCCGGATCATCTCCGCGTTTTCAAGCCCTGGAATCGACTTCACCATCGCCACCTGGACGTCGATGGGCATCGACGTGGACATGCCGTTGACGTAAATCTCATTGGTGTCCAGCCCTTCGGGTTCGAGAAAAAGCTGGTGGTGGGGCTTGTCGGGGAATTTTACAATCTTGTCTTCGATCGAAGGGCAATAGCGCGGCCCGATGCTTTTGATCTGCCCTGAATAGAGCGGCGAACGATGCAGATTCTCGCGGATCGCGCGATGCGTCTCATCGTTGGTAAAAGCAATCCAGCAGACAGTCTGCTCTTGTGTGATCGCGCGCGTGCGAAAGCTGAAGGGCGTGGGAATCGGATCACCTGGCTGAACCTGGAATTTCGAAAAATCAATCGTGCGGCGATCGAGCCGGGGCGGAGTACCGGTCTTCAGGCGGCCTACTTCAAACCCCAACCTTCGCAATGCTTCGCCCAACATTACCGCTGGAGGCTCACCTGAACGCCCCGCGGGGTACTTCTGCTCGCCGCAATGAATCAGGCCATTCAGGAACGTTCCGGTTGTGACCACCACGGAGCCGGCTTCTACCGTTCGTCCATCGCGAAGCAGAACCCCGCGCACCCGACGGTAGGGGAGGGCTCTGTCCTCCCGCGCTTGGCGCTGCTCATATT
>Ga0209061_1004206_pt1 | contig 14147 bp, 10 predicted proteins | sample Coa_R1_10_FD_187157 | JGI IMG/M metagenome (GOLD analysis project Ga0209061, IMG submission 187157) | Surface soil microbial communities from Centralia Pennsylvania, which are recovering from an underground coalmine fire - Coalmine... | ecosystem: Environmental > Terrestrial > Soil >...
TTCTGTCTGCGCACAAACGTTAGCCAGAGCGTGGGCATGGTTGTGGGCCAGGAGAAAGAGACGGGATTGTTAATTATAGAACGCTCTTCCTAATCCATCGTAACCACGAGTTTTCCAAAATTCTCGTTCGCGCCCATAGCCGTGTGAGCCGCTCCAATCTCTGCCAATGGATAGACCCGCTCGACAACCGGCCTGACCTTGCCAGTAGCCAGCAGCGGCAGCACGCTGGTGGCAAACAGGCGCGTGACCGCGAGTTTCTCTTCCAGTGTACGGGTGCGTAGCGTCACGCCTTTGAGCGAAATGCGCTTGCCCATGAGCAGGCCAATGGGCAGGTCGCCCTGCGTGCCGCCCAGAGTAGCCAGGATAACCATACGCCCCCAGGCAGCCAGCGCTTGCAGATTCTGCTCCAGATAGGCCGCGCCCACGAAATCCAGCACAATATGTATGCCTTGCCCGCTGGTCAGCCTCAGGATCTCGGAAGCAAAATCCTGCGCGGAAAGGGCAACATCCAGGCCCAGCTCTCGCGCCCGTTCCAGCTTGGCCAGCGTGCGCGAGGTGCCAAAGACGATTGCTCCCACCGCTTTAGCCAGTTGAATCGCGGCCGTGCCAACTCCACTACCAGCAGCATGAATGAGCACGCGCTCGCCCATACGCAGGCCCGCCTGAGTAAAAAGCGCGTCGTGGGCTGTCATAAAGACTTCTGGTATGCTCGCGGCCTGCACAAAGTCCAGATTAGCGGGAATCTCAACCAGCAATCCTTCATGCGTCAGGACATATTCAGCCTGTGCGCCCCCACCTACCAGGCCCATCACACGTTGACCTGGCTTCCACGTGCGCACCAGCGGGCCAACGGCGTCAACTTCGCCCGCAAATTCCAGGCCGGGAATGTCTGAAGGCGATCCCGCAGGCGCAGGATACCCGCCCGCGCGCTGGAGCAGGTCAGCCCGATTGATTCCAGAGGCGCGCACACGCACGCGCACCAGGTCTCCAACCGGCTCCGGCGTTTCAACTTCCTTGATTTGCAAGACTTCAGGCCCGCCAGGGCGCGTAATAACCACTGCCTTCATAGTTTTCTCCTCATGGTAAATACTATGGTAAATCCACTCTCTCACAATTATAAAAAGACGAGCGCAGCAATCGCCACGCTCGTTGGTGCTTCTGCCTTTTGCAACTTCAGCATTACTCTTCTTTAACGGCTGCCAGATCGATTTCGATATTCACCTTATCGCTGACCAGCACGCCACCGCTTTCAAGGGCAGCGTTCCAGTTTAAACCAAAATCCTTACGGTTGATTGTTGCTTTCGCGGTTAAACCGGCCCGCTGCTTGCCGTAGGCATCCTTGAGCTGACCGGAGTATTCAGCATTAAACAGCACTTCTCTGGTTACGCCGTGCATTGTCAGGTCACCAAGCACGCGGTATTCATCGTTGCTGACCGGCTCAACCTTTTTGCTCTTGAAAGAAATGACCGGGTATTTTCCGGCATCAAAAAAATCCGCCGAGCGCAGATGATTGTCGCGATTCGGCTCGCGTGTATCGATGCTGGCAGCGTCCGCCTGGGCCTCCACCCAGGAATTCTGAGGATTGGCCTCGTCTATTTCGAGTTTGCCGCCGAAAACCTTAAAGTTACCTCGCACGGTACTGACCATCATATGTTTGAGAGAAAAACTCACCTGTGAATGCACAGGGTCAATATTCCATGCCATGAATGTTTCTACCCCTTTCGTTAATGTACTATCAATTTATTAGTAGCTTCACTACCTGAAGTCAGGATACTCCATTTTACTTCCTTTTGTCAAGTAGCTAAGAATAGATTAGCCAGGATGGCATACCTTTTCGTCTTTGTTGGCATATCTGGACTTTCTTAGCCCGCTTCGCGGGCCTTTTGGGTTCTGTTGTTAAGAAAACAAAAGCGCCTGTGAAAAGATGCCCCTATGGTATAATTATCTCAGCACCAGAACCCGCTGGCTAGAAACCACGAGGACAGATCTATGTTCACGTTGAATGATATATTGGTCGGAAACGCGCATAACTTCCGTCTCCAGACAACTGCGCAGGCCGATCCCAATCAGACCTTTTCCGAAGCCCATCACGATAGCCGGCTACTCAAGCCGGGCGATCTCTTCATTGCGCGCAAAGGCGAAACCGTCGATGGACACCGCTTTATTCCCGACGCCGCACGCGCCGGAGCCGGTGCAGCCCTCTGCGCGGAACCAGCCGATGATGCCCCTCCTGAATTCTTACAAATTGTCGTGCCGGATGTTCTAAAAGCGCTACATGCTACGGCCAGAACGAGGGCCCAACGTCAGGAGCATACCATATTTATTGGCATTACTGGCAGCAATGGCAAAACCAGCACAAAAGATGCCGTAGCTACTGTACTGAGTCATCAGGCACCCACGTTGAAGACTTTTGCTTCGTATAACCACGAGCTTGGCTACCCTCAAACGCTCCTACGCCTGGAGCCGCAGCATCGCTACGCGGTCCTGGAGATGGGCGCTCAGTGGGTGGGCGAACTGGCCTGGCTCTCTGAGACCATTGCGCGTCCCGACTGGTCAATCATCACGAATGTTGGCGCCGCTCATCTGGGATATTTTGGCAGCCAGGAGCGTGTGGCCCAGGCCAAAAGCGAGCTGGTGCAGGTTCTGCGGCCCGATGGGATCGCGATCCTCAACTACGATGATCCTAACGTGCAAGCCATGCGCGAGAAAACGCGCGCGCGCGTACTCTTCTATGGCCTCAGTCCCCAGGCCCATATCTATGGGGACGAGATTACAGGCGATCCTCTGAGCGGATGCAGCTTTACCCTCAACTACCAATATACACAAAGGCGCGTTGAGCTTCATCTGCCCGGCAGGCACAGCTTGATGACTGCTCTGGCCGCTGCTGCTGCCGGGATAGCCGCAGAGATGCAGATCGATGACATTTGCGCGGCCCTGGAGGAGCTAAAGACGGCGCCGGGGCGTTGCGAGATCAAAACGGGACCCAATGGTTGTGTGCTGATCGATGATACCTATAACGCCAACCGCCAGTCGATCCTGGCCGCTCTACAGGCTATCCGGGAAAGCTCGCTGGGTCGCCATGGCAAACGCTGGATCGTCCTCGGCGACATTTTTGAACTGGGCGAGTATGCCCGCCAGGAGCACTTTGACAGTGGAGAAGCAGTCGCGGGCGCAGCCGATTATTTGATAGCCATCGGAGACCAGGCGCGCTTCTATGTCGAAGGCGCGCTTCATGCCGGCATGAAGGCCGGGCAAATCTCTTACTTCGGCGCCAATGTCGAGAACGCCGCCGAACTGGAGACAGCCAAACGCGCTGCCGCAGACCTGCTGGTTCGCGAGATACACGGCGAGGATCTGCTGCTGCTAAAAGGCTCGCGCGGCATGCGTATGGAGACTATGATTAATATGTGGCAAGAAAAGCAGAATGGCAGCTAAGAACGTGCAATATGTCATGAGAAATCTATAGAGAGGAAAGATCAATGGCAGAGAAGAAAAAAAGACGCGTGGGCTTGATCTTTGGAGGCCGCTCTGGTGAGCATGAGGTCTCGCTGGCCTCAGCGAACGCAGTGATGGCCAACCTGGACTCTGAAAAATATGAGGTTGTTCCTCTTGGCATTACCAAAGAAGGCTCCTGGCTGCTCGGCACCGAACCGCGCCAGTTGATCGCCGCCGAACAAGAGGCCACCAGCGAATTGACAACTTCTGCGTCGACGACTGCCGTGACTCTGACCGGCGACCCAAGCGTGCGCCGCCTGATTCCAGTGCAGAGCGGTCCCGATCTTGGCAGCCAGGGCGCGCTGGATGTGATCTTTCCTGTCTTGCACGGCACCTACGGAGAAGATGGCTCCTTACAAGGGCTGCTCGACATGGCCAATATTCCCTACGTCGGCTGCGGCGTTCTGGGCGCAGCCCTGGGCATGGATAAAGAGAAGATGAAAATGATCTTTCAAGTGGTTGGCCTGCCCATCGTGGATTACTACGTCTTCCGGCGCAACGAGTGGGAGCGCTCGCCCGCGAGCATTATGGATACCATCGAGCAGCGTCTGGGCTATCCCGCGTTTGTCAAACCCGTCAATCTGGGGTCAAGTGTAGGTATCAACAAAGCGCACGACCGCCACGAACTGGAGCATGCTATCGACGTCGCCGCCGAGTACGACCACAAAGTCATCGTCGAACATGGTATCAACTGCCGCGAATTCGAGTGCGCTGTCCTGGGCAATGACGAACCTGTAGCCTCCGTAGTTGGCGAGATCGTCTCCAGTAACGAATTCTACGACTATCGCGCCAAATACATCGACGGGAAGTCACAGGCTATCATCCCTGCCGATATTCCCCAGGAAACCGCCGAGGTGATCCGCCGCCAATCCATCAAGGCTTTTACCGCGCTCGACCTCAGCGGCCTCGCGCGCGTCGATTTCTTCCTGGAGAAAGAGACGGGCGAGGTCTACATCAACGAGGTTAACACCATGCCCGGCTTTACCGAGATCAGCATGTATCCCAAGCTCTGGGAAGCCAGCGGCCTGAGCTACACACAACTGCTGGATCGCCTGATCGAACTGGCTATCGAGCGCCACGAGGATCGCCAGCGCAACAGGACAAGCATGTAATCGGTGACAAAGCATGCTTTCTGCCCAACAACTGAACCACAGGAAAGGCTTGACCGGTATGGCTACCACAACCATTCAGCAGATCGCTGTCGAACCCTTAACAATTCCTTTGCTTGAACCATTCACTATTGCTACAGGCAGCGTCTCCAGCGCTCGCAATGTGCTGATCACCATCGCCTTGCAGGATGGTAGCGTGGGCTACGGGGAATGCGCACCGTTTCCTCCAAGCACCGGCGAGTCGCAGGAAACAGCGCTGGCGGCTGCTCAGGGCTGCACTGATCTCCTGCAAGGTCAGGATGCCGCGAACTGGCGGCAGCTTTCGCAACTGGTGCATGGCCTCTATTATGCGCAAACAACGGTTTGCGCGGGGATCGAAATGGCTCTGCTCGACGCACTGACACGCTCCTACGGCCTTCCACTCTCTGTCTTTTTTGGAGGGGCCAGCAATTCGGTTGAAACCGACCTGAGCATTCCTATGGTGACACCCGAACATGCCTACGAACTGGCCAGGGACGCGGTTAGTAAGGGGATTCGCACGCTTAAAGTCAAAGTCGGAGGCGACCTGCGCGAAGATGTCGCGCGCGTTGAGGCTATTCGCGAGGGTGCGCCGGGTGCTGGCCTGATGCTCGATGCCAATCAGGGATACACAGCTAACGAGGCGCTCCTCTGCCTGGAAGCCCTGGATGATCGCGATATTCGCCCGCTGCTGATGGAACAGCCGGTTCACAAAGACGATTATGACGGGCTGCGTTACGTCACCAGGCATACCACAGTACCTATTGCAGCCGATGAAAGCGCCTCCAATGCTGCCAGCGTCGCGCGCCTGATCTCTCTAGGAGCGTGCAACGTCATTAATATCAAGCTCATGAAATGCGGCTTTGTCGAAGCTCTGGATATCGCGGCCGTCTGCCGTGCTCATCATATTCAACTCATGATCGGCGCTATGATGGAATCGCGCCTGGCCATCAGCGCAGCAGCTCACTTCGTCGCTGGCCTGGGAGGCTTCCGCTATATCGACCTGGACACACCCATGCTGCTGACCGAAGACCCATTTACCGGCGGCTATGAGCAACGTGGGGGAGTATATGATCTCGCAAGCATAGAGAAAGGATTGGGAATCGAACCGAAATAGAGGCATGCCATCGAAGGGCTTCCTCATGCGATCTGGCTGAGCCGTAGAAGTAGCGCAGCCAGATCACACACGAGTCAGTGGATATGCCTCTTTACGCGAAGGCCGGCCAGGTTTCCTCTCAATCCTTTTACCGATACGCCTCCGCCTGCAAATTGAAGAGTTCGGCATAGCGACCACCAAGCGCGATGAGTTCGGCGTGCGTGCCGCTCTCCTTGACAACGCCCTGTTCGATGACGAAGATGCGGTCGGCCAGGCGCACGGTACTGAAGCGATGGCTGATAAAGATTGCTGTCTTGCCCTCAGTGAGCAGACGGAACTTGGTGAAAATCTCGTACTCGGCCTGAGCATCAAGCGAGCTGGTGGGCTCGTCGAGAATGAGAATCGGCGCATCACGCATGAAGGCACGGGCCAGCGCGACTTTTTGCCATTCTCCGCCGCTGAGCTGCAAGCCATCTTTGAACCAGCGGCCCAGCATCGTCTCGTAGCCGCCTGGCAACTTTGTAATCACCGCGCTGGCTCCGCTCTTGCCCGCAGCCCGTTCCACCAGATCCAGATTCTCAATCTCCTCAACCTTGCCCACGCCAATATTCTCGCGCGCAGTCATGAAGTAGGTCACATAGTCCTGGAAAATGACGCCGATGACGTGACGCAATTCTTCAATATCATATTCGCGAATATCGCGCCCGCCGATGAGAATCTGGCCCTCGTCGGGATCGTACAGGCGCGTCAGCAGCTTCACAATGGTTGTTTTTCCCGCCCCATTGCGTCCAACCAGCGCGATAGCCTCGCCAGCGTTGATGGTAAAGCTCACGTGTCGCAGAGCCGCCTCGGTCTCAGGATCTTTGCCGGGATAGGTGAAGCTCACATTGCGAAACTCTATTGAGAGGCCAGGCACGACTGGATCGCGCTCAATTGAGCGCGGATCAGCGGGTGAGAGGATACGCGGCTGATACTCCAGGAACTCGTACAGGGTATCCACATAGAGATTATTCTCGTAGATTCCGGAGATATCGGCCAGCAGCCCTTGAAAACTCGATCCAACCTGGATCGCCGCCTGGGTGTACATGGTCAGACTGCCAATCGTGATGGCTCTGCTGATAGCCCGTAGCGCCACGTAGATGTAGATGGCCGAATTTGCCAGGTTTGAGAGGCTGCCCCAGCCAAAGCCGGCCAGATAGCGCGGCACCACAATCCGCTTGTCCTGTTGATAGAGAGCTTCGGCCACGTCATCATACTGCTTGATGAAAAAGGATCCCAGATTGAATAGCTTGATTTCCTTATTATAGGTATCCGTCGTCATCAGGCGAATCAGGTAGAGCAGGCGACGCCGTTCGGGAGACTGACGGCGCATTTTCAGGTAGCCGCGCCAGCCATAGCGCGAGCTGGAGATGAACGAGGGAATGGGCGTAAGCAGGGCGATCAACGCCAGCCACCAGGCCAGACTCAGCAAGAGAGCGAGCATGGAGAAAAGGGTCACTGCCGTTTTGAGGAAATCAAAGAGCTGAGAGATCATCTGCATGGGCTTGTAGACCGACTCATCGGTGGCATTGCGCAGCTTATCATAGAAATCTGGGTCCTCGAAGAAGGTCAGATCGAGCGTATCGGCTTTGCGCAGAATCATAGACTGCACACGATTGCCGATGCGCTCCTGTAAGAGCTGTTGAACAATATTGCTCAGGGTGCTGAACAGGCTCTGCACCAGACCCACCACCAGTTGCGCCACCACATAGAACCAGACCGGCCCCAGTGGATGCGAGGGACTGAATGCAGCAACGATCACGCTATCAACCACGCCACGCGTAATCCAGACGCTCACGGCAGGCAAAAAACCACTGATGATACTGACCAGAGCCATAATGATGGTCATCCAGCGGCTAGTTGACCAGATCAGGCCCATCACCCTGGGCAGGTCGGTAAACGCCAGGAAGATCTTCCGTATCTCAAACTGTTCATCGTCCCGGCCTCTCTGAGGTCTTCCATCAAGGGATTGTGGAGTCCGAGGCAGTCGCCGGGCATTTCCATTGCTGGCCATAGATACGATACCCTTCTTGCCAGATCAGAACGCGAATATATCCGCAGCTTAACGCATGAAACACAAGTGTACTTGAGAGTATAACATTTCTTTATGACATCTTCTGTCATGCTTCTGTGAGGAAAGCCGTCCCTCCACTTGCCTGGCAACAAGGACTTCATTTCCCTCGTGAAGACGCAGTGACAGGAATGTGGCCATAGCATACTCCAGCAGAGATCAAAATACATTGGCCCTTTGGACGATGCGCAAATAGTCAGGCTATGTTACAATAGATATGCTTAAAAAAAGGAGACCGTCGAATGATTCATGAGGCTTTTTGGCAAACTCTCGCCGAGTTTGTGCGAAGCAGTAGAATCGTGATTGATCGTCCTCGTGGATCGCTTCATCCTCGTTATCCAGAGTTTCGCTATCCACTCGATTATGGGTATCTTGAGGGAACGTGTTCAGGCGATGGGCAGGGTATTGACGTCTGGATTGGTAGCGATCCGGCCAGGCAGATAACCGGCGTCATTGTCACTGCCGACGCGAAGAAATATGACGCAGAGATCAAAATCCTTCTCGGCTGCACGCCCGCAGAGCAGCAAGAAATCCTTACATTCGTTAACCAGGGATCTCAAGCTGGCCTGCTGGTCGAACGCCCTCAAACACCTTCCCTTGCGTAGACTCATCTATCGATGATACAGTGCTAACAAATCCATTTCGCAGGCGATCTTTTCGCTATGACAGCAATCACACGGCGGAAGATTGAAGATGAGGCGGGGTACGTCGCAGAATACAGGAGGATACGCTATGAGTTTTACCAGTCGTCTCGTGGCCTGGTGGATGCATCTGCCGCCGGCTGAAACGCGCGATATCACCATTAAGCGCGACATCCAGATCCCCATGCCTGATGGAGTGATCTTGCTGGCGGACCATTATGCTCCTCGTGCAAGTTCAAAGCTGCCAACGATTTTGATTCGCTCCCCATATGGCAGGAGAGGCTTTTTCGGTGCCCTCATGGCCCTTCCCTATGCCGAGCGCGGCTATCAGGTGCTCGTTCAGAGCTGCCGGGGCACGGCGGGATCGGGAGGCGAGTTTTATTACGCGCGCAATGAACACGACGACGGGCTGGCAACCATCGAGTGGATCAAGCAGCAGGAGTGGTTCTCAGGCGAGCTGGCTACCCTCGGCGGCAGCTATCTTGGCTTTGTGCAGTGGGCTGTGGCTGCCGATGCCGGACCCGAACTGAAAGCCCTGGTACCCCAGATCACGACCGCCGATTTTAACCATTTTCGCTTCCAGGGCGGCTCGTTCAACCTGGAATCCAGCCTTGACTGGTCCACGATGATGACAACTCAGGCCGCCACAGGACTGAATATTGGCATCAGGTCGATCCTCGCGCAGTTCGGGCGCGCAAGCAAACTGGAGCGAGCCTTTGGACATCTCCCGCTTGGCAAGGCCGACCAGGTTGTGATCAGCCGGCCATCTCAACATTTCCAGACTCTCCTCCAGCATGGACCCGACGACGACTACTGGAAACCTGTCGATTTCAGCCATCGCCTCGCAGAAGTAAAAGCGCCTGCATACCTCATGGGCGGCTGGTATGACCTCTTTCTGGCCTGGCAGCTCAAGGATTACCAGGCATTGCGCGCAGCAGGCAAGCAACCATACTTGCTGATTGGTCCCTGGACGCACACGGGTACCTCCGGCGCGGGGATTACTGTGCGCGAGGCTCTGGCCTGGCTGGATACGCATGTGAAAGGCAAGCCAGGCAGGCTACGCGAAGCTCCCGTCCGCCTGTACATCATGGGCGAAAACACGTGGCGCGATTTCGCGGATTGGCCGCCGCCCGCTCGCACTGAGCGCTGGCACCTGCAACCGGACGGCGCGCTGTCACCCGCGACCCCACCGACCTCTGAACCGGACCACTACCGCTATGATCCGGCCGATCCAACCCCCGGGATTGGAGGAAATTCGCTGGGGTCCAGGAAGCGTATGGGACCGAAAGATAATCGCGCGCTGGAAGCTCGCCCGGATGTGCTGGTCTACACAAGTGCCGCGCTGGAGCACGATATGGAGGTCATTGGCCCGATCACTGCTGAGCTTTATGTTTGTTCAAGCCTGCAACATACCGATTTCTTCGTCAGATTGTGCGCCGTGGAGGAGTCGGGCAAATCGATCAATCTGTGTGATGGTATCCTGCGCCTGACCCCAGGGAGTATTCCCCCACAGCCTGATGGCAGCCTGCACCTCTCCATCGAGGTCTGGCCAACCGCTTACCATTTCCGCAAAGGGCAGCGCCTGCGCGTCCAGATCTCCAGCGGCGCGCACCCACGCTTTGCACGCAATTTAGGCAGCGGTGAACCACTGGCCAGCGGAACAAAGCTCTGCGTGGCCGACCAGACCGTTTATCACGATCCAGAGCATCCCTCGGCTATCCTGCTGCCGATTCTCAACGCATAGGCGACCGGGATGGTAATCAGCATCCGCTCGTTCAGAAAGAGAAGGCCATGAGCAACAATACCGAAGAACAGATTACGCAAAATGTGCTGGACAGTATGGCTAACGCGGCCAATCCTCGGCTCAAACAGGTCATGAGCAGCCTGGTCTCTCACCTGCACGCCTTCATCCGCGAGGTCGATCTGACGCAGGAGGAGTGGATGCTGGGCATTCAATTCCTGACCAGGACCGGCCAGATGTGCGACGAGAAACGCCAGGAGTTTATTCTGCTTTCCGATGTCACCGGAACATCCATGCTGGTCGATGCCGTTAACCACCGCCTGCCCGCCGGGGCCACCGAAAGCACGGTTTTTGGCCCGTTCTACCGCGAGGGCGCACCAGAACTCCCTATGGGCGCCAGTATCAGCCAGAATCAGCGCGGAGAGCCGGTTGTGGTCAGCGGACGCGTGCTTTCTATCGATGGAACACCGATTGCGGGCGCGTTGCTCGATATCTGGGAAACAGACGAGAACGGACTGTACGAGCAACAGGACCCCGATCAGCCTGATATGAACCTGCGGGGCAAGTTTCGCACCGATGGCGAGGGACGCTACTGCTTTATCGGCATCAAACCAGTTTCCTACTCAATCCCTGACGATGGGCCAGTCGGACAACTGCTGCAAACTCTGGGGCGTCATCCGTTTCGCCCGGCCCATATTCACCTGATGATTTCAGCCGAAGGCTTCATGACGATAACAACGCATCTGTTCGTCAAAGGAGACCCCTATCTTGATTCGGACGCGGTTTTTGGTACGAAAGATTCCCTGGTGGTAGATTTTGTTCGCCATGATTCGCAGGAAGAGGCAAGCCGTTACCAGATCGCAGCGCCTTTCTACACAGTAGAGTATGATTTTGTTTTGCAACCTCTGAACCGCTAGCATCGGCGGAGCCCTGCCGCACCCTGGTTAGACATGCCTGCAATCAGATGCTATGATGAGTAGAAATTCCGCATTTCGCATATGGAGTGAGAGCAATGACCACAGGTGAACATACATCACAGGATTCGGCAAAGTTGAAAGGCGCGGCAGAGAAGCTGGCCGAACTGCGCAAGCTAAAGGAGCTGGCCAGGCAGGGCGGCGGCGCCAGGCGCATCGAGAACCAGCATAAAAAAGGCAAGCTCACGGCTCGCGAACGTCTCGATTTGCTGCTCGACCCGGGTAGCTTCAACGAACTGGACATGTTTGTTACGCACCGCGCCAGCGACTTTGGCCTGGACGAGCAGAGGATTCTTGGCGATGGCGTAGTCACCGGCTATGGCAAAATCGATGGTCGCCTGGTCTACGTTTTCTCGCAAGACTTCACGGTCTTCGGCGGCTCAATGAGCGAGGCCAACGCCGAAAAAATTTGTAAAATTATGGACCTGGCTATGCGCAACGGTGCGCCTATCATTGGCCTGAACGATGGCGGCGGAGCACGCATTCAGGAGGGTGTAGTCAGCCTGGGAGCTTACGCCGATATTTTTCTGCGCAACACCCTGGCCTCTGGCGTGGTGCCACAGATCTCGGCCATCATGGGTCCGGCAGCCGGCGGCGCGGTCTATTCCCCAGCCATTACCGACTTTATTTTTATGGTAGAGAAAACCAGCCACATGTTTGTTACGGGGCCTGATGTCCTCAAAACCGTCACCCACGAGGATGTGAGCTTTGAAGAACTGGGCGGGGCGACGGTCCATAACTCAACCAGCGGCGTCGCCCACTTCTCCTGCCCTAGCGAACCTGACTGCATTCGTATGATCCGCCAGTTGATGAGCTACCTGCCCTCTAACAACATGGAGGACCCGCCGCGCACGACGCCCAAAGATTCGCCCACGCGCGCTGAAGAGGCTCTGGATACCATCGTGCCTGATAACCCTAACAAGCCCTATGATATGAAGCGGGTGATTCAGTATATTGTCGATGATGGCGAATTTTTCGAGGTTCAGGAGTACTTCGCGCGCAATATCATTATCGGCTTCGCACGTATGGATGGTCGTCCAGTTGGTATCGTAGCCCAGCAGCCCGGCGCTCTGGCAGGCGTGCTGGATATCAATTCGTCAGATAAGGCCGCTCGTTTTGTGCGCTTCTGCGACTGCTTCAATATTCCCCTGCTCACTTTCGTCGATGTGCCCGGCTTCCTGCCAGGCGTGGCGCAGGAGCACAACGGGATTATTCGTCACGGCGCCAAGCTGCTCTATGCCTATTGCGAGGCCACCGTACCCAAAATCACGGTGATTACGCGCAAAGCTTACGGCGGAGCTTACGACGTGATGAGCAGTAAACACGTGCGCGGCGACATCAACTACGCCTGGCCCACCGCCGAAATTGCGGTTATGGGTCCAGAGGGCGCGGTGAATATTCTCTTCCGCACCGAAATTGAGCAGGCCGAGAACCCCGAGGAGCGGCGGAAAGAGCTCATCGCAGAGTACACCGAGAAATTCAACAATCCCTATATCGCGGCGGCTCGCGGCTACGTCGATGAAGTGATCGAACCACGCCACACGCGCATCAAGATCATCAATGCGCTGGAGATGCTCAAAAATAAGCGCGACACCAATCCGCCAAAGAAGCACGGCAATATTCCGCTCTAAACTTTCTTAATCCTGTGACAAAAGCAAATCATACAGCGCCTGCTGACGTTCACGAGCTGCGCGATAGATAGCGTGCCTGGTTGGATCTGGCTGCACAATGGTAGAAATCTCTGGCGCCAGTTCCGCCAGATCGGGCAGAATCTGGAGAGCTTCCAGGGCCAGCAGCGCGGCGCCACGCGCAGAAGCCTCGTTGCCTTCTGAGAGTTCGAGCGGGCGGTTGAGCGTGTCGGCCAGGATCTGGCAAAGCAGCGGAGAGTTGAGCAGCGCGGCGCCACTGGCAAGCAAGCGCGGCGCTGATGCCTGCACAGCGAGCGCGCGAACAAGCAGGTCATAAACGCGGCTAAGCTGAAAAACAACCGCTTCCAGAGCGGCACGAGCAATTTCGATAGGCGCGCTGTGGAGCGTCAGACCGGAAATGGTCATCCCGGCGCGCGTATGCCAGCCGGGGCTGCGTTCGCCCGCGAGCAGTGGCAGAACGGTCAGCCCGTGTGCGGCCGGCTCCAAACGGGCAAGCTGCTCGTCAAGTTCGCTTAGATCAGGTAATTGCAACGTCCGACGCAGCCAGGCCAGAATATTACCGCCTTCGCTGAGCGCTCCCCCAAGCAGTGCGCGGCGTCGATCTACGTAATACAACCAGAGTCCACGCTCAGGTTCAATCTGTTCAGGCGGCACGACCACGCGCAGAGCGCTGGAGGTTCCCACGGTCACAGCCCATGTTGAGGAAGTAGCGCAGTTCGAGCCGATGTTAGCGGTAGCTCCATCGCCAATGGCCGGAAACCAGGGAACGCCCTTGAGCGCGGGCCAGCGCCCGGCAAATTCGGGTTTTAGACTGCACAAGACATCAGATGTATCGCCAGGCGTAGGAAGCTGAGACAGCGATAGCCCCAGCTCTTTGAGCAGCTCATCGTCCCAGACGCGAGCGCGCGTATTGAGCAGGCCGGTACCGGAAGCCATAGAGAGGCTGCATACCGCGCGGCCTAGCAAACGCTCGTGAAGATATTCGCCAAAGGAAACATAGCGGGCCACCCGCCGCGCGATGTCGGGATAGGTCGCAGTCAGCCACGCTATTTTCGCGGGCCAGTAACTGGTGTGCAGGTGCGCGCCGGTACGCCGATGGATAGCCGCCTCGTCCAGCCGCGCGCGCAGCTCAACGGCGGCCCGTCGCGGGCGCGTATCTTCCCAGGTCAGCAGGGGCAGCAGCGGACAGCTTGAGGCATCCAGGGGAAGCAGAGTATGCCAGAATGTGGAAGTTGCGACCGCGACGATCTGTTCAGAGCGCGGGCCAGCTTTCTGTAAAATCTCATCTATCGTGCGCACGACCAAATCGACCAG
>Ga0209061_1004208_pt1 | contig 14146 bp, 12 predicted proteins | sample Coa_R1_10_FD_187157 | JGI IMG/M metagenome (GOLD analysis project Ga0209061, IMG submission 187157) | Surface soil microbial communities from Centralia Pennsylvania, which are recovering from an underground coalmine fire - Coalmine... | ecosystem: Environmental > Terrestrial > Soil >...
GCTTCCCTTAAAATTTCCTCCAAATTGAGGCGTATAAGCCGGCCTCCCGAGACCACGAGTTCACCGTTAACAACAACATCCGTTACTCGCGGGGGGTCACCGTACACTATGCCTTGAACAGGGTCTCCTAGGCTGAGGTAGGCGTTGCTGGCATCGTAGAGTGCCAAGTCAGCTAGGGAGCCAACCTCGAGCCTCCCAGCGTTGAGTCCTAAGAGGTCTGCGGGGTACTCTGTGATGCTTCTGAGCGCGTCGCGAGCCATGAATGCGGATGGGTCTAGGCTTAGATCCTTAACTAGCAGGGCGAGGAGTCCAGCCGCACGTATGGGGTTTAGGCTATTCGAGGAGTTGGCGTTATCCGTGGCCGCACAGTACCTAACGCCCAGACGAACGATTTCAGCCAGCCTGCCGTACGCGTGTAGTCCCTTACCCTTTTTGAGCTCCGTAGCGGGGCAGAGGGCAACTCCTGCGCCCGTGACTATGAGAGAGTTGACCTCCGAGCTTGAAATGTCGGTTGCGTGGGATATGATTGTGCGCCTTGTCAGGAAGCCTATCCTGGAGAGGTGTTCTATTGGCCTCTCACCCACTCTCTTAAGGCTTTGAATAACATCCTCGTGACCTGAGGACTCATGGGAGGTGATTGGCGTATCGTAGCGCACGGCGAGACGCGCCGCTTCGAGGTATAGCTCATCGGAGCACGTGTTTGCGCCGATAACAGAGGCCATACCTCTCAGCCTCCCCCTATCAGAGTATTTCTTAAGGTGCCTTTCAATATCCTCGAGACACTTCGCTGTGTGCTTCGAGAGGGCTCCTGGTAGGTCGCTGGCCCAAATCCCTATGTAGGAGCGAATACCCGACCTAGAAGCAGCCTTAGCGTCCGCATCCGGCCAGAGGTTGGCTGAATCAGCGCAGCATGTTACACCGCAAAGCAACATCAGTGCGTGGGATAGCAGCGTGCTCCAGTAGGCGTCCTCCTCTGTGAGGGTGCGGTAGTATGGTAACGTGTACTCATTGAACCAGGGAATGTGGGGCACCGTGTCTGGAATCATATTCATCCAGAGTGTTTCCTCCGTGTGTACGTGCGCGTTTATTAATCCGGGCAGCAGAAGTTTACCTCCACCTTCGATTACCTCATCACGCTTCGAGCCAGGAGGAGGTGTATCCCGAGATATGGACTGGATAAGTTCGCCCTCTACTAAGACATTTACACGGGAGACCCTCCCATCCGAAGTGACGACCAGTGGATTCCTAATGAGAAGCGTCAAGCCGAGTCACAGACCCAGATATGCAGCCCTAACCTCAGGGTTGGTGGCCACGTTCTTGGCAGCGCCGTGCAGTGTGATCTTCCCATCCTCGAGCACGTAGGCGTAGTCGGAGATTTCGAGGGCGTCGGCCGCGTCTTGTTCAACGAGAACTATCGCGATGGAGCCCATGTCCCTGATTCTGAGTATTTGTTCAAAGATCTTTGAACGCATGAGAGGTGAAAGACCAACTGAGGGCTCATCCAGCATAAGCACTCTGGGGTGCGACATAAGCGATCGACCTATTGCCACCATCTGCTGTTCGCCTCCTGAAAGGGTGCCCGCGAGCTGGTTCCTTTTCTCTTTGAGTATGGGGAAGAGGGTGAAAACCTCCTCCAGTGTGTCTCTGACCTCTTGGGTATCACTCCTAGTGTACGCGCCCAGTGTGAGGTTTTCGAGCACACTGAGCGACGGGAATAATCTCCTTCGCTCAGGGCAGAGCACCACACCCTTCTTAACCCTCTCCCAAGCGGGAAGGCCGTTCAGCGTCTCCCCCTCGAAGATGACTTCCCCACGCTTCGCCTGCAGTATACCCGCAATCGTAAATAGAAGGGTTGTTTTACCGGCCCCATTGGGTCCTATGACGCATGTAACTTCATTCTTCTTAGCTGTCAGGTTAACACCGAACAGGACTTGGGTGGACCCGTAGGAGGTTTCAATTCCCCTTGCTTCTAGCAATCCCAGAACTCCTCCCAAGAAACGCCTCAAGCACTCTTTCATCGTTCACCACTTCATCCGGTGTACCAACCTTTATTACGGAGCCTTGGTCTAAAGCGATCACCCTACTAACCAGCTTCATAAGCTCTCTCACCCTGTGTTCTATTATCACGAAGGAGACCCCCCGCGATGAGCGTTCACGCAGCGCCTCACTTACAATTGAAATCTCTTCTGCGCTGAGGCCACCGAAGGGTTCATCCAACAACAGTAGAAATGGGTCGAGAACTAATCCCTGCGCCACCCCCAGCCTTTTAAGCTCACCGTGTGTGAGCTGTGAGGCTGGACTATCCGCTCGAGCTTCCAGTCCAACAATGCGTAGGGCTTCAAGCGCGGCGGCCTCCGGCGAGAGCCCATCTTGTTCACGCCTCCGTCTCGAGAGAGCGGCTAAAGCAACATTCTCGAGAACACTCAGGTTGAGGAATGGTTTAACAAGTTGAAACGTTCTGGCGAGGCCCAAGCGAACAATGGCTGAGGGCCTCATACCTGTGATGTCCACACCACGAAATACTACTTTACCGGAATCGGGTTTCAATGAGCCTGACACCGTGTTGAAAAGAGTGGTTTTACCCGCGCCATTCGGGCCTATTATGCCTACGAATTCACCGGCGTTGATTTCGAAGCTCACGCCGTTCAGGGCCAGTATCCCCCCGAACCTCTTCTTTAAGTCTTTAACCACGAGTAGCTGATCCAACAGTCACCCACCCCTCTTAACGTAGCCCCATATACCCTTCGGGAAGAAGAGCAACACTAACAGAAGCAGCAGTGCCGCTATAAGTAGACGCGCATCCTGAATGTAGTTTATGCGTAAAAGGTCTATTGAGCCCTCTAGAAGTATGCTTCCAATTATTGGACCCACAATCGTCCCCATACCTCCAAGCGCGCACATGAACACTGGTAGGGCGGAGAAGAGGAGGCCGAAGTCTGTTGGGGAGGCTACACCGTTAGAGAACACGTATACTGCGCCGATCATACCAGCGAAGAGGTTTGAAAGGGCGAAGGCAACCATCTTAAACTTCGAGGTGTTTATACCCAGGGATTCCGCCGCTACCTCATTCTCCCTAATGGATTTCAACACTAGGCCGAGCCTCGAGTTGGCTACGGCGAAGAAGGTCACCGCGGCCACAGCGAAGATCAAAAGTGAGGCATTATAGATATAATAAGTGTTGTTGACTAGCGCGTTAACCCCGAATATGCTACCGTCCTCAGTTAAGGCATAGTTTAGGAAGTCGGCTGTCGCGAGAGGTATGAGGAGGGTTACCATTATGAAGAAGTGGCCGCGTAGTCTTAGGCTTGTTGCTCCGGTGAGCAGTCCGAAACCCACGGCTCCAAGCCCTCCCACGATGATTGCGATCGTGGGTGGTGTTGCGAACCTGGTTGAAAGTATTGCCGCCGTGTACCCGCCTGCTCCAAACGGGAAGGCGAGGCCGAAGTTGAGGTAGCCCGTCAACCCAGAGAGTACGTCCCATGAGAGGGCGAGGACACCGTATATTGAGATGAGCGTGAACACCCCCAGATAGAATGGGTTGTGTGTGATGGCTTCAACGCCACCCAGGAGCGCTATGGATGCTATAATGGTGTAGAATGATGCTGACCTGAATTTGACTTCTCCGAGCAGCGTGGGCAACTATGATGCCTCCTTACCGAAAATACCTTGGGGCCTTACGAGTAGTACAACGATGAGTAGTAGGAGGGATACGAAGTCCGCTAGTAGTGGGTTAATATAGAGTAGCACATAGGTGTCGATAAACGCGAACATGAAGGCCGCTATCACCGTGCCGACGAGGCTACCCAACCCACCCACAACCACAATCGCGAACGCAAGCGTGAGTACACTCCACCCAATCGTGGGGTCAACAGTCTGATAGGAGGCTAGGAATACACTTGATGTGCCGGCCATCACCGCTGCGAGCATAGAGGTCACCACCACTACGCGGGCCGGGTTGATGCCCACGAGCGCCGCCGCAACCGTATCTTGGGATACGGCGCGTATGCTTCTACCCAACCGGGTGCGTGTGAGGGTGACCCATACAGCTACGAGTACACCCACTGATACCGCGTCAGCCATCAAATACTGGTTGAAAACCGAGACGCCAAGAATCGAGGCTGAACCCTGAATGAAGACTGGTACGTAGGCTGGGTATTGACAGTAGGCTGGGAACGCTGAGCTGCACTGCACGAACTGTACCAGGTATTGTAGCACAAAGGCGAAGGCGAGCGTGAGGAATAGGGCCTCAAGGGTGGTTTTTCCCCTACCGGCAATATACTTCTGAACAAATCCAGCTATTAGCGCCACGAAAACGAGTGCCAGGAGAATTGAGAGTGGGGCTGCAAGCCCAAAGCGGGTGAGGAGAGCGAAAACAGTGTAGTCAGTCACCATATACAGTGCTCCATAGGCGCCGTTTAGAACTCCAGCTACACCGTAGAGAAGGGAGAAGCCCTCTGAGAGCAACACGTATATCACGCCGAGTGTTGCTCCCAGCACTAAAAAAGAGATTGGGGTGGCGAGCACCATCGGACAACGCACCATCAGTGTTGCTATGATGGTAGGATAAACTTGGAGCTAAGCGTCTGCGAGGTGGTGTTCCACACTGGCACAAGCGTACCGTTCTGCCACTGCGCGAATTGTTGGTACATAGGTATATCTGGTAGGTTTATCCCATGGGACGATGTAAAGTGGATCGTGCCTATCACACCCTGGTAGGTTATGTTCTGCAGGACTGGTATCAGCTTGTAGGCCTTCCAGCTGTTTGCTATGTGCATCGCCTGAGCCACGATGTACACTCCATCGTACATGTCGAGTGCAGCGGTGTTGGGCGTGTGGCCGTACTGCTTGTAGAAAGCATCTATAAATGGTACCGTCTTGGGCGTATAGGATAAGTTAACCGTGGCGGGCCAGGTGATATAGCTTTGAGCCGCACCGTTTGTCAATGACCAAAACTCTGAGAAGCCTCCGAGTAGACCGGGCCCGAACACCACGGGTTTTTGACCGTTGGGCCAGTTATAGGACTGCCACTGCTCCATGAATGATGCACCGTCTGTCCCAGAGAAGAAGAGCATGATTAGCCCAGCCTTCGAGGCCGCGATCTGACTGAGATATGTAGAGAAGTCCTGTGTGTTGAGTGGGAAAAGCGATGCATAAACCACCTTGAAGCCCAGATGACCCATAGCGTTAAAGAGTGTTGAGTTTCCAGCGGGTCTGCCGACGGGGCCCACGGTCCACAGTGCATCTTCGCCTAGCACGGCCACACGCGACATGTTGGGCGCGTTGGGGTGAGACGCCGAGTATTGTTTCAGTGCAACCGCGAACTTGACTAGTGAGGGACCTATCGCTGTACCGTTGACAAACAGGTGGAAGTAGTATTGATACGCCGTGTAGTTAGCCTGCACACCGGGTGGGCAATTCGGTGTGTAGTGGACCTCGCATTCGACGATGGGCTCATTGGACTCTATGTCAATGTAGACTATCTTATACTGCGCGAGTTTGGCTGCCTGGGCCACAACCACATCCGTCCTCACGCCGCCCAGTATAACCTGTGCACCGTCAACGGTGACAAGCTTCTGCAACGCGGATACACCCTGATCAACCGGTATACTCCAGTCCAACTCATCGGTGTCCTCCGCCACGGTCCTCAAAAGGTAGTGGGTGTTGTTGATTATCACACCACCATTAGCGTTAATTTGGGATACAGCCATCTGCGCAGCATCATACGCATCCTGCCCAACCGCGTAACTCATTGGAAGAGACAAGCCAAGCGTTATATACCGAGTAGTGGTGGTGGATGATGAGGGTTGAAGTGAACGATAGGCTAGGTATCCACCAGCCCCCACAACTAGAACAATTACCACGACTATTACCGCCGCAATGTTCCTACTTATTGCACCGCTTCTTCTTGAAGTACGCATGTATCCCTAAATGGTGTTTCCCTAATAAATATTTCGGAGTACAAATATCTAATTATTCCGGATAAAAGCGTATAATTTTCCTATCGATATCCCAACTTCGCAAGAAGCATTTCTGGGTTTACAAATTTCTTTTTTAAAGTACAATAGTATAGTGAGTGACCGCTGCGGATTGGTTTTAGGCTTATCTGAACTTAGTAGGACGTGGATTCTTCTAGGAAAGGGCAATTTGGATCCTGCATATATTTATAATTGTGTGAACGGGTATTATAGTGAGCCGGTTTGAGGTTGAGTTATACTTTCGGGGTTCTCGTGTGTCTACTTTCAAGCGCCATAATTCTGGTTTTGGGTCTGCTTAATATTTTTGGATGGCTCTCACTCTTCTTCACCACGCTTGGGGTGTGGACACTCGTCTATGGCTTGGTATTCCAACCTAGAAATGAGGGGGTAATGTTCTATGTTGGGTGGGGACTCACACTCATCGGTCTTTCAAGTCTTTACTTGTTACCAGTGCGCTACGCGCTCAGCCTCACACTATCATTCATACTGGGCACAGTGGTGGTGAACACCGCCTTAAAGGGTGGAAAGCACTGAGCATCCAGCTTCTAGTGGCTGGGGGTGTCAGCTCAGCCCCACTGTGCTTATGAGTCTACCAGAGTTTGCATCCACGACCAGCACGATCTTTTGCCCCGAGTGGTCGTAGCGCACAAACCATATTGGCGCGTGTAGTAGTTCGGGTTCGCCGACATCCGACTGGGTGCTGAGCTGCTGGATCATGTGATATCTCTCATGCGCCTTCTTCGACTGTAACTGATCCACGAGCGTCTTCGCCTGATATTTGGCTGTCTCCTCACCAACATCCCCGTTTAGAACCCTGATACCCTTAAGCTTCGAGGCGTCGAACAGAACACGGCTGGAGAGCTCGAACTCGTACTCCACGGGTTGATACTGCATGAGAGCCTTGGCGCCCACCACGGGGAAGATATAGTTGTTATCAATCACCGCTGTCTGCTTAGTGTAGCCTCCCCCACCCATTCCGCCCGATAGCATGGTGCCGAGGAGCAGGCCGTTAACCACGCCACCCCCACGCCTACCCCCCATCTCACCCCCAAGTATCCCCGCGAGAACACCTGTGGCGGCCACGGTGCCCACCTCGGCGGCGACGTTCGCGGCCACCACCGTGGTTCTAGCGGATACGGGGACGAGCCAGTATGGAACCATGGTTAAACTCATCTCCTCCAGTGTGGATGACTCCTGAAGGTGTCTGTGGATTATCCCCCTATCCATTACTTGATGTATTAACCCAAGCACCCTATCCTTATCCGTGAATGTTGGAAGGAGCATAGTGTGCTTCTGTATGCTGCGCCAACCCTCAGCTGAGAGCGCTATGCTTGAGCCGCAGTATTCACATGTGATCACCATTTCGCCGAATTTCGGCGTGATGGGGGCACCGCAACTAGGGCATTTGAGCTCCCTGACGTCGGCGCCAGCCAAGACGGGCTGGGCGGGGTTGGATACACCCTGAGCTGCTCCCCCACCCGCGGCGGGGGAGGCTGGCTGGGTGGATATGGAGCCAACCTTGGCTCCACACTTATAGCAGAATGCAGCATCATCGGGGAGCTGTGTGCCACACTTCATACAGTACAATTCAGGCTCCCCCCACGGGTTTACCACAGTTGGGGCAGAACTTTGCGTCGGCTGATAGCTGTGTGCCGCACTCGGAGCAGAACTTTGGCCGCGTAGTTGACCCAGCCGGCTGCTGTGTCTGGGGTTGCACGAGCTTCACGCCACACTCGGGGCAGAACTTGCTTGTCTGAGGTATACTGGCACCACAGCTTGGGCAAACACGTGTCTGCGCCTGTGCAGCTATACCCTGAGCCATCTGGCTCGCCATCGTGTAGCCCGCACCGAGCCCCGCTCCCAACCCAGCGGTCGCGCCAGCGGCGCCCGAAGGGTTCTTCGCGGCGTCCACAACCGCTTGACCCACTTGGTACTGCATGTAGTTCACGCCGAGAACGGACATCTCAGACCTCGTGTCTATTGCGTGCTGGACTTCTTCTGGGAGGTTTATGGTTAGACCCGATATCTTATTTATCTCTACACCGTACTGTCCTAGATTATCGGGTGCTAATGCGAGCACCATTTGCTCGATGTTAGTTAGGTTGGCTGCTAGGTCGGTTACCTTGAGGCCCTGCTGCTTCATTTTACCCAGCGCGGTGTACACCAGGATCACGAGCTGCTCGCGTATCCTCCCCTCAACCTCCTCTGAGGTGGCGGCGTTAAAGGTACCCACAAACTGGTTGATGAACAACTCGGGTGAGGACACCCTCCACCGGTACTCGCCGTAAACACGGAGGTTAACGATGCCAAACACTGGGTCCAAAAACTGGTATGGCTGGGTGCTCCCGAACTTCCCATCGAGATACCTCTTCTGGAGATAGTACACCTCCGCCTCCTGCTGCACACCGGTGAAGAATTTCAGTAGGGAGCCAACTATGGGTGCGTTAATGTCTGTTAGAGCGTACCTGTTAGGCTGGTCGAAGTATGTGAGCACCTTACCATCCCTATAGAAAACAGCTATCTCATCCTCCCGCACCACTATGTTATCGTTGAGCCTTATGTTGCGCGGCACCTTCCACATCACATTATCACGTTTAAACTCATCCTCCCAAACAATCGTCGTCGAACCGAACACGCTTCCCCCCGAGGCTGGGATGGGGTTATTATCCTGCTTTTTACCAAACACTCTAATCACGACCCCTGAATCAGTATCCCCTCAACCGCTTCGAGTCTCGTGGACCACTTTTCACGGGCATCGGATATCATCTTGACCAACTCGGACAGCCTTCCGAGGAGTGCGGATGAAGAGGTGGGATCATAGGTTGAATCAAGCTTCCCCGCGGTCGCCTCAAGGCTGATCACCGCGGACACAAAGGAGTAATCGTAACCATACAGCTCCTCGAGTTTGGATTGGTCTATCTTAATCGGCGCCACGAACCCAGAGTAACCCTGCTGAGCGTGCCTCACCTCACCGCTAAGCGCCTGCAGCTGTGATATCGCTGAGCCAACTTGGCCTAGCGACGAGTAATCCCCTGCGACCGCCACCTTCCTCCTCAGGGACTCCAAGCTCGCCCTAGCGTGGTCGAGCCGATCAGCCATCTGATTCCGAAGCAACTCATCCGCAACACGAACATCCTCACGCTGCCTATAACCCCTAAGACCAGGAATCAAAAGCTCGAGCTTCTTAAAGTTATCCCTACTCTCCTCCACTTTACCCTTAATATCCGGGTTCTCAGCGGACATATCTCAAAGCACACACCAGAAATCACAGAAAAGCCTATAAACATTCCTGTGAGCCGCTCAGCCCCGAAGTGCGAAGGCGTTTTTCAGTCATTACATGGTGTTAGGGTGTCACCCAGTATTGTCAACCTGTTTTTGTGTCCGCTGGGTGTATTGTTTTCCCTCCTTTAGTAGAGCTATCATGGAGGGGAAGTAGAGGGTTCTAATTATGAAGGTGTCTAGTAGGAGTGATATTATAAATGCGAGCCCAAGTTGCCTCAAGAATGATATTGGCGCGAGGCCCAGAGAGCCTAAGGAGACTGCTAGTATTATTCCCAGGGAGGTCACAATTGAGGCCGAGCCAGACATGCCTCTCAGAATACCCTCCTCGAAACCCTCACTCTGCTGGTACTCTCTCACCCTGCTGATTATGAACACAGTGTAGTCGTTACCAAGGGACATCAGTATTATATAAAGTATGAGGGGTATTAGGTACAATAGCTGCTCATGAAAGATTCTTGTAACAATCAGATAGAGTAGCGCCGTGGTCCACGTGATGCTTATGAACACCCCGCTCAAAGCGATCAGAGGATATTTTAGCGAGCGGAAGGAGACGCCTATTATTATGGCTATAGCGAGCACTATAAGTATTTCCAACTCAGTGTAAACTACAGCGTTATACTCCTGCTGGTCAATTAAAGAAGACGTGAGACCCCCCACAAGTAGTGAGTGGTTATTCCTCAGAGATTTGACAACCGATATTGCCTGTGAGCTATAAGGTGAGTAGTCAACGTAGAACAAGTAGTAAGCGTGTAGGCCATGGTCGAACACAAAGCTACTGGCGATTTGTGCCATAGTCGGTGACGTGTTCGTTGGGTCTGGACCCAAAACCTTTACCACACCTGGCGTCGAAGCTATCATCGAGTAGTAGGAGGAGAGCTGGGTGAGTGCATCCGGAGTTAGGCTACCGTTAGAATAGTATACTTGCCCCGTTAGGTTGACTATTACAAAGTTTGGGTAGAGTAGGTTGGCTCCAAATGATTTTTCAATAGTGTTGAGAGCCTTAACGCTCTGTAGACCGCTGGGTAATCCCTCGTTAAAGTTATAGCTGGTTGGTAAAGTAAACCAGGCGTAAAAAGCCGGTAAGGCAACCACCAGTATGACCCCAACTATTATTGCCCTTTTTGAAACGCTTAGCCTCGCGGCTGTGTAGAACTTAGAGCGGCGGTAGTTGTCAGCCGAGCTTCTGATTGTGTTTTTAGCGAATATGCGTGGGCCTATTACCGCGGTTATCGCTGGGAGAAGTGTGAGTTCCGCTGCGACGGTTAGCATCACTCCTAGGAAGAGCACTGGGCCCCAGCTTCTGAGGTCTGAGATGAATGCGAATGTGCCCAAGCTTGCGGCGACGGTTAGGCCGCTTATCAGTATTGCCCTCCCACTCGTCGATGTGGCCTTTCTTAGGGCTTCGGATGGATTAAGACCCTTTCTAATCTCCTCCCTGTAGCGGTGGAGTAGGAATACTAGGTAGTCGGTTGAGACACCCAGAAGCACAGCTGTGAGGGTATACGTAACTATGAAGTTGACATGCAATATAAGTAGGCCCGTTAGGTAGATGCTAACGTAGCCTAGAAGCGTTGACACGGAAACTATGAGTAGTGCTATGAGGGGTGCTATGTATGATCTCAGAGTTATTGCCACGGCTATTGCGAGGAATATGAATGTGAACGCGAAGACGGCCCCGGCTCCAGCTGTAGCCTTCTGAGTATCGTAGGCTATGGCTCCATCCCCAGTTAGCTGAGCGCTCCCAGCAAAGTACTTCTGAGCTAAAGCCCTAATTTCTGGGGTTGCGAGTTGGGATGGTGTTGTATCACCCTTCCCAACGTAACCGCTTGGGACACCGAAGTATATCTGCACCAAGTATACTGAGTGGTTCGGGCTTACCAAGCCCTCCGTGATGAAGGATGGCGCCCCCGACAGCCCGTAAAGTGTAACATAGTTGAACCCGGGGTCACCGGGCTTCAGAACCGCTTGGATAAGCCTTTGGTTCACCGGGAAAAATGTGTCGTTAATCAGATTGGAGAACCCTTTAAGCGCGTCGTGGTAATCGGTTACATTGAGGTATTTTAGGACTGCATAGTAATATGGGTTATTCGACCCAAGTGTGTAAACAGCCATCGTGATCGAGTCTTGAACTATTAGCGCGGGTGGTGCCCCCGCTTCTTTGGTCAGCGTCGCATTAAGCGCTCGGACAAACGCATACTCATAGGGGGTGGCAGTGTAGTTTGCTAGCGTTAGTGCTCGGCTCACAGACGTGTAACCAATGTTAGCCCATTCATAGAGGAATGCGGAGGGAAAAGAATAGATGGCCGTTGAAGCGTTGCTGAAATTGCTGTACGAATATCTAAGAAGCTGAGTCTTGTTACCTAGGAGGTTATCAATGAATTCTGCATACTCTGAGAAAGCGCTCACACTGGTGGTTAGGCTTTGTATACCTTGGTTTCTTAGTGCAGCTTGGAATTGCAGGGTCTCGTTAGCCACCCATGATTCGTTTACACTCTGTGGTTTCATTATCACCAAAATAAGTGATTCGTTTTGTGGGTGGGCTAAGCTCAGCAGGGCCTGAGCCCTAGCTGACTCCGAGTGTGAAAGGGCGGAGCTGGATGTGGAGTAGCTAATATAGTTTGAGTAGTGTAGTACAGCGGGTATTGCGGCTACTGTTATAATGATCCATAGGGCTATTACTAGCCATTTGCGGCTACCCACATCCATTCTAAGCCCAGCTCCGCACTACATGTTGGGGGGTAGAATAACTGAGTCTATTACGTGTATTACACCATTTGTGGCCTCTATGTCTGCGGCGATCACTTTTGCGTTGTTGACGTATAGTACCTTCGTGAAGAGGCCCTCAACCTTAAGCTCCACTGGTGAGCCCTGTAGCGTGGGGACTCTGGCTGGCTTCTGTGCTGTTGCTAACTGTACGGCTTGAGCCGACATTACCTTCCCGCTTACAACATGGTATGTTAGCACAGACTTGAGCTTCGGTAAATCCTTGAGTAGCCCTTCAACTGTACCTGCGGGTAGCTTTGAGAAGGCCTCGTCGTTGGGTGCGAACACCGTGAATGGACCAGGCGACCTGAGCGCATCCACTAGACCCGCGGCTTGAACAGCGGTCACTAGTGTCTTAAAACTCCCCGCTTCGATTGCGGTTTCAACTATGTCTTTCATATTGGTCAACAAATATTGACGATAGGGGTTTTTAAGTGTATTTGAATATGTATATTTCGATATATCGACGTCCATGAGGCAATCAACCCCATTTAGAACGCCTTATATTATCCAAGTACAAAAACTAATCGGTACACTTGAAAAGGCAAGAGCCCACAATAAGTTTCAGCGGACGAATGGGTCTATTACCCCTCTACATATTAAACACACTCTCGAAGGGTGCGCTTTCGGGGTATGATATAATGAGGGAGCTCAACACACTCACTGAGGGAGCTTGGCGACCAGGTTCGGGCTCAATATACCCCACCCTAAGAAGCCTAGAAAAGAAAGGTCTACTAAGGGTCACAGGCCGCGGATTAAGGGGTAAGAGGATTTACAGCATAACACCAACAGGTCTAAGAGCATTGGAGCAAGCAAAGAAGGCCTACGATGAGTTCTCGGTGCAGAGATGGCACATGATTAGGGGTGTGATGATGACGCTGGTCGAACCACCATCACTGGCTAGAATGCTCAACGAGGCTATAGAAATGCAGCCAAAAGCATGGGAGAGGGTGCTTACATCCCAACAGATTACAAGGGAGGAGAAAATCTTCCTACTCAAACAACACTTGCTCATGCTTGAGAGACACCACGAATGGGTCACACAGAAAATACGTGAACTCGAACAGAAAAACCCCGACAAGGAGTAATTATGGGCCACACGCAAACATAGAAGTGGTTGTAGCCCGAGTTTACGAATATAGTTAAATAGCTTTAAATAGGCTTTCGGAGGAGAATTTATTGTTGGCGGCCTCTGAGTGTTTGACTGGGGGGTGGCATTCCCTATGGGTATTAGAGCTAGTATGGTGGTTTCGGTGACGCTAACCGTGCTGGCTGAGGCCTCCGTGGTTTTATTAATACTCTCATTTACAGGCTTACCACTAATCGACTTCCTCCTTGTCTTAGGATTGTTCTGGGTTTTCCAGTGGCTCGTGGGACCTCTACTGATAGCTAGAAACTCCCGTGAAATCCCCGCTGGAGACGCGGTCTACGGGTGGCTGAACGATTTGGTGAGCGACTTGTCGCGTAAAGCTGGAATCCGAAAACCCAAGGTTTACTTGAGTGATGAGAGGTTTCCCAACGCATTCGCCTTCGGGAACGCCTTTAAAAAGGGGATCGCGTTCACAACACCACTACTACAAATACTCACACCGGAGGAGCTGAGGGCTGTGGCCGGCCACGAGCTGGGTCACCTCAGGCACCACGACACCGAGCTTGGAACAACTTTGGGGCTTATACCAAACCTTCTAAACTGGGTCGGCTCAAGCATGATAGCGGTTGGCTCAACATGGCTTGGATTGATAGTTACAGACTTCGACCTCGCATTGGCATTCACACTACTCATTGTGGGGTGGATTATAACCACTCTAGCATTCTTCGTAAACGTGTTCGCGCTCTGGTTCAACAGATTAAGAGAATCCTACGCAGATGTCCACGCGCTTGAATTGACTGGGAGGGAGGGGGTGAACCTAGCCACCGCGCTAGCCAAAATACAAGTATATATGAAGAATGTTAGGCTGGACCCCTTCAGAGGCATGGTTGTGACCGTGCCCCCTCAGAAAATAAAGAGCGCGACCCCCGAGGAGCTTCTGAGGGAGTGGTTACGTGAGAAGCCAAAAGTATGGAGTGATATACTCTCATCACACCCCCACCCCGCGAAGAGAATAAGGATGATAGTTGAGCGCACA
>Ga0209061_1004212_pt1 | contig 14135 bp, 7 predicted proteins | sample Coa_R1_10_FD_187157 | JGI IMG/M metagenome (GOLD analysis project Ga0209061, IMG submission 187157) | Surface soil microbial communities from Centralia Pennsylvania, which are recovering from an underground coalmine fire - Coalmine... | ecosystem: Environmental > Terrestrial > Soil > Unclassified...
ATTCTTAGCCTCTGCGTTGCTTTCTATTTCCCTGAGCGGCGCATCTGGATCAAGATTGTGAAGCAGCGCGTTCAGCTCGCTGCGCTGCGCGAACATTTTGTGAATATTCGCACCGATCTGCTGGCGCTTGAAAGGGCCAGCAGGAGCGGCGCGAATACTGCCTGAACTGTATTGACATAGGTAGGCAACTGAGATATTCTTAACCATGGACTATATCTAAACGAATTGTAACATTCTGCTTATTATTAGGAGTAGCTTGTAGAGTTGTCTGGGGGATAGCTAGTGGCTGTTGATTGGCAGAAACCTTCTAACAGTAGCAAATTGATCGCCATTGTTGAAGATGACGCGCAGTTGATCAGCCTGTTCCGGGATGCGCTAGAGCGCGATGGGCGCTGGAGTCTGTGCTTTTTTAGCGATGGTCAGGACGCTATGGATCACCTACCCGATCTGGGCGCGCAGTTGATTCTGCTGGATGTTGGCCTGCCAAATCTGGACGGCGTTTCGCTCTATAAGATCCTGCGCGGGCACAGCAATACAAAGAGCACACCCATTATTGTGATCACAGGCAGTTATGACTGGGAGCTGCAACGTATGGGCCTGCAAACGGGCCTGTTGCTGCGCAAGCCATTTCGCCTCCAGGAACTTCTTTTTATGATCCAGGCTATTCTGGGTGACGAAAGCCCGGTGCAAAGCTGAAGAGACGAGTACGCGCTATACGCGTCTCTTTTTGGCAATCTGTATCCACGAAGTACGTATCTCCCTCTATCTGGGCATACAGGTTTTATGAAACGTGTTGCGCTTTCATTTCGTTTGGATGGAGGAGCGATCATGGAAACCGAGAGAGAAAGGCCGATGGCCCAATCCAGCAACGATATCTATCAGTTTCACCTGGCTCCCCAGGCATATAAACGAACCAGCAGGCGAGCATGGTTGATGTGTAGCGCTTTCCTGTTATGTGTATTGCTAGGGCTTGCCGGTGGTTTCTTGCTCTGGCCTACTTATACTCATGGGTTTACTTTCTATTTGAAGTGGCAGGATGCTCTGGTGGCGTCCTGCTGGTGTATAGCTCTGGTCTCGTTGGGCGGTTGTATTCTGGTTTTGCGTTTCATACATGCGCTGCGTTGCGGCTATCGGGAAGGGATGCTTACCCTGGAGGGCAAAGACAGGCTGAGTGGGCGCGACCTCTCACCTAAGAACTTCACCAGTATTTTCTGGGCTGTGGCAACAACTTTTGCCTGCTTCATTGTGATGCTTGTAGGACTGGCTCCATTTGTCTTGCTTGGCTGGACTCTGCATCTGTCCAATCCCGTGCTCCTGGTTTTTACCACCGTGCTAGCCCTTCTGCTCTGTCTAGGAGGGCTGCTGGTGTCCATGCCCTTTGGCGCTTTCTTCGTAATCGGGCTGGTTGGTGGTGTCTCCTTCTGTCGCAGAATGGGCGCTCGTCAGAACTATCTCTTAAGCAAGCAGACGACTATGCGTATCGATGGCTTTGCTCTGGCGATTATTCATCCTGACGAGCCTGAGTCGCTCTTTGATCTTCAGATGCTTCTCCCCGAAGAGCAACGCAGGCTGCTAACGCTGTTGCGAGAACGCTGGGTTGAAGCAGAACGTTCCTGGAATCCGACGCTGGGAGATGAAATTGAAGCTGCCCTTAAGGGGGCCGAAGTTCAAGCTGTTTAGAAATCCATCAATTGGAAAAAAGATCTGGCAAAAGTCTTGACAGGTTCCTTACAGCATGCTATACTACATCCTGTCGAAGTATCTGTACTGTCATTTTTGGTAGAGTAGAGGTACACGACCCGATTGGGAGCGCGAAGAGACGAATCAGGGCCAGAGCAAACATATAGTATTCCCTTTTACTCTGTCATGGAGATTTGCAGTAAGCAGTAGAACATGGCCTGTTAAGTGTTAAGTGGGGTGGCTTTTCGCCTGGGGTTGAAAGAAAGCGATTGGAAGATTTCAACACGATCAGTTTGACAGTGTAGGGAGTAGGAGTAACCGCGTGCGAAAGCAGGGCGCGGTTACTTTTCTTGTCATGGAGCGTTTCTCAACACGGACAAAATGAGCAGTTATCTCTGTTTTTCCTTGTCTTTTTTGCAAAAGGGCGTGGATTTCGCAACCGGGCCGCTGGATGGAGATCCGCGTCTATCTTGATTTCCTCCGTAGGGTGACTAGGTGAGAGGAGAGCATATACCTATGGCAGTAAGCAGCAGAGCCGTAACACTCCCGGAGCGCGTCTCCTTTGCACGCATCCCGGATATACGGCCAATGCCGGGACTGATTCAAATCCAGCTGGATTCTTTTGAATGGTTCAAAAAGGAGGGCCTGCGCGAGCTTTTTGAAGAAATTTCTCCCATTGAAGATTTCACCGGAAAAAATCTGAAACTTGAATTTATTGTACCGCCAGAACCGTTTGGAAAACCCAAGTACAGTGAAGATGAGTGCCGCGACCGCGATGCAACATACGCGGCCCCTTTGACGGTGAAGGCTCGTCTGACAAATAAAGAGACAGGCGAAATCATCGAGAAGGATATCTTCATGGGTGATTTTCCTCTCATGACGAAAGAAGGTACATTTATTATAAATGGTGCCGAGCGCGTGGTCGTCAGCCAGCTGGTGCGCTCCCCCGGCGTCTACTTTACGGCCGATGAAGATGCTGCGACCGGCCGCAAACTGTTCGCTGCCAAGCTCATCCCCGGACGCGGCGCTTGGCTGGAGTTCGAGACCAGTAATAAGAATCTGCTGACAGTCAAGATTGATCGCAAGCGCAAACTGCCTGTGACCACCCTGCTGCGCGCGATTGGCAGCCTGGCAAAAGAACAGTGGCATGGTGAGCAACTTGATCTTTCTACCGACCAGGGTATCCTGGACGCGTTCCACGAGGTCGATAATGATCCCAATGTGCGCTATATCCAGGCAACGTTGGATCGCGATCCGATAAAAAAGGAAGACGAGGCGCTGCTGGAACTCTATAAAAAGATGCGCCCCGGCGATCCCGCGACGATTGATAACGCGCGGTCGCTGGTGAGGAATATGTTCTTCAATCCCCGGCGCTATGACCTGGGCAGCGTGGGCCGCTATAAGCTGAATCGCAAGCTGGATCTCTCGGTGCCCCAGAGTCAGCGTATCCTGACGCAGGACGATCTGGTCAATATTATTCGCCGTCTGATAGAGCTGAATAACGGTCATGGACGCAAGGACGATATTGACCACCTGGGCAATCGCCGCGTGCGCTGTGTGGGCGAGCTGATCCAGACACAGTTTCGCGTTGGCCTGCTGCGCATGGAGCGTGTGGTCAAGGAGCGCATGAGCATTCAGGAGCCAGGCCAGGCCACACCAAACGCGCTGATCAATATTCGCCCCGTGGTGGCCGCGATGAAAGAGTTCTTCGGCGGCAGCCAGCTTTCGCAGTTTATGGATCAGACGAATGCGCTGGCGGAAATCGGCCACAAGCGCCGCCTCTCGGCCCTCGGCCCTGGCGGACTATCACGCGATCGCGCCGGGTTTGATGTGCGTGATGTGCATCACTCCCACTATGGCCGTATCTGCCCGATTGAAACGCCAGAAGGTCCGAACATCGGTCTGATCGGTAACCTGGCGACCTATGGTCAAATTAATCCTTATGGCTTTGTTGAGACACCTTATAGAAAGGTGTATAAACGCCTGAGAGTTGATGATCCGCGCCTGATCGGGCGAGAACTGCGCGGCGCTTATGGACGTGAGTGGGAGGATATCAAGCTGCCCAATGGCGAGGTGATTTTTAAGGCTCGCTCGCGGGTGCGCGTGGACGAGGCGCTTTTCGCGAAGCTCCAGCAGGCATTGGGTGAGGGTGAGGTACGCATTCGCCCGTTTGTTACCGATGAGGTTGATTACCGCACGGCTGACGATGAGGAAAATTTCCGTATCGCACAGGCGAATGCTCGCCTTAATGAAAATAACGAATTCGACGAGGAGCGTGTGCTGGCCCGTTATCAAGGCGAGTTTGTTATGGAGTCCTCCGACAATATGGACTACATGGACATTTCGCCGAAGCAAACGGTCAGCGTAGCAACGGCCCTCATTCCATTCCTGGAACACGACGATGTGAACCGCGCGTTGATGGGCGCGAACATGCAGCGCCAGGCTGTACCGCTGCTGCGTCCCCAATCGCCGATTTGTGGCACGGGCATTGAGCGTCAGGTTGCTATCGATTCGGGTCAGGTAGTCATCAGCCAGACGAACGGAGAGGTAGTCTCTTCAACCGCTCGCATGATTCGAATTGTCGACGAAGAAGGCGAGGTGCATGATTACCGCTTGCGCAAGTTTGTACGCTCGAACGCGGGTACCTGCATCAACCAGCGTCCGATTGTGCATAAAGGTGATTATGTGACCGCTGGCCAGGTGATTGCTGATAGCTCATCGACCGAGAATGGCGAGCTGGCCCTGGGACAGAATATCCTGGTAGCTTTCATGAGCTGGGAAGGCGGCAACTACGAAGATGCTATCCTGATCAGCGAACGCATTGTGCGCGAGGATCTCTTCACTTCGATTCACATTGAGAAGTACGAGATTGACGCGCGTGATACCAAGCTAGGCCCCGAAGAGATCACCCGCGATATTCCAAACGTTGGTGAAGAGGGCCTGCGCAACCTTGACGAGCGAGGAATCATCTATGTTGGTGCCGAGGTCGGGCCACAAGACATTCTGGTTGGCAAGATCACACCGAAAGGTGAAACCGAATTGACCGCCGAAGAGAAGCTGTTGCGTGCAATCTTCGGTGAGAAGGCCCGTGAGGTCAAGGACACCTCGTTGCGTGTGCCGCATGGTGAGCGTGGCAAGGTAGTTGAGGTCAAGGTTTTCTCGCGCGAGAATAACGATGAGCTCTCTCCAGGCGTCAATGAGCTGGTACGCGTGAGCATTGCGCAGAAGCGTAAGATTGGCGCGGGCGATAAGATGGCCGGGCGTCATGGCAATAAGGGCGTCATCTCGCGAGTGCTGCCCATTGAGGATATGCCGTTCCTGCCGGATGGTACGCCGGTGGATATCATTTTGAATCCTCTTGGTGTGCCGCACCGTATGAATATTGGCCAGATTATGGAGACGCATCTAGGCTGGGCAGCGCAGGCGCTGGGCATTAAGATTGCTACGCCGGTCTTTGATGGTGCGACCGAAGAGGACATTGAGGATTACCTGGAAAAAGCCGGTCTGCCACGTAGTGGTAAGGTACAACTGTATGATGGGCGTACAGGTGAGCCGTTTGATAACCCGGTGACGGTTGGTTACACCTATATGCTCAAGCTGGCACACCTGGTTGAAGATAAGGTTCATGCCCGCTCGACCGGTCCATACAGCCTGATTACGCAGCAGCCTCTGGGCGGTAAGGCTCAGTTCGGCGGCCAGCGCTTCGGTGAAATGGAGGTCTGGGCTCTGGAGGCGTATGGCGCTGCCAATATTCTCCAGGAGATTCTGACAGTCAAGTCAGATGACGTAGTGGGACGCGTCAAAACTTACGAGGCGATTGTCAAGGGTGAGAACATCATGGAGCCTGGAGTGCCGGAGTCCTTTAAGGTTCTGGTCAAAGAACTCCAGAGTCTGGGCATTAACGTTGAGGTGCTCAATGAAGACGAGCAAAAGATTCAGTTCGTTGAAGACACCTCGAACGACGTAATGCCAGAACTGGGAATTAACCTGTCCGGTTTCGAGGGAGACCAGTAATTTTCCCCCACGCCTGAGCGCGTCTCTCGCTTGAGATTGGCGTACTCAGGCACTGGTGAATAGTCCTGCCTTTCCGCTCTGGCGAAAAATGCCTGCCAGGCCGCCTTGCGCCAATGCGGAATAAGGAACACAACCTGCACCAGGAGGCAGCATGCTTGAAGTAAACGATTTTAACGCTATTCGTATCAGCCTGGCCAGCCCTGAGCAAATTCGTAGCTGGAGCTATGGCGAGGTCACGAAACCGGAAACGATTAACTACCGCACACTCAAACCAGAGAAAGATGGTCTCTTCTGCGAGCGCATCTTTGGCCCTACGAAGGACTGGGAGTGTTACTGCGGCAAATATAAACGCGTCCGTTTTAAAGGAATTGTTTGTGATAAATGTGGAGTAGAGGTTGCTCGCTCAAAGGTGCGCCGCGAGCGCATGGGGCACATCGAGCTGGCCTCCCCGGTGAGCCATATCTGGTACTTTAAAGGGACACCCAGCCGCATTGGCCTCCTGCTGGATCTTTCGCCGCGTAATCTGGAGCGCATTCTCTACTTTGCTCTGTATGTTGTAACTCATATCGACGAGGAGGCCCGTCAGGCTGAGTTAATGCACCTGGACGAGGAGCTTGTCGCTCTGGAGCAGAACCTGGATGAGAAGGTTGTCGAGCGCGTGGAAAACTTGAAAGGCCAGCGCGAGATTGATATCCAGGATGTGCGCTCGCGTCTCGTCAGTGGGAGGCGCGAGATTGAGGCTCGTCGCGAACAGGACCTGGAGGCGGCGCGCAGTGCTGAGAGTGAAATCCGTACACTTCTGCGCAATTTGATGGGGAAGGAAACGGAAAACGAGATCATTTTTGAGCTAACCGGTCAGACTATTGTCAAGGCCGGCGATACGGTCACTCCCAAACATCTGGAGTTACTAGAGCGCATCGCCGAGACCAGCAGGAATGATATCGCCGAAAACGCCCGTCAGGAGATCCGCACCCTTGAGGAGGAGGTTGAACGCGATGCCGAACTCAAGACGCTCGACTATCAAGGGCAGATTGATAACGCGCAGACCCAGCTTGAGTCGCAGCGCACCGACCGCCGTCAACGCCTTGAGCAACTGCGTCGCGATCTGGAGGGGCTGAAGAAGATGGACCTCCTGCAGGAGGGCCGCTATCGCGAACTGCGCGATGCCTTCGGCTCGTCTGTCTTCCGTGCTGGCATGGGTGCGGAAGCCGTGCGCGAGTTGATCGCCGATATTGATCTGGAGAAACTGGCGAACGATCTGCGCCACGAGATCAGCTCAACCGTGGGCCAGCGCCGCAAGAAGGCAACCAAGCGTCTGAAAGTCGTGGAGGCTTTCCGCAAGTCTGGTACTTCGCCGGAATGGATGATCCTTACTGTGCTACCGGTGCTGCCGCCCGATCTGCGCCCGATGGTGCAGCTCGATGGCGGGCGCTTCGCGACTTCGGATCTCAACGATCTTTACCGGCGTGTGATCAACCGCAACAATCGTCTCAAGCGCTTGCTGGAACTGGGCGCGCCTGAAATCATCATTCGCAACGAGAAGCGCATGCTGCAGGAAGCCTGCGATGCTCTGATTGATAATGGCCGTCGTGGTCGAGCCGTAGCTGGTTCCGGCAATCACAAACTCAAGAGCTTGTCCGACATGCTCAAGGGTAAACAGGGACGCTTCCGCCAGAATTTGCTGGGTAAGCGTGTGGACTACTCTGGCCGCTCAGTGATCGTGGTTGGTCCCGACCTGAAGCTGCATCAGTGCGGCCTGCCCAAGAAAATGGCCCTGGAACTCTTCAAACCGTTTGTCATGCGCAAACTGGTTGAGCAGAACTTTGCGCACAATATCAAGAGCGCCAAGCGGTTTGTCGAGCGCGTCAAGCCAGAAGTCTGGGATGTGCTGGAAGAGGTTATCAAGGATCATCCGGTCCTGCTGAACCGTGCTCCTACGCTGCACCGTCTGGGCATTCAAGCCTTCGAGGCAGTGCTGGTTGAGGGCAGCGCTATTCAGTTGCATCCGCTTGTCTGTTCGGCCTTCAATGCCGACTTCGACGGAGACCAGATGGCCGTTCATGTACCGCTGTCCGACAAGGCTCAGGACGAGGCACGCCGCTTTATGCTCTCAACACGCAATCTGCTGGCTCCGTCCACCGGCGAACCGTCGATTGGCGCCAGTCAGGATATGGTGCTTGGCTGCTTCTACTTGACGCAGGATCGCCCGGATAAAAAGGGTGAAGGACGTGTTTTCACTGATACAACCGAAGCTCTGCTGGCCTTCCATCACGGCCACATCGATCTTCAGGCCCTGATCAGGGTGCGCCTGGGCGATGTCGCCGTCTATAACGATGCGCCACCGGCCAGGCCAGTTCCATCCAATGGCAAGCTGGTGCAAACGACTGTAGGGCGTATCATTTTTAACGAAGCGTTGCCTGAGCGGCTGCGCTTTAAAAACTACGCCATGAAAAAAGAGAACCTGAAGCAGGTGATTGGCGAGTGCTTTAAAGAATATGGGCGCGCGAGGACGGCTGAGCTGGCTGACGAGATTAAACGTCTGGGCTTCTCCTATGCTACCCGCTACGGCGTGACCATCGCAATTAGCGATGTAATTGTACCTACGGGCAAGCAAGAGGAACTGGCCAAGGCCGATGCAAAGATCGCCGAACTGGAAGAGCAGTATCGTGAAGGTCTGATCACCGATAACGAGAAATATCAACAGACGGTTGATGCCTGGAACGAAGCGACTGAGAACGTGACCAAGATGGTAGAAGGCGTGCTCGATCCTTATGGCTCGATCTACACCATTGCCAAGTCAGGCGCGACCAAGGCGAAGTTCCAGCAGATTCGCCAGCTCTCCGGTATGCGCGGTCTGATGGCTAGCCCGTCTGGTAAAATCATCGATGTGCCGATCCGTGGAAACTTCCGCGAAGGCCTGAGCGTCCTGGAGTACTTTATCAGTAGTCACGGCGCACGTAAAGGTCTGGCTGATACCGCCTTGAGAACTGCGGAGTCCGGCTACCTCACTCGCCGCCTGATCGACGTGGCGCAGGATGTCATCGTTACAGAGGAGGACTGCGGAACCACCGAAGGTATTCTGGTCACGAATGCTGATAGCAAAGATATGATGTTGCCGGATATGCGGGATCGGCTGAAGGGGCGTATTCTCCTGGAGGCGGTTCCTGGGCTTGATAATGTCGAGCCCGGCGATGAACTGACCGACGATATTGTCGAGCAGATTATGAGCCTGGGCATTGAAGCCGTACGCGTGCGCTCTGTGCTGGGCTGTTTAAGCCCGCGCGGCGTCTGTCGCAAATGCTATGGGCGTGACCTGGCCGCTAACGAGCTGGTCAGGCTGGGCGCGGCGGTTGGTATTATCGCTGCCCAATCAATCGGCGAACCTGGCACGCAGCTTACTATGCGTACCTTCCATACCGGTGGTATAGCGGGTGCGCAGGGCGACATCACCCAGGGCTTGCCACGCGTCGAAGAACTCTTCGAGGCGCGTGTGCCGAAAGATAAAGCTGAGATCAGCGAGATCGATGGTGTCGTTGAAATCATCAAAGATGAGGCTACGGGCCAGCGCACCGTGCGCGTTGTTTCGGTCACCGACATCTTTGACGAGTATCCACTGCCCAGGGGGAGCCAGGTGCTGGTGAGCGATCACGAGCAGGTGCAGAAGGGTCAGGTTATCGCGCTGATGCCGGCCGAAGATGGCAATGAGCCGCAGGGTGTGGAGGCCCGCACCGAAGGCGAGGTTCTCCTCAATGCCGATGGTCTGTTGAGCATCCGCTCTGAGGAGCGCGATGAACGCTCGTACCCGATTCCGGCGGCGCGTAGCATAACCGTGAGCCAGGGACAGAAGATTCATGCAGGCACGGCCATTACCGCCGGCCAGCGCGATCCTCAGGATGTCCTGCGCATCCAGGGGCGCGAAGCGGTGCAGATGTACCTCGTCAAAGAGGTGCAGCGCGTCTACCGCAATACCGGCGTGTATATCAATGATAAGCACATCGAAGTCATCTGTCGCCAGATGCTGCGACGTGTGAAAGTGGATGAGCCGGGCGATACTGAGATGTTGCCCAACGATCTGGTTGATCGCTTCGTCTATGCTGACACCAACGCGCGCGTGCTGGCCGAAGGCGGCGAGCCGGCTACCGCTCAGACCGTCCTGCTGGGTGTTACCAAGGCGTCACTCAATACCGATAGCTTCCTGGCCGCAGCCTCTTTCCAGGAGACTACTCGCGTGCTTACCGAGGCGGCAATCGAGGCGCAGACCGATCATCTGGTCGGCCTCAAGGAGAACGTCATAATCGGGAAACTCATCCCAGCTGGTTCAGGCATTGTCCAGCGCCGCCGCGAGCAGCTCGCGCGCCAGCAAGCTGCAGCAGCTCGTTTGAACGCGCAGCCGAGTGTCGCCAGTGTTGGAGTTGGAGCGACCGCTGGCGCTGGTGCTGGTACTCTTGGTCTGACTCTTGACAGCCTGGATAATGAGTGATAGTATGGTTTCGGATTTTTAGAAAAATATAAAACTGTAGTCATGCCCCGCGTTGTCTGGTCATGCCTATGCTGGAGAAGGTCGGGCAACGCGGCATGTTGTTTGTCTTGTATGGTAGGGAGAATCGGTCATTGCCGACGATTAATCAGCTGATTCGTAAGGGCCGCGCTCGGAAAAAGAGCAAGATCAAGGCCCCGGCGCTCTTGTATTCGTACAATGCGCTGAAGAACCGGACAACCCGTCTGAAAGGGTCGCCGCAGAAGCGCGGCGTTTGTACTCAGGTGCGCACGATGAATCCGAAAAAGCCGAATTCGGCAATGCGCAAAATTGCTCGCGTTCGCCTGAGCAATCAGATGGAAGTTACGGCTTATATTCCTGGTGAGGGGCATAATTTACAGGAACACTCCGTTGTGCTCATACGTGGTGGTCGTGTGAAGGATTTGCCGAGTGTGCGCTATCACATTGTCCGTGGGACGCTGGATAGCGACGGGGTTTCCAAGCGCCGCCGTGGCCGTTCCAAGTATGGAGCGAAACGGCCAAAGCCAGGAGCAGGTGCTCCGGCGAAGGGCAGGTAGTATCCTGGCCGGGTCTATCTAGATAAGCAGTTGATGCAGGGCACGCTTGAACGATGTGATGTATTCCCTGCATCGGTTGCTCCCCCTCTTATCGGGCCAACCAACCCGGATAACGCAAAGGGTGTTTGAAAAAGCGAAGAACGATACCACCTGAACGCCTCAGGCAGGTCGGAACAAGGGTTCGTCGCTGAATGAATCAGGAAGGAACGCGGGCCTCGAGCCTTTCTTTCCTGGATGCGACGAGAAGCGGGTGTTCTCCTCTGCTCACATTTCGGCCTCGAAACATCATGTGCAGATGGATAGGCACTCGTCTGTAGGCGTCCGTTAGAGACCATAAACGGAGGTTTGTGGTTGAAGCGACGCCTTTTGTGGTGTCTGCTACCTTAAATCAAGTTTGTTTAAACGCAAAAGAAAGGCGGGAGAGCCTTGCCAAGACGGAAGAGAGCAATACGGCGAACAGAACTGCCGGACGCGAAGTTTAACAGCAAGAATGTCAATCGCTTTATAGGGAAATTGATGCTCAATGGCAAACGCAGTCTGGCCGAGCGCATTCTCTATGATTCCTTTGATATCATCGAGGCTAAGCAAAAACGCCCACCCCTCGATGTGTTCGATCAAGCTGTGAAAAATGCAACACCCAACCTGGAAGTAAAACCTCGACGTGTCGGCGGCTCTACTTATCAGGTGCCCGTGGAGATCCGCAAAGAGCGCGGTAATGCACTGGCAATGCGCTGGCTGATTCGTTCGGCTCGCGCGCGCACGGGAAGATCTATGTCGGAGAAACTTGCCAGTGAGTTGATGGACGCTGCCGCTGGTCAAGGAGCAACCATTAGGAAACGTGAGGAAACCCACAAAATGGCGGAGTCTAACAAAGCCTTCGCTCATTATCGCTGGTAAATATATATCATGTCAAGAGAATTTCCACTGGAAAAAACACGCAATATAGGCATCATTGCTCACATAGATGCTGGTAAAACTACCACCACGGAGCGCATTCTCTTCTACACGAAGAAAATTCACCGTATTGGTGAAGTGCATGAGGGGGCCGCGACCATGGACTGGATGGTGCAGGAACAGGAGCGTGGCATCACGATTACATCGGCTGCAACAACCTGTTTCTGGCAGGATCACCGTATTAACATCATCGACACGCCAGGTCATGTGGACTTTACCGCCGAGGTAGAGCGCTCTCTGCGCGTCCTGGATGGTGGTGTCGTTGTGTTTGACGCGGTGGCCGGCGTCGAGCCCCAGTCTGAAACAGTTTGGCGTCAGGCGAATAAGTATAATGTTCCCCGCATCTGCTTTGTGAACAAGATGGACCGTATGGGCGCTGACTTCTGGCGCACGGTGGAAATGATTCGTGACCGACTTGGGGCTACTCCGGTAGCGATTCAGCTGCCAATTGGTATCGAGAACAGCTTCAAAGGTTTCGTTGATTTGCTTGAGCATGAAGCAGTGATTTTCCTCGATGATCTGGGTACAAAGTCAGAGCATGTCGAGATCCCAACAGACATGGAAGCCGAGTACAACCAGCACCTTGAGGAATTGCTTGAGAAAGTAGCCGAGACCGATGAAGAACTGACAATGAAGTATCTGGAGGGCGATGAGATCTCGAAGGAAGAGCTGGTCGCGGCTCTGCGCCGGGCGACAATTGCCGGCAAACTGGTACCCGTGTTGTGTGGCTCTGCTTTGAAGAACAAAGGCGTCCAGGCTATGCTGGATGCTGTGATCGCTTTCCTCCCATCACCGCTGGACATTCCCCCGCCGATGGGAACTGATCCCGAAACAGGGGAGGAGGTCACCCGTGAAGTGAAGGATGATGCTCCTTTCTGCGCGCTGGTCTCTAAGATCGTTTCTGATCCCTTTGTAGGTCGCCTCGCCTACTTGCGTGTCTATTCCGGTACCTTAACAAAAGGGGCGGCGGTTGAGAACAGCACAAAGGGTAAAACTGAACGCATCGGTCGCCTGCTGCGTATGCACGCTAACCACCGCGAGGATATTGATGAGATTCGCGCTGGCGACATCTGCGCTGCCGTTGGCCTGCGCAATACCTTCACTGGCGATACCCTCTGCGATCCCCACTATCCCATTATCCTGGAGTCCATTACCTTCCCTGATCCGGTGATCTCGATTGCCATCGAGCCAAAAACTCGCGCAGAGCAGGATAAGATGGCCATTGCTCTGAATAAATTGGCCGAAGAAGATCCGACATTTCAGTTGCGTACCGACGCCGAGACCGGCCAGACCATTATCAGTGGCATGGGCGAGCTGCATCTGGAAGTAATTGTAGATCGCCTTTTCCGCGAATTTAAGGTTGAGGCTAACATTGGCCGTCCACAGGTAGCCTATCGAGAGACGATTACAAAAGAGGCGCATGCGCAGGGGAAACACGTGCGCCAGACCGGCGGTAGTGGCCAGTATGGAGATGTCTGGATTAAGGTAGAGCCCAATGAGCGTGGCAAAGGCTTTGAATTTATTAATGAAATCGTGGGTGGCGTTGTACCGAAGGAGTATATCAAGCCTGTTGAGAACGGTGTCCGCGAAGCCCTGGATAAAGGCATCATCGCTGGCTATCCGATGATCGACGTGAAGGCAACCCTCTACGATGGGTCTTATCATGAGGTTGATTCAAGCGAAATGGCCTTTAAGATCGCTGGCTCGCTGGCGGTCAAGGCAGCGGCAAGTAAAGCGGCCCCCATTCTCCTCGAACCGATTATGCTGGTCGAGGTGACGACCTCCGATGAACACTATGGCGATGTCATTGGCGATCTTAACCGTCGTCGTGGCACTATCCTGGGGATGGAAAATCGTGGGACGATGGCTGTGGTGAAGGCGCATGTACCCATGGCTGAGATGTTCGGCTATGTAAATGACCTCCGTTCAATGACCAGTGGCCGCGCTAACTATTCGATGGAATTTTCGCACTACGACCCGGTTCCGCGCGCTATCGCAGAGACGATTATCGCCAAGGCCGCGAAGTAGGCTACTAGATCATTTTTGTGAAGGGCACGTATTGTGATGTGCCCTGGGCATGAGGAGAACGCGGATGAGGGCAGAACTATCAGCCTGGTTCGCGTCATAGCCCATTAGCTTCGGAGCCAAACTCAGGGGAGAGGCCGACCGAGTAAGCTGTTGCTCTTTTGGTGTTTCTCAGCGGAAATGCTGGAGAACAATTGATTTAAGTAATGAGTGCATCGCAAAGGTGCAGCCCCTGACGCACGTAATTTGCACTGAGCACTATGGAGGATGAGGTAAACTCATGGCAAAGAAGAAGTTTGAGCGAACGAAACCGCACGTGAACGTGGGAACAATCGGGCATATCGATCACGGGAAGACGACGCTGACGGCGGCGATCACGAAAGTGCTGGCGACGCTGTCGCCGGAGA
>Ga0209061_1004214_pt1 | contig 14131 bp, 7 predicted proteins | sample Coa_R1_10_FD_187157 | JGI IMG/M metagenome (GOLD analysis project Ga0209061, IMG submission 187157) | Surface soil microbial communities from Centralia Pennsylvania, which are recovering from an underground coalmine fire - Coalmine... | ecosystem: Environmental > Terrestrial > Soil > Unclassified...
GCTACTTCCTGTGGCTGCTGATGGGCTACCTGGTGGTCACCGCCGTGCTCGTGGTGAGCTTCGGCCGGCTCGGCGACATGTTCGGCCGGGTGAAGATGTACAACCTCGGGTTCGCGGTGTTCACCGTGTTCTCGATCCTGCTGTCGGTGGACTGGATGACCGGGGTGCCCGGCACCCTGTGGCTGATCATCATGCGCATCCTGCAGGGCGTCGGCGGCGCGCTGCTGTTCGCCAACTCCTCGGCCATCCTGACCGACGCCTTCCCCGCCGACCAGCGCGGCCTGGCGCTCGGCACCAACCAGGTGGCCGGCATCGGCGGATCGTTCATCGGGCTGATCCTCGGCGGCATCCTCGGCCCGGTCGACTGGCGCCTGGTCTTCCTCGTCTCGGTGCCGATCGGGATCATCGGCACGGCCTGGGCCTACTTCAACCTGCACGAGCACGGGCAGCGGACCCCGGCGCGGATCGACTGGTGGGGGAACGTCACCTTCGCCGCCGGCCTCATCCTGCTGCTGATCGGCATCACCTACGGGATCCTGCCGTACGGCGGCCACACGATGGGCTGGACCAACCCGCAGGTCATCGCCGAGCTCGCCGGGGGGGTGGCGGTCCTGCTGCTGTTCTGCTGGGTGGAGACCCGGGTCCGCGACCCGATGTTCCGGATGCCGCTGTTCAAGATCAGGGCGTTCACCGCGGGGAACCTGGCCAGCCTGCTCGCCGCCATCGGCCGCGGCGGGATGATGTTCATCCTGATCATCTGGCTGCAGGGCATCTGGCTGCCGCAGCACGGCTACAGCTTCGCCTCGACGCCGCTGTGGGCGGGCATCTACATGCTGCCGCTGACCGCCGGGTTCCTCATCGCCGGCCCGGTGTCGGGGTGGCTGTCCGACCGCTTCGGCGCCCGCCCGTTCGCCACCGGAGGGATGATCGTGGCGGCCGCGAGCTTCGCCCTGCTCGAGACGCTGCCCGCCGACTTCGGCTACGTCTGGTTCGCGCTGCTGCTGCTGCTGAACGGCCTGGCGATGGGCCTGTTCGCCTCCCCGAACAGGGCCGGCATCATGAACAGCCTGCCGCCGCGGCAGCGGGGCGCCGGCGCGGGCATGACGGCGACGTTCCAGAACTCGGCCATGGTGCTGTCCATCGGCATCTTCTTCACGCTGATCATCATCGGCCTGTCCGCGCGCCTGCCAGCCACCCTCTACGGCGGCCTGACCGCGCACGGCGTGCCCGCCGCGGCGGCGGCCCGGGTCTCGCACCTGCCGCCGACCGCGGCGCTGTTCGCCGCGTTCCTCGGCTACAACCCGATGCAGACGCTGCTCGGCCCGGTCCTCGCCCACCTGCCGCACGCCACGGTCACGTACCTGACCGGCCGCGGTTTCTTCCCGAGGCTGATCTCGCCGCCGTTCATGGACGGGCTCGGCGAGGCCTTCGACTTCGCCGCGGCGGCCTGCGTGGTGGCGGCGGTCGCCTCCTGGCTGCGCGGCGGCAGGTACTACTACAGCGAGCCGGAGCCCCCGGCGGCCGACGCCGCCGACCGGGAAACGGTGGAGCCGCAGCTGACCCCGCCCGACAGGTGACGCCCGCCGGGCGCGGCCCGGCTAACCGACGCAGGCAGGGCCGAGAAGCTGCTTCAGGTCGCCGATCAGGGCGGGCGAGGCAGCCACCCGCAGCTTGTCGTCAAGCCGGACCACGGTGGTCCGCTCCCGGCCGTGCAGCTTCAGGTGGACCTCGGTCGGGCCGGGGTGGGTGCACAGCACCTCACGGAGCCGCTGCACCACCGGCGGCACGCACCTGGCGACCGGCATCGACACCACGAACGGGCCGCCCGGGCGCTGCGGGCTCACCGGGCTCCCCGGGCGCTGCGGGGCGGAGCCGCCGGCCGACAGGTCCGGGATGGTCAGCTCCATCGCGATCAGCTTCGGCACATCGTCCCGGCGGTCCACCCTGCCCCGCACCACCACCACGGCGTCCTCGGTGATCGAGTCGGCATAGGCCTGGTAGGTCTGCGGGAAGAACAGCACCTCGATCGCGCCGGCCAGGTCCTCCAGGGTGGCCGCCGCCCACTGGCTCCCCTGCCTGGTCACTTTCCGCTGCACCCCGGACAGGATGCCGCCGACCTTGACGATCTGGTTCTCGGGCCGCGGAGCATCCGGCCGTTCGGTATCTTCCTCCAGCAGGTCGGCGAGCGAGCAGTCGCTCTCGGCGGCGAGGATGTGCTCGACGCCGAACAGCGGGTGGTCCGAGACGTACAGCCCGAGCATCTCGCGCTCGAAGTTCAGCCGGGTGGTCTTGTCCCACTCCCCCTCCGGCACCGGCACGTCGAAGGCCGCCTCGGCCTCTGCGTCCCCGCCGAACAGCGACTCCTGGCCGATCGCCTCGTTGCGCTTGATGTCGATCACGGCGTCGACGGCCCGCTCGTGCACGAGCAAGAGGCCCTTGCGCGGCTCGCCGAACGAGTCGAACGCGCCGGCCTTGATCAGCGACTCGATCACCCGCTTGTTGCACACCACGAGCGGGACCTTGCGCAGGAAATCGGTGAAGCCGGCGAACGCCCCCTTCGACTTGCGCGCCGCGATGATCGCCTCGACCACGGCCGCGCCCACGTTGCGCACCGCCGCGAGGCCGAACCTGACATCGCGGCCGACCGCGGCGAACGTGGCCACGGACTCGTTGACGTCCGGCGGCAGCACGTTGATGCCCATCCGGCGGCACTCGTTCAGGTACAGCGCCGACTTGTCCTTGTCGTCGGCCACCGAGGTGAGCAGCGCGGCCATGTACTCGGCCGGGTAGTTCGCCTTGAGGTATGCGGTCCAGTAGGCGATGAGGGCGTACGGAGCGGTGTGCGACTTGTTGAACGCGTACCCGGAGAACGGCACCAGCACGTCCCAGATCGCCCGGATGGCCTCGTCGGAGTAGCCGCGTTCCCGGCAGCCCTGGCGGAACGGGACGAACTCCTTGTCCAGGATCTCCTTCTTCTTCTTGCCCATGGCGCGGCGGAGCAGGTCCGCCTGGCCGAGCGAGTAGCCGGCCAGTATCTGCGCGGCCTTCTGCACCTGTTCCTGGTAGACGATCAGGCCGTAGGTCGGCTCGAGCACCTCGCGGAGCGGCTCCTCCAGCTCGGGGTGGATCGGGGTGATCTTCTGGCGGCCGGTCTTGCGCAGCGCGTAGTTGATGTGCGAGTTGACGCCCATCGGGCCGGGCCGGTACAGGGCGTTCACCGCGGAGATGTCCTCGAAGCTATCGGGCTTCATCATCCGCAGCAGCGAGCGCATCGGCCCGCCGTCGAGCTGGAACACCCCCAGCGTGTCGCCGCGCGCCAGCAGCTCGAAGGTGGGCTTGTCGTCCAGGGGCAGGCTCAGCAGGTCGATGGAGATGCCCTGGTTCGCCTCGATCGCCGCGATCGCATCGGCCATGATCGTCAGGTTGCGCAGGCCGAGGAAGTCCATCTTGAGCAGGCCGAGATCCTCGCAGGTCGGGTAGTCGAACTGCGTGATCACCGCGCCGTCGGGATACCTCGTCCATACCGGGATGTGGTCGGTCAGCGGCTCGGCGGACATGATCACGCCCGCCGCGTGCACGCCGGGCTGGCGGATCAGCCCCTCGATGCCGCGGGCGGTGTCGATGACCTGCTTGACCTCGGGTTCGGCCTCGTACATCGAGCGCAGCTCAGCGGCCTCGGCGTGCCGGGGGTGCGCGGCGTCGAAGATGGCCGACAGCGGGATGTCCTTGCCGAGCACGGTCGGCGGGAACGCCTTGGTGATCCGGTCCCCGAGCGCGTACGGATAACCGAGCACCCGGCAGGAGTCCTTGATCGCGGCCTTCGCCTTGATCGTGCCGTAGGTGACGATCTGGGCCACCCGGTCCGCGCCCCACTTCTGGGTCACGTACCTGATCACGTCGGCGCGGCGGCGCTCGTCGAAGTCCACGTCGATGTCCGGCATGGACACGCGCTCGGGGTTGAGGAAGCGCTCGAACATCAGCCCGTGCGTGATCGGGTCGAGGTCGGTGATGCCGAGCGCGTAGGCGACGATCGACCCGGCCGCCGAGCCGCGGCCCGGGCCCACGGCGATGCGGTTGTTCTTGGCCCACATGATGAAGTCCGCGACCACGAGGAAGTAGCCGGGGAACCCCATCTGGCAGATGATGCCGATCTCGTACTCGGCCTGCCGCCGGCGCTGCTCGTCGTAGCCGCCCGGGTAGCGGCGGTCCATCCCCTTCCACACCTCGGCGGCGAACAGCTCGGCCTCGGACCCGAAGCCCTCCGGCAGCGGGAACCGCGGCATCAGGTTGCGGTGCTCGAACATGCCGCTGACGTCGACCCGGTCCGCGACCAGCAGCTGGCTGTTGCGGCAGCCCTGCTGCCACAGGTCGCTGGAGTCCAGGCGGTACATCTCGGCGGCGGGCTTGATGAAGTAGCCGCTGCCCTCGAACCTGAGCCTGTCGGCGTCGGCGAGCGTCTTGCCGGTCTGGATGCACAGCAGCACGTCCTGGGCCTGCGCGTCCTGTTCCCGGGTGTAGTGGGAGTCGTTGGTGACGACGGGCGGGATGCCCAGCTTCCTGCCGATCTCGACCAGGCCGTCGCGGACCTGGCGCTCGATGTCCAGGCCGTGCTCCATCAGCTCGAGGAAGTAGTTCTCCTTGCCGAAGATGTCCTGCCACTGCGCAGCGGCCTTGAGCGCCTCGTCTTCCTGGCCCAGCCTGAGCCTGGTCTGCACCTCGCCGGACGGGCAGCCGGTCGAGGCCATCAGGCCCTTGCTGTGCTGGGCGATCAGCTCCTTGTCCATCCGGGGCCACTTGACCAGCCAGCCCTCGGCATACGACCGGGAGGACAGCCGGAACAGGTTGTGCAGGCCCTCGTTGTCGGCGGCCCAGATGGTCTTGTGCAGGTAGGCGCCGGAGGCGGAGACGTCGTCCTTCTTCTGGTGCGGCTGGCCCCACAGGATGCGGTTGGGGTTGTTCCGGGCCTCGGGCGCGATGTAGGCCTCGATCCCGATCACCGGCGTGATGCCGGCCTGGATGGCCTGGCGGTGGAACTCGGCGGCACCGAACAGGTTGCCGTGGTCGGTCATCGCCACGTGCGTCATGCCCAGGTCCTTGACCTCGGCGAACAGGTCCTTCATCCGGGCGGCGCCGTCCAGCATGGAGTACTCGGTGTGCACGTGCAGGTGGGCGAACGGCTCACCGGGCTTCGCCATGCGGGACCGCCTCCTTCGGGCACGCTGCGCGCGCCACTCCCCGGCGAGGGCGGCGTGCGGGATCGTCAACCGGTGCTGCTTACCCTAGCGGAGCCCGCCCGCCGCGTGGTGGTGGCGCGCCGGGTCATAGGTCGCGCTTCCGGGATTCCGCCGCCGCCCGCCCGCGGGGAGCCGCCTGCCGTCACGGGCCACGCGGAGGTCGCGCGTGCCGCAGGCCCCGTCACCGCCAGCGGACCCGGACAGCGGATTGCCAGGCGGCCAGGACGGCGGGGTCGCCGGCGACGGTGACGCCAGCCCGGGCGGCGTCGCAGCGGTTCCACAGGAACAGGTACAGGCCGGAGGCAGGGCCGGCCACCAGGCATCCGGGCTCGCCGGGGCCTCCCGGTCCCCGGTGCGCCTCGAAGCGGCCCGCGGCCGCGGCCAGCTGCCAGGCGTCGCCGGTGTCGGCGGCCCGGACCAGCACGGTCCCGTCCCGCTCCGGCGACGGGCGGTACCTGGACCGCCGCCCGAAGCCCACGATCAGCTCGTCGATGCCGTCGGCGGCGAACTGCGCGGGGTACTCGGGAATCACGCCGCGGGCGCTGTCGGCGTCGGCGCGGTGGATGGCCGTCTCGTGGGCCTGCCGCCGGGCCCAGAAGGCGAGCGGGGACGGGGCGTCGATGAACGTCGCGCACCGCAGGTCGGGATCGGCGGTGCTGAGGATCTCGACAAGGGCGGCGTGGCCCGCGCGGAACCAGGCCAGCAGCTCGGGGTCGGGTGCGCCTCCCGCCAGGATCTCCGCTTCCGGCGGCCCGGCGAGGACCCGGTCCGGCCGCTCGGTCAGGTGCCTGGCGGCCCACCTGTGCACGTAGCCGGTGTGCCGGAGCAGGTCCTTGACCCGCCAGGGCGGGCACGGCGGGACCGCCGCGTCCAGGCCGGCCCGCTCGGCCGCGTCCGCCAGCATGCCACCCTGGTCGCGCAGCGCGTCGATGTGCTCGGCGATCTTCACACCGCCCATTGTGCCTTGCGAGCAGGCGTGCGGGCTTGAGCAACCGTGCCCGGTTCCGGTTACCGCGGGCCGGTGCTCGACGGATCGCTGCCGGCGGCCGGCGACGGTTCCGGGTCGCCCGGCTTGCAGCCGCTACCCGATGCTCAACGGCCATCTGCCCGGAGCGCCCTCGGGAGCACGAGGACGACCTGAGCCTCGCTGATCTCGATGCCCAGGGTCTGCCCGGAGTGCTCGCGGAGCAGCCGGGAAATGCGGGCGATCCCCGTGCCGGCACGGGTGCCAAGTTGTGCGGCAGCGACACGGGAGTAGATATGCGGATTGCGGGGCACGTGAACGCCTGCCAGCATCGCATCGGCGTCCACGGTGTTGGGCGGACGGCCTGGCGACCTGACCTCGACGCGATCGGCCAGCACGAAGATCCGCACCGGACCCGGGATGGTGTAATCCCGGTGCACGAGAGCGTTCACCGAAGCCTCACGCAATGCGGCGAAAGGTACCTCCTCACGCTTCTCGGGCTCGAAGCCGACGATCTGATGCGCGGTGCGCAGATGAAGCCGGAGGAACGTCTCGATCTGCGCGATGAGCTCGAAGAGATCGCCGGTGAGGTCCTTACGGTCAATGAAATCGTCGCCTATGTCCGTGCCCGGCAGGGCGCCGACCACGACTCGCGAGGCCTCGAGTGCGGCTTGCGGACTCCGCCCGAAGACCACCACACCGCCGACCGTCGGGTGCACGCCGTCGGACATGCCCCACGCTCGCAGCAGCCGCGGGAGGTCATCGCCAAGTTCCTGCTGGTCAGTTGCTTGCAGATGGCGCAGCACCGCATCGAAGTCGATATCCGCGAGGCTGAGCTGGGGCAGCGGCTGCTCGTCGTAGAACAAGGATCGCGACGCCTGGAACAAGCGCAACAGCTCCTCGCGGCTGGCGCCGCGGCAGCGTACCCCGGAGCGTATGTAGTAGCGGCCGTCGCTGGTCCGGTAGGGCCTTTGGTCCCCTTTGGGAACGTGGAGTACCACAACGGCGCTGCCGTCGAGTTCCACGATCTCCGGCACCACGGTGACGGGTGGCGAGCAGCGGTTGAACGCGACGTCGTCCGCCTTGAGCATCAGGTCATCCGGGTCGGGCACGCCGATGACCTGCCTGCTCTCATCAACACCGACGATGATCTGGCCGCCGTCGCTGTTCGCGAAGCAGACGAGATCCTTGGCTAGGTCCGCGGTGCTTCCGAGTCCGCTCTTGAAATCGGTGTGCGGATCTTCCCATCGGAGGATCCGCTCTCGGAGCTCAGTGGGCGTCATCGAGGCCACCGTACTTCTGGGCCCGGCGGCGGAAAGCCTCGGCTCCCCCTTCGAGGACGGTCCTGATCTCTTCGCGTACCGCTGCGTCATCGATGGAGGCACGGCTGCGCACCTGGCACCGGCCTCCCGTGTCGGCCAGGCTGAGAACCAGTTCCGCGTCCCCGTTAACCGGAATGTTCGCATTGTGGGTCGCGGTGATGATCTGCCTGCGGCGGGCCGGATCCGTGACTCCTTTCTCGGCCCGCAGCAGCGACACCACGTCGTCGTAGACGAACCGGTTGTCGAGGTCGTCTTCGGGCTGATCCAGGATCAGCGGCCTGCCCCCCTGGGCGAACAGCAGGAGCAACAGCGCGGTTGCCTTCTGGCCGCTGGACAGTTCCGCCAGATCCTTCGGCGTCCCGTCCACGACAAGCGCGATCGCGACCCGGTCGTCCGGGGCAAGGACTTCGACCTGGCGGAACCGCCCCGGCTCGTCAGCCAGCCACCTCACCAGCCGCTGCGCCATTGCATCAGAGACACCGAACCGCCTGGCGACCTCGGCGCTGCCTTGCCGCGCGGCATTCGCCAGTTCGACGCCGTCCACGCCAGCCGTGCTCGCGATGCTGGTCACCGCGTCCGCCGTGAGCTTGGAACCGCGCAGGACCGCCAGCAAGTTCTGCTCGAACGCTGCGCTGTCACCCAGGTAGCCCACGTCCAGGCGCAGCCGTCCGGCGAGCACCTCATTCACGGCGTCGGCAGCCCGTTTGCGCAGCGTGAATCCGCTGCGGCGTTCGTCTTGCAGGCGCCTCAGGAGCCTCTCGCGCGCCTGGACCAAACGGTCCCGGTCCTCGTCGAGCCGGGTCATGCTCTCGACGATGGGCTGCAGCGCGGTCCGCTCGCTCACCGCATCCAAGTAGCGCTTCGCATCGACGGGCCCCGATCCGAGTTCACGCTGGATGCGTCGCAGGTCCTCTTCCAGGCCGACCAGCAGTTCCGGCCATCGGGCAAGCGCCGAGGCGACGTGGTCGCGCAGCGCCAGAAGCTGTCCCCCGACGGCCTCGAGGCTAGCCCGCGCGCGATCGCCGACCGCTTCGGCCTGGGCGGCCAGGGCCTTGAGCATGTCAGCGTGCTCGCTGTCCGCGGTGGCCAGTCCGATCGCCGCCGTCGAGAGGCTGTCAAGGATCGATGCGGCGTTGTCCTTGTGGGTGTTCACCGCATCGTCAATGATCCGCGCCGCCGTCTCCAGCCTCGCTTCGTCGGAGCCGAGCCTGGAGTGGCGTTCCAGCTTCTCCGCGACCCCCTGCTGCTGGTAGTAGCCGATTTCGGCATCGAGCCTGCTGAGACGCTCGGTGTATTCATCCCGCCTGGAAGCCTGGCGTTCCAGTTCGTCGAGATCTCGTGCGTTGCGGCGCAGGTCCTCCAGGGTGCGCCGCACCGCAGCATCAGCCTGACGGGCATCGTCGCCGACGATCTCGTCGAGCAGCCGCCGCCGGAAACCGTCATCGCGGGCAACCGCCTGGATCTCCCGCTGCAGCAGGATGACTGGGCCTCCGCCTGGCCCGAACAGCTCAAGCGGCTGCACAGCGACGTTGTCGCCTGTGCTGGCGCAGGAGACCCTCGGCTGCTGACCGAGAACGCGAGTCACCGCATAGCGCTGCCGTTCCGGTCCCGGACGCTCGATCACCACGCGCACCCGGCCGCCACTGCCAAGGGCATGCTCGATGAGCGACATGCGCTCCGAATGATCGGAGTAAGGCTCGCCCCCCAACCCGTACCGCAGCGTTTCGAGGATCGCCGACTTGCCGGCGCCCCGGCCCCCGATGAGAGTGGTGAGGTCGTCGCTGAACCTCAATGCCAGGCCGTCGAGAAAGCCGCCCTCTACTTCCATGGAGCGTATGCGCGGGTGCCGGACCGGCTCCGGGGGCCGGGTGAGCAGGCGGGTTTGCGGATCGTGCAGTGCTAGCCTGAGCGCATCGGAGTCGACGGCGCTGAGCTTGATCCAGGTAAGGCTCCGGCGGCCGTCCGGCAGCCTCCTGGTGCCGACCTCATCGAGGCCATGCGGATCGCTGCTCAGCGTGCAGGAGAGTGAGTCCAGCTGCTCGCTCGTCAAGAGGCCGGTCCCGCGGAGCTTGTCCACCGCGGAATCACACTGGTCGACGGCATCGATCAGACCGCTCCTGATCAGCTCCGCCGCCTCGGGCACCGTGAGCGCTGCGAACAGGCCCTTCGAGCTGGACGCATGGGCGGCGACGACAGCGCAGCGCAGCTGCTTCCGGATGTCGGCAAGCGCATCCGGCAGCGACTCGCGGAGCCTCAGTTCCTCGTGTGCGCCGCGCACGCAGTCCGGGAACAGCCGCCCGGAGGTCTTGCCCTGGAATCGGATCACCTCGGCGATGCGCCCCGGATCCGTGTCCGGGCTGCATATCAGCAGCAGGTGCAGTCCCTTACCCGCACCTTGGCCGATCGACATCTCGGCACCAGGCAGGACGACGATTCCCTGGGCCTCCCCGCGGTCGCGCAGCAGCGAGAACCACGGCTGCCGCACCCCCTGGTAATCCGTCACGGCGACCAGCTGGATGCCGGCCTCGGCGAGCCTGCGGACATACTCGGCGGCCAGGCGCTCACGGTCGGAAGCCTGCTGCACGTCAACGTCCGGTGGCAGGCGAAAGCTCTGCACGCCGGGGGTGTGCAGGTGCAGGTCGACGCAGCGCCATGTGGCGCCAACCGGAACGTCCGGAAGTTCCGTCATCCTCTCATCATCCCGCCTGCGGACGGCATAGTAGCGGAGGCGCGTCTGATCGGTCAGCTTTCGGCGCGGAGGATGTCCAGGGCGCGGGCCAGGTCGGGGGGGTACGCGCTGGTGAAGGAGACCTGGCGGCCGCCGGCCGGGTGGGGGAAGGCGAGGCTGACCGCGTGCAGCCACTGCCGGGTCACGCCGAGGTGCGCGGCCAGCACCGGGTCGGCGCCGTAGAGCAGGTCACCGACGACCGGGTGCCTGATCGCGGCCATGTGCACCCTGATCTGGTGGGTGCGGCCGGTCTCCAGGTCCACCGACACCAGGCTGGCGGCGCGGAAGGCCTCCAGCGTGTCATAGTGGGTCACGCTCGGCCTGCCGCCGCTGACCACCGCGAACCTGCCGTCGCCGGACGGGTGCCTGCCGATCGGCGCGTCGACGGTGCCGCGCAGCGGGTCGGGATGGCCCTGCACGAGCGCGTGGTAGCGCTTGTCCACCCGCCGCTCGCGGAAGGCGCGCTTGAGCGCGGCGTAGGCCCGCTCGCTCTTGGCGACCACCATGACGCCCGTGGTGTTCGCGTCCAGCCGGTGCACGATGCCCTGACGCTCGGCGGCGCCGCTGGTCGCCAGCGTGTGCCCGGCCGCGGCCAGCCCGCCGGCCACGGTGGGGCCGGTCCAGCCCTGTGCCGGGTGCGCGGTCACGCCGCGCGGCTTGTCCACCACCACGATGTCGTCGTCTTCGTACAGCACGACCAGTCCCTCGACCGGCTGCGGCGGCTGCGCAGGCCGCGGCGGCGGCAGCGTGACCTGCAGCGGCTCGCCTGCCAGCACGCGGTCCGACTTGGCGGCGGGCCTGCCGTCCAGCAGCACCAGGCCGTCGCCGATCAGTTCCGCCGCCCGGGACCTGGACAGCCCGAACAGCCTGGCCAGCGCGGCGTCGACCCGCTCGCCGTCCAGGCCGTCGGGAACCGCGAGCACGCGCTCGCCCGGCGCTGTCATCCGGAGTCGGGAGCGGCCGGCCGCGGTTTGGCAGGGGCCGGGGGCGGCGGCGAGTCAGGCGGGACGGCGGGGGCGGGCTCGCGCGGGACGGAGGCGGCCGGGGGCGGCGGCGCGGGCTCGCGCGGGGTCCTGGTGCCGTCGATGTGGATGCCGGCCACGGCGAGCAGCACCACCAGCACGGCGGCGCAGGTGATGGCCGAGTCGGCGAGGTTGAACACCGGCCAGTAGCGCGTCAGCTCGATCCAGTCGATGACGTCGCCTCGGAACGGCCCGGGCGCGCGGAAGATCCGGTCGGCCAGGTTGCCGGTTGCCCCGCCGAGCAGCAGCCCGAGCGCGATCGCCCAGCCGATGCTGCGCAGGTTCCTGGCCGCGCGCAGGACGTAGCCGATCACGCCGACCGCGATGGCGGTGAAGACGACCGTCAGCGAGGTGCCGATGCTGAACGCCGCGCCGCCGTTGCGGGTCAGCGTGAGCATGAGCACGGTGCCGATCAGGTGAACCTGCGAGCCCGGACGCAGGTGCGTGACCGCGATCGCCTTGGAGACGACGTCGGCTGCCAGCACGAACGCGGCGACGCCGAGCAGCAGGCCGAGACGGCGCGGCCGGGCGGGCCGGGGCGTCAGCGGCGCTCCTCGCGCTGCTTGCACGTCACGCACAGCGTCGCCCGCGGGAACGCTTGCAGGCGCGCCTTGCCGATCGGCTGGCCGCAGGATTCGCATACTCCATATGTTCCCGCATCGATCCTGGCGAGGGCGCGCTCGGCCTGCTCGAGCAGGTCCTGGGCGGTCTGGGCCAGGGCGAGCTCACGCTCCCGCTCGAACGCCTTCGTGCCGATGTCCGCCGGGTCGTCGCCGGCGTCGTGGACGGAATCGGTCAGGCGCTCGGCGATGTCGGAGGCCGCCCTGGCCAGGTCGGCGCGCAGCCCCTCTGCCTCCGACTCAAGCTCGGCCCGCACCTGCTTCAGCTCCGCCTCGGTCCAGGGCTCCTCGCCTGGACGCACCGGGAGATCAGCGGCGCCAGACCGCGAAGCTGCCGACATTTCGCGGGCCTCCTGTTCGGCGTTTCCGAAGTGGTCAACGGAGGATAATTCGCAGTGCAACGCGTTGCAAACCCGGGCGTGCGCTGCTGCTACCCTTGGGCCGGTGCAGGGATTCGAGCCGCTTCCCGCCCAGGTCGACCTGCCCGCGATCGAACGCGAGGTCCTGGCTCGCTGGCAGCAGACGGGGGTCTTCGAGCGGTCGCTGAAGCAGACCGAGGGCGGCCCGCGCTGGACGTTCTACGAGGGACCGCCGACCGCCAACGGGGCGCCGGGCGTGCACCACGTGGAGGCCCGGACCTTCAAGGACCTGTTCCCCCGGTTCAAGACCATGCAGGGGTTCCATGTGCCCCGCAAGGGCGGCTGGGACTGCCACGGGCTCCCGGTCGAGGTGGCGGTGGAGAGGGAACTCGGCCTGACCGGCAAGCGGGACATCGAGGCCTACGGGGTCGCCGAGTTCAACAGGCGGTGCCGCGAGTCCGTGCTGCGGTACGTGGACGCCTGGCTGGAGATGTCCGAGCGGATGGGGTACTGGGCGGACACCGAGCACGCCTACCGGACCATGGACCCCGGCTACATCGAGTCGGTCTGGTGGTCGCTCAAGATCATCTACGAGGCCGGGCTGCTGGTGCGCGACGTCCGGATCAGCCCGTACTGCCCGCGCTGCGGCACGCCGCTGTCCGACCACGAGATGGGCCAGGCGGACGTGTACCGGCCCGTCTCCGACCCGGCGATCACGGTCAGGTTCCCGCTCGGCGCCCTGCCGGCCGGGGCGCCGCCCGAGGCCGAGGGCGCCAGCCTGCTGGTGTGGACCACCACGCCGTGGACGCTGGTGTCCAACACCGCGGTGGCGGTGCACCCGGAGGCGACGTACGTGGTCGCGGTCGGCCCGCGGGACGGGGAACGCGTGGTGGTCGCCGAGGACCTGCTCGCCCGGGTGCTCGGCGACGGCTGGCAGGTGGCCGCCAGGTTCCCCGGCCGCGCACTTGTCGGGGCCAGGTACCGCCGGCCGTTCGGCTTCATCGAGATCCCTGACGCGCATGTTGTGGTTCCAGGGTCATTCGTGACGACGGAGGATGGCACCGGGCTCGTCCACCTGGCGCCGGCGTTCGGCGCCGACGACATGGACGCCTCGCGCGCGCACGGGCTGCCGGTGGTCAACCCGGTGCGCCCGGACGGGCACTTCGCCGACGACGTGCCGCTGGTCGGCGGGATGTTCTTCAAGGATGCCGACCGGCGGCTGATCGGGGACCTGCGCGACCGCGGCCTGCTGCTGAAGTCCGAGCGGCACCGGCACGCCTACCCGCACTGCTGGCGCTGCGGCACCGCGCTGCTTTACTACGCGCTGCCGTCGTGGTTCATCAAGACCACCGCGGTCAAGGACCGGCTGCTGGAGCAGAACGAGCGGACGAACTGGTACCCGGAGACGGTGAAGCACGGCAGGTACGGCGAGTGGCTGCGCAACAACGTGGACTGGGCGCTGTCGCGGACACGGTACTGGGGCACGCCGCTGCCGCTGTGGGTGTGCGGCGAGTCCCACGTGACCTGCGTCGGCTCGCTGGCGGAGCTGTCGTCGCTCGCCGGGCGCGACCTGTCCGGGCTGGACCCGCACCGGCCGTTCGTGGACGAGGTCACGTTCTCCTGCCCGGCCTGCGGCGCGCTGGCGCGGCGGGTGCCCGAGGTCATCGACGTCTGGTACGACTCGGGCGCGATGCCGTTCGCCCAGCACGGCGCGCCGCTGCGCAACAAGGCCGAGTTCGAGGCCGCCTACCCGGCGCAGTTCATCTGCGAGGCGATCGACCAGACCCGCGGCTGGTTCTACTCGCTGATGGCGGTGGGGACGCTGGTGTTCGGGCGGTCGTCGTACCAGAACGTGGTGTGCCTGGGGCTGCTCGTCGACGCC
>Ga0209061_1004216_pt1 | contig 14129 bp, 10 predicted proteins | sample Coa_R1_10_FD_187157 | JGI IMG/M metagenome (GOLD analysis project Ga0209061, IMG submission 187157) | Surface soil microbial communities from Centralia Pennsylvania, which are recovering from an underground coalmine fire - Coalmine... | ecosystem: Environmental > Terrestrial > Soil >...
CGTCCACGACGTGCGCGCGGAACAGTTCCACCGTCTCAAGCACCTTCGACCGCGTGTCGGTGTCGGCGCGGACCTTGATCAGGATCAGCTCGCGCTGCACCGCCTGCGACGGCTCGAGTTCGACGATCTTGAGCACGTTGACCAGCTTATTGAGCTGCTTGGTGACCTGCTCCAAGGGGTGTTCCTCGCAGTTCACCACGATCGTCATCCGGGAGATCTCCTCGTGCTCGGTCGGCCCGACCGCCAGCGAGTCGATGTTGAAACCGCGCCGGGAGAACAGGCCGGCGATGCGGACCAGGACCCCCGGCTTGTTCTCCACCAGCACCGAGAGCGTGTGCTTGGTCACTCCATATCACCGTCCCAGTCAGGCGCCATGCCGCGCGCGAACTTGATGTCGTCGTTACTGGTGCCGGCCGCGACCATCGGCCACACCATCGCGTCCTTGTGAACGATGAAGTCGATCACGACCGGCTGGTCGTTGATCGCCATGGCCTGCTCGATGACCGCGTCGACGTCTTCCTTCTTCTCGCAGCGCAGGCCTATGCAGCCGTAGGCCTCCGCCAGCTTCACGAAGTCCGGGATCCGGGTGCCGGCGACCTCGGCCTTCTTGTCGCCGAGGCTGGTGTTGGAGTACCGCTCGTCGTAGAAGAGCGTCTGCCACTGCCGGACCATGCCGAGGTTGCCGTTGTTGATGATCGCGATCTTGACGCCGATGCCCTCGATCGCGCAGGTGGCCAGTTCCTGGTTGGTCATCTGGAAGCAGCCGTCGCCGTCGATCGCCCACACCTGGGCGTCCGGCATGCCGACCTTGGCGCCCATCGCGGCCGGGACCGCGTACCCCATCGTGCCGGCGCCGCCGGAGTTGAGCCAGGTCCGCGGCTTCTCGTAGCCGATGAACTGCGCCGCCCACATCTGGTGCTGGCCCACGCCCGCCACGTAGATCGCGTCCGGGCCGACCAGCTTGCCGATCCGCTCGATCACGTACTGCGGCGCCAGGGTGCCGTCTTCCGGCTCGTCGTAGCCGAGCGGGTACTTCTGGCGCCACTGGCTGAGCTGCGCCCACCAGTCCGTGCAGTCGGCCTTGCGGCCGTGCGCGTGCTCGGCCGCGACGGCGGCGGCGAGCTCGGCGATGACCTCTTTGCAGTCGCCCACGATCGGGACGTCCGCGCGGCGGTTCTTGGAGATCTCCGCGGGGTCGATGTCCGCGTGCACGATCAGCGCCTCCGGCGCGAACGTGTCGAGCTTCCCGGTCACCCGGTCGTCGAACCGCGCGCCGAGCGCCACGATCAGGTCCGCCTTCTGTAGCGCGCCGACCGCGGCGACCGTCCCGTGCATCCCGGGCATGCCCAGATGCTGGGGATGGCTGTCCGGGAAGGCGCCGCGCGCCATCAGCGTGGTGACCACGGGAGCGCCGGTGAGTTCGGCGAGCCGCGCCAGTTCGGCCGCCGCCTGGGCCTTGATCACGCCGCCGCCGACGTACAGCACGGGTTTCCTCGCCTCGGTGATCATCCGCGCCGCCTCCCGCACCTGCCGGGAGTGCGGCCTGGTCACCGGGTGGTAGCCGGGCAGGTCAAACGGGACCGGCCAGGTGAACTCGCACATGGCCTGCATCGCGTCCTTGGCGATGTCCACCAGCACCGGGCCGGGACGGCCGGTGCTCGCGAGGTGGAAGGCCTCACCGATCGTGCGGGCGATGTCGCCGGGCTTGGTGACGAGGAAGTTGTGCTTGGTGATCGGCAGCGTGATGCCGGAGATGTCCGCCTCCTGGAACCCGTCGGTGCCGATCAGGTTGGTCGGCACCTGGCCGGTGATCGCTACCACGGGGACGGAGTCCATGTAGGCGTCGGCGAGCGGGGTGACCAGGTTGGTCGCGCCCGGGCCGCTCGTCGCCATGCACACGCCGGTGCGGCCGGTGGCCTGCGCGTAGCCGGTCGCCGCGTGACCGGCGCCCTGCTCGTGCCTGACCAGGATGTGCCGGATCTTCTCGGAGTCGAGCAGCGGGTCGTAGGCGGGCAGCACGGCCCCGCCCGGAATGCCGAAGACCACCTCGACACCCACCTGCTCCAAGGCGAGGACCAGGGCCTGGGCGCCGGTGACCTTCGCCTTGACGGCCACCGGGGCGGCCGCGTGCGGCTGCGGGGCGGGGGCTGCGGGCGCGCCGTGCGCCCTGGGCGGCTGCGCCGCCGGCTGGGCCGCGGGCGGCGGCGGCGCGGCCGGCCGCGGCGCGCCGGAGGGGTGCGCGGCCGGCTGCGGCGCGCCGGAGGGGTGCGCGGGGGACGCCGGCCGTGGCGGCGCTGGCCTCGGAGCGGCGGGCCTCGCGGGAATGTTCAGGGGCGAGGGACCGGAGGCGGACCTGCCGGGCGGCTGATCCGCGTGTCCGGAGGCAGCGTGCGCCTTGTGCGGGTTCGGGCTCGTCTGCTCGGTCATCGGGTGGCTTCCTTGTCACGACGTGCGCGGCGGTTGTCTTCTGGGGGACGGCCCCCGTGCTCCCGGAGGGGCATTAAAAAACCCCTCGTGCCGGAAGGCAGCCGAGGGGCGCGCGCAGAAGCTGGACTGGTCAGCTTTCTGCGCGCCAGCCAAGTACGAGGATGTGGGTCCGCTTCACAGCTACCACCCTCGCCTAAAACCAGGCCCCTCGTCAAATCATCACGCGGTTCGTCTCATGATATGAGACGAACGTCCGGCCGTGCCTCGCTACGCGGCGGGTACGCCCGGCTTTGCCGTGCCGGAGACATCGGCCACGCCCGGGGGCCCCCCGCCCCCGGAGCGGCCGCCCGCGCCGCCGCCCGCGCCTGCCGGGGGCTCGCCGGCCGGCCCGTTCCTGGCGAAGGCCTCGACGGCGGGCGCGGCCATCGGGCCGGCGACCAGGAACCCCTGCCCGTAGCCGCAGCCCATCTCCCTGAGCTCGGCGAGCTGGCGGGGCTGCTCGATCCCCTCGGCGACCACTCGCATGCCGAGGTCGCGGCCGACCTGCACGATGGTCTTGGTAAGCAGCGTGAGGGCCGGGTCCTGGCCGAGCCCGGAGACGAACGACGGGTCGATCTTGATGATGTCGACCGGCAGCCCGCGCAGGTGAGCCAGCGAGGCGTAGCCGGTGCCGAAGTCGTCGATCGCGAGCTTGACGCCGAGGTCGCGCAGTTCCGCGAGGCGGCTGGTGATCAGCCCGGCGTCCTCGACCAGCGTCCGCTCCCCCACCTCGATGGTGAGGGCGCCCGGCGGCAGGCCGCTTTCCGCCAGGGCGGCCGCTACCTGGGCGGGGAACTGCGGCGCGTTCAGCTGGCGCAACGACAGGTTCACCGATACCCCGAGGTCCCACGACGCGGCACGCCACGCCGCGCCCTGAGCGCAGGCCTTGCGCAGCACCCACTCGCCGAGCGGGACGATCAGCCCGGAGTCCTCCGCCACCGCCAGGAAGGCCCGCGGCGAGACCGCCTCGTCCCCGCGCCACCAGCGGACCAGCGCCTCGACGCCGATGACCCGCGACGTGGCCAGCTCCACGATGGGCTGGTACTGCAACGTCAGCTCTTCGCGCGCGATCGCGCGCTGTAGGTCGCTGACCAGGTCCAGGCGGCGCACCACGTCGGCGTGCATGTGCGCGGCATAGACCTCGGCCCGTCCCCCGCCGCTCTCCTTGGCCCGCGCCATGGCCACGTCCGCGTTGCGCAGCACCAGGCCGGGCGGGCCGTCGTCGGCCAGCGCGACGGCGACTCCGGCGCTCGCGGTCAGGCCTACCTCCCGCTCGGCCACCTGGAACGGCTCCCCGGCGATGGCGGCGACCAGCCGCTCGGCTAGCTCGGCGATCTCCTGGGCGCTCTGCGCGTTCTCCACGAGCACCGCGAACTCGTCACCGCCCCATCGGGCGACCGTCTCCTGAGCCGGCACGATGGCCCGCAGCCGCCGGGCCGCCTGGGCGAGCACGAGGTCGCCCGCGCCGTGCCCGACCAGGTCGTTGACCGCGGTGAAGCCGTCAAGGTCGAGGAAGATGACACCTGCCTGGCGCTCCCCGTCCTCGGCGACGGCGAGCGCCTCCCGCGCGCGCTCCTCCACGTACGCGCGGTTCGGCAGGCCGGTCAGCCCGTCGTGGAACGTCAGGTGCGTCACCTGCTGCCGCAGCGCCACCTGGTCGCTGACATCCCTGGCGCTCACCAGGATCTGCGCGGGCTCGCCGGGCATCCGGTACAGCAGCACGGCGCATTCGACGTGCCGCCAGGTCCCGTCGGCGGCGCGGACCCGGCAGGCGAAGCGGCCCTTCCCGTCCGGCTTCCCCCCCGCCTTCGCGCCGTCCGCGGCGACGCCGAGCACCTCCCGGACCGCCGCCTGCGCGGCGGCGGCGTCCTCGGGGTGGACGAAGTCCAGGAAGGCCTTGCCCACCAGCGCTTCCTGCGGATAGCTGAAACCGGAGACCGCCGGGCTCGCGTAGGTGATCGCCCCGTCGAGGTCGCACATCAGCACGATGTCGCCGGTCCGGTCGGCGAGGTCGCGCAGGCTGTCGCTCGATTCGCGCCACATCCGCACCGCGACGCCGTTCTCCCTGACCAGCATCAAGATCCGCACCGCCACCACGAGCACGGCCGCGCCGCCCGCGATGACCAGCGCGAGGCCGGCGGCGGGAGCGTTCGCCAGGCCGTTCACGATGACGGCGAACGCCGCTATCACCACGGCGACCGCCGCGATGATCGTCGCGGCGCCCGCGCTGGTGACCGGGGCGTGCCGCACGCCGGACATCGCCGGGGCCGCGCCCGGGGAGCCTACCGCGGCGCCCTCGGCCGCGGTGCCCTCGGCCGCGGGCACCGCGGCCGAGGGCTCCTCGCGCCGCCACGGGAGCAGGTCCATGCGCGCGGCGATGGCCCCCATCCACGGCGCGACGCCGAGCAGGCAGGCGGCCAGGATCACCGCGAGGTGCTCCAGCACGCCCTGGTGGCCGCCGGAGATCCGGGCGCCGACACCGAGGGAGTTCGCGACGGTCAGCACGAGCAGCGCCAGGTACGGCACCAGCACCCGGCGCCACGCGATCGTGAGCACCGGCAGCAGCGCGCCGAGCACCGCCAGGTCGGCGAGCGGGTGCAGCAGGTCGAGCAGGAACGTCTGCGGCCGTTCGCCGGATCGGTGGAACTCCGAGCCGAACGCCAGGACCCAGCCGATGACCAGCAGCGCTACCGCCATCACATACCCGTCGGCGAGACCGGGCAGCACCGACCCGGAGGTGCCGGCCTTCTGGCCTGGCGGCAGCGAGGCCAGCACCATGACACCGGTCGCGGCGGCCGCGAGGCCGAGCAGCGGTGCCACGTCGGCCAGCGACAGCGGGCCGCCCGTCGCGCTCAGCGAGCCGGCCAGCACCGAGTCCACGACCAGCCCCGCGACCCAGAACAGGGCGGCCCCGCCCAGCCACCGGTACCCCCTGGCCACCGGGCCACGGTGACGCGTCGCCCCCGTCCAGAGGCCGACGACCGCGCCGGCCATGGCGAGCATGGCAAGGACGCTCACTGCCGGTCCCCCGTGAAGTTCGGGTGCAACCAGGGCTCCTTCCGAGATCTCGCTAAGTGGGTAGCGTGCGCCGCGCGCACGGCTAGTACCTGGAAATTTGGTAACGGATCTGCAACGACCCGTTACCGCTGGCGGGCGCCGCGCGGCGCCCGCCAGCGACCGGAGTCCGCCTCCTTCGGAAGGCCTCCTTCGGAAGACAGTATGGCGATCCGGCCCTGGCGTTCACTCTACGTACCCGAGATCACGCTTCGGTTGAGGAAGGGCGTCCACCGGGAGACAAGTGCGCTCACCGTGCGCCGGCCGGGAGCTGCACGCTGCGAGCATCGGGGGAACGGCACCTAATATGTGCCGCTGATCACATTCCGGAGCGGGTCGCCGCGCAGGTACGCCTCGGCCTGCTCCCGCACCAGCCGGACGACCCGGCGCTGCGACACCGGCGTGGACGCCGCCACGTGCGGGGTGATGAAGACCCCGGGCAGCGTCCAGAGCGGGTGGTCCGGGGGCAGCGGCTCCGGGTCGGTCACGTCGAGCGCGGCGCGCAGCCGGCCGCTGGCCAGTTCCGCGCACAGCGCGGCGGTGTCCACCACCGCGCCCCGGGCCGCGTTGACCAGCAGCGCGCCGTCTTTCATCCGGGCCAGGAAGGCGCCGTCCACCATGCCCTTGGTCTCGGGGGTGAACGGGACGAGCAGCACGACCACGTCGGCGGAGGGCAGCAAGGCGGGCAGCTCCGAAAGGCCCGGCACCCCCGGCCGGGGGGTGCGCGCGACCCGCTGCACGGTCACCTCGAACCCGGCCAGCCGCCGTTCCACCGCGGCGCCGATCGACCCGTAGCCGACGATCAGCACGGTCTTCTCCGCGAGCTGGTCCGTCGGATGGTACGCCCACCGCCCCGCCGCCTGCTCCAGCGCGAACCGCGGGAACCGCCTGACCGCGGCCAGCATGGCGGCGATCACCCACTCGGCGGTCGCCGCGTCGTGCGCTCCCCGCGCGTTGCACAGCACCGCGCCGGGCGGCACGTGCGGGCGCAGCCGGTCCACGCCGGCGGTCAGCGTCTGCACCACGCGCAGCCGCTTCATGTGCCGCATCACGTCTATGCTGGCCGGCGTCGGGAAGAAGCTGGGCACGTAGAACTCGACATCGGCCACCCCGGCGGGCAGCGGGGCGGTCCCGTCCAGCGCGACGACCTCCACGTCCGTGTCCGGGAGCCCGGTCATCCCGGCCGCTACCCAGTCCGCGGGCACCCACATCAGCACGCCCTTCACCCTACTGATCTAGACTCCACCCAGCTACGCCCTTTCTCTCACCAAGAGGCCGAATTGCGGAAAGTCCTGATCGCGAACCGCGGCGAGATCGCGGTTCGGGTGGCGCGCGCCTGCCGGGACGCCGGGCTCGCCAGCGTGGCGATCTACGCCGACGCCGACCTCGACGCCCTGCACGTCAAGATCGCCGACGAGGCGTACGCGCTGAACGGCGCCACGCCGGCGCAGACCTACCTGGACATCGGCAAGATCATCCAGATCGCCGCCAGGGCAGGCGCCGACGCCGTCCACCCCGGCTACGGCTTCCTCGCCGAGAACGCCGCCTTCGCCGCCGCGGTCATCGAAGCGGGCCTTACCTGGATCGGGCCGCCCCCGCAGGCGATCGAGGCGCTCGGCGACAAGGTCAGGGCCCGCGGCATCGCCAGGCGCGTCGGCGCGCCGCTCGCCCCGGGTACCGACGGCCCGGTCAGCTCCGCCGCCGAGGTGGCGGAGTTCGCCAGGCGATACGGCCTGCCGGTGGCGATCAAGGCCGCCTTCGGCGGCGGCGGGCGCGGGCTCAAGGTCGCCCGCACCGCCGGCGAGATCGAGGAGCTCTACGAGTCCGCGGTCCGCGAGGCCACCGCGGCGTTCGGGAACGGCCAGTGCTTCGCCGAGCGCTACCTCGACCGCCCGCGGCACGTGGAGACGCAGTGCCTGGCCGACGCCCACGGCAACGTCGTGGTCGTCTCCACGCGGGACTGCTCGCTCCAGCGAAGGCACCAGAAGCTGGTCGAGGAGGCCCCCGCCCCCTTCCTGTCCGGCGCGCAGAACAGGCAGCTGTACGACGCGTCGAAGGCGATCCTCCGCGAGGCGGGATACGTGGGAGCGGGCACCTGCGAGTTCCTGGTCGCCGCCGACGGCACGATCAGCTTCCTTGAGGTCAACACCAGGCTTCAGGTGGAGCACCCGGTGTCGGAGGAGGTCACCGGCCTGGACCTGGTCCGCGAGATGTTCCGCATCGCCGACGGCGAGCCGCTCGGCTACGACGACCCGCCGTGCCGCGGGCACTCGATCGAGTTCCGGATCAACGCCGAGGACCCGGCGCGGAACTTCCTCCCGGCGCCGGGCACGATCACCGAGTGGAGCCCGCCGGCCGGCCCCGGCGTGCGGCTGGACGCCGGCTACGCCGAGGGCATGACGGTGCCGCAGGCGTTCGACTCGCTGATCGCCAAGCTGATCGTCACGGGGGCCACGCGCGAGCAGGCGCTGCAGCGCGCCCGCCGCGCGCTCGCGGAGTTCACCGTGGGCGGCATGCCGACCGTGCTGCCGTTCCACCGCGCCGTCGTCGACGATCCCGCGTTCGCCGGCGGCCGCCTCGGCGTGCACACCCGCTGGATCGAGACCGAGTTCTCCGCGCGGTTGCAGCCCCAGGACGGTGCGGTGACCGCCGCGGCTCCCGCTCGCGAGCGGCTGACGGTGGAGGTCGGCGGCAAGAGGCTGGAGGTAGTGCTGCCCGCCATCGCGTCCTTTCCCGCCGTACCGGGTTCCGCCGCCCGGTCTCCCGAACGCGCGCGTGGTTCCCGCGCCGGCGCCCGCCGCTCCCGGGGCACGGGCGGCGCGGGGGGCGGCGACTCCCTCATCACGCCGATGCAGGGCACGATCGTGAAGGTCGTCGCGGCCGAGGGGCAGCAGGTGAGCGCCGGCGACACGGTGGTGATACTGGAAGCGATGAAGATGGAGCAGCCGCTGACCGCGCACAAGGACGGAACGGTCACCGGCCTTGCCGTGGAGGCCGGCCAGACGGTCGCGGCCGACACCGAGATCTGCCAGATCAAGGACTGATCACCGAAGGACTGATGACCGTGAGGCACCGGCTGCCGGGAGATCCCAGTCTCTGGGGCTGGCTGCTGTTCGCGGTGGGGTTCCGGCTGCCCGCCGAGAACCGGGAGTGGGTGCGGCACGAGCTGACCGACGCGGGCTGGCGCGGGCGCACGGTCAGGCGGCTGCTCGTCCTCATGGTGCCGATCTGCGCCGGCCTGGCGTTCCTGCCCGGTCCGGGCTGGCTGCGGGCCGCGGTGCCCGCGTTCGCGCTGATCGCCAGCGTGGGGACGGTCCTCATCAGCGCCGACGACGTGCGCGCCGCCCGGCTGCGCCAGCATGGCCTCCCGGTCCCCGACGACCCCGACCTCGGCCACCCCACCCACTGACGTGCGATGGATCCCCGGCCGCACCTCCTACGCCGCCGGCCCCGGCTGGGGCTGTGCCCCACAGCCCCACTCTTGCTGGGATCGTGCCCCACTGCCCCAGAACGCTTCCTCGCTCCATGTCAGGCCGCGCGACTTCCGTGTCGTGTGGGGTGTGTGGCCCGCCGGCCGCAAACCCTATCGTGTGAGGTGCGGCCCGCCGGCCTCAGACGCGGGCGGTATGCGAGCAGTAAGTGAGCAGCGGGCGCGGGGGGCGAGGCGGTTTTCGTGAGGGAAATCGCAGGTGAGGCGGGTGCCATCAGCAGCGTGGCCGGGCCGCTCGGGGCCGCGCTGCGGGCCGCGGCGCCGCGTGCGGGGCGGACGCGGGTGCTGGCGATCGACGGGCGGTCCGGGGCGGGGAAGACCTCGCTGGCGACGGCGCTGAGCGGGGAACTGGGCGCGCCCGTGGTGTCGCTGGAGGATCTCTACGGCGGGTGGGACGGCTTGGAAGACGGGATAGACCTCCTGGTCCGTGAGGTTCTCGAGCCGCTCGCGGCCGGACGGGCGCCGCGTGTACCCCGCTACGACTGGGCGGCGCGCCGGTGGGCCGAGCCGGTCCCGCTCGACCCGCCGGAGCTGCTGATCGCGGAGGGAGCCGGGGCCGGGGCATGCAGGGCGGCCGCCTTCGCGAGCCTGCTGGTGTGGCTGGAGGCGCCGCCTTCCGTTCGGAAGAAAAGGGCTCTTGACCGCGACGGTGAGGTGTTCGCGCCGCACTGGGACCAGTGGGCGGCCCAGGAGGACGCGCTGCTCGCCCGCGAGCGGACGCCGGAGCGGGCCGATGTCGTGATCGACGGCGTGCGCGGGGAGGTGACGCTCAGAAGATGGCGTCGGTGCCGAACTCCATGACCGTGCGGGCCGCCTCGGTGACGCTGCCGGACAGCGACGGGTAGACCGAGAACGTGTGCGCGATCTGATCCACCGACAGGTTCTGCTCGATCGCGATCGAGATCGGCAGGATCAGCTCGCTCGCGCGCGGCGCGACGACCACGCCGCCGAGCACCATGCCGGTGCCGGGGCGGGCGAAGATCTTGACGAACCCGTCGCGGATTCCGGCCATCTTCGCGCGCGGGTTGGTGGCCAGCGGCTGCTTGACGACGCGGGCGGCGACCTCGCCGCGGTCCACCGCCGCCTGCGAGACGCCGACCGAGGCGATCTCCGGGTCGGTGAAGATCGTGGACGCCACGTGGCTGAGCCGGATCGGCTGCACCGCCTCGCCGAGCGCGTGCCACATCGCGATCCGCCCCTGCATCGCGGCCACCGAGGCGAGCATCAGCACCCCCGTGCAGTCGCCCGCCGCGTACACGCCGGGCGCGGTCGTGCGCGACACCCGGTCCACCTCGATGAAGCCGCGGCTGTCGAGGTTGACGCCGGCCCGCTCGCAGCCGATCCCCGCCGTGCTCGGCACCATCCCGACGGTGAGCAGGCAGTGCGAGCCGGCCAGCGTCCGGCCGTCGGCCAGGGTGACCACCACCGCGTCGCCCTTGCGGTGCACCGCCTCGGCCCGCGACCTGCTGAGCACGTTCATGCCGCGCCGCCGGAACACGCCCTCGATGACAACCGCCGCGTCCTTGTCCTCGTGCGGCAGCACGCGGTCCCTGGACGACACCAGCGTGACCCGCGAACCGAGCGCCTGGTAGGCGCTGGCGAACTCGGCGCCGGTCACCCCGGAGCCGACCACGATGAGCTCCTCGGGCAGCTCCGGCAGGTCGTAGATCTGCCGGCAGGTGAGGATGCGCTCGCCGTCGGGCCGCGCGTCCGGCAGCGTCCGCGGGCTCGCCCCGGTCGCGATCAGCACCACGTCCGCCTGGACCGCCGTCCCGGCGGCCTCGATCGTGTGCGGGCCGGCCAGCTCGCCCCTGGCCCGGATGATCCGGACGCCCTCGGCCGCGACGTGCTCGGCTATATCGTGCGACTGCGCCGCCGCGAGCGCCTTGATCCGCGCGTACAGGGCGGGCGCGTCCACGCCGAGCACCGGGTTGGCGCCGCTGGCGAGCTGTAGGCCCAGCGAGGCCGAACGGCCCAGCGAGGTCATCGTGGACGAGGACTCGATCAGTGTCTTGCTGGGGACGCAGTCGGTGAGCACGCAGGCGCCGCCGAGGCCGTCTTCGTCGATGACGGTCACCTCGGCGCCGAGCTGCGCGGCCACCAGCGCGGCCTCATAGCCGCCGGGTCCGCCGCCCAGGATGGCGACACGTGGGCGTGGCAGTGTCACGTCAGGCGATTATCCCGTACGTTCCCTCCTCCGTTGCACGCCGCCCCCGGCGATTACGCCGTACGCTTAGGCAGCGTGGCACTATACGCCGCCTACGGCAGCAACATGGATCCGGCGCAGATGCTCGAACGCTGCCCGCATTCCCCGCAGCGGGGCACCGGGTGGCTCGAGGGCTGGCGCCTGACTTTCGGCGGTGAGGACATCGGCTGGGACGGTGCGCTCACCACTGTCGTCGAGGACCCCGCCCAGCGGGTATTCGTCGTGCTTTACGACGTTCCCGAGATCGACGAGAAAGAGCTCGACACCTGGGACGGGGTGACCCTCGGCTTCTACCGCAAGCTCAAGGTCCGGGTGCAGACCCTGGACGGGGACCTGCTCGCCTGGCTGTACGTGCTCGACGCCTACGAGGGCGGGCTGCCTTCCGCGCGGCACCTGTCCATCCTGGTGGACGCGGCGATCAAGGCAGGCGCGCCCGACGACTACGTAGAGTGGCTGCGCTCACGGCCGTCCAACCCGCCGGCCGCCGCCGGCCAGCTGCCGGCGTAAGACGAGCACCGCGACGAGCAGCGCGAGCGCGGGGACGACGACGGCGGCGAACGCGGGCCAGTGCCAGGCGCTCACCGGGGGGCTGGCGGGCCCGCCCGCCGCGGCCGCGTGCGCCCGTTCGGCGAGCGCGGTCAGCTCGGCCGCTACACGCTCGGAGTCCGGGACGACAGGCGGCTCGCCGGCGGCGCCGGCCGGCGCGGGCGAGCCGAACGGTCCCCCGCCCCCCGGGCGGGACTGCGCGCGCAGCCGGGCGGCGGCCTGCCTGCGGCGCGGCGTCTGCACCGCCCACACGTAGATGACCCGCTGCGCCGTGCCGCCTTCGCCATGGCCGCCGAGCGGCCATTCGCACCGCACGCACAGCAGGTCGCCCCTGTCGATCCCGGCGACGGCCGCCCAGCCGACCCGGTGGTCGCGCAGCGGGTTCACGATCGTCAGCCCGTCGCCGTCGGCGACGACGCGCGGCCGCTGCGCCGTCGCGTACACCACGCCGGTGATCAGCAGCAGGGCGAACGCGACCACGACGGAGAAGTGATCCCTGCCCTGCACGGCCAGGTCGATCAGGTTGGCGGCCGCGAACAGCACCCACAGCCACCAGACCGCGACCGCGAACGGGGACCGGAACGTCCGCGGGGAGCCCGTGCCTGAGGTGTCAGTCACTGGTCGCGGGAGCGGGCCGGTGCGCCACCGGGCCCGCCGTGGCCGTAGGGGCGGCGGCCGGCCCGTGCTGCCACAGCGCGGTCAGGGCGGTGGCCGCCAGGACGCGGACGCCGACGCCGATCGCCCGCTCGTCGACGTCGAAGGCCGGCTGGTGCAGGTCGCGGCACGCCGCCGCCCCCGGCGTCCTGGTGCCGAGCCTGGCCAGCGCGCCGGGCACCGACGACAGGTACCAGGCGAAGTCCTCGCCGCCCAGGCTCTGCCGCGTGTGCGCCACCGCTTCCGGTCCCAGCGCGGCCGCCACGGCGGCGGAGAACATGGCGGCGCTGGTCTGTTCGTTCACCGTCGGCGGGACGTCGCGCAGGTATTCGAGGTCCGCGGTCACGTTGTAGGCGGCGGCCACCGACCGGACCAGCTCCCCGACCAGCTCGCCCGCGAAGCGCCACGCCTCCTCGTCCAGGCAGCGCACCGTGCCCTCGGCCGTCCCCTCGCCGGGGATCGCGTTCGCCGCCGACCCGGCGCTGATCCTGCCCCACACCAGGCTCAGGCCCGACCGGGGGTCGACCCGGCGGGACAGCGCGGCCGGCAGCTCGGTCACGATCTTCCCGAGCGCGTACACCACGTCGGCGGTCAGGTGCGGGCGCGCGGTGTGCCCGCCCGGACCGGTCACCGTCACCTTGATCTTGTCGCAGGCGGCGGTGATGGCCCCCGCGCGGACGCCCACCTTGCCCACGTCCAGCCTCGGGTCGCAGTGCAGCGTGAAGATCCGGCCGACTGACGTCAGCCCGCCCGCGGCGATGACGTCCCGTGCGCCGGTGCTGAGCTCTTCGGCCGGCTGGAAGATCAGCCTGACCGGCCCCGGCAGCAGCCCCGCCCGCGCCTGCTCCGCGAGGAACAGGCCGGCGCCCAGCAGCACTGCCGTGTGCACGTCGTGGCCGCACGCGTGGCAGGCGCCGGGCACCGTGGACCGGTACGGGACATCCTTCTCGTCCGTCATCGGAAGGGCATCGAGGTCAGCCCGGAGAGCGACGGCGTGCGCCCCGGGGAGGCCGCCCGTCCTCCCATATCCCCCCGGCCCCGGGCCGACGTCGGCGAGCAGGCCGGTTCCCCCGGGCAGCCGCACCGGGTGCAGGCCGGCCGCGGCCAGCCGCTCCGCGACCAGCCGGGTAGTGCGATACTCACGGTTGCCTGGCTCCGGATGCGCGTGCAGGTCGCGGCGGAACTCGATCAGCTCCGCCTCGCGCGCCGCGAGGAAGGCGTCCAGGTCCGCGGTGAGGTGATTACCCTCCATGCCCACCATCCCCGCCGAGGACGAACCGGTCCTCGGCGAACTCGGTGACGAGCGCGTCCACCACGCTGGTCAGGTCGCCGTAGGCGGCGTGCACGGCACGCTGCCGCTCGTACGAGGCGCCGCACTCGAGCACCTCGGACGCGACCGCGAGCTCCCCGGCACAGCCGAGCCGCCATGCTACCGGCTCCAGGTCGCGCAGCAGCTCGTATATCTCATCTCGCAGCGGCGCGGTCGTCCCGGAGTCGTCGGTGATCACGATAGCGTCTAGCCCGTACCTGGTGGCCCGCCACTTGTTGTCCCGCACCACCCACGGCGACCTGCTCAGCAGCTGGTATCCGCGGTCCAGCTGGGTGTCGAAGAGCTGCACCATGCACTGCGCGAGCGCGGCTACCATGCCGATCTCCCTGAAGGTCGGAACGGCGTCGGCGACGCGGATCTCCACGGTGCCGAAGTCCGGATGC
>Ga0209061_1004217_pt1 | contig 14124 bp, 12 predicted proteins | sample Coa_R1_10_FD_187157 | JGI IMG/M metagenome (GOLD analysis project Ga0209061, IMG submission 187157) | Surface soil microbial communities from Centralia Pennsylvania, which are recovering from an underground coalmine fire - Coalmine... | ecosystem: Environmental > Terrestrial > Soil >...
GCGGGCGGCGGGCGGCGTGAGCGGGACCGTGCCAGGCCAGGCGCGGGGTTGACCCGTCAAGTCTGTAACGTAATCATAATTACGCCGATACATGACGAGATCATGATGACAATGGAAGCGGAGCATGACCGGAAACGGGACGGCCGGGCAGGTGCGGGGCTGGCTCGCGGAACGCCTGCCCGGCGACTGGTTCACCGGGCCGGCGGAGATCGTCGTCGACCGCGAGGAGATCACCATCGTGGGAAGGCTGCCCGAGCCGGAGCTGCCCGACCCGGAGGAGGGCGGCGAGGGAGCCGGAGCCGCCGAGGCCGAACGTGCCGCGGCGGCCGAGGGCAGGATCAAGCGGTTCCGCGAGGAGACCCGCGCCCGGCGGATCGAGATCGCGCGCGAGGCCGAGCACCGCTTCCGGCGCAAGGTCGCCTGGGGCGCTCACTGCGCCGGGCGCACTGAGATGTTCACCACACTGTCGGTCCCGGTGATGACGCGGCTGCGGCAGCCCGAGCGGCGCGTGCTCGACACCCTCGTCGACGCCGGCGTGGCCCGCAGCCGCAGCGACGCGCTCGCGTGGTGCGTGCGGCTGACCGGCGAGCACGCCGACGCCTGGCTCACCGAGCTGCGCGAGGCGCTGCGTCGCGTCGAGGAGGTGCGCGCCCAGGGGCCGGACGGCGGCTGACCCTCCCGCCTCCCCCGCCGGGCTCCTCGCCGCCGGCGGCCGCCACGCCGGGCTGACTCGCCACCCGCGTTTCCTCGGTCGGATACCGTGACTAGGGATGACCAACGTGGTGAGCTTGGGCGGGCTCAGGCGTGCTCAACTGCGAGGAAGGTCGGTTCATGGGATTTCGCAACCTGGCGTACCGGCTGTACGAGCGCAGGCTCGAAGCCTCCCTGTCAGGTAAGGCGATACCGCGGCACGTCGGCGTGATGTGCGACGGCAACCGGCGCTGGGCCCGGTCCGCCGGCCATACCGACGTCAGCAAAGGCCATCGCAAAGGCGCTGACAAGATCTTCGAATTGCTCCAGTGGTGCAAGGAAGCCGGCGTCGAGGTGGTCACGCTGTGGCTGCTGTCCACCGATAACCTCACCCGTCCCAAAAAGGAACTCGATCCACTCCTCGGCATCATCGAGGACACGGTGAACGGCCTGGTGGAGGAGGGCTGGCACCTGAACCCGATGGGCGCCCTCGACCTGCTTCCCGATCACACCGCCCGCGTCCTCAAGCACGCGGCGGAAGTCACCAGCCACAACCCCGGCCTGCTCGTCAACGTCGCGGTCGGCTACGGGGGACGGCGCGAGATCGCCGACGCGGTGCGATCCTTGCTCATCGAGCACGCCGGCAAGGGCACGACGATCGAGCAGCTGGCCGAGATCCTCGACGTGGAGCACATCGCCGAGCACCTGTATACGGCAGGTCAGCCAGACCCGGACCTGGTCATCCGCACCAGCGGCGAGCAGCGGCTCGGCGGATTCCTGCTCTGGCAGTCCACCCATTCGGAGTTCTATTTCTGCGACGCGTACTGGCCCGCCTTCCGCAGGGTTGACTTCCTGCGCGCGCTGCGCTCCTATTCCGAACGTAACCGTAGGTTTGGCGCATTACCTGCTGAGATATCGCCCCGGGTACTTTAACCGTGCCGCGATCACGGGTACCTTCATTAGTGGCGGGCGGCTCTCCAGGTCGCCCCCGCGGGAGGCCCCCTGACGTCAGATCGCGCGACGCGAGGGCCGGCGCGGCCCTCGGAGGGCCGCCCCGGTCCGTCCGACACGTCGTCCCGGAAACCGGGGGCTGGCGTGTCCTGTCCGCGGCGCCGGCGTCCAACGCCGGCCGCCCAGGGGAGTATGCGTGGCCAACTCTGTTCACCGTCGTACGTACGTCCTCGACACGAGCGTCCTGCTCGCTGACCCGGCCGCCTTCACGCGGTTCGACGAGCACCACGTCGTCTTGCCGGTCGTGGTCATCACCGAGCTCGAAGCCAAGCGTCACCATCCTGAGCTGGGGTATTTCGCCCGCCAGGCCCTCCGGTACCTCGATGACCTGCGGGTCAGGCACGGGCGGCTGGACACCGAGGTTCCCGTCGGGGCGCTCGGCGGCACCGTGCGGGTGGAGCTCAACCACATCGATTCGCATGTCCTGCCCGCCGGCCTTCGCGGGGGGCCGGGGAGCCGTCCTTCCGGGCAGACACCGTGGCTCGGGGACAACGACACGCGGATCTTGTCGGTCGCCCGCAGCCTCGCCAACGAGGGCAACGATGTGGTCCTGGTCAGCAAGGACCTGCCGATGCGGGTCAAGGCGGCGTCCATCGGCCTCGAGGCGGAGGAGTACCGCGCCGAGCTTCCGGTCGACTCCGGCTGGACCGGCATGGCGGAACTGTCCGTCAGCACCAGCGACGTGGAGGAACTGTACGAGCACGGCGTGCTCGACTGCGAGGCCGCCCGTGACTTCCCCTGTCACACGGGCCTGGTGCTGCACACCGGCAGCGCCAGCGCCCTCGCCCGGGTCCGCCCGGACAAGCAGATCCAGCTGGTCCGCGGCGACCGCGAGGCGTTCGGCCTGCACGGCCGGTCCGCCGAACAGCGCGTCGCCCTCGACCTGCTGCTAGACCCCGGCATCGGCATCGTGTCGCTCGGCGGCCGGGCGGGAACCGGCAAGTCGGCGCTCGCGCTGTGCGCGGGCCTGGAGGCGGTCATGGAACGCCGCCAGCACCGCAAGGTCATCGTGTTCCGCCCGCTGTACGCCGTCGGCGGCCAGGAGCTCGGCTACCTGCCGGGATCGGAGGCGGACAAGATGAACCCGTGGGCGCAGGCCGTGTACGACACGCTGTCCGCGGTGACCACCCAGGACGTGATCGACGAGGTGCTCGCCCGCGACATGTTCGAGGTGCTGCCGCTGACGCACATCCGCGGCCGGTCGCTGCACGACGCGTTCGTGATCGTGGACGAGGCGCAGTCGCTGGAGCGCGGCGTGCTGCTCACCGTGCTGTCCCGGATCGGCACCGGCTCCCGGGTGGTGCTCACCCACGACATCGCCCAGCGCGACAACCTGCGCGTCGGCAGGCACGACGGCGTGGTGGCGGTGATCGAGAAGCTCAAGGGCCACCCGCTGTTCGCCCACGTGACGCTTACCCGCTCCGAGCGGTCCGCGATCGCCGCGCTCGTTACCGACCTTCTGGAGGACGCCGCCCTCTAAACTGCACCCGTGACCGGAGTCATGGATTCAGATCGTCATTCCGAACGGACGGTTGCGCCTCCCCCCGGAAAGGCCCGGGGGGACGGTGCCTCCCCCCGGGGGAAAACAGAGCTCCCGGCCGTCTCGGTGGTGATGCCGGTCCGTGACGAGGAACAGCACCTGGCCGACTCGGTGGCGCGCGTGCTCGCCCAGGACTACCCGGGCGGGTTCGAGCTGGTGCTCGCCGTCGGCCCGTCGCGGGACCGTACCGAGCAGATCGCCCGCGAGCTGGCGGCCGCCGACAGCCGGATCACGGTGGTGCCGAACCCGTCGGGGCGGATCGCGTCGGCGATGAACGCCGCGATCAAGGCGGCCCGGCACGGCGTGATCACCCGGATCGACGGGCACGCGCTGCTGCCCGACGGCTACCTGAGCACGGCGGTGCGCACGCTGCTCCAGACCGGCGCCGCGGACGTCGGCGGGGTGATGGCCGCCGAGGGAGTCACCGCGTTCCAGCAGGCGGTCGCCTGGGCGATGACCTCGCCCGCCGGCGTCGGCGCCGCCGCGAACCACACGGGCGGCGCGGCCGGCCCCGCCAGCACGGTTTACCTGGGGGTGTACCGCCGGGAGGCGATCGAGCGGGCGGGCGGCTACGACGAGACCATGATCGTGGCCGAGGACTGGGAGCTGAACTACCGGATCCGCGCCGCCGGCGGCCTGATCTGGTTCACCCCGGAGCTGCGGGTCACCTACCGGCCGCGGGCCAGCCTGCGGGCCCTGGCCAGGCAGCATTTCCGGTACGGGCGCTGGCGCCGCGTCGTCGCGCGCCGGTATCCCGAGACGATCAGCCCGCGCTACCTCGCGCCGCCCGCCGCGGCCGCGCTGAACGCGGCCGGCTGCGTCCTCGGCCTCATCGGGCTCGCGGGTGCCGCCGTGCAGGCGCCGCCGCCCGTTCCGTACCTGTCTTTCGGGTTCGCCATTCCCGCCGTCTACCTCGCGGGAGTCACGGCGGTGGCGGCGGTGTTCGCCCGCGGCCTGCCGGCCGCGGCGCGCGCGCGGGTGCCCATCGTGCTGGCGACGATGCACATGTGCTGGGGCGCCGGATTCCTGACCAGCCCGCGCCGCCTCGCGAAGCGGCCATAATACGTCCATGGGCTTCGATCTAGGCGCTGAACTCGCGGCCGTCAGGGGGCAGGGGTATGACCTGCACAGCAGGTACCTGAACCCGCAGCTGCCCCGCACGCTCCACGCGATCGGCTTCGACAAGAACTACGAGCGGGCCGAGGGCGCCTACCTCTACGACTCGGAGGGCAACGCCTACGCCGACTTCCTCGCCGGATTCGGCGTGTTCGCGGCGGGCCGCAACCACCCGGTGATCCGCAAGGCGCTGCACGACGCGCTTGACGCGGACTTCGCCGCATGGACCCAGTTCGACTGCCAGCCGATCTCCGGGCTGCTCGCGCAGCGGCTGCTGGCCAAGGCGCCGGGCCTGGACCGGGTCTTCTTCTGCAACAGCGGCACCGAGGCAGTGGAGTCGGCGCTGAAGTTCGCGCGGCACGCGACCGGGCGCGGGCGGATCGTCTACGCCGTGCACGCGTTCCACGGGCTGACCGCCGGGTCGCTGTCGGTGAACGGGGCGGAGGAGTTCCGCAGGGGCTTCGGGCCGCTGCTGCCGGGCGCGCAGATCCCGCTCGGCGACATCGGCGCGCTAGAGGCGGAGCTGCGCAAGGGCGACGTGGCGGCGATGATCGTCGAGCCGGTGCAGGGCCACGGCGTGCTCATGACCCCGCCCGGCTTCCTCGCCGAGGCGTCCGCGCTGCTGCACTCCCACGGGGCGCTGCTGATCTGCGACGAGGTGCAAAGCGGCTTCGGGCGGACCGGGAAGTTCTTCTCCTACCAGCACGAGGACGTCCGCCCGGACATCGTCACCGTCGCGAAGGCGCTGTCCGGCGGGTACGTGCCGGTCGGCGCGATGCTCGCGACGGACAAGGTGTTCGGGTCGGTCTATTCCTCGATGGACCGGGTGATGGTGCACAGCACCACGTTCAAGGCCGGCCCGCTCGCGATGGCCGCGGGGCTGGCGACGCTCGCGGTCCTCCAGGACGAGGGCCTTGTGGAGAACGCGGCGCGGGTGGGCGAGTCGCTGCGTTCGGGGCTGGCCGCGCTCGCCGAACGCTTCGACCTGGTCGCCGACGTGCGCGGGCGCGGGCTGATGATCGGCATCGAGTTCGGCCGGCCGTCCGGGATGAAGGCGCGGGCCGGCTGGGCGATGCTGCAGAAGGCGCGCGTCGGGCTGTTCGCGCAGATGGTCGTCGTCGCGCTGTTCCAGCGGCACCGCATCCTCACCCAGGTGTCCGGCGACCACATGGAAGTGATCAAGCTGATCCCGCCGCTGATCATCGGCGACGCCGAGGTCGAGCTGTTCACCTCCGCCCTGGCCAGCGTGCTGGAGGACGCCAGCAAGGGGTCGGGGCTGATGTGGGACTTCGGGCGCACCTTGATCAAGCAGGCGATGCGGCCCTGAGCAGGGCTTCGGCCACCGCCAGGTCGCCGGGGTAGGTCACCTTGATGTTGCGCTCGCTGCCCTTGACGATGTGGACCCGGACGCCGGGCAGGTAGCGGAGGACGACGCCGCAGTCGTCGGTGGGAACGTAGTCCGGGTCCTTGGCCGCGAGCTCGTGCGCCCTGGCGATCACCGCCAGGCGGAAGCACTGCGGGGTCTGGCAGCGCAGCAGGCTCTCCCGGGGCGGGACGTGGGACATCACGCCGTCCTCGGCCACCACGATCGTGTCCGAGGTCGGGACGGCGGTGCCCGCCGCGTCGTGCTCGCCGAGCGCGGCCACGCAGTCGGCGATGATCCGCTGGGTGACCAGGGGGCGGGCGGCGTCGTGCAGCAGCACGCCGGTGGTCTCCGGCGGGTGGCTGGCGGCCAGGTGGGCGAGGGCGTTGCGCACCGAGTCGGAACGGGTGATCCCGCCCTCGATGACGGCGCCGACCTGGTTCCCGGCCAGCCCGGCCGCCTCGCGGGTGTACCCGGGCGGCATGACGAGCAGCACCTCGTCGACGCCGGGCGCCGCGGCGAACGCCGCCACGCAGTGCTCGACCAGCGTTTTCCCGCCCAGGGTGAGCAGCTGCTTGGGCAGCGCCGCGCCGAACCGGCTGCCGACGCCGCCGCCGAGGACCACCGCCACCACCCGTGTCACCGTCACATGCCGGACTTTACTCCCAGTTCTTGGGCGTGGTTACCGGCTCCGGCCTCGGGCACCTCAGTACGCTGGGAAAACAGCGTGGCCGGCGTGCAGGGAGGTTGCGGATGACCGCGGAGGAGCTGGCCGCGGACCAGCGCGCCGCGGCGCCGGCCGCCGACCCCGTGGCCAGGGACGTCGCGCGCTGGGCCCGTTCGTGCCGGATCACGCCCGTCACGATGTCCGCGTTCTCGGTGTGCTTCGGCGCGATCGCGGCGGTGTGGCTGACCGGGATCTCGTTCCGCGCGCAGGCGACGGCGTGCGCGGCGCTGCTCGCCGCCTTCGTCGCGGGCCGCGCCGCGCGCCTGATGGCCGGATCCCAGGCGGCGCCGGCCGCCGACTGGGGACAGGCGGCCTGCGCGATCCTCACCGAGCTGGTGGTGTACGCCGGGGTGGCGGGCGGCGCGAGCGCCAACGCGGCGGCGACCGCGGGCACCGCGCTGACCGGCGCGGTGGGCGAGCAGTTGCGGGGCACGTCCCTGGCCCGGCTGGGCGGAGCCGGGGCGGCGGGGGTATGGCTGCTGGCGGCGGCGGCGGTGATCGCGCTGGCGCTGCTCCAGATGGCCGAGCTCTGCCTGCCCGCCCCGGCGGGCCGGCGGACACGGTCACGCCGGCTGCAAGCGCTCATCGCGACGCCGGGCGACGAGCGGCTGCTGCTTACCGGCGCCGCGGTGCTGCTCGCCGGGGCCAGGGCGGTGTTCCTGCTGCTGCTCGCGGTGTGCGCGGCCGCGCTCGGGGTCTTGGCGGCCGACCGTGTCCGTTCCGCGCAGCGGCCGCGGCAGCCGTCCGCGTACCGGGGCGACGGCCCGCTCGCGATCTGGATCGGCCGGTTCGTGGGCGGCCGGCTGCCGCCGCTGCCGCCGCTGCTCGTGGGCCTCCTGGTGACCGGCGTGCTGGCCGCGCTCGGCCTGCAGAACCTGCCGGGCATCTTGGTGTTCACCCCGGCCGAGGCGATGCTGCTGGCCGCGCTCGGGTCATGGCACCCGCACGACGGCCGGCGCGACTGGCTGGTGCCGCCGCTGCTGCAAGCCGGGGAGTACGTATTCCTCCTGGCGCTCGGGGTAGCCGGACGGGTGCCGCCGCCGGCGACGCTGGCGCTGCTCGCGGCGGTCGCGCTGCGTCACCTGGAGGTGGCGTACTGGGCGAAGAACCGGCTGCGGCCCGGTGCCGACCGGCGCGCCCTGGGCTGGGAGGGCCGCATGATCGTGGCGGGCGTCGCCGCGGCCGCCGGAATCCTGCCCATGGTCTACCCGCTGCTGGCCGTGTACCTGTGGGGCCTGCTCGCGTGGGACTGGCTGGCCGTCTGGTCAGCTCGACATCCCGCCGTCCACGGCTAGCGTCGTCCCGGTCATGAACGAGCTGTCGTCGCTGGCCAGGAACAGCATGGCGCGCGCGATCTCCTCCGGTGCGGCATGCCTGGCCAGCGGGATCATCTGATCGAAGGCCGCCGTCGCCGCGTCGCGGCCGGCGCCGGTGGCGACGACCTCGATACGGTGCTGGAACTCGTTGTCGACCGGCCCGGGGTGGATCGTGTTGACCCGGATGCCCCGCGGCGCGAGTTCCCTCGCGAGCGTCCGCATCAGCCCGACCTGGGCGTGCTTGGCGGTCGAGTAGCCGGCGATGTGGGGGGCGGCCGTCAGGCCGACCACGCTGGAGGTGATGATCACGCTGGCGCCGGCCGCCAGGTGCGGCGCGGCGTGCTTGCACAGCAGGAACGCGCCGCGCACGTGCACCGCCAGTGTCCGGTCGAACGCGTCCTCCGGGTAGTCGGCGATCGGCGCGATCGCGCCGCTGATCCCGGCGTTGGCGATCACCACGTCCAGGCGGCCGAACCGGGCGACCGCCGCCTCCACCGCCGCCTTCACCTGCGCCGAGTCGGTGACGTCGGTCACCGCCCAGGCGGCGGCGCCGCCGAGCCCGGCCGCCCCCGCCTTCAGGTCCGGCTCGGAGATCCCGGCCAGGAAAACGCGGGCCCCTTCCGCCGTGAAGACGCGGGCGGTGGCCATGCCGATGCTGCCCTCGCCGCCGGTGATGATCGCGGCCTTGCCGTCAAGTCTGCCCATGGCACCATGCTGGCAAGGTGAACGCCGCCGCGGTAGGGGATCGCGGCCGTTCCCGGCGGCTGCCGGGCGCGGGGCGGCGTCGGGAGGGCCATTTACCCGGCCCGGGACACCGGGCCGGGTAGGATGACACAGTTATGGGTCGCGTACGCCTGGGTGCGGGCTGGCAGTCGCCTGCCACGATGCCGCGCCGCTGGCTCGCCGCGGTCTTCGCCGGCTGCGCGGTCTTCGCCGCGCTGGTCGCGATCTTCAGCTCCGACTCGGTGCACCGGCTCTGGGGCGCGATGGCGGCCTGCGGGTACGGCCTCGCCTGCGGCGCGCTGCTCGGATGGCGGTCGCGGGGCCGTGACCTGGCGCTGGGCGTGGCGTTCTGCGGCGCCCTCCTGGTGCCGCTGGCCTGGATGGCGGCCCACGCGATCGAGCAGCCCGAGGTCGCGGTGGTGGCGCACTCCGGCGCGACGCTGATCCACCACGGCACCCCGTACGCCGCCGCCGCCGCGCTCGCGGGCACCCAGAATCCGAACGCCTACAACCCGTACCTGCCGGTCATGGCGCTGTTCGGGATACCGCGCGCGGCGGGTGGCGGCGGCGCGCTGACCGACCCGCGGGTCTGGTTCGGAGTGGTCTTCCTCGTCGTGTTCTGGCTGGCGCTGCGCGCCGGAGGCGCGCGGCATCCGGGCCGCTGGACGATCGCGATAGCGGGCAGCCCGGTGATCGCCTTCGAACTGGCCGTCGGCGGGACCGACGTGCCCATGGTGGCGTTCTTGTGCCTGGGCTTCGGCATCCTCTCCTCCGGTTCGCGCCGGGGGACGCGGGGGGAACGGGGGGACGCGCGGTCCCCCCGTGCGGGGGGTCCTCGAAAGGCCGGCCCCCGGAGGCTGACGGCGCCGGTGCTCGCCGGGCTCGCGCTCGGCGTCGGCGCGGCGATGAAGGCGACCGCCTGGCCTGCCGTGCTCGTGGTGATCGCCCTGCTCGCGGTCCGCGACGGCAAGCGGGCGGCGGGGCAGTTCACGCTGACCGCGCTGGCCGTGGTCGCCGTCTGCGTCGGCCCGTTCGCCGTCGTCGACCCCAGGGCGCTGGTGGAGAACACCATCATGTTCCCGCTGGGGCTGGCCAGCGTCGCGTCGCAGGCGTCGAGCCCGCTGCCCGGCCACGTTATCGCCGAGTCGGGGCACCTGGGGCACGCGATCGTCGTCGTGGCGCTCGCGGCGGCAGGCCTCGCGGTCGGCCTGTCCCTGGTCACCCGGCCGCCGCGGTCGGTGCCGCGCGCCGTGGTGCTGCTCGCCGGGGCGATGACCCTGATGTTCGTGCTCGCCCCGTCCACGCGGTTCGGCTATTTCATCTACCCGGCGACGCTGATCCTCTGGCTGCTGGCCGTGCTGGCGGCCCGCCGGGCTCCCGACAGCCCGGCTATGCCAGGTCCCGGTGCCTCTCCCGCCAGGTCGCGTACCATGTGGCGAACCAGTCCCGCGACTCGGCCAGCGGCATGATATAGGCCACCGTCTGCGCGTAGTACTCACGCTGCCTGGGCAGGCTGAGGTTGCGCAGCGTCTGCACGTTGCTCGCCCGGTCGGCGAGCTTGACGAGGATCGCGTCGTCCGGGGCGTCCCGCAGGCCCTTCAGGTACGCCTCCTTGACCGCCTTGCGGTCGCCGCCGGCGGCGTCCGGGATCGTCACCCAGCCGACCAGTCCGGCGACCCGGTCGCCGAACTCCCGCCGCACATCGTCCACCGTGCACGCAGTGTCCTCCACCACGTCGTGCAGCACGGCGGCGCAGAGCACGGCCTGGTCGGTGACCCCGGCGCCGCGGACCAGGATCTCCAGCGCCTCCAGGAGGTGCTCCAGGTACGGCGCCCCGGTGGGCCGCCGCTGGTCGCCGTGGTGGCGGATCGCGAACTCCACCGCCTTGGCCACCGCGTCGCAGGTGGCCGCGGGCAGCAGGCGGCGCAGCTCCGGTTCCGCCCGCGGCCAGGTATGCCAGTTCGTGAAGAGTTCCATCTCGCTAGTGTGCCCGCACGCGGCGGCCCCGCGCGGCGGAACCGGCCGCCTAAGGTTGGCCGTCTACAGTGGGGTCCGTGCGTCTACGACTGCGTAGTCCCCGTCAGGTGACCGAAGGGGCTGGCGGCGGGGAGTCAGCCGGGCCCGTTCGGGATGATCCGCGCGGGAGCGTGGGCGGACCGGTCAGGGGCGCGCGGGCGGCCACCGTCGTGCGGTCCGCCCCCACGGTGCTGGCAGCGCCGATATCCTCGGCGGCGTCCGTGATCAGGCACCGGTACCAGCGCTGGCGGTGGGTGCCCGGATGGGTGTTCGCGGCGGTCACGCAGTTGCCGGCGCTGCTCGCGATGGCCTGGCTCGTGCCGGGGACCGCGATGCTGCTCGCCGGGCGGCTGCTGCCGCTGCCGTTGCTGATCGTCTTCGTGCCGCTGGCGCTGGCCCTGTGCTACTTCGCGATGTGGCAGCTGCCGGTGAGCTGGCCGCGGTTCGGGGATCCGGCCGGGGCAAGCGCCAGGGCGCCGGGCCGGCGGCCGGACGTTCCGGCGGACGCGGTGCTCGCCACGGCCGCGATCGCGGCCGGTTTCGCGGTATGGCAGGCGGCGTACCACTCCCAGCAGGTCATCGTGGTCAGCGACCCGGGCGTGTACCTCCAGTACGGGTACTGGATCGCGGTGCACGGGTCGGCGCGGATACCGGCCTCCGCCGCGGCGTTCGGCCCCGTCACGGGGCTGAACTTCGCCAGCCTTGGCTTCTACCAGGCCGGCGGTTCCATATCGCCGGCGTTCATGCCAGGGCTGCCGCTGGTGCTCGCCGCGGGGACGTGGCTGGGCGGGGTGCGGGGGGCGCTGCTGATGGCCCCGGTGATCGGCGGCTGCGCTGTGCTGTCGTTCGGGGGGCTGACCGGGCGGCTGGTGGGACCGCGCTGGGCGCCGGCCGGCTCGCTGGTGCTCGCGCTGACGCTGCCGCAGCAGTACGCCAGCCGCGCGCCGTTCAGCGAACCGCTCGTCCAGGTGCTGCTGTTCGGCGGGCTGTGCCTGATGACCGACTCGCTCCTGGCGCGGCGCCGTGGTTACGGCGCCGCCAGGATGATCCTCGCCTTCCTGGGCGGGCTGGCGCTCGGGCTGACCGTCCTGGCCAGCATCGGCTCGCTGAGCGTGCTGCTGCCGGCGTTCCCGGTCCTCGCGGTGATGTTCGTGGCGCGCCGGCCGCAGGCCGTGCCCTTTGGCCTGGGGCTCTTCCTGGGCGTGGCGTGCGGGCTGTGCGCGGCGCTCGTGCTGGCGCGGCCGTACCTGTCGCTGCTGTCGTCGCAGCTGCACCTCTTCGGGCTGTGCGCGGCCGGGTTCGGGGTGGTGACCGCGCTGGCGGCGCCGCTGGCGTTCCCCGGCGTGCGCGCGCGGGCGCGGCGGGTCTTCCTGGCGCGGGCGCGCGTGACCGGCCCCCGGGGCGGGACGTGGCCGCTGCCGTCGCTCGGCGCCGTTTCGCAGTGGGTCGCCTTCGCGGTACCCGTCGCGGCGCTGGCCGCGTTCGCCATCCGGCCCTACGTCCAGACCACGCGCGGGCAGACGGGCCCGTCCGCGATCAGCTACGTGGCCTCGCTGCAACGGCTGGCGCACCTGCCGGTGGACGGGCGGCGGCAATACTACGAGCTGAGCCTGGACTGGGTGCTGTGGTACCTGGGCGCCCCCGCGGTGCTGCTCGCCGTGGCGGGCGCCGCGGCGCTCGGCCGGCGGCTGGTCCGCGGCGTGCTGGCCTGGCGGGAATCGCTCATCGCGGCACGGCTCTGGGCGCTCCCGTTCCTGGTGATCGGCTGGTCCGTGGTGACCGTGCTGTGGGACCCGGCCGTGCTGCCCGACCAGCCTTCGGCCAGCCGCCGGCTGGTGCCGGTCGTGCTGCCGGGGCTGACCTTGCTCGGGCTGTGGGCGTCTTCGCGGCTGAAGGCACGCGCGGCCGTGCTGGGCGCTTCGGGCGTCACTTCCGCGGCGGTCGGCGTGTGCTGCGTGCTGGCGATGGCGATCCCGCCGTTCGTGACGTCGATGGGCCCGGGGCTCGCGGCCCGGCCGTCGGTGGGGCCGCATTCGCCGGGGCTGTCCAAGTTCGTGAGCCGGGTCCGCTTCCGCGGCGTGGGCGCCTCGGCCACCTATGCCGGCTCGGTGGCGGCGGTATCCAGGCTGTGCGCGGCGATCGGCGCGGACGCGAGCGTCGTTTTCGTGGACACGGCCACCGCGAACTCGTTCGGCCAGGTCGTGCGGGGAATGTGCGGCCAGCCCGCCGCGGCCGTGGTGGGATCGTCCGCCGCGACGATCGAGCGGGTGGTCGCCTCGGTCGAGCAGGCGGGCCGCCGGCCGGTGCTGCTCGGGGCGTCCCGGGCGCGGCTGGCTTTGCCCGGCGCCGTGCCGCGGCTGGCGCTGTCGCCGCGGCTGGCGCTGTCGCTGCGGACGGCGGGGGACGCCCACGTCCTGACCGGGCCGCCGGCCTCGACGTGGCCGGCGGTTTATACCGTGTGGATGGCCGCGCCGCCCGGACCGCCCGGATCGGTCGGCCCGGTTGGGCCGGTCGGGCCGGTCGGGCCGGGGTCGTCGGCCGGTTAGGCCGGTCGGCCCGGTTGGGCCGGTTGGGCCGGGGTCGTCGGCCGGCCTGTAGGGCTTTCGCGCTCCGGGCGGCGCCGGGGGCGGCTGTGGGGGCTGTGGCTCCGGGCGCCGGGGGCGGCGGCGGGGGGCGGCTGCGGCTCCGGGCGCCGGGGGCGGCGGCGGGGGGCGGCTGCGGCTCCGGGCGCCGGGGGCGGCGGCGGATGCCGGGGGCGGGGGCGGCGGATGGCCCGCCGCCCCCGCCCCCCCGCTCGGCATTGACATCCTCCGTAACAGGAGCCTCTCACGTCCACTTCGCACACCTTACGACCGCTTTGATGTCCGAAATGTACGGTATTGTCCATGCCGGAAGTGTGCGAAGTGGTGCCGGTGGGATCTAGCCCGGCGCACGACGGCCCCGCCGAGTGGTGCCGATTTGCCTTGGCTGGCGGGAGTTCATACAGTGGAGGCAACGACGCGGGGTGGAGCAGTTCGGTAGCTCGCTGGGCTCATAACCCAGAGGTCGCAGGTTCAAATCCTGCCCCCGCTACCAGGCAAAACGGCCCCGGAGCCTAGCTCCGGGGCCGTTTTTTGTCCGTTTTACGGGGGTGCGTTAACCAGGATGTTAACCATCGGCCCCTGATCAGGCAGGTACGGGCACCCCGGCCCCGCTGTCGTCTCCCCCGCACGCCTCGCACAGCCCGTTTTCCGGCCCGGTGCCGATGTAGACGGCTTTGCAGCCCGCGCACGTCCACCCGGTGCCGAGCAGCACCCCGGCCACGGTTTCAGCCGCGCCCCGGTCCTTCCCGGTCGACTTGTGGGTGTAGATGGCGAGCGTGTACGCCATGTTGGCGTGTCCGATCCGGTCAGCCACGATCTTCGGGTCTACCCCGGCATCGAGTGAGGTCGTGGCGTACGTGTGCCGCACGTCGTGCAGGCGAATCCGCTTGACTCCCGCCCGGTCGACGAGCTTGTTAACCTCCGGCATTCAACAACCTGGGGTTTTAGCGGCTCTTCCTGGCTCTCAGGTTTAGTGTTCTTTCTCGTTTGTGCGGCGTGTCGGTCCAAAGCGGGCAGCTCGCAGCCCGGTAGCGTCCGGT
>Ga0209061_1004218_pt1 | contig 14118 bp, 12 predicted proteins | sample Coa_R1_10_FD_187157 | JGI IMG/M metagenome (GOLD analysis project Ga0209061, IMG submission 187157) | Surface soil microbial communities from Centralia Pennsylvania, which are recovering from an underground coalmine fire - Coalmine... | ecosystem: Environmental > Terrestrial > Soil >...
CGGGCGCGACCCTTTTAAATAGCCGGGTTGTTGTTTCGCAGTATCGTCTTTGTGCCCTGTCCTTGCCAATCATGCGCATGGCGCGCAGCGTGGGATCCCGATTCCAGGCAGTTCAAACAGTGGCGATACGTTAGAGAGTCTTACGTAATTACGTTGTATGAGATGGCTGGAAAAAAGTCAAGCTGAAGTATGCTATTTCTTCTGGAAAGTACGGAATCTGGTGGTCGGCTGATACGCGAAAAAGCAGGCCATCAGGGTTATACAAATTGACCGGCATTGATGAGCGTGCTACACTGCATTTGGTGAAAAACCATCGTGGGCAAGCGGCTGTGACTCCCGGCTACTTGTTTCCTCTCCGCTTTTGCAAATGAAGAACAGCGCTCTCTTCCGGCCCAGGCGAGCGAGCAAAAACGATGATCAAATCGTTTGCTCGCGCGGTAGTAAGGATCTGGCTGTTTGCAAAAGCAGAAGAAGGATAGTGAATGCGGAGAAACCATTCTTAGCAGGAGGTTTGCACAAACTATGTGGACTTCAACCCTGGAAATCAGCCTCAAAAGAGTGCTTCCGACGCAAATTCTGGGCCTTTTCTGGCCGGGAGCGTATTTTTCTTCTCTGGCTCCTCTTCAGATGAAAAACCTGCCGCGCCAGCCGCTGGCCAGGGGCAACGAGCAATGGGTGCGCGTGCATAATCGCCTGGCCGGCATCTGTGGCAGCGATCTGCATATGGTCTTCACCGATGGTGATCTGCGTATCTCCCCGGCGGCTCTGCCCATGCACGGGTTGAGCTATCCCGGACACGAAGTTGTCGGCGAGGTCATCGAGATCGGCGAGTACGTGCAAAATCTGCATGTGGGGGATCGCGTGGTGCTGCAAAGCGGGCCGAGTTGCCTGAGCATAGGCGTGCAGCCTCCCTGCCGTCCCTGCACGATGGGCAATTATACTCTCTGTGAGAATGCGAATCTGCCAGGCCCCAGGCAGATTGGCGGCGGCTGGAGCGAAGAGATGCTGCTTCATGAGCAACAGTTGTTCCGCGTTCCAGATGAGATCGAGGACGAGCAGGCGGTTCTGCTTGAACCTGCTGCCGTCGCGCTCCACGCGGTGCTGCGCCGGGTCCCGCAGGCGGGCGAGAAGGTGCTTGTGGTTGGCGCAGGCACAATTGGTCTGCTGACCCTGCAAGTGCTGCGCGCGTTGATGCCCCAGGCTGAGATTCATGTAATGGCCCGTCACGATTTCCAGATAGAGCAGGCTACTCGTCTGGGAGCCGCTATTATCTATGAGCGCGACCGCTACGAGAACGTCAGGAAGACAACCGGTGCCAGGCTCTACACGGGCATGTTAGGCAATAAAACGCTGCTTGGCGGATTCGATGTTATTTATGATACAATAGGTAAAAGCTCGACGCTCCATGATTGCCTGCGCTGGGCGCGCGCCGGCGGCACGGTGGTTCTGGTCGGGGTCAATCTGCATCCGATGAGGCTTGATCTCTCGCCGGTCTGGCATCAGGAGGTCAATTTGATCGGCAGCGCCGGTCATGGCATGGAATACTGGCCAATCGGCACAACGCAGCGCCGCCAGACCTTTGCCATCGCCGCTGACCTGATCGCCAACGGGCTAATTCATCCAGAAAAGCTGATCACGCATCATTTCCCTTTGAGCAATTTTCGCGAGGCCCTGCAAACGGCGGCGAACAAGCAGAATAGCCGCGCGATCAAAGTAGTCTTCGACGCGGCTCTCTTGCCCGCTTCATCCATACCCACCACTCGCGCGAATCGCCCCCTGTTTAGCGCGAGCGATCTCCAGATCCCTCCGGATTCGCAGCCCGGCCTCATACCGTCCGCTCAAGAAGCGCCAGCAACAGGTCCATCCCACTTCACGATGGCCCAATCCGAAGATTTCACCGCCGATTTCGACGAGATGCAATTCGTCAATCCTAAAGCGCGGCGTCCTCCTACTCCGCTCCAGTTCCGCTATGCCTCCGAAGATGCTCCTGAGACCCCCAGGTCGATTGGTCCCACAGACGCAACGAATCCCGCCGCTCCAACGTTTGAACAATCAGAGGAGGATACAGATACGTCGATACCAACTCCTCAAGATAAAGCATAAATAAACGCGAGCAGGATGCGGTGCCTGGGTTGGGCCTGTTCCCTGTATGCCTGTTCATAATTTCTTTTCTTTGTTTCTACTAAAATATATGATGGCAGTCTTGTAGGAGCATCTATGACTATTTCTCAAGAATCATCTCGAACCTCTTCTGCCTCCGGCTTGCCCAGACCTTTTCATATTCCAGCGCGTCCATCTTCTCGCACATCGCAAGATTTACCGGCCGGGGAGAAAATAGAGGAGAGCGCGAACCGGCAGGCGCTTTTAACGCAGATATCAGAGCAAGATACGCGTTCTTCAGAAGACGCTTCGTTTCAGGCGGAGCCTTCCGCGCAGCAGCAACAAGCCCCATCGCAAGCGGTTTTTTCTGCTCAGCCTGCACTCACGCTCAAGACCGTCGGCAAGCGCCGCAGTTGGCTTTCTATCGTGCTGGCAGTTCTGGCGATTCTCGTGGTGCTTGGTGGCCTGCTGGCTCAGCAATTGCTCAATGGCAGCAACGCGACTCAGGCAAATAGCATGCTAAACTTTTCCAGCAGCGGTCCTTACGCGCAGTTTCCGCTCTCCGCGAGCCAGATCAACGCGATCCGACACCTGTCCGGGCACATGAAATACCGTGCTCTGGCCAGCCTCTATGTCTCGCACATGAGTCTGGATGACGAGATTGGTCAAATGATCATGGTCGAGTATTACGAGCAGGTAAACAAAAACCAGGCTTCCGGCTACGACAGCGATCTTGACTATATGATCCATACGTTACACGTTGGCGGCGTCATTATGTACGAGGCCCAGATGGCTACTTTTAACCAGACGAAAGGCGATATCGCGAAGATGCAGCAACGAGCAAATATTCCGCTGCTCATCTCGACAGATGAAGAAGGTGGCCCCTATGTGCAGCGTCTGAATAATATTTACGGCTATCGGATGGATGCTACGCAGATTGAGGAAACCGGCGACGTCAACGTTGCGAAACAGCAGGGCTTGAAAGTATCGCAGCAACTGAAAGCGCTGGGTATCAACGTCAATCTCACTCCCGATGTAGATGTCAACCAGGTCAACGGCTATGATATGGTCACGCGCACTTTTGGCAACACGCCTGCCCAGGTTATCAAATTTGCCGGGCCGTATTTGCAGGCCATGCAGGGTAACGGCACCATAGGCTGCCTCAAGCACTTTCCGGGCCTGGGAGCGGCCGAGCCGGATGCGCACAAAACGTTGCCCGTCGTCAATAGTACAAAGCAGCAAATCTATGCTATCGATCTTGCGCCCTTTAAAGCCTTTATCCAGTCACCTGACGCGCTGCTCAATCCCGGCATGATCATGCCCACCGATGTGCTGATGCCGGCCATCGATCCGAAATATCCCGCTGAGCTCTCCTACACCTTTATGACCGATATCCTGCGCAAGCAGTTCGGCTACGACGGCGTAGTGCTGACCGACGCGCTTTATATGGCGGGCATCACCGATACCTGGTCGATGGATACAGCGGCGGTCATGGCTATTCAGGCTGGAGACGATATGCTGCTCGGCGCTACTGGGACGCAGCAAACTATCGATATGATGAACGCGATCAAGCAAGCGCTGCGAGATGGGCAGCTCACTAAGGCGCGCATCGATGAGTCGGTGACGCGTATCATCGCTCTGAAAATGCAGTATCACCTGATGCCCACGTATGTTCCTGGCGTCTAAGGGGAATGATAGAGCAAATAAGGAATATCGAGCGTATGTCTACACTACAGGAAAATCTGGCGAATTCTCTCCAGGTCTATGCAGAAGATAATCCCCTCCCGCAGCCCGTGCCAGAAAGGCCGAAGCGCGGGCGCGGAAGACGTTTTCTCTGGATCGCGCTTTTTATCTCGCTGATCGCGCTGGTCATCACAGGTGGCAGCGCGGCCAACTCTCTCCTGACGCAGGAACCCGCCGTAGCGCCAACGCCCCTTCCGGCCAGCGCCTCTTTTGCGACCCTGCCGCTTTCAGAAGAGCAGATCTATCAGATCATGCATATGCCTGAGCAGATGCGCCCCTGGGAACTGGCCCAACTCTATGTCTCGCATATGACGTTGGACGAAAAACTGGGCCAGCTTATCATGGCCCAGGCCGAAACGTGGAACAATAGCGCGAACACGCCCGATACCCTCTACATGCTCAATCAGCTTCATGCTGGCGGTATCATCATGTACGCCATTCAGATGAATACGTTCAAGCAGACCAAAGACGATATCGAGAACATGCAACTGCATGCTTCCATTCCGCTGCTCGTCTCCGCCGATGAAGAGGGCGGCGAAGTGGAGCGCGTCGAGAACATCTTCGGGAATCGCCCAGGCGCGATGCAGACCTATGAAACCGGCAATGTCAATAACGCGGTCAAGCTGGCGAACGGCATTGCGCACGACCTGCAATTGTTGGGCATCAACACCGACCTCGCGCCGGATGTCGATGTTTTGCAAGTCGATAACCAGTCCGCTTACATGGACACGCGCACCTTTGGCTACACACCTCAATCGGTGATTGCCTACGCCGGCGCGTACCTGCGCGCCATTCAGGGCGACGGCGAGATTGCGGCGCTGAAGCATTTCCCTGGTCTCGGCGCGGCCAAAACCGACGCGCACACCAGCCTGCCGGTCATCAATAGCTCGAAGGACCACATCTACTCAACCGATCTCGCGCCCTACGAATACTTCCTCTCGTCGTCCAATCCCCTGAACATGCCAGGCATGATCATGACGACCGATCTGCTGATGCCCGCGCTCGATCCCAACCTGCCCGCGGAACTCTCTCCGACAATTATCACCGGCATCCTGCGCGATCAGCTTCATTACAATGGCGTGGTGATTACTGACGCGCTGTGGATGGACGGCATTGCACAAAAGTGGAACCTGGTGCAGGCTTCCATTATGGCCCTGCAAGCCGGCTGCGATATGCTGCTGGGCGCGATTGGCTCGTATCAGATGGAGATGGTCATCAATGGCATAAAAGGCGCGCTGCAGGACGGTCAGCTTTCGATGGCTCGCATAGACCAGTCGGTGACGCGTATCATCGCGCTCAAGTTCCAGTACCACATCCTGCGAACTCCCTGGTATTAAAGACTACATTGAGCCTTTTTGCAGGCGTTCAATGATATCCTTGAGCCGGCGCGTCTCCGCGGCGTGCTGCTCGCGCATGTGTTCTATTTCGGCTTCGAGTTCTCGCTGTATCTGCTCCATACGGTCCTTCATATGCAGGATAGCCTCGACGCCGGCCAGGTTCACACCCAGGTCGCGCATGAGCCGGCGAATATGGATCACGCGCTCGATATCGCGGTCGGAGTAAAGGCGCGGACTGTGCGGGCTATTGCCCTTGCGGGCCGGAGAGATCAGGCCCAGGCGCTCGTAGTGGCGCAGGGTTTGCTCGTGTACTTCAGCCCGCTGCGCCGCCACGCTGATCACATACCATGCTCCACTCACTTTTTCAGCCAACATCTTCCTCCTAACTCAGCATCATGAACGCACTTCGGCGCTTCGGCTGCGGCTGCGCGCCAGTTTTCCAAACAAATCGCGCTCCTCGGGGGTCAGGTTCATCGGCAACACAACCTTCACGCGGGCGAACAGGGAGCCGTGACCCTCATCACGCAGACGCGGCATGCCCTTATCCCTCAAGCGGAATACTCGCCCGTTCTGCGTTTCCGGCGGAATGGTCAGGGCGAGTTTACGCCCATCGGGCAGGGGTACGGGTACCTCGCCGCCAAGCATGGCCGTGACCAGATCGACGTCGACATCGACGTAGAGGTCGTCACCCTTGCGTTCAAACCGTGGATCGGCTTTGACGCTGATCACCAGGTAGAGGTCGCCGCGCGGGCCTCCGCCAATGCCGGGCTGTCCCTCGCCCGCCACGCGGATCTTCGAGCCAGTATCGACGCCCGCCGGAATTTTGACCTGGAGCCGTTTGGTGTTGACAATTGTGCCCTGGCCGCCGCAGTTGGAGCAGGCACGCGTGCTAACCTCGCCGGTGCCACGACAGATCGGGCAGACCTCGGTTGACTGAATATTGAACGTCCTGGACCCGCCCATATAGGCTTCCTGCAGAGTTACTTCAACCGGCTGCTCGATGTTATCGCCAACTCGCTTGCGAAAACCTTCTTGCCCGCGCATACCGCCCATGCCACTCATACCGCTGGTCGCTGTGCGGCCAAACAGCGCCTCGAAGAAATCGGAGAAGCCTGAGTTTGTATCGAAATCCAGTGGCGACGTGCGATACGTCCTGGTGTACGTGCGCCGATTGAACTGCGGGCCAAACTGCTCCTGCCAGTTGGGACCCAGCGTATCGTACTTCTTGCGCTTCTCAGGATCGGAGAGAACCTCGTAAGCCTCATTGATCTCCTTAAATTTCTCCTCAGCCTTTTTATCGCCAGGATTGACATCTGGATGATACTTGCGGGCCAGCTTACGAAAGGCTTTCTTCACATCGTCAGTCGAAGCCTCCTTCGAGACGCCTAGCACTTTGTAGTAGTCTTTATATTCCATTCCTGGCTCCCTCTGTGAGACCTTTCCGGTGGCTCCTCACGATCTATCCTATCCTTGAAAATTGTTCTGATTTTGCGCGTTCTGGTTTTGCTGGCCTTTATTGCCAGAACTGACCTTCACGCGCGCGGGACGCAGCGTCTCGTCACCCAACTTATATCCCTTGAGAACTTCCTCCACGACCGTCCCTTCAGGTTGGTCGCAGTTCTCAATGGCCTCAATTGCTTCGTGCAGGTATGGATTAAAGGGTTCGCCCAACGAGGCCACCGGCGTCAAACCCTCGCCGCGCAACACCTCATTCAATTGCCAGAGAAGCATACGCAGCGTATGCTGAAGCGCCTGTTTATCCATCGTCTCCTGGTAAACCAGCGCCCGCTCGACGTTATCCATGACTTCGAGAATTTTATGAAACAGCGCTTTCTTTTCACGCGTCATACGCTCGGTCGAGAGGCGCTCCTGCCGTTTGCGAAAGTTTTCCATCTCTGCGCGCTCTCGCAAATACTTATCCCAATTCGCTGCCGCTTCCTGCCGCACCTGCGCCAGTTGCGCCTCTAATTCGGCAATCCTCCTGGCTTCGGGCGACATTTCCTCGCTCAACTGTTCCTGTCCTTGCTCCTGTTCCTTTGCTTTCATCTGCTCTTCCTGTGTCTCCTGGGGTTCTTCTGTCATTGCATCTATCTCCTTGGCTCTTGTTCTCATACGTAAGATGAGGAACTCTGCTCTTGTCTGGAGTTTTATGACTCCTCTAGTATAAACTTTGAGCCATATATTGTCAACTCCTAAGATTTTTCGTGGGACAAAGCGGCCCCTGCTTGTGGCAGAAAGGGCGAGGGAAGTTGCGCAACTTCCCTCGCCCTTTCTGCCACAAGCTTATTTCACCTGCGCCAAATGATAATCCTTCGCGCCTTTACGCAGCACCAGATACTGCCCTTCGATCAGCGCCGAGCGATTAAGCGTAGCCTGGGGATTTGCCAGGCGCTGATTATTCACGTAGATGCCGCCGCTTTCAATCAGACGACGGGCCGCGCCTTTTGAGGGCGCGATGCCACAGGCCACGACGGCTTCGGTCAGGGCCAGGCCGCCGTCTTCAAAGGAGGCGGCGGGCAGGTCGTGCGAGGGCACATCGGCGAAGATGTCCAGCACCTCTTGCGCGCTCAGCCCGGCAATCTCGCCGCCGAAAAGGACACGCGTGGCTTGCAGGGCGCGTTGCAGTTGAAAGTCGCCATGCACCATGCGCGTAACCTCCTCGCCCAGACGGCGCTGGGCTTCGCGTTTCTCCGGCGCAGCTTCCAGGCTTGCCTCCAGTTCCGCAATCTCTGTCTGATCCAGCAAGGTGAAGTACTTGAGATATTTCACCACGTCGCGATCATCGGTATTGAGCCAGAACTGATAGAAACGGAATGGCGAGGTGAGATTGGGATCAAGCCAGACCGCGCCCGCCTCGGTCTTGCCAAACTTCACGCCCGCGCTGGTCGTTACCAGTGGGAAGACCAGGCCGTATCCCTTCTCGCCGCGCAGCTTACGGATCAGTTCGGTGCCCGCTACGATATTGCCCCATTGATCGCTGCCGCCCATCTGCAAAACGCAATGATAGCGGTCGTGGAGCATCAGGAAGTCGTAAGCCTGGAGCAACATATAGCTGAATTCGGTGAATGAAATGCCGTCGCCCCGCTCGTAGCGCTGCTTGACCGATTCTTTTGCCAGCATGTAGTTGACGGTGAAGTGTTTGCCAACATCGCGCAGAAAATCTACCATGCTGATGCTCGTTAACCAGTCCGCGTTATTGAGCAGCAGAGCCGGGTTGGTCTTGCTCTCAAAGTCCAGGAAATGGGCAAGTTGCCCGCGAATACCCTCCAGGTTCTCAGCCAGTTTCTCTTTCGTCAAGAGCTGGCGCTCAGCCGTCTTCCCGCTTGGATCGCCGATCAACCCGGTGCCGCCGCCGGCCAGCGCGATAGGCGTGTGCCCATTGCGTTGCAGGCGCACCAACCCCATAATAGGCAGCAGGCTTCCAACGTGCAAGCTGGCCGCAGTTGGATCAAAGCCAATATACCCGGTGATCCGCTCCTTTGCCAGCAGCTCACGCGTTCCCTCGCTCGCAGCGTAGAGCATCTCCCGCCATTCAAATTCTTCGTAGAGATTCATTCTTTTGCCTCATCAAAGATGGAATAAAGCCGCGTAGAGTTTGCCTCGCTATTGTAACAAAGGACAAAAGCAAGAGGCAAGCGTTATCAACGGTTGTCAGGTGGGCGGCCTTGTCCATGCCGGCTTGAGCATGTTATCTCCCTACGTTAAAACGAAAATGGGCGATATCGCCGTCCTGGATCACATACTCTTTGCCTTCCAGGCGCTGCAAGCCCTTTTTTGCTGCCGCCGCGAAGGAGCCGCCGCAGGCCATGAAATCATCGAAACTGGTTACTTCAGCGCGAATAAAGCCGCGCTCGATGTCGGAGTGGATCTTGCCAGCGGCTTCGGGGGCCTTCGCGCCTTTCGTAACGGTCCAGGCGCGCACTTCGTCTTCGCCAGCGGTCAGAAAAGTGATCAGGTTGAGCAGGCGATAGCCGACCTGGATTACGCGGTCCGCGCCCAGTTTCGGCAGGCCCAGCGACTCCAGGTATTCGGCGGCATCCTCTTCCGGCAACTCAACCAGTTCGGCTTCGAGACGCGCCGAAACCGCTACGACCTCGGCGCCTTCGGCCTGCGCGCGCCGGGCGATCTTCGTCACGCCTTGCAATTCGGACGAGAGTCCGGCGCTATCGATAGGCATGCCAGCGGCGATCTTTTCCAGGAACTCGTTGGCCTGGCCGAGCGCGTCCTCGCTTACATTCAGCACGTACATACGCGGCTTGGCGGTGAGCAGGAAGAGTTCGGCCAGCAGCGCGCGCTCCTGCGCGTCCAGTTCAAGCTGACTGACCGGCCTCAGTTCGTTCAGAGCCGCTTGCAGCTTGCGCAGCGTCTCTAGCTCATGGATATATTTCTTATCGCCCGCTTTCGCCGCCTTCGTCGTGCGCTCTATGCGCCGTTCGACGGTGGCCAGGTCGGTCAGAATAAGTTCGGTGTTCAGGCTATCCAGGTCGCGGGCCGGATCAATGGTGCCAGAGGCGAAGGGGACGCTGCTATTCTCAAACGTGCGCAGCACGATAGCCAGCGCGTCGGCGTTGCGGATGTGACCCAAAAATTCCGCGCTCAGCCCCTGGCGCTTCTCCCCCTCCTCCTGGGCATGCTGACCCACGCCCGCTACATCCACAAATTCGACAGTGGTGGGCGTGACCTTCTTTGGATGGAAAATATCCGCCAGCGGCTGCAAACGCGCGTCAGGCACCGGCACTATCGCCCGGTTGGCCTGCACCGTGCTGGTAGCATAGCCGCTAATCGGCGCGTTCTCCCGCGTCAATGCATTAAACAAGCTTGTTTTCCCGCTCTGGGGAAGACCAATAATCCCAATCGTCAGTGCCATATCTCATCCTCTATGCGAGGCTAACGTTACCAGCCCGCATGGTTGCTGTGTTAGCGCGATTATTCAGGGAAATCTCGCCTTTATTATCCCATAGAATATAACGTCTGGAAAAGGAGAGACGCTCTTTTTCTACCTTGACGCTATCTGACCCGTCCATTACAATACAAAAAGAATAGTCTGGTGAGTATTCCCGTGAGTTCTGGAGGTATTCTTATGCCCTTATACGAGTATTATTGTTCAGATTGCAAATCGAAGTTTGAATTACTGGTCAGCCACCAGCACGCCGACGATGTGGTCTGCACGAAGTGTCATAGCGAGAAGATACGCCGTTTGCTCTCTACGTTCGCCTTTGCCGGGAAGACCGATGGGAGCGCCAGCTACGAGGATTTCGATTCCTCGATGGACGGCGGGAGCTGCGGCTGCGGCGGCGACTGTGGCTGCCACTAAAAACGGATTCTCTCATGTTTGATAAAGTAAGCTACCGGCGCGGCGTGATCGAGGGGATACTCCTCTACACGCTGGGCCGGTTGGGTGCTCTAATTACTCCCACAGCCTTCCCGGACTGGGTTGTGGTCGCGGCCCCTATCTGTTTCCTTTTTCTTCAATTCCTCCTGGCTCCCTTCTGGGCCACGCGCAGGATCAAGCAGTTTAGCAAACGCGAGCGCCTGAGCAAGCGCTTCTGGCTGCTGGGGCCGCGTCTGGCCGCTATCTGCCTGGGCATCGATATCGTGATCTCGCTGGCTGCGGGCATGGCCATTTATACTTTTGATGGCATCCAGCAAGGGCCGGTGCTGATTCGTCTCTTTGCAGCCGGCGCTACCCACCTCGATCTCCTGGATTTCGGCATCTACGAAGCAAGGAATGCTGCCGCGCTCTTCGCGTTCTGTACCCTGACCGTTGTCTGCACGCGCCTGGCTCAAAACGGCTTTCTGCGCTTCACCATGCCGGCAGGCGGCAAACGCGTTACGCTGTAACTAATGTAAAGCAAGGAGATGTTATGATATCGCAGAATAGCAAAGAGAGTCCAGCAAGCACTCTGGAAGCGTTGAGCGAGTTTGCAGAAAGAGATCAGCTTGAGCCACCCGAAACGTATAAAGCCGCGCTCGCTGCCGCGCTCGCTCTTCTTTCACAGGAAGATGGTCTTCTCCAACTACCTGATCTGCCAACCATCATTATTCCCGATCTGCACGCCCGCCGATTAATGCTCATCGCCATTTTAGGCGCGCAACTCGCAGAAGGTCCGCACGCCGGCAGGCGGATCTTTGATCTTTTACAGCAGGGGCTTATCAATGTCGTCTGCGTTGGCGATATCGTGCATTCGGAGGAGCGAGACGATTGGGTGATTAATCGCGATGGTGAATGGACCGAGGAGCTTCTAGAAAAAGAGATGGTGCGCTCGCTGGGGGCAGGGGCGATGATGATGTACCTCAAAGTTCAGTATCCCGAACACTTCCACTGCTTGCGCGGCAACCACGACGATATGGCCGGAGAGCTGGCGGAGGATTTCAGGAAGTTCGTGGGTCTCAAGTTTGATGAGCATGACGAGCTGGTCTTTGTGGATGGCCGCCCCGTTGTAACCGGAGACAAGGGAGAATCACGGCTTGTCAGGGAGTGGGTGCTGAGCAGGGAGGGTTGGGGCCAGCCCTTTCTGCAAACATGGGCGCAATTTGAAAGGTCGCTTCCTGTCTTTGCCCAGGCAACCTATTTCGTCATCAGCCACACTCCGCCGCTTGTCCCGCTGTCCGAAGCCGAGATTCGCGAGGCGAGCAAATCGCGCGAGATCTCCCTGGAACTCACTTCGCGCCGTGGTATAAATGAAGAGGCCATTCGCGGGACCTTGAAAAACCTCGGCCTTGCAGAGCGTGTAGAACGCTGGTTTCATGGTCACAGCCGCGTCCCTCGCGAGATCAACGGCGGCAAGTATGAGGAGAGCCTGGATGGACTCGTGGTTCGCCTCAACAATCCTAAAAAGCATGTCTTTGCCTACGTGCCCGCTTCATATGACGAGCGGCATTTTGATCCTACCAGAGACGTGTACATCAAGTCGCCGCTGGAGGAGGCGTTTCACCGTTAAGTGTACTATAGCCCAAATCTGCCGGGTTCAAATAAATCCGCATCCTCCGCCTCTTTCCCCTGGATCATCTCGCCGAGCATCTGCGCGGCGTGGATGGTGTAGGCGTTGCCGTGACCGGTGTAGCCGCCCGCGATATAGCAGTAGCGCGTGCCGGGCAGCTTGCCCACCAGAGGCAGTGCGTCGGCGGAGAAGGCCATCACGCCGGCCCAGCGGGCCGCGATCTTCACATTGGGCAGATTGAGCGTTTCATGTACGAACGCGTCGAGATACTGCTGAACCTCGTCGCCTGGCGTCTCGTCGGCGACATTCTCCGTAGCGAAGGACCGATTGCGCCAGCCACCAACGATCAGACGGCCCGCGATCTGACGCCAGTACTGGTAGCCGTGATCCGCCGAGCATGGGCAGGGAAAAACCAGTTCGTCCAGCGGCTCTGTTGCGACTACCTGCCCCCTCGTGGGCGTGATGCACCTTGCCAGCCAGGTGAGGCCCAACTGCGCGTTGATCTCCGGCAGCCAGGCATTGGTCGCCAGGACCAGTCTGCCAGCGGCAAGTTTCCCCTTCGGCGTTGTCAGCGTAACGCCCTGCTCGTCCTCGGCGATGGCGTGGACGGGACTCTCCTGGTAGATCGTCGCTCCAGCCTGGGCCGCGAGCATGGCTATACCCGCGACATAGCGCACCGGATGCACTTCGCCATTGGCCGGGTGATAGGAGCCGCCGCGATAAAAGAGGCGCAGGCGCGGGGGAATATCGCGCAGCCCGACTGGCTCAACCTCCCAGCCGTCCTCGCGCAGCAGGGCCTCGTCGGCGCGCAGCTTTGCCAGTTCTGCCGCGCTGGCCGCCAGCTTCAGGCTGCCATTGCGTTTATAGCCACAGTCCCAGCCCTGCCCGGCCAGTTCCGCGATCAGTTCCGCTGCTAACTCGTGGTTATGCACCGTAAAGGCCCAGACGCGCCGCGCCTTCTCGCGCCCGTGTCGCTCAATCGTGGCAGCATACGATTCCGTCGTGCCGCAGGCCAGAAAACCGCCATTGCGCCCGCTGGCTCCCGCCGCAATCCTCCGACTCTCCAGCACCGTCACCCTCACACCTGCTCGCGCCAGCCATAGAGCTGCCGCCACGCCCGTAATGCCCCCGCCAATAATCGCCACATCAGCATATTGTGTGCCCTGCAAAGGGCCGGTTGCTAATCCAGGGAGATTGTCCGTAGAAAGATCGTCTTGCCAGAATGATGTGCTGCCCATTGTCGCTCCTGTTCGCTGCTCCTGAATTCGCGGTATGTCTGGCTCTATGGTAGCACATTATTCCTGCTCCTCCTGCTTGCGATCAAACACCTCACCCAGAATCGTCGTCGCCTGCTTCTCCCCGACGCGCTGCATCAGGTTCTTGTGAGCGCGATCCATCTGCCTGGAGCGACGCTGAATGAACAATCGAAGGGTCAGCAAACCTCGACGCTGCCTCGAAAATCTGATATAGTGAAGCAGTTATTGTTCCCCTGATTTTGCAATGGAGCAAACGATCATGACAGCACAGGAAACCACGGGGGCCTCGCTGAAACGCACTCCACTGTATGAGCAGCATCGCCGACTGGGCGCGCGCCTGGTGGAATTTAGCGGTTGGGAGATGCCCGTGCAGTATAGCGGCATTTTGCAGGAGCATCGGGCCGTGCGCACGGCTGCCGGTCTCTTCGATGTCAGCCACATGGGAGAGTTCAAGGTGAGCGGCGCGGGCGCTGCGGCCTTTTTGCACTATCTCGTGCCCAATGATGTCTCTCGCCTGGCGATTAACCAGGCGCTCTATACACAACTTTGCCGGCCAGACGCGGGCGTGGTGGACGATCTCCTCATTTATCGGCTGGCCGAGAGCGATTATATGCTGGTAGTCAATGCGGGCAATATCGACAAGGACTTCGCCTGGGTCCAGCAGCAGAGCGCGGGCTACGAAGTCCAGCTTGTTAACCAGTCCGCTGAAACCGGTCTGCTCGCTCTGCAAGGGCCTGCCGC
>Ga0209061_1004221_pt1 | contig 14109 bp, 12 predicted proteins | sample Coa_R1_10_FD_187157 | JGI IMG/M metagenome (GOLD analysis project Ga0209061, IMG submission 187157) | Surface soil microbial communities from Centralia Pennsylvania, which are recovering from an underground coalmine fire - Coalmine... | ecosystem: Environmental > Terrestrial > Soil >...
CGCTCGCGCGCGACAGGCCGACGCTCACCGTGCTGGTGCCCGCGACCATCCAGGCGCTGATCGCGCACCCCGCCTGGACGACGACGGAGATGACCTCGCTGCGTGCGCTCACCACCGGTTCGACGCAGGTTCCGGTGCCCCTGATCGAGGCGGTCGAGGCGCGCGGCGTCCCCGTACTGCAGGTCTATGGTGCGACCGAAACCTGTCCGATTGCGGTCTACACGCGCCTGGGCGGCGACCTGTCGCGCAAGACCTCGACCGGATTGCCAGGCCTGTATTGCGATGCGCGAATCGTGGACGAGCAGGGACGGGAAGTGCCGCCTGGCGTTGCGGGCGAAGTGCTGGTGCGCGGACCGAATGTCTTCTGCGAATACTGGGGCAACGCCGCGGCAACGGCCGAGTCGCTGCGCGAGGGCTGGTATCATACCGGCGACATCGGCACGCGCGACGCGGACGGCTATTTCTACATTCACGACCGCAAGAAGAACGTGATCATCTCCGGCGGCGAGAACATCTATCCCGCCGAGATCGAGCGCGTGCTGGCCGCGCATCCGGATGTCGCGGAGGCGGCCGTGGTGGGGCGGCCGGATCCGAAATGGCAGGAGGTGCCGGTCGCCTATGTCGTGCGACGCGCGGGCAGTGCGTGCGATGCCGACGCCTTGATCAGGCATCTTGCGGGTGAGCTCGCGCGCTTCAAGGTGCCGCGGGACATCGTCTTCGTCGAGACCCTGCCACGCAATGCGCTCGGCAAGGTCCAGCACTTCCTGCTCAGGGAACGGGGTAAGCCATGAAGATTGCCGTGCTCGGGGGCGGCAACGGTGCCTTCGCGGCGGCAGGCGACCTGACGCTCAACGGTCACGACATACGCCTGTGGCGTCGCAACCCCGACGCCGTTGCCGCCCATCGCGCTGCCGGGGGCGTCATTCTGGTCAAGGATTTTTCCGGAGCGCGCGAGGCAAGGCCGGCTCTCATCACCGCGGATATCGGCGAAGCGGTGCGCGGCGCCGAGCTCATCCTCTGTCCGACCCCGGCGACGGCGCAGCACGACATCGCCGCTGCGCTTGCACCGCATCTGCGCGACGGTCAGGTGATCTTTCTGCCGCCGGGAAGCTTTGGGTCGGTGATCTTCGCCAAAGCGGCGCGCGCCGTCGGCAACCGTGCCGAGATCGCATGCGCGGAAACGGGAACCTTGCCGTGGCTGACCCGCAAGCATGGACCCTTCGAATCGGCAATCACCGTCCGGGCCAAGCGGCTGCCGACCGGCGTGTTTCCGCTCGTGCACAAGGAGCACGCGCTGGCGGTGATCGGCAGGGCCTTTCCTCGTGTCATCGAGGACTGCGGCGACGCGCTTTCGGCCGCGCTGATGAATGCCGGACCGATCATTCATCCCCCCTTGATCGTGATGAACGCCGCCCCGCTTGAGCACTTCGACAAATGGGACATCCACAAGGAGGGCACCCAGGCGGCGGTGCGCCGCGTCACCGACGCGCTTGACGCCGAACGCATCGCATTGCGCGAGGCGCTCGGCTATGGGGCGCCGCATTTCCCGCTCGCGGACCACTATGCGAAAACCGGGGCGGAATGGATGTACGGGCGCGGATCGCATGACAGGTTGACCGATTCGGGCGACTGGCGCGAACACATCGTGCTGACCGAGCACCGTTACATGCTCGAGGACACCCGTATCGGCCTGTCGTTCATGCTTTCGGTTGCGGCGCTCGTGGGCGCGGCGATGCCGCTCACCCGCGCCTTCTTGGCGATCGGCGGAGCCATCTGCGGCGAGGATTTCATGCAGACGGGACGCACGCTCGCCTCGCTCGGGCTCGGGGCGCTCGATCGCGGCGAGCTACAGGCGTTGCTCCGCGAGGGCTTCCGATGACGCGGCGCCGGCGCATTGTCTGCCTGGGGGCCGGCCGCATGGGACGCGGCATCGCGGTCGTGTTCGCCTATGCCGGCCATCCCGTCGCGTTGGTCGATTTCAAACCGCGCCGGTCCGGCGATTATGCGCACCTCAAGGGCGAGGTGTTGGGCGAGATCCGGGAGACCCTCGCGAGTCTCGCGCGCCTCGGCTTGTTCGACGCGGAGGCGGTCGACCGGATCGTGCAGCGCGTCGACATTCTGCCGCGGAGCGAGGCCGGTCCGGCCTTGTCGACCGCCGAGGTCATCTTCGAGGGCGTGCCCGAGGTGCTCGAGGTCAAGCGCGAGGCGCTGGCATCCTGTTCACGACTGGCCGGCGACAACGCGATCATCGCATCGACCACGTCGACCATCCTGGTGGATGCGCTCGCCGACAGCGTGGCCGGGCCGGCACGCTTTCTCAACGCGCATTGGCTCAATCCGGCCTATCTGGTGCCCTTGGTCGAGCTTTCGCCGGGCGCCCGGACCGACCCCGCCGTCACCACGCGGCTCAAGGACTTGCTCGAGGGGATCGGCAAGGTTCCGGTCGTCTGCGCGGCGCGACCCGGTTACATCGTGCCGCGCATCCAGGTCCTGGCCATGAACGAAGCCGCACGCATGGTGGAAGAAGGCGTTGCCTCCCCCGAAGAGCTCGACAAGGCGGTCAAATACGGGTTCGGGTTCCGCTTCGCCGTCCTCGGGCTCCTCGAATTCATCGACTGGGGCGGCGGCGACATCCTTTATTATGCCAGCCGCTATCTGACCGCGGCGCTGGGCAGCGAGCGTTACGCTGCTCCCGAGATCATCGAGCGCAATATGCGTGAGGGCCGCGTCGGCTTCACCAAGCGGCGCGGGTTTCTCAATTACGAGGACATCGACCTCGACGCCTTCCGCGCCGAGCGGATGAAAGCATTTGTCGGAATGCTGCGGTTTCTCGAACTGGTGAAACCGCCGGTGCTGGATTGATCTCCTCTGATGGGTCGAGGCCCGCGCGCCGATGCGCCGCCGCACGCCGACGGAATGGGGCAGGCAGGTATCACGGCGCGGCGGATCCCCGTCGGCACCGCACCGGTTCCCGCGGCGCCGGAGGCGGCGCGCGCTTCATCCGAAGACGTCCTGCAGCGCACCCTCCTTCACGACCACGGTATTGTCCACGGTGATGGTCGTGTTCATGAGGGGCAGGTCGAAGTGTCCGGCGGTATGGCGGCCTGCGAATTCGTTGGCGCCCGTCGAGAACAGAAAATTGCCGGCAACGGCGCGCAATTCCGTGCCGTTGGTGTCGCGCTGATCATACATGGCAAGCGCCTCGTAGCGCGCTGCCGGATTCATGCCGAAGCCGACATGCGACACCGCATAGGCTTGCCGGTCGCACCAGGCGGCGAAATAGCCGCGCATCAGCGCCGCATCCAGTCCGTCGCCTTCGATCTTCGTGACATAGTCCTTGTCGATGGTCAGCGTGACCCGGTCCTGCAGATAGCGCTTGAACGTGAGGTTGACGTCGCCGCGGTCGAGCACGAGCCGGCCGTCGACGGTGCCGCTGCGGGGGAAGCTTACCACGAGCCCTCCGGGCCAGTGCGCGAGCGTCCCCGGTCGGTCGGTCCAGCCCCAGATGCCCACGGTCGCCGCTCCTTCCATGACCACGGCAAGGTCGGTGCCGGCGGCGGACGTCACCGTCATCCGTCTCGATCCGCGCAGCATCTTGGCCGCCGCGCGCACCTTTTTTTCCAGCATCGCGTCGGGGCGCATGCGCTCGAGCGCCTCGGGATGCTCGTTGGAAATCACCATGATGCGCGCGCCCGCCTTAAGGATCTCAGGCGTCTCGGGCGCGTGCATCAGGCCTTCCACGGTGCAGTCGACGACGAAGCCTGCCTGGCCGAGAGCCGAGACGACCGGCGCGAGGCGGCCGATCGCCTCGCTCGCGCCCGTCGAACGCACGGGCACGGGATGGCGGTTGCGCGGCGTCGGAAGCACCAGGTGGAAGGGCCGCGCGCCGAGCCGCAGCAGCGCGAGCTCGGCGAGCCTGACATTGAGCTCGCGCGATTGCGTTTCCGACAGGATGGCGGCGGTGTCCCCGCGCTTGACCGCGCACCTCTCGAACACCTCGCAGAAGGCGTCGATCCACTTGCCCTCGATCCGGTCGGCGAACATGGCGAAAGCCGATTACCTCGCCGCTCCGGCCCGCGCGGTGCGATCGGCCGGGGCGGCGGTCAGGGTGAAGACGTCAAAGAGGCGATTCGTGGTGTTGCGCATGGTGGGTCCGCCCGAGGGGGTCGGTCGACCGCCATCATGCCGTCGAACCGACCGGCGACACAAGCCGCGCGGCTTGCGGGTGAAGGCTTTCCGGGCGGCCGAGCCGTGCCCTTGCGGGCGCGCCGGACCAGCACGACCGGTCTCTCCTATATCGCCATGCCGCCGTCGACCAGATAGGGCTGGCCGGTGACGTAACTCGATTCGTCCGAGGCCAGGAACACGGCGAGCGCCGCGACCTCCTCCGCGGTTCCGAGCCGACCCATCGGTTGGCGCTGGATGAAGGCCGCGCGCACTTCTGACAGCGATTTTCCGGTCTGCCGGGCCACGGCCTCGACTCGCTCCTCGAAGGAGGGGGAGACGATCGTGCCCGGGCAGATCGCGTTGCAGCGGATGCCTTTGCCGACGAAATCGATGGCCACAGCCTTGGTGAGGCCGATCACCGCGGCCTTGGTGGCGCCGTAGACGTAGCGATTGGGCAGGCCCTTGATCGAGGAGACACCGGAGGACATGTTGATGATGGAGCCTCCGCCCTTGCGCAGCATGCCGGGGAGGAAGGCCTTGATGGTGCGGTGCATGGACTTGACGTTGAGATCGAACGAGAAGTCCCAGTCCTTCTCCTCGCATTCGAGCACCGTGCCCTGGTGCACATAGCCGGCAACATTGGCGAGCACGTCGAGCGCGCCGAACTCCTGCTCGACGGACCGCGCGAAGGCATTGACCGCCTCGGTCGACAGCACGTCGAGCCGCTCGCGCTTGACGGCCGCGAGCCCGGCGAGCTTGTCGACGGCGATGTCGGTCGCGATCACGCGCGCGCCTTCCGCCGCAAAGGCCTGCGCGATGGCGCGGCCGATGCCCTGCGCCGCCGCCGTCACCAGTGCGAGCTTGTTCTTCATGCGGTCCGCCATCGTTCCACCTCTCCAGAGTCCAGTTTCCGATTGCGCCTCGGCAAGAGGCTGAATCCTGCTAGTGATTATCGCGCGGGATGCTCCGCTGCGCGACACGCCGGTATTTGACCGCCGGCGTGAGCACCATGCCGTCAGCGAGTTGTTCGACGAGGCCGCGCTGGATCTCCTGCCAGGGCGTCTCGCTTGCCGGATATTTGTACCCGCCGCGCCGCTGCAGCGCCTTGCGGCGGCGCGCGAGCTCCGCCTTGGAGACGAGGACGTTCGCCGTGCCCTTGTTGAGGTCGATGCGCACGCGGTCGCCCGTCTTGAGCAGGGCGAGTCCGCCGCCTGCCGCCGCCTCCGGCGAGGCATGAAGGATCGACGGCGAGCCCGAGGTGCCGGACTGGCGTCCGTCGCCGATGCAGGGCAGCGACGTGATCCCGCGTTTGATCAGCGCCGCCGGCGGCTGCATGTTGACCACTTCGGCCGAGCCGGGATAGCCGATGGGTCCGACGCCGCGGATGAAAAGCATGGTTCGTTCGTCGATCTTGAGCGAGGGATCCTCGATGCGGCGGTGATAGTCTTCGGGTCCGTCGAACACCACGGCGCGCCCCTCGAAGGCGTTAGGATCCTTGGGATCCGACAGGTACCGCTTGCGGAACTCCTCCGATATCACGCTGGTCTTCATGATCGCCGAGTCGAAGAGATTGCCCCTGAGCACCTTGAAGCCGGCGTTCTTCCGCAGCGGCCGGTCATAGGGTCGGATGACATCCGGATCGGCGGTTTTGGTGTCGCGCACGTTCTCGCCCATGGTCCTGCCGTTGACGGTGAGCGCATCGGCATGGATGCGCTTGGCTACCATCAGCTCGTGCATCACGGCCGGCAGGCCGCCGGCACGGAAATAATCTTCGCCGAGATATTTGCCCGCCGGCTGCATGTTCACCAGGAGCGGCACGTCGTAGCCGATCGTCTCCCAGTCCTCGATGTCGAGCTCGACGCCCACGTGTCGCGCGATGGCATTGATGTGGATCGGCGCATTGGTGGAGCCGCCGATCGCCGAGCACGCGACGATGGCGTTCTCGAAGGCCTTGCGGGTAAGGATGTCGGAGGGCTTGAGGTCCTCTTCGACGATCTTGACCGCACGCACGCCCGTCTCGTAGGCGATCTGGCTGCGTTCACGGTAGGGTGCGGGTATCGCCGCGCAACCCGGCAGCGACATGCCGAGCGCCTCCGCCATGGCATTCATGGTCGACGCCGTTCCCATCGTGTTGCAGTGCCCGATCGACGGGGCGGTCGAGGCGGCGATGTCGATGAATTCCTCCGCCCCGATGCGGCCGGCAGCCATCTCCTGCCGCGCCTGCCAGATCGCGGTGCCGGAACCGGCGCGCTCGCCCTTCCACCAGCCGTTGAGCATCGGCCCGCCGGAAAGCACGATCGCGGGCGTATTGACCGTGGCGGCCGCCATCAGGCAGGCGGGCGTGGTCTTGTCGCAGCCGGTGAGCAGGACCACGCCGTCCAGCGGATAGCCGTAGAGCACTTCGACCAGCGAAAGATAGGCGAGATTGCGATCGAGCGCGGCGGTCGGCCGCTTGCCGGTCTCCTGGATCGGATGGCAGGGAAATTCCAGGGCGACGCCGCCTGCGGCGCGGATGCCTTCGCGCACGCGTTGCGCGAGCTCGAGGTGATGACGGTTGCAGGGCGAAAGGTCGGAGCCGGTCTGGGCAATGCCGATGATCGGCTTGCCGGAGCGCAGTTCCTTCTGCGTGAGGCCGTAGTTGAGATAGCGTTCGAGATAGAGCGCGGTCATGCCCGGGTTGTCGGGATTGTCGAACCAGAGCTGCGAGCGATAGCGACGATGTTGCGGCGAATGCGGTTTCCTGCCCATTGTCTGCCCCATGGCGAGCGACTGCATCAATGCCTGCAGCGCTTTTAGCACGAAGCAAATTCGGTTAGACGGGGCACCGGGGGATTTCCGCCATGCTGCGCGCGCCGAGCATTCCGCGAGGTCACCGGTGAGCGGGGGAACCGTGATCGTGGGCGCCGGGCAGGCCGGCTTCCAGGCGGCGGCCTCGCTGCGCGAGTTCGGCTACCAGGATCCGGTCACGCTCGTCGGCGAGGAAGGCCGGCTGCCCTACCAGCGGCCGCCGTTGTCCAAGGCCTATCTGCTCGGCGAATTGAGCGACGAAAGACTCCTGCTGCGCCCGCGCGCCTTCTATGAAACGCGACGCATAAACCTGATCCTCGACGATCCGGCGACCGAAATCGACCGCGCCGCGGCGCGCCTGCGCCTCGCCTCGGGAGCGTCGCTGCCGTTCGATCACCTGGTGCTGGCGCTCGGCGCGCGCAATCGCCGTCTCGCGCTCGACGGCGCGACGCTCGACGGCGTGCTTTATCTGCGCACGCGCGATGAGTCCGACGCAATCCGCGCCAGGCTCGCGGCCGCCCAACGGGTGGTCGTGGTCGGCGCCGGTTTCATCGGGCTCGAAATCGCGGCCGTGGCCAGCAAGCTCGGCAAGCAGATCCACGTGCTGGAGGCGCTGCCGCGCGTCATGAGCCGGGCGGTCACCGCGCCGTTGTCGGAATTTTACGCGCGGGCGCATCGCGAATGGGGCACGGAAGTGCTGCTCGGGGCGCGCTTGCAGCGCATCGAAGGTGTCAACGGCCGCGTCGTGGGCATACGGCTCGCCGACGGCCGCAGGATTGCGGCCGATCTGGTGCTGGTCGGCATTGGTATCGCCCCCGAGGTGGCCCTGGCCGAGGCCGCGGGCCTGGCGGTAGCCGACGGCATTCTCGTCGACCGGCAGCTGCGTACCTGCGACCCGCGCATTTCGGCGATCGGCGATTGCGCAGCCTTTCCCGATCCTGCCACCGGAAACGTGATCCGCCTCGAGTCGGTCCAGAACGCCACGGATCAGGGTCGCAGCGTCGCCCGCCGCATCGCGGGTCATCCGGACGATTATGCCGCCGTGCCCTGGTTCTGGAGCGACCAGCGCGATCTCAAGCTGCAGATGGTGGGCCTCACCGCCGGCTGCGAGCGCACGGTGCTGCGCGGCGATCCGGCCACGCGCTCCTTCTCCGTGTTCTGCTTCCGGAACGGGAAACTGGCGGGGATCGAATCCGTCAACCGCGCCGCCGATCACATGTTCGGCCGGCGGCTGCTCGCCGCGGGCGAGACGATCTCGCCGCAGGAGGCCGCGGATGACGATTTCGATTTCAAGGCACGGCTGGCGCGGCTGCCCCCGCCGAAGCGGGAGTGACGGATGGCGGCCCGCATCCGCGGCCGCCGGCGAAGGGCATCCTTGTTTCGGAATGGTGAAGTGGCATTTGCCATGCAGAAAACCGGGATGATACCGTGGCGTCGCGATTGGAAGCGCGATTGAAAGGATGCGGCGCGGTGGCTCTGTTCAGCCGACAACGCCATGCGAGCCGCGGGCCGCGGCGCGCGCGGTCCGTCGAGCCTGGCCGGCCGCCCGCGCGCGGCGGCGTGCAGTCGCTCGGGCGCGCCTTCGCCATCCTCGAGGAGATCGCCAGAAACCGCGACGGCATCGGCCTCGTCGAGTTGAGCAAGCGCGTCGGCCTGCACAGTTCGACCACCTTTCACCTGGTGCGCACCCTTGCCGCGCTCGGCTATGTCCGGCAGATGAAGGATACCAAGCGATACCGCGTGGGTCGGCCCTTGTTCGCGCTTGCCGCGAGCGCGCTCGACGAGATCGAGATGAAGACCTTGGCGACGCCGATCCTCGAGGAATTGTCGCGCGAGACCGGCGAAAGCGCGCATTTCTCGGTCCGCATGGGCGATGCGGTGGTCGTGCTGGCGCGAACCAGCGGGCCGGGCGCGTTCCAGTTGACCGAGCGCGTGGGGGTGGTACGGCCCGCGCATTGCACCGCGCTCGGCAAGATCATACTCGCCGCGCTGGCACCCGACCAGTTCGAGCGCTATCTCGCGCGCGCCGAACTCAAGGCCTTCACGCCCCGCACCATCGTCGAGGCGGAACGCCTGCGGCGCGAGATCGCCGAGGTGCGGCGGCTCGGCGTCGCCTTCGATGACGGCGAGTTCGACGCGGAAGTGCGCTGCGTCGCACTGCCGGTGCGGGATTTTTCCGGTCAGACGGTCGGCGCGCTCGGGATCTCCGGCCCGGTCTGGCGCCTGTCGATCGAGGCGCTGCAGAAGCGCGCGCGTCTGGTGCGCGCGGCGGCGGACCGGCTGTCGGCGGAATTCGGCTTTCCCGGCAATGGCGAGCCGCGGGTGAAGGCGGTCGTCTGATCATCTATGATCCGATCGGGGGGCCGTCCGTGCGGTCCCGCCGGTGACCCAAGGGGAGGAAACCATGCCACGGCACGCGAACTTCGTTCCGCAGGGCGTCATCCCGGCGGTGCTGCTGCCTTTCGACGAGGAGCTTGCCATCGACGAGGCGAGCTTCCGCCGGCATCTGCGCGACGTGGCCTCCGTGGAAGGGCTTTCCGCCATCACGATCAACGCGCATTCGACCGAGGTCGGCTCGTGCAGCTTTGACGAACAGCGCCGGGTGCTCGACATCGCGCAGGACGAGATCGGCGACAAGCTGCCGCTCGTCAACGGAGTCTGGGCCGATGGCAGCCTCGAAGCCGCACGTATCGCGCGCATGGCAACGCAAGGCGGCGCCTCGGCGCTGCTCGTGTTTCCTCCGGCACCGTTCGCGCTCGGGCAATCGCCGCAGATGGCGCTCGCGCATTTCAAGCGCATTGCCGACGCGAGCGACCTGCCGCTCATCGTTTTCCAATATCCCCTGGCGACCGGGCAGGGCTATCCGCAGGAGACGCTGCTGCGGCTGTGCGAGGAAGTGCCGACCATCCGCGCCATCAAGGACTGGATCGGCAACGTGCCGCATCATGAATGGCACGTGCGCACGCTGCAGGCGCTGCCGCGGCCGGTGAACGTGCTCACCACGCACAGCGCCTGGCTGCTTCCTTCGCTGGTGCTCGGCTGCAACGGGCTGCTGTCGGGCAGCGGCAGCGTGATCGCCGACCTGCAGGCGCGCCTGTTCCGCGCCGTGCGGGCGAACGACATGGCCGAGGCGAGGCGCCTCAACGACCGCATCGCGCCGACCGCGCGCGTCTTTTACGCCGATCCCTTCGTCGACATGCACAACCGCATGAAGGAAGCGCTGGTGCTGCTCGGGCGGCTGCCGCGCGCGGTCGTGCGTCCGCCGCTGGTCAAGCTCGGGCGCGCGGAGATCGCGCGCATCCGGCAGGCGCTTGTCGAGGCCGGATTGCTGGACGAGGGTGCCCGCGACGCGGCCTGACGCGCATTCGCGGGAGGGGACGCAAAGCGCCGATACCGCGACCGCACGGGCAAGGCCGCCGATCGGCGATCGCACGGACCGCGCGACGGCGCGGGACGGCGCGCTCCGGGGCTTCGCCTGTTTCGGCAGAGCAGGGGCATTCTCGCTTACAGGACTACAAGACCGCGAACTCGGTATTCTTCCGATCGGTCACCAGCATGCAGCCGGGATAATGCGTGATGCAGAACTCGGGTTTTGCGGCTGCGATGACCGCCTGCGGCGTCACCCCGCAGGCCCAGAACACGGGCAGTTCATCGTCGCGCACCTCGACGGCGTCGCCATAGTCCGGCCGCGACAGGTCGCTGATGCCGATGAGTTCCGGCTTGCCGATGTGGACGGGCGCGCCGTGCACGGAGGGAAACCGCGTGGTGATCTGCACCGCGCGGATCGCGTCGCGCGGCGTGAGCGGCCGCATCGATACCACCATCGGACCATGGAACGGCCCGGCGGGCCGCGTCGCGATCGACGTGCGGTACATCGGCACGTTGCAGCCGCGCGCGATGTGGCGCAGCACGATGCCTTCCGCCGTCAGCGCTTCCTCGAATGAGAACGAGCAGCCGATGACGAAGCTGACGAGGTCGTCACGCCAAAGCCCGCAGATGTCGGTCGGCTCGGCGACGAGCTCCCCGTTCCGCCATACGCGATAGCGCGGCAGGTCGGTGCGGATGTCGAGGTCCTCGCCGAGTTCGGGCACGCGCGGATCGCCGGGTTCGGACACGCCGATCAGCGGGCACGGCTTGGGATTGAGACGGCAGAACTGCAGGAAATCGGCCGCATGCGCCCGCGGCAGGATGGCGAGATTGCCCTGCACATAGCCGGGCGCGAGCCCCGCCGTCGGCCCGCGATGCAGGCCGTTGCGGATCGCGCGGCGCACGGCGAGTCCGTCCGCGGCGGCAGCGGCGTCCTGGCGGCGGAGTGCGGTTGCGCCCATGGCGGAAATCCCGTCGGTCACGGACGACAGTCTATAGCATCCGCTCGCGGCTGCGACACGCGCCCGCGCCGCGGGCGGCAGTCTTTCCGACCATATGAGATCTGATGCATCATGGTGAAAGAACCGGTTGCAACTTGCGGCCGGATCGCGTTTGCTAGACCCGCACATGCCAAGAGCCCGCCAAGGGCCGCCAGAGGGAGGTTGTGGGCCATGCCGCAGGGTGGCGTCGACCACCGGCACGCGGCTGCGAGCCGATCCGTCATGTCCGCCGCCGGCGCGGCCGGGTGGCCGCGCCCGGTCCTCTGTCCGCATGCATCGACGGCGGCGCGCTCGGAGCAAGACCTCGCCATGGGTATGCGCACGTCGGGCCGCATGCCCGCGCGCGCCGGTGCTGCGCGAGTGCCGGTTTCAATTCCGCAACAGAGTCGCAGAGGGAGGAATTCGCAATGTCCGAGACATGGAAAGACGAACCCTGGGCGCAGGACTTCTGGTACCGCGGCAAGGTCACGCGCCGCCGCCTGGTGGGCTGGGGTGGCGGTGCCATCGGCGCGATGATGCTTGTGCCGGCGCCCTGGCGCGCGGCCTTCGGCGCAACCAAGCCTTACAAGATCGGTTCGGAGCAGCCTTTGTCGGGTGCCGGAGCGCTCGGCGGCAAGACCGCCGTGGTCGGCCTGCAGATGGCGGTCGATCGTATCAATGCCGCGGGCGGCATCAACGGCCGGCCCGTGGAGCTCATCATCGTGGACGATGAGTCGAAACCCGACGTGGCCCGGCGCAAGACCGAAAAGATGGTGCAGGAGGACGACATCGACGCGCATGTCGGCGGCTTCCTTTCCAATATCTGCCTCGCCTGCATGCCGGTGTGGGAAGAGTCGAAGATCGTCAACATGATCAGCGTATGCCTCGACACCACCCTGACCACCAGCAAGTGCAACCGCTACAGTTTCCGCGTCCACGATTATGCTCCCGCGCAGGCGGTGGCGTTCGGGCCGTATCTCGTGAAGATGGGCCGGAAGTGGCATATCGCCTATGCCGACTATTCGTGGGGCCAGTCGACGCGTGACGCCTATGCCGAGGAGATCCGCAAGAATGGCGGCGAGGTCGTCGGCACCACGGGCATTCCGCTCGGCACCGCGGACATGACGCCCTTCCTGTCGAAGATCCAGGGCGACTTCGACGGATTGTTCGGCATTTTCTTCGGCAAGGACGGCATCACCGTCGGCAACCAGGCCTATGATCTCGGCCTCACCAAGAAATACAAATGGGCGGGCGACGGCGCGATCTGCGAGTCGACCAACCTGCCGGCGCTCGGCAAGAAGATCGACGGTTTCGTCGCCATCAATCGCTACATCCCGGTGTTCCAGGGACCGCTCGATACGCCCTACCACCATCGCTTCTTCGACGAGGCGAAGAAACGGCTGGCAAAGCTCGACCCGTCGGGACCGTTGCCCGACCGTTATGTGCAGTCGAACTACGAGGCGATGAACGCGCTCAAGCTCGCCATGGAGAAATCGAGGTTCGAGGGCCGAAAGGACACCATGAAGCTCATCGAGGCGCTCGAAGGTCTGGAGATGAAGGAAAGCGACGACTTCCCGCAGGGCGACAAGACCCTGCGCAAGGACGACCATCAGGCCTTCCTGCGCGAGTTCATCTACGATGTGGAGGGCGGTCAATACCGGATCTTGGAGACCGTGCCCAAGGACAAGACGCTCGTTCCGCCCGCCTGCAAGTTCACGTCAGCATAAGTGAATGACGGCGGTTGCGCCCGACGCAGGCCCCCTGGCCGCAGGCCAGGGGGCGGCCGCGGCACCGGTGTTGCGGACCGAGCGGCTGACCGTCCGCTTCGGCGGGCTAGCGGCCCTCAATCAGGTGGATTTCGCGGTCGGTCGCGGCGAAATCCGCGCCATCATCGGCCCCAACGGCGCCGGCAAGAGCACGTTCTTCAATTGCGTGACGGGCGTGCTGCGTCCGACGTCGGGCCGGATCCTCTTCAACGGCGAGGACATCACGGGGCTGCCGCCGAACCTGATCTCGCGCAAGGGGATCGCGCGTTCCTATCAGATCACCAACATCCTTCCCAACGCCACCGCCTTGGAAAACGTTCGGATCGCCGCACAGTCGCGGCGCCATGGCTGGAACATGTTCCGCCACCACCGCGCCTTTCGTGATCTGACGGAGCGGGCGGAGGGCGTGCTCGAGGCGGTCGGCCTGCTTTCCAAGGCCCAGGAGCTTGCCGCCAATCTGTCGCACGGCGAGCAGCGCAACCTCGAGATCGGCATCGCGCTTGCGACGGAACCGACGCTGCTATGTCTCGATGAGCCGACCGCAGGAATGAGCGCGGCCGAAACGCGCGAGACCATGCAGCTCATAAGGCGCATCGCGCGCGAGCTCACCATTCTGATCGTCGAACACGACATGCCGCTGGTGATGGAGCTGGCCAGCCGCATCACGGTCTTCCACTACGGCGAGGTGCTGGCCGACGGGCCGCCCGCCGAGATCCAGAAGAATACCCGCGTGCAGGAGGTCTATCTCAAGACATGAGCGCGCCCGCAGCCGAGCCGCTGGTGCAGGTCGAGGACCTGCACACCTATTACGGCAAGAGCCATATCCTCCACGGCGTTTCCCTCCATGTGGGCCGCGGCGAGGTCGTCGGCCTTCTCGGCCGCAACGGCGTCGGCAAAAGCACGACGCTCAAGACCATCATGGGCCTGGTTCCGCCGGCACAAGGCAGCATCCGCTACGAAGGGCGCTCGATCGCCGGCACGCCGCCGCACGTGCTGGCACGTCACGGCATCGCCTACGTGCCGGAGGATCGCCGGATCTTCCG
>Ga0209061_1004222_pt1 | contig 14108 bp, 15 predicted proteins | sample Coa_R1_10_FD_187157 | JGI IMG/M metagenome (GOLD analysis project Ga0209061, IMG submission 187157) | Surface soil microbial communities from Centralia Pennsylvania, which are recovering from an underground coalmine fire - Coalmine... | ecosystem: Environmental > Terrestrial > Soil >...
GAGCCTGGGCAGCGCCTGCGCGGTCGGCCCGCCGTGCACCCACACCACGTACGGCGGAAGCTCGCCGTCGGGCGGCCGCACATCCGGGTTGGTCGGCGGGTAGACGAACGCGTGCACCGCGGAGCCGGACGGCCCAGCCAGCCGGACCGCCCGCGGCACCGGCAGGTACGCCGGGTCGGGCAGCGAGCCGGCGTTACGGCACAGCACCCGGACCTCGGCCGCGGAGCCCGGATCGGGAACGCTCACCCGGATCACGCTGAGCGGCTGCAGCGGGCCGCCCGCGACCGCGGCCACGGTCCGGCCGGACGCCGACAGCTCCCGCATGACCACCTGGTAGGGAAGGTCCATGTCGGTCAGCCGGCCGGTGTCCGGCTCCAGCACGGCCAGCCGTGATTCGCCGGTGCCGTGGGTGACGGCGATGCGGCCGTCGCCGAGCACCGCGTACGGGCGCGTGCCAAGCTGCCACAGCGGCTCGGCGAACTCCTCCTCGCGCGGGCACAGCGGCCGCGGTGCCGCGGCCCGGTCGTCCAGCTCGGCCAGGTACAGGTTCCACCAGCCGGACCGGTCCGATATCAGGTACAGGCTGCGCTCGTCGCGCCAGGCAGGGGCGAGCACGGACTCTCGTTCCCCGCCCGCGACGATGCGGTGGTCGCCGACGGTGCCGTCGCTGCCGATCTCGGCGACCCGCAGTTCGGTGCCGTCCCACGGCATCCGCGGGTGGTCCCAGCAGATCCAGGCCAGCGCGGCCCCGTCCGGCGCGGGGACAGGGTAGGCGTAGAAGTCGGAGCCGCTGACCAGCACCCGCACCGCGCCGGGATCGTCGGCCGCCGAGCCGTCCAGCGGGACCGCCACGATCGCGCGGCTCACCCGCCCGTCGGCGTGCCGCTCCCGCACGCACCAGATCTCGTCTCCGCGCGGCGACAGCGTGAGGTCGGCGTACCTGTCGGACGCGCCCGGGCCGGCCGCCGTCAGCGGCCGCGGTTCCGCGCCGCCCCCGGCGCCAGGGCCGGCCGGGGCGGCCGCGCAGCGGTACAGCCGCTGGTCGGCGAAGTTCGCGAACACGAAGCCGTCGCCAACCGGCAGGTAGGAGCAGCCGCCGTACTCATGCACCCGGGTCCGCGCGTTCCACGGCGCCGGCAGCATGTCGCGGGTGCTGCCGTCCGCCGCGCGGCGCACGACCGCCATCCGGCCGCCTTCGGCCGGCCGGCTCTCCTGCCACCACACCGCCGAGCCGGCGATGGCCGGGAACGACAGGCCGACGCGCTTGCGCGCGATGTCGGCGCTGCTGATCGGGGACGGCCATTCGCCGTAGCGTGCGGTGTCCGCGGAAGGCATAGCCATACCGACTATCATGCCGCGCATCCCGTCCGCCTCCGTGGCCGCCGGCCGGCGCGTCGGGCCCCTATCCTGGTCGTGTGACGGCAGCCGGCAGGACGTACCAGATCCGCACCTACGGGTGCCAGATGAACGCGCACGACTCCGAGCGCCTGGCCGGCCTGCTCGACGAGGCGGGATACCGGCCGGCGCGGCCGGGCGAGACCCCGGACGTCGTGGTGTTCAACACCTGCGCCGTCCGGGAGAACGCGGCCGACCGGCTGTACGGGAACCTGGGCCACCTGCTGCCGCAGAAGAAGAGCAGCGGCATGCAGATCGCGGTGGGCGGCTGCCTGGCCCAGCTGGAACGGGCCGCGATCCTGCACCGCGCGCCGTGGGTCGACGTGGTGTACGGCACCCACAACATGGCCTCGCTGCCCGCGCTGCTCGAGCGCGCCAGGGCCAGGCGGCAGGCACAGGCCGAGTTCGCCGAGACGCTGGCGGAGTTCCCCTCGCTGCTGCCGGCCCGCCGGGGCTCCGCCTACTCCGCGTGGGTCGCCATCTCCGTCGGCTGCAACAACACCTGCACTTTCTGCATCGTGCCCAGCCTGCGCGGCCGGGAACGGGACCGGCGGCCCGGCGACATCCTGGCCGAGATCCGCGCGCTGGCCGCCGACGGCGTCCTGGAGGTCACGCTGCTCGGCCAGAACGTGAACTCCTACGGCGCCGAGTTCGGCGACCGGAGGGCGTTCGGCACGCTGCTGCGCAGGTGCGGCGAGATCGAGGGCCTGGAGCGGGTCCGGTTCACCTCGCCGCACCCCAGGGATTTCACCGACGACGTGATCGACGCCATGGCCGAGACGCCGAACGTCATGCCCAGCCTGCACATGCCGCTGCAGTCAGGCTCGGACCGGGTGCTGAAGGCGATGCGCCGTGCCTACCGGCGCGACCGTTACCTGGCGATCCTGGACCGGGTCCGGGCGCGCATCCCGGCCGCGGCGGTCACGACCGATATCATCGTCGGCTTCCCCGGCGAGACCGACGAGGACTTCGAGGCCACGCTGGACGTGGTCCGCCGGGCCCGGTTCGCCGGCGCGTACACCTTCCGCTACTCCGTGCGCCCCGGCACCCCGGCGGCGGCCATGGACGGCCAGGTGCCCGCGGCGACGGTGCAGGAGCGGTACGAGCGGCTGGCCGCCGTGGTCGAGGAGACCAGCCGCGCGGAGAACGCCAAGCTGGTCGGCATGCCCGTCGAGGTGCTGGTCGCCGAGGGGGAGGGGCGCAAGGATGCCGCCACCCGCCGCATGTCCGGCCGCGCCCGCGACAACCGCCTGGTGCACTTCACCCCGCACCAGGCCAGCCCCCGCCCCGGTGACGTGGTGACGGTGACCGTCACCCGCGCCGCCCCGCACTACCTGCTGGCCGACGGGCCGCCGCTGTCGGTGCGCCGCACCCGGGCGGGCGACGCCTGGCAGGCCGCCGCCGCGGCGCCCGCAGAATACGGGCCGCCCGCCGGATCCGGGCCGCCCGCCGCGCGCAAGCCGGTCCCGCTGGGCATGCCCGCGCGCCGCAGCGTGGTCACGGCGTCGTAGTCCTTCGCCGGCCCGCGTACCCGCCAGCGCTCCTGCACCAGGTCGCGGGACAGCGCCACGGTGAGGATGTCGTAGCGGTCGGCGCCGCACAGGTGGCTGCCCCGCCAGCGCCCGCGCCGCAGGTCCAGGTCGGTGAAGGGGCGCCCGTCCGGGAAGTACAGCATCACGGCGGCCTCGCCGCGCCGCGCGTACTCGAGGCTGCGGCCGGCCGGTCCCGTGTACGACCCATAGCGCAGCTCGCCGGCCTCCCGGTAGCACGCGCGCGCCGTGGCATCCGGCCCGGGCTCGCCCCCGGCCCAGACGAGAGGCCCGGGCTCGCCCCCGGCCCAGACGAGAGTTGCCCGTCCGGCAAAGGACCCGGACAGCCCGGACCTGCGGTCCTCAATCAGCCGCGTGACGGTCCATGCGCCGACGAGGAAGCCGAGCGTATCGCCGATGACCACGGCACCGATTCTGCTACCGATTCTGCTCCGGCCGCGGCCGCGCGGTCTGCCGCCTGCCGGCCGCCGGGAATTCGCCGCCGTCTTGATAGGCTGCGCGCTGCAGGGACGACCATGCCGCTGGTGTCTTGCCCTTCCGGGAGGTTAGCGCTGTCATGTCAGGTACCCTCACAACCCGGGCGCGGCCGCCGGTCGTGCTCGCCGACCTTGCGTCCGGGACGCTGGTCCGCGACGCGGCGCTGATCGGCGGGGCCGCCGGCCTGGTCGGGGCGCTCGCCCAGATCTCCGTGCACCTGTCCTTCACGCCCGTCCCGATCACCGGGCAGACGCTGGGCGTGCTGCTGGCGGGCACCGCACTCGGCTGGAAGCGGGGCACCGCCGCGATGGCCGTGTACGGCCTGGCCGGCCTGGCGGGGGTGCCGTGGTTCGCCGGCCACGAGAGCGGGTACGTCGGCGCCTCGTTCGGCTACATTCTCGGCTTCGTGCTCTGCGCGGCGCTGTGCGGCTTCCTAGCCGAGCGCCGAGCCGACCGCACCGTGCGGACGTCGGTGCCCGCCATGATCGCCGGGGAGGCCGTCATGTACGCCGCCGGGGTGGCGTGGCTCGGCGCGTATCTCCATGTCGGGCCGGCCAGGGCGATCGCGCTCGGCCTGACCCCGTTCCTCGCCGGTGACGCCATCAAGGCCGCCATCGCCGCCGTGGCGCTGCCCGGGGCGTGGAAGCTGGCGCGCCGGGAGGGCTCGCCTGCCGAGCGCGACCCCGGCTGACGCCCCGCCGCTTCGACCGGGTACATTGCCGGTCCGGTGGCATCCTGGCGGCGGCCGGGCGCAGTCCTGCGGAGGGTTGCCGGTGTGACCTGCCCGGCGCGCCACCGCGGGTGGGGGCCGGCGCGGCAGACGGCGGCACCCCGCTGCCCGGCGCGCTCCCGTCGGGAACCTACGATGCGCCGTACTAGTCCGTCGGCTTGCGGGCTAGCTCGTAGGCGAAGCCCACATCCTGCGGGAAGGTGCCGTCGGCGGCGGCGAACGGGCCGACGGAGGCCGCGAGGTCGTCGTCGAAGGCGGCCCCCTGGTCGCCGAGAACCGAGGGCGGGAGGAATGAGGTGGACCGAACGTAGCCGGCCAGTTCCGCCAGACTCCACCGGTGCTCGATAGGGAACTCGCGGCGCCCGGCCGTCTCGAACCCGGCCTCGGACAGCACCTGGGCATCGGGCCGTCGTCGCTGCGGCTCTGCCCAGTTCGCGGGGACCCGGCCGGTTGCGCCGAGCGCCGCCTGCCACCGGCCGAGCAGCGCCGCGAGTGCCCGCTGCCACTCGCGGTCACCCTGGTGCGGGCCGTGCGACCAGCACAGCGCCACGCACCCGCCGGGCCGCAGCCAGCGCAGCAGCCTGGCGGCGACCAGGTCGCGGTCGAGCCGGTGGAAGGCGTTGCCGATGACCGCCAGTTCGAAGTGCCCGGGCTCCGCGTCGAGGGCCTCGGCGTCAGCCGTGACCGGGCGGATGTTCCCGGCGCCCAGCTTGCCGGCCTTGGCCTGGACCATCTGCGTGAAGTCGGGTTCCCGGTCCACGGCCCAGACTTCCGCGAAGGACTCGCGCAGCGGGAAGGCGAGCTGGCCGGTCCCGCAGGCCAGGTCAAGCAGCCGGCCGTGCCCGGAGACCCCGGTGGACGCGATCAGGTCCTCGGTCATCGCCTCCGGGTATGGCAGCCGACAGCGGTCGTAATACGCGGCGGTCCCCTGGTAGAGGTCCGTCGCGAAGTGCAGCTTGCCGTCCATGACCCTCGACCCCTTCGGTAACGGCTTCCTCGCATGCTTCTTCATGACGCTGAAGCCGCGCTGCGGCTAACGGCCGCCGACGGCACCTGCCCGTGGTGTGCCGGGCTGGCGGGCCTGTGCCCACAACAGCGCGTGGCCGCCGTCTCTTCCGGCACGGACCGCAGGCCGGCGACCTCCAGGCCCGCCGGGGCGAGCCAGGCGGGGTTGGTGACGGCGTCGGCCTGGCTCCACCATATGGGGGCGGTCACGCCAAGCCAGTTGTCCCCGGTGCCGGTCCAGGCATCCTGCCCGGCGACGGACAGCAGCCGGCCGCCGGGGCGCCAATCCGTGCGGTCAGCCAGACCTGAGCCGCGCGCGGTCACCGCGGCGCCGCGGTCCGCGCCGCGGTGACCGCCATCGTGGCGTAGCGCATCGTGAAGCCGCCGCCTGCGGCGTCGACGGCGGCGCCGACGCCGGCGAGCAACTGTGCCAGCTTCGCCGGCGGGAGCTGGCCGGCGCCGCCGAAGGTCGGCACCACGTCAAGCCACTCGTCGCGGGTATAGCGGCGGTCCCAGTCGAACCGCCACTGCTGCGGATCGCCGAACCCGCCCGCCTGCCGCATCCCGCCGACCGCCGTGGCGCACAGCGCCGAGTACGCGTCCGGCCCGGGCAGCCCGCGCCGGCCCAGCGGCGAGTCCGGCAGCACCCGGCGGAAGACCGCGCCGAAGGCCTCGGTCACCTCCGGCGGCGGCAGGAAGGCGTTCCAGAACACCGCCAGCCGGCCGCCGGCGCGCAGCGCCTGCGCCGCCTTGGCCGCGCCGGCGACCGGGTCCACCCAGTGCCAGGCCTGCCCGGCGACGACCGCGTCGAACCTGCGGCCGGCCGGGTCCCACTCCTCGAACCGCGCCACTTCGACCTCGACCCCGCAGCGCCGCGCCAGCCCGGCCATCCGCGCGTCGGGATCGACCCCGAGCACCGCGCAGCCGGCCGCCTGGAACAGCCGGGCCGCGATGCCGGTCCCGGTCCCGACGTCGAGGACGCGGTGCCCGGGGCTGGCGGCGACGATCCGCTCCGCCAGTGCTCGCGGGTAACCGGGCCGGGCCCGGTCGTAGCGCTCGGCGTCCGAGCCGAACGACTCGGCCACCTCCCGGGCCTGATGAGGCTCGGGTCCGGGGGAGGGCGCCTGCCGCGGCGGTAGAGTGGCCATGCGCCCACTATAAGTGGGCAGATGCCCGCTTGAGGGCTGGTTTCGCGCGCGGCGAAGGGCCGCCGAGCGGGCCGGCGTCGCGCGCGGCGGAGGAGGCGATGGGCGATGCCGACCGGGGTGGCCCTCCGCGACGTGCGGGAGCGGCTGTTCGCCGCCGCCGAGCGCGTGCTGGCCCGGGACGGGCCCAGCGCGCTGACCAGCCGGGCCGTCACCGCGGAGGCCGGGGTCGCCAAGGGCGTGCTGCACCGGCACTTCGCCGACTTCGACGCCTTCCTCGCCGAGCTGGTGGCGGACCGCGTCGCCCGGATCGGCGCCCAGGCCGCCGCCCTGCGCGAGGCCGCCGGGACGGGCAGCGTGGCCGGTAACCTCGCCGGCGCGCTGACGGACCTGTTCGGCTCCGTCGCCCTGAGGATCGTCGCCCTCGTCACCTTCCGGGACGGGCTGCGCGCCCGGCTGCGTCAGGCCGGGCACCCCGGCGTCCCCGTGCTGGCGGAGGCCACCGCCATGATCGCCTCGTACCTTGCCGCCGAACGCGACCTGGGCCGCATCGCCGCCGACGCCGACGTCGGCACGCTCGCAGCCACGCTGACGGGCGCCGCGCACCTGCTGTTCGCGGGGCGGCATGGCGCGCCGCCGGAGGACGAGGCGGTGCGGAAGGTCGTGACCGCGGTGATCGGCGCCGCCGGGTAGGCGCCGGGGTACGGGCCGCCCGTCGGCAGGCCGTCCCCGGCCGCGGGCCGGGTCGCCGCCGCCGGGCCGCGCGCGTGGTGCGCCGGGCCGGCATCTGATGGCGCGTGGGGTCGTGCCGGCGCCGCCCGCAGAGCGCCCGGAGGCCGCCCTGGGGTCAGCCGCACGCCAGGCGCCGGGCAACCGCCCGGCGGGCGCGCTGACAGGCGATCCGCGCCCGCAGGTCCTGCAGGCAGGCGTTGAACGGGAACTCGGACACCGGCTCCGGCAGCGCCCGGTCGATCGACGCGATCGCCCGCATCAGCACCTCGAAACGACGCTGGTCGTGCCCGGTCCAGTCAAGCCGCATCTGCTCGCGGAACGGCGGCGGCAGGAAGCCCGCGGTCAGGAAGCGGTTGACCGGGCCGAGCGCCGCGCCGAGCGGCCGCGGCAGGAACGCCAGCATCATCACGCGGCACAGCAGCTCCCGCACCGGGGGGTCGATCCGGATCCCGCGCACCGCCGAGTCCCAGTACCGCCCGAACGCCGCCCGGTCGCCCGGCCACATGTCGGGGGGAACCTGGAGGGTGGTGCCGAGCCGGCTGCACTCGCCGTAGATGGCATCGGCGGTCGCGTCGTCCGCCGGGCCGTACAGCAGGGCGTGCACATCGGCCACGCCGCGGTACAGGCAGGCGGCGACCCACAGCTGCAGGCCGGGGTCGAACGCGTTGTAGCCGACCGGGCTGCCGGCGCCCGACCGGACCCCGGCGTGGCAGCGGCCCACCAGGCGCCGGTAGACCGCGCGCTCGGCATCGCTGCCGAGCAGCGCCACCGACAGGTAGGTGACGGTGTCGCGCAGCCGCCGGACCGGGTACCGCATCACCTGGCTGTGCTCCAGCACGCCGTACCCGACCTCGGGCCTGGCCAGCTGCATGATCACGTTCGCGGTGGCCGCCAGCAGCGCCGCGCCGTCGGCCAGCTCGCGGGCGTCGAAGCCCGCCGCCGCGGCGGGCCGTCTCGCCGTCAAGGTCGCGAGAAGATCCACTCCGGACGCCTCGAATCCGCTCATGCACGACAGCTGACCGGCAGGCCCTCGGCTAAACTACCGCGCCGCCGGGTACCGTGAGGCCATGCGGCTCGCCGGGGACGTCTGCTGAGGTGCACGCCGTCGGGCTGGTGCTGCACCCCGGCCGCGACTGCGGCGGAGCGGTCGCGACGGTCCTGGCCTGGGCCGCGCGCCGCCGGATCGAGGTGCTCGGCATCGACACGGAGGTCCGCCGGGTGCAGTGCGCGGCCGAGCCGGTCCCCGCCGGGGAGCTGGCCGGGCGCGCTGACCTGATCGTCAGCCTGGGCGGCGACGGCACCATGCTGCGCGCGATGCGGCTGGCGGACCGTCATGCCCGGCCCGGCGACGCCGGCCGCGCCGGCCCGCCGCCCCGCGAGTGCCCTGTCCTCGGGGTGAACCTCGGCAAGCTGGGCTTCCTGGCCGAGGTGGACGTGCCCGAGCTGGGCGGCGCGCTGTCCGCGATCGACGGTCGCCGGTATACGACCGAGCCGCGGATGGCCGTGGACGCGGTCATCTCCGGCCAGGTGGTCACCGCGTTCAACGACATCGCCCTCGTCCGGTTCCCCGGCCACGGCAGCGTCGCGATCGCGGTGCTGGCGGCGGGCCGCAGGTTCGTCAGCTACGCCGCCGACGCGGTGCTGGTGGCGACCCCGACCGGCTCGACCGCCTACAGCTTCTCCGCGGGCGGTCCCATCGTCAGTCCCGCCGTCCAGGGCCTGCTCGTCACCCCCGCCGCGCCCCACTCGGCCTACAATCGCGGGCTCGTGCTGTCCCTGGACGACGAGCTGTCCCTGGACGTCCTGCCCGGCAGCGGCCCGGTCGCCGTGGAGGCGGACGGGATCGTCGCCGCCAACGCGGCACCCGGCGACCGGGTTGACCTGATCCCGCGGCCCGGGGCCGCCCACGTCGTCCGCCTCGGCCGCACCACGTTCTACGAACGGGTCCGGCGCAAGCTGCGCCTCACCGACTCCGCCGAGATCGGTGCATGACGCCCGCACGGACGCTGACCCGCGGCGGCCGTGCCGGTCCGGCGCGGCCGGTCCGGCGCGGCCGCCGCGGGCCGCTCACGCCGCGCGGCAGGTGCCGTGCCCGGCTCGCGGCCCCGCCGCGGCGCCGCGCGCCGGGCCCGTCCCGCCGAACGCCCCCGTGACCGCCGCACGCGCCCAGCGCATCCGGGCCGCCGCTGTCTCCGGGTGCTCGCCGTAGGCCTGCGCGACCCGGGCCGCGCAGCCCCGGGCGCCGAACGCCCGGATGGCCGCGGCGACCGCCCGCCGGACCTGTGCCGCGCTGGGCTGGTCGGAACGCTGCAGCACCGACGCGAACAGCGCGTCGGCCCGTGCGCCGGTGCTGAGGTGGTAGCGGACTGACCTCATCACGGGCCTCCCTGCCTGGTGGCTACCGCCACTACACCACCGGGGTCTGACATTTCCGGCCCGCGCCCGCCATTGAGCCATTGAGCCGAACGAACGGCGGTGCCTGGCCCCCGGACCGCGACGACGGCACGTGCCGGAGCATGGCAGTGTTGTGGTGTGGTCGGCGAGCCGGGAACCCGTTGTGTCACGCGGCCTGCCATGCCCGTGATCGCGGTGGTGGGGGCGACGGCCACCGGCAAGTCCGGCCTCGGCATCGAGCTTGCCCGCGCCGTCGGCGGGGAGGTCGTCAACGCCGACTCCATGCAGCTGTATGCGGGCATGGACATCGGCACCGCCAAGGAGCCCGAGGCCGCCCGCCGCGGCGTTCCGCACCACCTGCTCGACGTCTGGCCGGTGACCCGCACCGCCAGCGTGGCCGACTACCAGCGGCTGGCCCGCGCCGCGATCGCGGACATCACCGCCCGCGGCCGGGTGCCGGTGCTGGTCGGCGGCTCGGGGCTGTACGTCCGCGCCGCGCTCGGCGAGCTCGATTTCCCCGGTACCGACGGCGCCGTCCGCGCCCGCCTCGAGGCCGAACTGGACGAGCTCGGCCCGGCCGCGCTGCACGCCAGGCTGGCCCGCCTCGACCCGGCCGCCGCCGCGGCGATCCTGCCGGGCAACGGCCGCCGGATCGTGCGCGCCCTGGAGGTGATCGAGATATCGGGGCGGCCGTTCCGGGCCAGGCTGCCGGGATACGGCCAGGCCCGCACGGCGGTGCAGGTCGGCCTCACCCTGCCCCGCCCGGAGCTTGACCGCAGGATAGAAGCCCGGGTGGACCGGATGTGGCAGGCGGGCTTCGAGGCCGAGGTCAGGAACCTGGCCGAAGCCGGGCTGCGCCGCGGTCGCACCGCCAGCCGGGCGCTCGGCTACCGGCAGATGCTCCGCTACCTGGACGGCTCCTGCACCCTGGAAGCCGCCCGCCAGGAGACGGTCAGGGCCACCAGGCGGTTCGCCCGCCGCCAGGAATCCTGGTTCCGCCGCGACCCCCGGGTCACCTGGCTCGCCGCCCCGCAGCGCCCCGGCCAGCAGGAATGCCTGCTCGCCGCGGCATTGCGGCTGGTGGACGGCCATCTCGCGGCCCGGCCGTAGCGCTACCGCGGAGTTCCCGGTCTGCCGGCGGCGGGCGGCTACATGTCCTCGCCGAGCCGGTAGGCGCGCCTGGCGTTGTCCGCGCAGAACATCCTGGCCAGGCGCGCCACGGCTCGTTCTGGATACAGGTCTTCGGCGATGCCGGCGGCCAGGAACCGCGACAGCGCCCGCCGGAACAGCGCCGCGCCGAGGTAGTGCAGTTCCGGCAGGCCGAACGCGTCGGAGGAGTACAGGAACTTCCGGTACGGCGCGAGCTCCAGCGCCTCGGCCAGCAGCGCCGGCGCGCGGGCGCCGAGGTTGTGCGTGGCCAGGCCGGCGTCGACGTACACGTTGCCGAAGACCTGGGCGAGATAGCCGGCCTCGCGGTGGTACGGGTAGTTGTGCAGCAGCATGACCGGGACCCCGGTCGGCTCGATGGCCCGCAGCAGCGGCGTGAGCAGCAGCGGGTTGCAGCGGTGCAGGTCGACGTCGCTGTCCCCGTAGCCGACGTGGAACTGCACCGGCAGCCGCAGGTCCACGCCGCACCAGATCAGGAACCGCTCCAGGGTCTCGTCGGCCAGCCGCGGTGCGCCGGCCCCAGGCGACGTCCCCTGCTGGCCCCCCCGCAGGTCGGCCCCGGGCGGCGTCCCCTGCTGGCCCCCCCGCAGGCCGGCCCGGGACAGCCACCGCCCGGCCGCGGCCCGCACCTCGGCGTCGGACGGCCGCGCCGCGCTCAGGTCGAGACCGGTGCGGTAGGCGGCGATGCACTTCACCCCGGCCGCGGACGCGGTGCGGGCGGCCAGCGCGGAGCGCACGGCGTCGGCGAAGCCCGCGGCGTCGGCCCCCGCCGCCGCGACATCCTCGGCGACCCGTTCCAGCCGGACGACCTCGTGTGCGGCGGCGGCGGCCAGCCCGCCGAGCTGCCCAGGGTCAGTCACCGGCTCCGGGGTGAACCCGGTGTCCACGCACATCGCGGCAAGCCCGGCCGCCCGCAGGAACCGCCTGCTGACCTCGGTCACGCCGAGCTCGGCCCGGCGGGCCAGGTAGTCGTCGAGTTCCGCGTGCGGCGGCAGGCCGAGCACCGGCGGGCACAGCCGCCGGAAGGCAAAGCCGGCCTGCGAATCGAACGCCGAGCCGCCCGGGACGCCGGGCCCCTCGGTCAGCAGCGACTCCAGCGTCGCGGCGTCGGCGTCCCGGACCAGCACGCCGTGGCAGTGGTGATCGACCAGGCGCTGCTCCGCGACGCAGTCGAGCAGGTCGGGCGTCAAGCCGCCTCGCCGCCCGCCGCGTGCCGGGTGCCGCCGCAGGCGGCCGCTTCCATCTGCTCCCCCTCGAGGCTCAGGTGCTACTGCACAGTGTGACCGAGAGTCGGGCGAGACGAAAGGGGCGTGAGATCGGTCTCGTCCGCCCCCGCGGTCCGGCGGCCCGGACGCCCGCTGGCCCCCCGCCCGCTGGCCCCCCGCCCGCTGGCCCCCCGCCCGCTGGCCCCCCGCCCGCTGGCCCCCCGCCCGCGCCGGCCGCCCGGATCGAACCGTTCCGGCCTGCTGTCCGTCGCTGTGAGTAGGAGTCAATCGCCAAGGAGTGACCTACGGTGACAGGTGCCTACCCGGTGCTTCCCGCTGGCGGCGTGCGGCCGGCACACACCCCTGCCAGGTCCGCGCGCACCTTCCGCGGTATCCCGGCGAGCGTGCCCGAGGCGCGCCGGTTCGTGGCCTCGGTCCTGGCCGGCTGCCCTGCCCGGGAAGCGCTGGTGGCCTGCGCGTCTGAGCTGTGCGCGAACGCCATCGCGCACACCGCCTCCGGGGACGGCGGCGTGTTCACCGTCGCGGTCGAGCGCCGGCGTGACGGCATGGCCAGGGTCGCGGTCAGCGACGGCGGCGGGCCGTCCGTCCCCGCAGCCGGGCCGTTTCCCGGGTCCGACCCGATGGCAGAAGGCGGTCGCGGCCTCGCCCTGGTCGCCGGCAGCGTGGCCCGCTGGGGCTACACGGACGCCTGCCCCGGCCGCACCGTATGGGCGGAGGCCACCTGGCCGGTCCCGGTCCGGTCGGCCGTCGGCCCGGCACGGCGGGGGAGCTGGGGCCTTCGCCTCCCGGACGGCCCGCCGGCCGGTCCGGCCGCCTGACGCGCCTCCGCCCCGCCTCCCGCCAGGCCCAGCCTCCCGCCGGGCCCGACCTCCCCGCCGGGCCCGACCCCCGCCGGGCCCGACCCCCCGGACGTCGGCAGGCGCATCAATGTGACGTCGTGACGGCTATAACCGTGTCAGTGCCACATCGTGTTGGTGATAGGAGCCCGGCCGCTGTTCACTTCCAGCACTTCAGACGCAACATCATCGGCCAGTCGCCTCTAGCTCAAATATGAGATACTCTTGTGAGTATGAACGAGCAGCGGTCCCCGGAGCGGCCGACGGTGCCTGGGGCGCGGCTGCCGGTCATGCCAGGCTTCCGGGAGATGGCGCAGCGCCGGATCGCGGACGAGCAGGCGGCGCGCATGGCCGAGGAGCGGGGCAGGCTGGTTCGCGAGCTGGCCAGCCGCCGCCACGCTGCGGGCCTGTCGCAGACCGAGGTGGCGGCCCGGATGGGCACGTCGCAGTCCGCCGTCGCCAGGCTGGAGTCCGGCACCGCGGACGTGCGGGCATCGACGCTGGAACGCTACGCGGCCGCGGTCGGCAGCCTCATCGCGTGGACGCTGGACCGGCCCGGGGAAGGGGAAGGAGACAGCGGATGACCGAGGCGACGGCCCGCGGGCACGTGCCATGGCTGCCTCCGGGGCGGCAGCCAGGCTGGCCGGGCACTCCGTTCACCCCGGGCTGGCCGCCCGCGCCGCCGGGGCCGCCCGCGCAGCCCCCGCTGGCCTCGCCGACCCGGGTATGGCTCGACCCGCACGCCGGCTGGCTGGGCAGCTTGCACCAGCGGCTGCTGGAGCAGCGGATCGTGCTGGCGTCGGGCATTCTCGACGACGACGCGGCGTCCAGGCTATCCGCCGAGCTGCTGACCATGGACGCGGAGGGAGACGCGCCGATCCGGCTGGAACTGCAGAACCTGCGGGCCGAGCTGCCGGCCGCGCTGACGGTCATGGGCATCCTCGACGTCCTGCGGGTCCAGGTGCACGCGTGCGTGAGCGGCGAGGTCAGCGGGCCGGCGCTGGGCGTTCTGGCCTGCTGCCCGCGCCGCAGCGGCTACCCGAACGCGTCGTTCGTCCTGGCCGAGCCGAAGCTCGAATTCGGCGGCACCGTGACGGCGCTGACCGCCCGTCAGCAGCAGGCGACCCGCATGCTTGACACGCTGTACTACCGGATCGCCGACGTGACCGGCCGCGAGGTCGGCGCGATCCGCGAGGACGCGCGCCGCGGCCTGGCGCTGACCACGGCCCAGGCGATCGGCTACGGCCTCATCCAGGCCCAGGCAGCAGGCCGGGCTGCGCACCCGGGCACGGCCGACGAGTGACCGGGTAACGACAGGGAGCGCCAGATAGGTCGGCGTCACTGCGCCGGGCCTGCCGGGGGCGGGGCAGGCACCCGGTCCAGGTCGTTCTCCTCCGGCTCGCCGTGCCGGCCCGCATGGCTTTCCGCGCTCACCTGACCAAGCCGCAGCT